>Ga0075421_100007570_pt1 | contig 13308 bp, 13 predicted proteins | sample SoiMetdeltSBSDD5_FD_75292 | JGI IMG/M metagenome (GOLD analysis project Ga0075421, IMG submission 75292) | Bulk soil microbial communities from a Populus tree surrounding site in Tennessee, USA - Soil MetaG P. deltoides SBSDD5 | ecosystem: Environmental > Terrestrial > Soil > Tree plantation... | reverse complement strand
CGGCACTCTTCCTTGCTCTTCTCGATCGCGCCCATCGTTCGCAGCGCCGCATGCCGGGCGTCATCGGGCGACAGGCCGGCGGTGCGCGCCTCTTCGATCTCGCGATCGAGGTGGTAACCGATCTCTTCGTCGAGCTCCCGCTCGACACGCGTCGGCAGGATGGCATTCCGAAGAGCAACCCGGAGTGCGGCCAGGCGGCGGAACATTTCCAGCCTCCTTGATTGTCAGATCGCCCGGACGATGGCGGATATCGCGGCCGAGAGGCGCTCCCAGTTGGCGCCTTCGTTGGCAAGCGCCTTCCGGCCGGCGCGGGTCAGCGTGTAGTACTTGGCGCGGCGGTTGGTTTCCGAGACCTTCCAGGTGGACTTGATCCAGCCTTGTCTTTCGAGCTTGTGGAGAGCGGGATACAAGGCGCTGTGCCCCACGAGCAGGACGTCGCTCGACATCTGGCGGATGCGGCGGGCAATGGCCCAGCCGTGCATCGGCTCGAGGGCAAGGACGGTCAGGATGAGAAGGTCGAGCGTGCCTTGCACGAGGTCAGTCGGTTTCCCCATGTCAGTCGATGATATGTCAACTACTGACATATGGCAAGGTGCGGGAGTGGCGACGCCTGGGGCGCCTGGCGCCTGGGGTCAGATCTTGTATTTCAACATTTCGAACCGTCAGGAATGTTGAAATACAAGATCTGACCCCCTGGAGGAGGAAGGCCATGGACGCGACCGTCCGCCCCGCCGCCGTCTCGGATGCCGGCGCGGTGGCGCAACTCGTCACCGATCTGGGTTATCCGTCGACCGCGGATCAAATGATCGCGCGGCTCACCGGACTGCTCGCCGACGAGTCGTACGTCGCGCTCGTCGCCGAGTCGGGAGCGGCGGTCGTGGGACTGGTTGGCGGACGAACGGGCTTGTACTTCGAGAAAGATGGCCGCTACGCGCACCTGCTGGTGCTGGTCGTGGCGCCCGACGCGCGAGGCACAGGCGTGGGCACGGCACTGTTGCGCGCGTTCGAAGAGTGGGCGTCGGCGCGGGACGCCGGCGGCATCGTGCTGACCAGCAGCACGCACCGGCACGAGGCGCACGGGTTCTACGAGCGACGCGGTTACCGGAAGACCGGAGTACGCCTGGTAAAGCCTTGAGCTCAGTGCCCGTCCTGCATGACGATCCGCGGCGCGATGCGCGACGCGCGGCGCGCCGGCAGCCAGGCGGCGAGGAGCGCCGTGGCGGCGAGCAATCCGGTGGCGGCGAACAGGATTCGGGGATCCGAGGGGTGAATCTCGAACGCGAGCACCGTCAACCACCGCCCGAAGGCCAGCGCTCCACAGGCGCCGGCGAGCAGCCCCGCGGCCACGACCATCGCGGCGTGACGCAAGATCTCCAGCCGCACTTGGGCGGCGCTCGCCCCCAGGGCGATGCGGATGCCGATCTCCTGAGTACGCTGCCGCACCGAGTACGCGAGCACGCCATACAGGCCAATGGCGGCGAGCACGACAGAGATGCCGGCGAACGAGGCCATCAGCGCCAGCGTGAACCGTTCGCGCCGGGTCCCGCGGCCCACCACCTCGTTCAGCGGCGCGGCGCGATGGACGACCAGCTCCGGATCGATCGCGGCCACCGTTGACCGCGCGCTGCGGAGCGCCTGCTCCGGCGGCAGCGACGTGCGGACGGACTGCATCAGCGCCCAGTTGCGGTTGTCGGCGAACTGGCGGTGCGCGTGATAGACCGTGAGCGCACGCGTGCCGTAGACGTCGAGCGCGACATCGCCGACCACCCCGATGATCTCGAGGTCGTTGCCGGCGGCACGGACCCGCTGTCCGACGACCGCGTCGAGCGGCAGGCCGGGGAACCCGGCGTTGGCGAACGCGGCGCTGACCACCGCGCGCCGCGGAGCACTGGCGCTATCGCGATCGTCGAACGTGCGGCCGGCCAACACCGGTATGCGCAGTGCGCCGAAGACATCGCCGCTGACCGTCCGCTGTTGAATGTGCTGTCCGAATCTCGTGGCCACCGACGTGCCGGCCCGCGGTCCACTCAGGATCTGCGTGGCCCAGCCGTGATAGCTGCCGGTGGCGGGCAGGAATGAGATGCCGCCCGCGGCAACGGCGCCCGGAATGGCGCCCAGCCGGCGAGCCAGCTCCTCGTGGAACTGCACGCGTCGGTCGGATTCGGAGTAGCGGACGCCCGGAAGATTCACTTCGAACGTCAGCACGTCGTCGACGCGAATCCCGAGGTCGACGCGCTGCAGACGATAGAAGCTGGTGACCAGGACACCGGCACCAACCACCAGCGTCAATGCCAGCGCCAACTGGGCGGCGGCCAGCGTGCTGCGCAGCCGTCCGTGCGCGCGGGTGCCGGTCGCGGAACGCGAGTGCTGACGCATCGCCTCGATGGGCGGAACGCGCGCGAAGCGGAGCGCCGGCGCGACGCCGAACGCAACCGCGGTGGCAATGGTGATCGTCAGCGCGAAGCCCAGCACTACTGGATCGAACCGCACATCGTCGAGCCGCGGTACGCCCTCGCCGCCCAGCGCCTTCAGTGCTTCGACGCCGGCTCGCGCCAGCATCAGGCCGACGAAACCGCCGAGCCCGGCGAGGAGCAGGCTCTCGACCAGCAGCTGACGGACCAGCCGCGTGCGCGCCGCACCGAGCGCCGTCCGCGTCGCGAACTCGTGCACCCGGCCGCTGGCGCGAGCGAGCACGAGGTTGGCGACGTTGACGCAGGCGACGAGCAGCACCAGCCCGACCGCGAGGAACAGCATCTGCAGCGGCGTCCGCGCCGGCGCGACCAGATCCCCGTGCAACGAGGTCGCGTCGATCGCGCTCAGGCGCGCGCTGGCGAAGCGCGCCCGCATCACCTCGCTCAGACTCGCGAGCTCGGCGCGGGCCTGCTCCAGGGAGATCCCGCGCCGCAGGCGGCCGACGACCGACAGCGAGTTGTTCTGTTCGTAGGTATCCCCCGCGAGCGCGTAGGGGAACCAGACATCGAAGCGGCCGCCGATCGGATCCTCGAAGTCCGGCGGCGCGATACCCACCACTTCGTGCGGCCGGCCGCTCAATTGGACGGTCGCGCCGACGATCGCCGGATTGGCGTTGAGGCGCGAGCGCCAGAAAGCATCGCTCAACACGATCCGCCGTGTGCCGGTCTCGTCCGAGCGATCGAACCCGGGACCGCGCAGTGCGGCCCGGAGCGTCTGGAAGTAGTCGGCCGAGACTTCGAGGATGCGGAGGCGCTCGCCTTGCCCACTGGCAAAGAAGTCGCGTCCCTTCTCGGAATAGTTGGCGACCGCCGCGACGACTTCAAATGAGCTGGCGTGGTCGCGAAGGAAGGCGAAGTGCGTGCCGGTGACGTAGCCGCGCGTGTCGGGCTTGCCGGGCTCCTGCTGGTAGAGCCGAACGAGCTGCCCCGGCTCCTCGAACGGCAGCGGCGCGATCAGTACCGATTGCAGCACGCTGAAGACCGCGGTGGTGGCGCCAATGCCGATCGCGAGCGTGGCCACGACCACCGCCGAAAAACCCGGACTGCGGCGCAGCTGGCGGGCCGCATAGCGCAGGTCCTGGAGCAGCTGCTCGACGGTCACCCATCCCCACGTCGCGCGCGTATCCTCGATCACGTGGTCGACGTTGCCGAGGTCGCGGCGCGCCGCCTGCCGCGCGTCATCCGGCGCGTCCCCAGCCGCGATCCGTTCCTCCGTGTCCAGCGCCAGGTGCGCGGCGAGCTCATCGTGCAGATCCGCGTCCTGCTGCCGCCACCGGATCAGCGCGCGAAGACGACGAAACAGTCGCGCCATCGCTCATCCCTCCGTCGGACGCATGACCAGGCCGATGGCCTTGACCAGCCGGTCCCACTTGCCTTGCTCGGCGACCAGCTGTCGCTTGCCTGCCGCGGTGAGCCGGTAGTATTTCGCGCGCTGCCCTTTCTCGGTGACCTTCCACTCCGCCCTGAGCCAGCCCTGTTGCTCGAGCCGATGGAGCGCGGGATACAGCGAACCGGCCTCGATGCGGAGCAGCTCCTCGGACTTCTGCCGGATTCCTTGGGCAATCCGCAGCCCGTGCTGCGGTCCCCACTGCAGCGTCTGCAGGATGAGCATGTCGAGGGTGCCCTGCAGCACGTCCATCCGGTCGGGGCGTTGTCTGAGCGCCATGATATAGACACTCTATAGCCTTGGGTATAGAGTGTCTAGTCCTTTCAACGAGATCACGGTGCCAGGGGGCCAAGGGTGCCTGGGGTGCGGAAGGTGCCACGGGCAACGGTGCCAGGGTGCAGACGGTGCCTCGGTGCAAAGGTGCACCGTGCACTCTGGCCCCGCGGCCCCGTGGCACCACGGCACCGCCGCCCCAGGGCACCGTGGCCCCGTGGCACCTTTTTCTCCATCGGTATACAGTTGTCCTTCGACTTGGGTTCTCGTGCCCAATTCCATGAGTGGGAGCCGTATGCGTCGATTTACCCGTTCGTTCGCGATGATGCTCTTGTTGCTGGTGGCGGCCGCGCCGCAGCAGGCCCAGGGACCGGCCCCCGCCCAGGTCCCCCAGGCGCCGTCGACGGGCTCCGCGCAGCCCGTGCAAGTGCCCCTCAACCTGTTCCAGGTGCCGGAGGGTTTGGAAGTGACGGTATGGGCGGCGACACCGCTGCTCCGTAATCCCACCAACATCGACATCGATCGGGATGGCCGCATCTGGGTGGCCGAAGGCGTGCGCTACCGCTCGCATCACGCCCGTCAGCCGGAAGGCGACCGCATCGTCGTCGTGCAGGACAGCGACGGTGACGGCAAGGCCGACAAGACGCACACGTTCGTGCAGGAGCCGGCGCTGGTTGCGCCGCTCGGCGTCTCGGTGATCGACAACAAGATTATCGTCGCGCAGCCGCCCGACCTGATCGTCTATACCGACGTCGATCGCAACCTGACGTTCGATCCGGCGGTCGACAAGCGCGAAGTGCTGCTGACCGGATTCCAGGGCATCAATCACGATCACTCGCTGCACTCGGTCACCGTCGGGCCCGACGGCAAGTGGGTGTGGAATTCGGGCAACATGGGAGCGACGTTCACCGATCGCTCGGGCAAGACCTTCCGGATCTTCAGCGCCTATCGGCCCGGGCCGGTCGGTCCGTTCAAGTTCCCGCACGACCCGGCGGAGTACGCCGGCAAGCCGAGCGATGACGGTCACGTCTATATCGGGGGCTTCACGGCGCGGATGAATCCCGACGGCACCAACGTCGAGATCATCGGGCAGAACTACCGCAACAGCTACGAGCAATCGGTCACCTCGCTCGGCGACGTATTCCAGAACGACAACGACGATCCGCCCGCGTGCCGCGTCAGCTGGGTGATGGAGTACGCGAACTTCGGCTTCTCGTCGATGGACGGCCAGCGCAGCTGGCAGGCGGATCGGCGGCCGGGTCAGACGACGCCCGTCGCGGAATGGCGGCAGGACGACCCGGGCATGGCGCCGGTCGGCGATGTCTATGGCGGCGGCTCACCCACCGGCAACGTGTTCTACGAGAACGGCGCGCTCGGTGCCGGATGGGAAGGCACGTTCCTGGCTGCCGATGCCGGCCGCAACGAGATCTTCTCGTATCAGCCGAAGCCGCAGGGAGCCGGCTTCGCGCTCGACCGCAAGATCTTCATCACCTCGAACGTGAAGCAGCAGTATTCCGGCTCGGACTTCGTCGGCGGCCGTGGCAGTGGCGCGGTCGAAACGCTGTTCCGGCCGTCCGACATCGCGGTTGGACCGGATGGCGCCATTTATGTCAGCGACTGGATCGATCAGCGGGTCGGCGGCCACCAGGATCTCGACGACACCGTCTCGGGCGCAATCTATCGAATCGCGCCAAAGGGATTCGCGTCGAAGGTGCCGACCTTCGATACGAAGACGGTCGAGGGACTGATCACCGCGCTGCGATCGCCGGCAGTCAACGTCCGCGCGATTGGATTCGAAGGGCTGAAGGCGCGCGGCGCGTCGGCGGTGAACGCGGTGGCAGCGCTGTTGAAGGATCCGAACGCGTACGTGCGCGGCCGGGCGATCTTCCTGCTGTATCAGCTCGGGCCCGAAGGCCGTCAGCGCGCCGGCACGCCGGAGTCGCAGTCGGATCCCGCGCTCAAGATCGCGGCCTTCCGTGCGATGCGCCGGGCGAATCTCGATTACCTGCCAACCGCGGCGCGCTTCGCGAAGGATCCCGACGCCGGCGTACGGCGCGAGGCCGCGCTGTCGCTCCGCGATCAGCCGGCCGACAAGGCGCTGACCGTCCTGGTCGATGTCGCGCGCGGCTACGATGGACAGGATCGCAGCTACCTCGAAGCCCTGGGCACTGGCGCCACCGGCAAAGAAGCGGCCCTCTACGAGCGGCTGCAGAAGGAGCTCGGCGTCAAGGACGCGTTGACGTGGACCCCGGCCTTCGCGCGCATCGCGTGGCGGCTGCACGTCCCCGCAGCACTGACCGACGTGACGGCGCGTGCGCAGTCGACCAAGCTCTCGGCCGACGACCGCCGCCTCGCGATGGACACGATCGCGTTCACCAACGATCCGGCGGCGTCCAAGGCGATGATTGCGCTCGCCGGCCAGGACAGCGCGGTGCGCGAGGGTGCGACTTACTGGCTGCTGAATCGCCTCACCGGCGATTGGGCGAGCTTCAACCTCGGGCCGGCGCTGAAGACCGCCGGCATCTACGATCCCGAGTCGATCGTGCTGAAGGAAGCGGTGGTGCCCCCGGCCGCCGCCGATCTGCCGCAGCTCTCGGTCGATGACATCGCCAAGCTGACCGGTGATGCCGCGCGCGGCAAGGCGGCGTCGGCGCGCTGCCAGATGTGCCACTCGATCAACGGCACCGGCGCCGAATTCGGACCGGCGCTCGACGGCTGGGGCCGTGGCAAGTCGGCCGCGGTCATCGCCACGGCCATCGTCAACCCGAATGCGGAGATCGCCTTCGGTTACGATGGCTGGGAGCTGAAGACCAAGGACAACCTGACCATCCAGGGCGTGCTGATCAAGCAGAGCGATCCGCTGATGATGCGCAGCATGGGCGGGCTCACGCAGATCATCCCCGGCGATCGGATCAGCGGCCGGCGGCGGATGAAGGAATCGCTGATGATGTCGGCGGCGCAGCTCGGTCTCACGGCGCAGGACGTCGCCGATCTCGTCGCCTTCCTGCGCGACAACTAGCGCACCCACCCAGGCGGGTGTCAGGCAGTGCCTGACACCTTCCTCCTCTCCCACCGGGAACTTCGAGGCCGGGCCCTTCGTCTTTGTAAGCATTGCGCCGCAAGGTATCAGGCGCCACAATGCTTCCGGCCATGGCGACGACCAACGATTCCTGGAGCGAACAGCTGCGACGAGGAGGCCTCGAACTGGCCATCCTGTTGGCGGTAGCGCCGGGTCCGCGGTACGGCCTCGAGATCATTCGCCATCTCCAGGAATTCACCGATCTCGTGGTGACCGAAGGGACCATCTATCCCATCCTCGGCCGGCTGTCCCGCGATGGTTTGCTCCGGGCTGAATGGCAGGCCGCGGCCGCGCATCCGCGGAAGTACTACACGCTCACCGCGGCGGGAGGGCGTCGCCTCAAGGTCATGGTGGACGACTGGCGCGCTTTCGCGAGCAAGATCGATCGGCTGATGAAGGCCGCGAGCAAGGAGGCAGCAAATGAATCTCTCTGACGCAGGAGAATCGAGGATTCGCGGCTACCTCTTCATGCTCGAGAGCTCGCTGCGCAGTTTCATGAAGCGCGAGCTCGCCGACGATGCGGTGCGGGAGGTGGAGTCGCACATCCGCGACCGGGTCCGCGAGGTCGAGCCGATGCCGAACGAGCGCGACGTGCTCAATCGATTGCTCGACGACATCGGATCACCGCATCGTCTCGCGCGCGCCTACTCCGCGGAGATGGCGGTCGATGAGGCGGTGGCGAGCGGACGCATTGGATCCATCGCGCGTGCCCTCCTTGCCGTCGCGCGCACCACCGCTGAGGGATTCGCGGCGGCGCTCGGACTCCTCCTCGGGTATTTGATGGCGTTCGCGTTCCTGATAATCGCGATCATGAAGCCGATCTTCCCGGACAACGTGGGAGTGCGCTGGCAGAACGGCGAGTTCCGCGGCGCAGGCTGGGAGGTATCAATCGATCCCGGTACCGTCGTCACGCACGGCTGGTGGCTGGCGTTCGTCTCGCTGATCGCTGGTGCGCTGCTGCTGCGCGCGACGCATCGGGGCGCGCGACGCTATCTCCGACGCGTGAGCGTGCGACGACAGGCGCGAGCGCCGCTCACGACCCCCGATCGAGCACGTTAATCGCGGGGTTCAGACTTCAGCGTGGCGCCGGCTCATGCCGACGGCCACCAGCAGCCATGCCGCCGACAGGCAGGCAAAGCCGACGAACGTCGTCATGAGCGCTTCGGATGCTCCGATGGCCATCCGGCTATAGTCGGCGTGGGTGAACTCCTGGGTGGCCCCGATGCCGCGCAGTGCGTTCATGAAGCCCAGCACCCCGCCCGAGAGCGCGGCAAACAGACCGGCGAGCGAGAATGGCCGCATCAGGGCAAGGTTGTGCTCGGTCGGACGGACGACAAAGACAACCGCAACCACCAGCGGCAGCAGATCCATCACCAGCGTGAGCTTGGCAAAGATACCGGCGTTGTGCAGCAGTTCCATCGAGTCTCCTCGAGTCGGTGTCGATCGGGTACAACGCGCGGGACGCGGCGATGTGACGCTGTCACAATCGACCGCGTGGCGCGTTATGACCGACATGCACCGGGAGACTGAGCTGGCGCTCGTCGCCGGGCTGCGCGCCGGCGACGCCGACGCCTTCGACACCGTCTACGACGCGTTTCAGACGCCGCTGTTCACGTTTCTGCTGCGGCTGTGCCGGCGCCGCGACGTGGCCGAGGACCTGCTCGAGGACACCTGGGTGCGGCTGGTGAAACATGCGCATCGGCTGCGGCCGGACACGCGGTTGGCGCCCTGGCTGTTCACGGTGGCGCGCCGGGTGCACGTCAGCTACGTTCGCGCGCGCGTGGTGGAGGATTCGACCGTGGCCGGGCTGATCGCGCTCTGGCCCTACAGCGTCGCGCGCGCATCGCCATTCGAAGCCGCGGCTGCCAGCGAGTTGCAGCGCCGTATAGAGCGAGCGCTGACGGCGATGCCCCTGGCATCGCGAGAGGCGCTGCTGCTCGTTGCCGTCGCCGGGCTGGAGCAATCCGACGCCGCCGCCATCTGCGGCGTCAGTGCCGAAGCGTTCCGTCAACGTCTCAGCCGCGCGCGGGCTTCGCTGGCCCGCGCGCTAGCCGACGATGCCTCGACCGCATCCGTCTTGAAGGAGGTCATGCCTTGACCGATCCGCTGTTTCGAATGCTGGCGAACCTGCCGGAGGCGGCGCCGGAGCCCGTCCTTGCGGCGCGCATCCGATCGCGCTGCCACGCCGCGCTCGCGACCCGCCGGGTGCGACGCCGCTCGCCGGGACTGCGCGCGACCGACATGCTGCTCGCCAGCCTATCGGCCGCGTATCTCATCGAAACCGCTCGGCAGGCGCTCCACGTTTTCGGGATCGTGTAGCGTCCTCACCGCTGGCGGAACGTCGCCGTGATGTTGATCGCGACATCAACCTGCTGGCCGTTGAGCAGCGTCGGCGTGAACGTCCACTGCCGTACCGCCTCGATTGCCGCCGCCGTGAATTCGCTGGGCGGGTCGGCGCCCGCCTCGCCTGGCACGGCCTTCACGTCGTTCATCAGCCCATCGATGCCGATCCGGCCGGAGAGGCGAACGGTCGCGTCGACGGCCGGAGCAACCACCGGACAGGTCGGCTTGACGTCCTTGGTCTTTGTCGGCGGCCGGATCTGGCCGCCGACGCGAACCGCGGCCGCGCGCTCCTCCTGCGCGTGGAGCGCCGGGAACGCGCTGTCGGAGATATCACGCAGCACACGACCGAGCGAGCCGGCGGGTGACCCGCCGCAGACGATGACGATCGTCTCCTGAAGCATCCCCAACGGCAGCGTGATGGTACCGCGCACGGTGGCGCCGGCGGTGACGGTGAGGACGTTGCTCACTGCCGCGAAACCGGGGAGGCGAACGACCAGCTCGTAGCGCGACGGCGGCAGATCCGGGAAGCCGAACGCCCCGCTCGCGTTGGTTCGCGCCGTCAGCGCGGTACCGGCTTGCGTATCGGTGAGCGTCATTTCCGCGCCCGGGAGCGCTGCGCCGGATGGATCGAGTACCGTGCCAGCGATCGCTCCGCCCTGCTGACTCGTGGCCGCGCGTTCCACTCGCGCGACGGCGGTCTGTGCCGCAACCCTCGACATCGTTGCCGGCTGACCCACATCAGCCGACCCAGCGAACGCGTGGACGGCGCCATCGGTCGGTGCGACGCCCGCGGCCGCGACGGAAATGCTGACGCCGAACGCGACCACAGCGGCCGCAAGCCATCCCCGGCGGCCCAGCGGCGCGCGGTTCCGTTGATAGTGCAACATGGCGACGATCCTCCTCTCGAGTGTCGAAGGGTTGGCGATGGCGTGCGCCGGCGCGATCGATCGGCCGGTCAGCGCCTTGGCGACGTCGAGCAGCTGCGTGGCGTACTCGGCCGCGTCCACACCGCCGCTCAGTACCGCGTCGTCGCAGGCCAGCTCGCTTTCCTGCCGCAGCCGGCGGCACGTCAACCACACCAGGGGATTGACCCACTGCACGATGCGCAGCACCTCGGCGCCGATCTGAATCGCGGCATCGTGACGCTCGATGTGCGCCAGCTCGTGACGCAAGACGATGCGTGCTCGCTCGTCGGTCCACCCGGCCGATCCAGCGGGCACGATGATCGAGGGTGCGATCACGCCGCAAGCAAGGAGCAGCGAGGGATCGTCGCTCTCGATGAGCGCGATGTCCCGGTGGATGCCGTACTCACGCGCGATGGTGTCGGTGAGATCGCGCAAGCGGCCGGCGACCGGCTTGCATCGTCTCTTGAGCCGGGCAAGCCGGACGAAGTCGACAATCAGCCCCGCACTCGCCAGGATCACGCCCATCATCCAGATGGCCCCGAGCACAGCGAGCCAGGACATGCCGCCCAACGCTGACGGCGCGACCACCGGTGCCGCGGATCCCGTGAATACCGTGTCACCGCTGAAGCGCAAGCCGGACGAGACCGCCTCGGCCGCGTTTTGCCAGACGCCGATGGGGACCTGTGGAACCAGCCATTCGAAGGCGGGCATCAGCGCGGCCATCACGAGCGCGATGGTGAGCATGCCGTGACGCAGCGCCGCGGAGCGGCGTCGCAGCGCGACCGTTGCGATCAGGCCCAGCGTGAGGATCGCGGCGGCGTCGACGAAACCGGCCAGGACCCACGGCATCATCGCGCACCGTCCTTTCGAACCTTGACGATCATCTCGGCAATGCGCTCGACCTGCTCGTCGGACAGCTTGGCGCCCTCGCCGCCGAGCAGCGCGGTCACGACCTTTTCCGGCGATCCGTCGAAGAACGTGTCGATGAGGTGACGCAACGCCGAACTGCGGGCGGCGCGGCGCGCAATCACGGGCGTGTACACGAACCGTAGACCGTCCTGCTCGTGGCGGACATGGCCTTTCTGCTCGAGGACGCGCAGCTGGGTGCGCACCGTCGAGTAGCCGGCGTCGCTGGGCAGGTCGTCCATGACCTCGGCAGCGGTCGCGCGTCCGCGGCGAAAGAGGATGTCCATGATCTGCCGTTCGCGGCGGGACAGGGCGGCGTGGGCGGCGCGCGCGGTTCGGCTCATGTGTTATTTTTCTCGCACATGCGATAGAAATAACACCAGGCGGCGCCGGCTGTCAAGGGCCGGCGGCCACCCCGCGCCGGCGTTGCGATACTATGCCGCCTTCCGCCTTCGCCCTGCGGGACTACGGCGGACAAGCCAGGAGCGCCCATGAGACTGTTCTGCCTGCTCGTCTGCTCGCTCGCAATCCTTGCCGGACCAACCGCCCCAGCGGCGGCCCAGACACTCACCCACTACGTGAAGTACGAATCGGCGGGCCGCGTGACCTGGGGCGTGCTCGAGGGAGAAACCATTCGCGAGCTGCAGGGAAATGTGTTCGAAGGCGCCAAACCTACCGGCCGCACCGCCAAACTCGCCGAGGTCAGGCTGCTGCCGCCGGCCGAGGCCAAGAAGGTCATCGCCGCCGGGCTGAACTATCGCAGCCACATCGGCGAGCAGGCGCCAGCCAAGTACGTCGGTCTCTTCGCCAAGATGCCGACGTCGCTCGTCGGCCACACCGCCGATATCGTCTATCCGGCCGACGCGGCCAACGTCCACTACGAGGCCGAAGTGTGCGTGGTGATGGGGAAACGCGCGAAGAACATCGCCGAAGCCGCGGTCAAGGATCACATCTTCGGCGTCGCGCCGTGCAACGACGTCAGCGAGCGCGGATGGCAGAAAGCCGATCTGCAATGGTTCCGCGCCAAAGGGTCGGATACGTTCGGGCCGATCGGCCCGGCGGTGGTGCGGGGCGCCGACTACAACAACCTCACGCTCATCGGCCGCCACAACGGCAAGGTCGTGCAGGAGTCGACCACCAACCTGCTGATCTTCTCGATCGACGCGATTGTCAGCTACGTCAGCCGCTACGTGACGCTCGAGCCCGGCGACGTGATCTTCACCGGCACGCCCGGCACGACGCAGGCGATGAAGCCAGGAGATACCTTCGAGGTCGAGATCAAGGGCATCGGCACGCTCCGGAACACGGTGGTGGCCGAGCGCCGCTGAACCGAGCCGCGCGAGGCGATCCCTACTCCGCGCGGAGCGCGCGCACCGGGTCGACGTGCGCGGCGCGGCGTGCCGGGATCCACGCGGCCAGCAGCGCCGTGGCGGCGAGCGCCACCGCGGTGGACGCGAACGTCAGCGCATCGGTCGGCGCGGTCTCGAAGAGAAAACTGGCGATCACGCGTGAGGCGGCCATCGCCGCGGCCAGCCCGATCGTGATGCCGAGCGCGACCGGCCATGCCGCATCTCCGACGATCGTGCCGACGACCCGTGCCGGCCGCGCGCCAAGAGCCATGCGGATCCCGACTTCCGTGGTGCGGCGCGCGACCGCGTAAGCGGTCGTTCCGAAGATGCCGACCAGCGTCAGCAGCAGACCCAGCCCCCCGAGCAGGCTCAGGAGCGTCGTCTGCTGGCGAGGCGTCGCGACGCGATCGTCGAACAGATTCCGGCCCGAACGAACCGGCTCGACCAGCACGCGTGGCCCGACCGACTCCGCCGCGCGCCGCAGCTGTTCCGCGAGGCGCGGAATCCGCCCGGTCTGGCGAACCACCACGTTCAGGGCCGACGCTCGTGGGTCAGGCTGGTAGGCAAGGTAAACATCGGGTCGTTCGAGGTCACG
>Ga0075421_100007568_pt1 | contig 13309 bp, 14 predicted proteins | sample SoiMetdeltSBSDD5_FD_75292 | JGI IMG/M metagenome (GOLD analysis project Ga0075421, IMG submission 75292) | Bulk soil microbial communities from a Populus tree surrounding site in Tennessee, USA - Soil MetaG P. deltoides SBSDD5 | ecosystem: Environmental > Terrestrial > Soil > Tree plantation... | reverse complement strand
CCTTGTTGCTGACAGTGCCGCCGCAGCGAACGCCGCGACACAGACGATTGCCCGTGTCATCGTGATTTCCTCCTGCGCCCCCGCGCGACGAGGTTCATGATTCTAGCCGACACGTTCGAAGGCAACCGTCCGGGCTGTGAGGTTCGGAGCCGCTGTCCGGCCGGCGAGAACCCACGCATCTGAACACGGCGACTTCTCCGTCTGTTCACCTGCTCGTGTCCACCACTCGTTCTGCGAGCGTGCGAGGTCTGGCAACGCGAAGCCGAGGAAATCCTCAATCTGCGAGAAGGTCAGCACCACGACGACGGCGTACCTGTTCTCCAGGTACTCGTAAAGCGACTTGTACTTGCCTGACACCCGGCCCGGTGGTCGCGGCGTCGGGGCAGGCCGCGGCACCGCAGCTCTATGTCTCCCCGCTCGCCATCTCTCGAGCCACGTCCACACGGTATCGCCTCTCTCGGGAGCAGCCCGGAACCACCGCATCGTATCCCGGCCGGTGCGCGGTGGGTGCGCTGTTCTGAACAGCCGGCACGCGGCAAGTCACGTACGCTCACTGAACTCGAAGACAACAGATGAACACACAGCTACTGGTCGTGACACTTGGGGCGGCGCTTGCGGTCAGCGGGTGCGGGACCAACGCGAAGGACGCGTCGCTCAGTCTGGCGACCGGGTCCGCGTTCACGGAGGTGACGCTTCCCCAGGGCACACAGCTGCCGCTTTCCTTGACGAGTTCGGTCGGCTCCGACACCAGCGCCATCGAAGACGTTGTCACCGCTGAACTCACGCACGCGGTCACCGTTGACGGCCGTGACGTGCTGCCCGCTGGCGCGCGACTCTCCGGCGCCGTGACAGATGTCGATGGCTCGGGTCAAGTCAGGGGTCGGATGTTGGTTGCGTTCCGCTTCACATCGCTCCGGACGGGAAACACTCGATACAACGTCGAAACCGCTGGCCTGTCGCCTCAGGCGCCGGCCGCCAAGGCACAGGAAGTGCGCCTCGGTCCTGGCGCCGACGTCACGACATACCTCACGGTCCCGTTGACGGTGCGTGTAGTGAGGAATTGAATGGGCCTGCACTACTCCTCGACGCAGCTAGCCCAGGCGTGGATTGCACCATTCCGGCCTGTGCTGTTGTGCACAGTCCCATACCAGGCAAGGTGGCACGATCCATGGCATGGAGAAACGACGTAGTAACGGCGCCGACGTGAAGCTGGCGAAGCCAAAGACGGCGAATGCGGCCGCGACGCTCCCCGAGTTCAACGCACAGGCATTTCTCGATTCGGTCGGAGTCGCCAAGACCGTTGTGAAATACGGGCGGGGCGAGGCCATCTTCACGCAGGGCGAGACGTGCGACCATGTCCTGTACATCCAATCGGGCGGGGTGAAACTGTCGGTGCTGTCGAAGACCGGTAAGGAAGCGGTGATAGCGATGCTGGGTCCTGGGGACTTCTTCGGTGAGGGGTGCCTGGCGGGTCAGCCGCTTCGCATGGGAAGCGCCACGGCGATCACGCCGAGCACCATCCTACGCGTCCGCAAGCGACAGATGGCGGAGCTGCTGCACAAGCAGAGCACGATGTCCGATCGATTCATCCGGCACATGCTGACCCGCAACATTCGAATCGAAGAGGACCTGATCGATCAGCTCTTCAACTCCAGCGAGAAACGGCTGGCGCGCACACTGCTCCTGCTGGCGCGCTATGGGACGCAGGCCGTACCGGTCCGCATGGTGCCGAAGATCTCACAAGATACGCTCGCCGAGATGGTCGGCACCACGCGCTCGCGAGTAAACTTCTTCCTGAACAAGTTCAAGAAGCTGGGCTTCATCGAGTACCGCGGTGCGCTCCCCATCAAGATCAACAACTCGCTGTTGAGCGTCGTCCTGCACGACTGAGGCGCCCCATGAAGCCCATCGTGATAGCTGGCGTGCTTCTGATCGTCCTCGGCCTGGCGGCGCTCGTCTATCAGGGCGTCAGCTACACGAGCCGCGAGACGGTCATCGACATCGGTCCGATTACTGCGACAGCCGATCGTCAAAAGACGCTGCCCATTCCGCCGGTGCTGGGAATCCTTGCCGTCGCTGGCGGCGTGGCGCTGCTGGTCGTCGGTGCACGCAAGCGTTCCTGAGGTTGTTCTCACGAACTGATCACGTCCGAGAAGAGCGGGCCTCACCCTGCGTTCCGCGCCGGCGATCGCGCAGCATTCATTCCAGATGAGCACGTCGTCTTGCGGTGTTGGTCGTCGTTGACTCCTCAGACACACAGCGTGAAGCCACCATGATCGTCTATCCCGTTGTGAACACCTGCGCCGATGCCTTCCACGTATGTTAGTGACAGGAGTTTCTACATGGACACACAGACACAAGGACATCGAGACCACGGCTTCGTGATCGGACTGGTGACAGGCGCGTTTTTCGGCGCCGGCCTCGCGCTGTGGCTCGCCCCACGAGGAGCCTCGGAGCTTCGCGAGCGTATGACCGATTCGGCGAGGAACCTCGGCGAGCGCGCCTCCGAGAGATTCCAGCAGGTCACCGCCCGCGGCGGCGAGGCCGTCGATGAGCTCACCCGTACGGGCCAGAGGGTTCGGGACGAGGTGGCCGAGGAAGTGGCGAGCAGCGCACGCGAAGTCGAACGCTTCGCCACGGCTTCCTCAACTCAATCGCGCTAGGCCAGAGCCGTCGCAGGTTCGCCAAACTGGAAGTTGTACAACCCGGCATAGGACCCGCCGGCGGCCAGCAACTCGTCGTGCGTGCCCGCTCGGTCACTTGTGTGTCTTTCGCGACGAAGATGGTGTCGGCGCGCACGATCGTCGCCAGGGATCGAGAGAAACCGGCAGCCAGTTGGCGCTGCCGGTCTTCCGGGAACTGATGCTCGGCGTGTACCGGGAACAGATCGTGGGGACCGCACCGTCGTCGTTTCCGGCGTCGATGGAAGACCGCATCAGCGCCTCGCTGGCTGCCGCCCACGATTGCGGTCGCGACGGACCTCGCCCACACCGGCCTGATACAGTCGTGTCAGCGGAAGATTGTGCACACTGGCTTGTGTCGGCGGGCCAGAGCCCGGTGTGCACTTCGCGACAGCACGCCGTCTTCATTCACTGTACCGTTGGGATCATGAGACTCAAACAGATGAAGCGGGCGATCGCTGTCGTGTGGGTACTCTTGGCAGCTGTCGTCGGCATCGTCGCCGGTGTGAGATCGACGGGAGGATTGGTCGCGCTTGCGTCCCTCGGCTTGCTGCCGCCGCTCGCCCTGATGCTCTTGTGGAACGAGCCTCCAGAGACCATGAGCGAAAGCATCCGCGGCGGACGCCGATAGCTGGCCGGGTCGTACTGAGCGTCGCCAGGTTTTAGCTTGAGCTGTCGGAGTGAACTCACGCCGAGCGCGCTCACCGACTTCTGTTCGAGACCGGTCACGCGTTGAGGATGGGGATGTGGCACGCGAGATCCTCCCCTGGCTCGATCCCTATCTTGGTCGTCCAAGGCACCCGTACCGACTCGCATTCCATCCCAGAGAGCGGTCGATAGACCAACCGGCGGGGCTCTCAACCAGCTCGATGGCCTCAGCGATGATCGGCTGTTGTTCGATCACCGACCTGGGGAACGGTCACAACCGAGGATGTGAGCTGGTTCCATCGACTCTATATGAGCGATTCGGGCGATCCTCAGTCGCCTTATGTTTCGCCGCTCAGAGCAGACGACCTCTCGCACCTTCCCCCTACCTTCGTCGTGACAGCGGAGATTGATCCGCTGTGCGATGAACAAACGGCGTACGTCGAGCGTCTCCGCCAGTGCGGCGTTCGCGCGGAGCAGAAAATCTACGCGGGCATGTGCCATGGGTTCTTCCAGGCGGGCGCGATGATGCCCACGGCGCACACGGCCATCGTCGATGCTGCCGCAGCCATGCGTGCCGCTATTTGAAGACCCAAGGTCGCGTCTAGAGACCCGACCCTACAGAGGTGTGCCTTGTGCGGGGCGCCGTATGCAGGCCGGTGACGTTCTGAACTGAGGCGTCAAGATTCCATGAGGGTCCAACGCGTGAGCGTTGACCTCACCGCCAAAGGGATTGCCGAGACTTGAAACCGGCGAACGTCAAGCTGCGGCCAGACGGTGTCGTCAAAGTGCTCGACTTCGGATTGGCCAAGCAGGCGCAGAGCCTAGGGGCCACGGATCACGTTCCCCGGGTGGAACTCACGATATCCCCGCAAAATTTTGGACGCGTTGCACGCTGAGAACCCACATCACCAGTCAAGTTATTGAAAACGAAGAATCGAGATCTGGCGGAGAGAGTGGGATTCGAACCGTGTCGCATCCAATAGAATCTGTAGGTTATAGATTCCACAATGCCGCGATTGCCGTGAATGCCAGCGATCCCGCGAGCACCGATCAGCGATTGAATCTGGTAAGGCCCGACGAGCGTGCCAGCGTCCAGCGGCATGGGTCAGAGTGGTTGGGCGAATTGTGGCGGGCGAGCGGCCTCGTCTCAAGATCTGAAGGCGGCCTCTACTCGCTGTGCTGGCGGGAGAGCGGGGCCGCATAACGGGCCTTCGGTCAACCGACGGCGCGAAACACCCGTTATCGTTCGCATCGTCTCATCATGCTGTCGACGTCGACCGAACGTCGCTGAGTCGCCGTGCGATTGAAAGACTTCCGGTCACGGTGCCACGATTCGCCAGCCCGCAGAAGGCCCTTGTTCGCTCGAAGTCGATCGCGGGTGATCAGGGTCACACCGGATGGCTTGGATCGAGTGGCAAATCTAGAAGCGCCCTCGGGCTACGCATTTGAGTTGTCTCAGCGCACTATCTGGAGCTCTTCTTGCGGGACTCGAGAAAGGCAATGTCCTCGGCGTCACCCGGTGCTGAACGCGCCGCTTTGGCGATGCGCTTAAGGCGCAGGAGGTCCTGCTCGCTGGCGATGTCGAACACGTGCGTGCGAATCTTTGTTCGTGTCGCATGTTTGGCGAGCTCCGCTGCAGCGATGGGGAAATCGAATAAGAGGTCGACGCGAAGGCCGGTCGCCGCGTTGAAGAAGTACGCACTTGCCGGTGCATCGACGCGCAGCCGAATGATCGCTACTCTCCGGTTGGCGATCGTGGAAGTCACCTCTCCCGTTTCGTTCAGACGTGAGACGAGTTGAAGTCCATGGTTGTAGAAGAGACCGATTGTGCGAGCAAGACGGTCGCCCGGGTGTGCGATCACGAAATCGAAGTCGCGGGTCACTCTCCGTGATCCCAGCACGACAAGGGCCATGCCTCCCACGAGCACGGGCGCGAGGGCGAGCAGCCGAAGTCCTTGGACAATTTCGCCGACCGTTTGGAGATGATCCACTGGATCAGGCATTTGACAATCCGGCCGGATAGATCCCGGGTAGGGGACCAGCGAACGCCGTCAAGCGCTTGACGTTAGTGGGCTGCCTGCGAAGGTCGCTCACCACTGTGGCATAGCGCAAATTGTCGACAATGCGGCGGGTGGCTTGGATTGACAGAAACCGAGCCTTGCCTCCCAGGGAGGCGATTCGTTTCTTATCCCCTGAAGACAACCGCATGCCGCGAGCTCGGCCCCCTCTACGCCCCAATACTCTGGCCATCTCAGATGCGTTCATGCCATCATTATACTTACCGCTAAGCAAAAACGAGAGCGATGTTGTCTGAATCCAAGCTCGGCCGCGTGTGCGACAGCGTGCGATGCGCGACGGCATCGCTGGCATTCACGGTAATCGTGGCACTGCAGAATCTGTAACTTACAGAATTCAAAGAATCGTGTCGGGTTCGCCTATCGATTTGAGCGCTATTTGAAGTGCGGCTCCGGCCGCGCCTTCTCCAAGCGCCACTTCAGCCCTGGCTCATGATTTCTTATGCAGAGTGCGTTACATTAGGGCCTCCATTTGATGGTGTCGAGCGGGACAGCGGGTTACATGCGCGGGCCACGGAACTGGCCAAGGACTCCGCCCTTGATATCCCGGCGAATCTCTTGACCAGTTCGCAGTGTCTTTGGCCGCGCTTCGCGCGCCAGCCCGTTGTGCGGTCGTGACATACGAGCACTAAATTCGCGTTTGAGGCCGCACGACGTGCTAGACGCGCATCAACCTGTCGTTCGTTCGCGTCTTCGACCCGAGCCCTAAGGAGGTTATGATGCGCCGGCCGTTCCTCCCTGCCTTCCTCTTCGTCAGTCTCGTGCTCGTGCCGGCCATTGCGAGCGCGCAGCAGGCATCGATCACGGGCGTCGTCAGAGACACGTCGGGCGCCGTGCTGCCAGGCGTCGTCGTCGAGGCGACCAGTCCGGCCCTGATCGAAAAGGTTCGGTCTGTGGTGACTGACAGTACTGGCCAGTACCGCATCGTCGACTTGCGTCCTGGTGACTACACCGTGACCTTCATGCTGACGGGATTCAGCACCGTCAAGCGAGAAGGAATCGAGCTCACCGGATCGTTTACGGCCACAGTGAACGCCGACCTCCGAGTGGGCTCACTCGAGGAAACGATCACCGTCTCGGGCGAGAGTCCGACTGTGGACGTGCAGAGCTCGAAGCGCCAGCAGGTGCTGCCCGATGAGCTCATACAGGCTATTCCGACGGCGCGTGTGTATCACAGCCTGATGGGACTGATCCCTGGAATCAATCTCTCGGGGACGAGCGACGTCGGCGGCCTCGGTGGTCCTGCCGTCATCACGTTCTCTATCCATGGCGGCCGATTCAGTGAGGGACGATTGCAGCTGGATGGGACGTCAACTGGCGCTGCCGTCGGCGGCAGCGGCACCTCGTATTACGTCGTCGACGTTGGCAACGCGCAGGAGGTGACGTTCAGCACTTCCGGTGGCATGGGGGAATCCGAGACGGGCGGCCCCTTGATGAACGTCGTGCCACGACAGGGCGGCAACGTTCGCAACGGGACGATTTTCGCGAACGGCGCATCGGGTGCGATGCAGAGCAGCAACTTCACGCAGGAGTTGCAGGATGCGGGTCTCGCGGCGCCGGGCGAACTCCAGAAGATATGGGACGTCAACGGCACCTTTGGCGGTCCGCTGATGAAGGATCGGCTGTGGTACGTCGTCACCGGGCGCTATCAGGGAAACCGGAAATACGTCGAGGGGATGTACTACAACACGAACGCTGGCAATCCGGCGTCGTGGACCTACGAACCCGATCTCGAGCGGCGTGCAACGGGTGACGGCACGTGGAAAGCGCTCGGCCTTCGCTTGACGTGGCAGGCCACTCCCAAGAACAAGTTCGGTGTCTTCTGGGATGAGACGTCGGTGTGCGTCAACTGCATCGGCAGCGGATCGTCCACGATCTCGCCCGAGGCGGCGGGAACAACGATGGGCTATCCACATCGGGTCCAGCAGGGAAGCTGGACGTCGCCGATGACCAATCGACTGCTACTCGAAGCCGGGTTCGGCACGTATCTCAGCTGGTATGGCGGCAAGGAGCGCGTGGGCAACAACCGCGACCTGATCCGCGTCACCGAGCAGGCAGGCATCATTCCTGGTCTTCAGTACCGATCGCAGGACTGGTCGCGACCCTACAGCAAGACGCTGACGTGGCGCGCTTCGGCGTCCTACGTCACTGGCGCGCACAGCATGAAGTTCGGGGTGATCGGCAACTACTATCGCAACAAGACCGACTCGTACACGAACAACCACCGCCTTGCGTATCGCTTCAACAACGGCATCCCGAATCAGCTCACGATGTCGGGCCTGCGCTTCGTGACCGACTCGCATACGCGGCCGACTGGGCTCTACGCTCAAGAGCAATGGACAGCCGGGCGACTGACGCTCCAGGGTGGCATTCGTTACGACCGGGTGACGAGCGGCTTTCCGGATCAACAGCTCGGCCCGGAGCTCTTCATCCCCACGCCTATCTTGTTCCCCGCGCAGGGCGGGATCGAATACAACGACGTGTCGCCACGGTTTGGCGCCGCTTACGATCTGCGCGGCAATGGCAAGACCGCCTTGAAGTTCACGATGGGCCGCTATCTGGAAGCCTCCAGCGTGGCTGGTATTTACTCGGCACTCAACCCGATCACCCGCCTGACCACATCGACGACCAGGTCGTGGACCGACGGCAACGGCAACTACGTCGCCGACTGCGACCTGCTGAATCCGGCGCAGCAGGATTTCCGCAGCACGGGCGGCGACTTGTGCGGAGCATGGGCATCGGCGAACTTCGGAAAGAACGTCTTTACGTCAAGCTACGATCCCGAGCTCACGCAGGGCTGGGGCGTGCGTCCCTACAACTGGGACTTCGGCGCGTCGGTCACGCACGAAGTGCTGCCGCGCGTGTCGCTCGAAGTCGGCTACTTCCGTCGCGTCTATGGAAACTTCACCGTCGTAGACAACCGCGCGGTGAGCGCGGCCGACTACACACCTTTCAGCGTCCCTGTTCCATCCGATTCACGTTTGCCTGACGGCGGCGGCAGTGTCATCGGTGGCTTCTACGACGTGGTTCCGGCCAAATTCGGTCAGACGGACAACCTCACGACGCTGGCGAAGAACTACGGCAAGCAGACCGATCACTGGAACGGCCTGGACATCAACGTCAACGCTCGGACGACCAACGGGATCATGATCCAGGGCGGGGTCAGCACAGGGCGCACGAGCACGAACAACTGCGAAGTGATCGCGCAGGTGCCCGAGGCGCTGTTCGGTGCAACGTCGTTTCTCGTTGGCAATGCGAACTCCTGGCTGTCGTCGGAATGGTGTGACATCCAGCAGCCGTTCCTGACGCAGATCAGGGGCGCCGGCGCGTACACGATCCCGAAGATCGATGTGCAGGTCAGCGCCACGCTCCAGAGCAAGCCGGGCACCCAGTTGGCCGCCAACTTCAACGTCCCGAGCGCGGTTGCCGCCCTCACCTTGGGACGTCCGCTTTCCGGCAACTCCGCTAACACGACGGTCAACATCGTCGAGCCCGGCAAGCTCTATGGTGACCGCATCAATCAGCTCGATATTCGTGCGGCTAAAATCCTGCGATTCGGCCGCACGCGCACGCAGGTTGGCCTGGATGTCTACAACGTCACGAACTCGAGCGCAATTCAGACGTACAACCAGACGTACGGTGCGCGCTATCTGACGCCGACGCTGGTGCTACCGGCGCGCTTCGCGAAGGTGAGTGCCCAGTTCGATTTTTGAGAATGCAAGGTGGCGTTCAACCCGCCATCCGGTGGCTGGGCGCCGCTTCCCAACGAGATGACTGGCTTGGTGGTGTCGCAGACAGTGTCCGCATCGAGGGCATAGAACAGAGTTGGATTCGCCCCGCCCGGACGCTGGAAGATGACCTTGTGTCCATCGGGCGACACGTCATGGTCCCTTCAAACGCTCCGTTGTCGGTCAGCTGGACCAGGTGAGGCGGCATGAACGAACCGGCCGCCACCGACCGGTCGACGTAATCGGCGTGTTCGCGAGTGTGCTCGACGAGGGCGGGTGTCGCGCGCGTACAATGCCCGGCGAGGAAACGCACGCTGATGAATTGGCTAGAACAGTCCTGGCGCGATCTTCAAGTAGGGGTGCGGAGCCTCGTGACGACGCCTGCGTTTACCGCGCTGGCAGTCAGCTCACTGGCGCTCGGCATCATGACTACGACGGCTATCTACAGTGTGCTGTATGCCGTCGTGCTCGATCCGTTCCCGTACAGAAACGTCGACGACCTGACGAGCGTCCTGGTGCGGAACCCCGCGCAGCGCGGGGCGCGCCTTACCTACTCCATCGATCAGTTCGTCGAGATCGCCGAGCGCAGTCGCGTCTTCGATGGTGTCATCGCCTCGACGATCAGCGACGTCGAGTGGACCGGCGCCGGGGATCCGCAGCGGCTTCGCGGCAACCATGGCACGTTCAACACGTTCGACGTCATGGGGGTTCCCCCGCTCCTGGGACGAACGCCGACCGCGAGCGACGCTCAGCCCGATGCCGAACCGGTTACGGTGCTTGGTTATCAATTCTGGCAGCGTCAATTCGGCGGCGATTTAACAGTGGTTGGACGTCGCCTTCGGCTGAACGACACCGTGCGTACCGTCATCGGCGTGATGCCGAAGCGGTTCATGTGGCGAGGCGCCGACGTCTACCTGCCGATCCCATTCGAGCGAGGACAAATCGTCGAGGGGGTCGCGAACGTGCACCTGCTCGCTCGGTTGAAACCCGGCGTCACAGAGGCCCAGGCGGCCGCCGACCTGTCACCAATCATCGCGGATCTGAAAGCGCGCGAACCTGCGGAGTTCCCGGAGCAGTGGCAAGTGGGGCTGCTCTCGTTCAAGCAGACGTTCCCGAGCGCGATTACGCGCGACATCTGGGTGCTCGTTGGGGCCGTCGGCTTGCTGCTCCTGATCGCATGCGCAAATGTCGCGAATCTGCTTCTGTCGAGGGCCAACATGCGGCAGCGCGAGATGACCTTGCGCGTCGTGCTTGGGGCAAGCCGGATCCGACTGGTGCGACAGCTCCTCACCGAGAGCCTCCTGCTCGCGCTCATCGCCGGTGCGCTCGGCGCGGCATTTGCCAGGGTCGGTCTTCCCGCACTCCTGGCGATCGTACCTCCCGACACCATCCCCGCCGAATCGGAGGTCGTACTGAACTCCGAAGTCCTGATGTTCGTGCTCATCGTATCGGTGGCCGCGAGCGTGATCTGCGGGCTTGCACCCGCCCTCCATACGTCGCGTCGCGATCTCGCGGGCTCGCTGCAGGAAGTCGGACGCGGTCTGGCTGGCGCTTCGAGACAGGCGAGGATGAGGAAGACGCTCGTCGTTACGGAAGTCGCACTCTCGCTGATGCTGCTGGCGGGCTCGAGTGTGCTGCTGCGCACGTTCATCGACATCGCGAACGTCGATCTCGGCGTATCACCTGAACGCGTGCTGACGATGCGCATTCCGTTGTCGGCACAGCGGTATCCCGAGGCGAGCCAGCGAATCGCGTTCTATCGGGAACTCCTGCCGCGCGTGGTCGCGATCCCGGGTGTCGAAGCCGTCGGGTTGAATACCAACGTGCATCCGCGTGGCAACATGCGAGTCGTAGCCGGCGTACGCGGTGGACCACCGAGCGACGAACTCGTACAGGTGCATCAGGTCAACGCCGACTACACGAAAGCGCTGGGTGCGCGACTCGTGACGGGTCGGCTATTGAGCGAGACAGACGTCGACGGCGCCAGAGCAGTCGCTCTGGTCAACGAGCGATTCGTCCGCACGCGACTGAGCGGCCGCGGGCCGCTCGGAGAGATCGTCAGCTTGCCGCGGCTGAAGGATCCGCCCTTCAACGTCGCCAACGATTCATTCCAGATCGTGGGCGTGGTCCAGGACAGGTTGAACGACGGGCTGACCGCTTCCATCACGCCAGAGGTCTACCTGCCATTCACGGTTAGCGGGATCCCGAACCTGATTGCGATCCGCACTCGAGGTGATCCTGCCGCGGTCACGCGTGCGATCGCCACTCAGGTGTATGCGCTCGACAAGGAACAGCCGGTCACAGCGGTGATGACGCTCGATCGCCTGCTGCAGGACAGTCAATACGCCACGCCACGGTTCAATCTCGTGCTCCTTTCGATCTTCGCGACGTTCGGTCTGGTGCTCGCGGCCGTCGGAATCTACGGAATCATGTCGACCGCGGTGGCGCAGGAGCGGCGAGACATCGGCGTTCGTGTGGCGCTCGGCGCCGACAGCAGTACGATTTCTCGGATGATTCTTGCGCGCGGTTCGCGTCTCTTGATCGTCGGCATCGCGATCGGCCTGGCGGGGAGCATCGTCGCCGCCCGCCTGCTCGCCGCCGAGGTGTGGAGGGTGCGTGATCTGGATCCGGTGTCGTTTGTTGCGGTGTCGCTCCTCTTGCTCGCGATTGGACTACAGGCGTGCTACTGGCCTGCGCGTCGCGCCGCGCGAACGGACCCACTCATTGCGCTACGGTCGGAGTAACGCGACGTGCCTCGCGTCCGAACCGTCGCGTGCCTTAGTGGCGTCAGCCTCGAACGTGACGTTCCGGAGGAGCAGATTCGCGAGTACATCCATGCCGCCGATCATGTGACCTGGGTCGACGTCGAAGATCCCGGCGGGCGCGAGATCGAGATGCTGCTCGAGGAGTTCGGGTTTCACCCTCTGGCGCTCGAAGAAGCAGCAAAGGGCAACCAACGTCCCAAGATCGCGGAATACAAAGGCTATATCCTGGTCGTCACCTACTGCGTCGTATCGGTCGCTGGAGCGTCGCAACTGCAAGCCAGCGAGGTCGACATCTTCATCGGCCGGAACTACGCCGTCACGATTCATCGAGATCCCCTCCCAACGCTCGACGAGGGCTACCGGCGCTGGACTCGTGGGGGCCCGATGCTGCGCGAGGGCGTCGGCTTCCTCGTGTTTACGATCGTGGACTCGGTCATCGACACGTACTTTCCCGTGCTCGACGCCCTTGAAGACGCGCTGGACGAAACCGAGCTGAGTATTTTCAGCCAGCAGCAAACAGACAGCGTGCAGAATTTACTGGCAATCAAACGACATCTCGCGACGATCCGGAGAGTACTCTCGCCGCTGCGAGAAACCTTCAGCGTCTTGTTACGGCGCGATCATCCGATACTCACTGCCAACACGACGATTCACTTTCAGCACGTGTACGACAACATTCTGAGGATTCTCGATGCGGTGGATGTTCAGCGCGATCTCGTGGCGAGCTCGCTCGATGCACAGATGACCGTGGTATCGAATCGCCTGAACCGCACGATGAAAACCTTGACTATCATCACGGTGGTGGTCGCCGCAGGTGGTCTGGTGTTCGGCGCCTGGGGAATGAATTTCAGTCGAGTGCCATTTTCAGACGAGCCCTGGGGATTCGCGGCCGTCGTGGGCGGCACCATCGCCCTGATCAGCATCGTCCTCGTGCTCAGCCGCAAACAACGATGGTTGTGACATGAGAGTCCTGATTGCGGATGATGACTTCACCACCCGGCGGCTGCTGCAGTCGTATCTGGAGAAATGGGGGCATGAGGTAACGGCAGCCAAGAGCGGGGCTGAAGCGCTCGAGCTCTTCGAACGTGGTGATTACTCCCTCGTCGTCACGGATTGGCAGATGCCGGAGGTAGACGGCCTCGAGCTCATTGGTCGCATTCGTTCACTCCCGCGCTCCGGCTACGTCTACATCGTGCTGCTGACCGCGAGGGCACAAGCCGAAGACGTCGTTCAAGGGATCGAAGCCGGCGCCGACGACTTTGTTGCCAAGCCGTTCGACCGGGACGAGCTGCGGGCCCGGATCCGCGCTGGAGAGCGAATCGTCAGCTCGCTGCAGACGATCGCGGACTTGCGCGCGCAGTTGCGGAGCGCGCTGGCGCGATTGGGTCAGACGCTGGATTCGTGAAGCTCCA
>Ga0075421_100007567_pt1 | contig 13309 bp, 11 predicted proteins | sample SoiMetdeltSBSDD5_FD_75292 | JGI IMG/M metagenome (GOLD analysis project Ga0075421, IMG submission 75292) | Bulk soil microbial communities from a Populus tree surrounding site in Tennessee, USA - Soil MetaG P. deltoides SBSDD5 | ecosystem: Environmental > Terrestrial > Soil > Tree plantation... | reverse complement strand
TCAACCCGCCGACCGCCTCGGGTTTCAGTCCCAGCTCCTTCATCTTTTCGAGAAATAGCCGCCCCACGAGCGGCATTGCTTCGGAGCGGCAGGTCGTCAGCTTCGCATCGATGTAGACATTGCTTCGCTGCCCGGAAGCCAGCAGGAAATCACCGTATCGCAGGGAATGCTTGACCAGCATGGCGCGGAGCTGCCCGCGCTCGAGCTCGTTGGACATGGCTCATCTTAACAATTCCGCCAGGATTCGCCGCGCCGTGACCTTGCCGTTTTCTCCGATCTCGCCGATCGGTCCCACGCAGGACGGACACCCCGATTCGCACGGGCAGCCGTCGAGCAACTGCGCGGCCTGCGCCAGGAGTTGCGGCGTCATCTTGTACAGCGGCGCGCTCTGTCCGATGCCGCCGGAATAGTTGTCGTAGAGATAGAGATTCGGCTCGAACGCCTGCAGTCCGGTGGCGATTTCTTCGCTCAGTGCGACGCCGAGATCGCGCGGATCGCACATCAGCAGCAACGAAGCGATCGTGCGCAGCGCAGCGCCGAGGCCGGTCAGCCCGTGCTGCTTATCGGTAGGCGAGAGATCCGCAAGAAGGGCGAGGAACTCCGCACGGAAGTGTAGCCAAAACGCCGTCGTATGCATCTCCTGCTCCGGCATGGACAGCTTTCCCGATCCGACATTCTCCAGCGTATAGAATTTGATCTTCTTGAATCCGACGATCTGCCGATTGACACGCACCTCGCCATGGGCCCGTTTCGCCGCCGCGCGGATCTCCTCGCTGTCGAACTCCTGAAGAACTTGCACCTGTGTGTGGTCAATCGCGTCGGTGAAATAGTCGCAGTTCACGCGCCGCACGTAAGCCTTGCGCTCGTCGTAATCGAAACGCTCGACATGATACTGGCGCGCTTCATGAAGATAGATCGCCTTCTCGTGCAGGGTCGTCAAGGCCGTTGGAAACGAAACCTCCGCGATCACGTTCGGTTCACCCGTGATATCCACTACGACGAAGTTATCGCTGGTGACCGAGCGCAAGCCGATCGCGTCGGCCGGATACGTTTGCGACGTCCAGTGCCACGATCCCGCTGAATGGTGCAGGAATCCAGCGTCCTCCAGAAACTTGCATAGCTCGCCAGTGTCATGCGGTCCAAACTTTTCTCCATCTCTTACCGGCAGCTCGAACGTGGCGCACTTCAAGTGGCCCAGCAGGATTTCGAGATTATCGGGATTGATATGGGCGTGCTCGGGAGGGCGATCGAAGAAATAATCCGGATGTTCGACGATGTACTGATCGAGAGGCGCGCTCGAAGCCACCAGCACCGCCGCCGAGGTCGATTGCCGGCGCCCGGCGCGACCTGCCCGCTGCCATGTGGAGGCAATCGTGCCCGGATAGCCCGCCATAACGACCGCGTCCAGCGATCCGATATCGATGCCCAGCTCGAGCGCATTTGTCGCCACCACAGCCTTGATTTCGCCGTCCCGCAGCTTGCGCTCAATTTCGCGCCGCTCTTTCGGAAGATACCCGCCGCGATAGCCCCGAACAGTCTCCGGCGGCAGCGGACCGCGATCGCAAGCGTCTTTGAGATACGTGACCAGGATTTCCGTCGCCAGCCGATTGTTGGCAAAAACCAGCGTCTGTTGGTCCCGTTCGATAAATTCGAGGGCGATCCGCCTCGTTTCGTTGATATAGCTGCGCCGGATCCCCAACTGTCGATTGATGACGGGTGGATTGTAAAACAAGAAGTACTTCTCGCCCGCTGGGGCTCCGTTGCGATCCACCATCTCGAATGGCGCTCCTGTCAGCGACTGCGCCAGCTCGCGCGGATTAGCGATGGTCGCCGACGAGCAAATGAACTGCGGCTTCGAACCGTAGAAGTCGCAAATACGCAGCAAGCGCCGCAACAAATTGGCGAAATGGCTGCCATAAACGCCGCGATAGTAATGCAGCTCGTCGACGACGATATAGCGCAGATTCTCGAACAGCTTGGCCCACTTGGTGTGGTGCGGAAGGATGCCACTGTGCAGCATGTCGGGATTCGTCATCACTACGCCCGCCCGTTGCCGGATGGCTTTGCGTGCGTCCTGCGGCGTGTCGCCGTCATATGTGAACGCCTTGAGCTCGCCGCCTATCTCCTCCGCTGCAGTCTGAAACTCGTGTAACTGATCTTCGGCCAGCGCCTTGGTCGGATAAATATAGATCGCTCGCGCTTCCGGTTCGCGCAGCAACAGGTCGAATACCGGCAAGTTGTAGCAAAGCGTCTTCCCGCTGGCCGTCGGCGTGACGATGACCACGTTCTTGCCGCTCTTGACCAGCTCGAAAGACTCCCCCTGATGGCTGTAAAGCTTCGGAATATTGCGCCGCACCAGAGCCTCTCGAAGGCGGGGATCAACCGACTCCGGGATAGCGACGTACTCCGCCGCGCGAGCTTCCTGATGCCGAATCGAGCGAATCGGCGAATCATCTTTCTGCATCAACGTACGGAAATGCGTCAGAACCGCTTCCAAGTCCGACTGCCGGGCCAGCGCCAAATTCATTCCGTCATTTTCGCCTTTTCTTTGCCCCTAGGCAAGTGTCGGGTGAAGGAGTCGGATTCAAGCGCGCCACATTTAGCCGACTACCAGCGCCCGGGTGTATACTCCACAGCATGACCAAACTATTGGTTTGCGCGGCGCTTATCGCCACAGCGCCCATGGCTGCCGCGGCGGACCGTCAGCGGATCATTTTCAGTCGCCTTATTCCGGCCAGCATCGGTCTCTTTCTCGCCGATGCCGATGGCAAGAACGAGCGTCCGCTGCTAGCCGCGACCGGTTATGACTACAATGCATCCTTTTCCGCTGATGGAAAGTGGATTCTGTTCACCTCGGAGCGCGACGGATCCGCGGATATCTACCGGGTCCATCCCGATGGGTCCGCACTCGAGCGCATCACCGACAGCCCCAGCTACGACGATCAGGCCGCTCTGTCTCCCGATGGCGGTACGCTGGCCTTTGTCTCGACTCGAGAAGGCGGAACCGCGAATATCTGGCTTCTTAATCTTGCCAGACGTCGATACACCAACCTGACCAAGACCACCAGCGGCAATTTCCGCCCGAGCTGGTCGCCGGATGGAGAATGGATCGCGTTCAGCTCGGACCGCGATACCAAGCCAGGCCGTGCCGAGCCAGCTTGGGAGCTGCTCCAGTCAACGGCAGTCTATATTGTTCGTCCCGACGGCACTGGCCTCCGGCGCCTCACGGAGCTGGGCGGATATCACGGCAATCCGCAGTGGTCCGCCGACGGCCGTCGAATTGTCTGCCATCAATCCGAGCCCAAGCACGTTTTCCCCGGCAGGCAGGATGGCAAAGCCATCTCCCAAATCGTCTCGATCGATGTCGAGACCGGCGCCCAGCAAGCCCACACTACTGGTGCGGGCTTCAAGCTCGCGCCGCGGTATCTCGAAGGCGGTGAAATCGGCTACGTCCTGAAGTATGGAGAAAAGCCGGGCCTCGCCTTCGTTAGCGGACGGACCGGCGTCCCCGGTGAGATGCGGAACCCGTCCTGGTCGCCCGATCGCAAAGCCATGGTGTACCAAAAGAGCATCAGTGGCGAGCCGAATCGCATGAAACCGGCATTCAATCGCGACCCTGCGTTCGAGCTCTATCTGACGGCCAACTTCCCCGCCTACTCCCCCGCCGGGGACAAACTCGTCATCACTTCGGCGCGCCCCACCCTGACAATCATGGACGCCGACGGAACCAATTCCCGGACCTTGCTCGAATCTCCCGGCAAGGTGGCGGTCTTCCCATCCTGGTCGCCCGACGGCAAGTACATCGCGTTCGCCTTGGGCGGTTTTTTCGCCCGCCCCGTGCAGCCAGGCCAGCTCGCCATCATTCGTCCCGACGGGTCAGATCTTCGCATGCTGACCAGCGGCGAAGCGAGCAGCGGATTTCCCAGTTTTTCACCGGATGGTAAGCGCCTGGTGTACCGCGTGATGGGGAAAGGCGAGCAGGGACTCCGTCTCATGTCACTCGAGGATGGCAAAGTGACCACCCTTACCACCGAGTACGACACCTTTCCGGCCTGGTCCCCGCGTGGCGATCTCATCTCCTTCACCAGCTTTCGCGACAAGGATTTTGAAATCTACACAATCCGGCCCGACGGCTCCGCACGCAAAAAGTTGACGAACACGCATGGTAATGATGCGCATTCTGTATGGTCGTCGGACGGGAAGTGGATCATATTCAGCAGCTCCCGCATGGGCTGGAAAGACGAAGCGCTGCTTTATGATCGCGGTCCGCAGCCATACGGCGAGTTGTACGTCATGCGTGAGGACGGCTCGGGAGCGCGTCAGTTAACCGACAACCAGTGGGAGGACGCGACGCCTGCCTGGCTTCCGACTAGCGCTCCACCAAAACGGGCTCAGGCTCTTCGATGAGTTGCGGCGCCCAGCCTTCCTGCAAGGTGCCGAGCAGCCGGCTCACTTCCGCCAGCGGCGCTTCGTTTTGTTCTACGTTCGCTTCCGACAACCGGGTGAGCATGTAGTCGTAAAGCGCGAGTAACCGTTCCGGAAGCTCCTGGCGTTGGGCTCGGTCGAGCGATGAGGCCAGCTCGAGCAGGATCATCTGCGCCTTGTTGATGGCGCGGGACCGGTCCGAGATGTTCCCTGCGAGCAGATGGTTTTGCGCATCCCGAACCGAGCTCACCGCCGCGGCATGTAAGATCCGCACGAGCTCGACGGGGCTGGCGCTTAGGATCCGGTTTTCTTCGTAGGCGTTGATCGACATAGTCGATAAGACTTATCGGTCCGCCGTGACAATCTTTAAGTCCTCCGCCAACCGCAGCACCTGCTCGTTCGGTATCTGCTGCACAACTTCATTTGTGACACGATCCACAACCTTGATAACCGGTCGCCTGCTCTGCCGGTCGAGAGAAAAAACCAGCTCGTGGCTGGTGGGTAACGTTTCGCTCGCGTTTACCGCGTGAACCGCCCGAATAATCTTGCGGTTTTCTGACTGGATCGCGACACCTTCGCTCGAAGGGTTAAAAGTGTGCTCGCTAACAGGAGTGGAACCATCGATTCTCATACTCAACTCCATCGAGCCCTTTCGAGCTCGATAGTTTCTTATCGGTCCAAAATGGAAAACCGCGAGGTTCTGGGCTATCTTGTAATAGCCAATCAATTTACAAACTATTTAACAAGTCGTCCTGTGGTGTCCGGAGAGGATTCGGGAAAATAGATGAAATGGCGCGTACCGTTTTGATCGTCGAGGATTCGGATACGTCCGCCGACACACTGGAGATCGCTCTCCTTTCTCTCCCCGGTGTCAGCATCGAGCACGTGCGCAGCGGGCGGAACGCCTGGCTGCTCCTGCAAAAGGAATGCGTCTCGGCCATCATCACCGATCTGCATATGCCGCACATGGACGGCTTCGAACTCATCGAGCGAGTGCGAGCGTCCGCCCCTGTAGCCTACGTCCCCATTATCGTCGTGAGCGGCGACTCCGATCCGGATACACCGGACCGTGTGCGCCGTCTGGGGGCTGACGCTTACTTCGCTAAACCATACTCGCCCGCCGCCGTGCGGGAAACTTTGGAGCGGCTATTGCATGAGAATTCGCCCTCACCTTAAACTCACAATCGCGCTGCTGGCTGCTGCTTTACGCGCCACCCCCCAGCCGGCGCCAGACCTCAAACCGATCCTCGACAGGCTGGATCGTCTGGAAGCCGAGAATCGCCAGTTACGGGAGCAAGTCCGCGAGCTGCGCGAACAGATCGCCGTCGCCCCGGCAGCGAAACTCGAAGAGAGAGTCGAAATCGGGGAAACCCGCACCGCCGAGCTGGCCCAGGTGAAGGTGGAAGCCTCGCAACGCTTTCCCGTGCGGCTCACCGGCATGGCTCTCGTCAACACCTTCTACAACTCGAAGCAGAACGGTGGGAACGACAACCCAAGCCTGGCCTCGCTTGCAGACGGCGGCGCTGCGGGCGGCGCCACCTGGCGGCAAACGATCCTCGGACTTGACTACCAGGGCCCCCAGACTCTCTGGAACGGCAAGATTCGCGGCTCGCTCTTCATGGACTTCTTCGGCGGCGCAAACCAGCCGCTGATGCACACCCTGCGCATTCGAACCGCCGCCATTGGAATCGACTGGAAGACGCGCAGCCTGACCATATCGCAGGATAAGCCTCTCATTTCATTTCGCGACCCGGATTCCTTGGCGCAAGTGGGAATCTCGCCGCTCACCGGCTCCGGGAATCTTTGGCTATGGGTGCCGCAGGCGCGTTTCGAGCAGAGACTTAGATTTGGAGACGGCGCGGGACTCAATGCTCAGATCGGCGTCATCCAGACCATGGAGACGTCCACTAATGTCGCCCCGGCCTTCGCCTCGACGCTCGAACGCTACCGCCCGGGCCTCGAGGGCCGCTTCGAGGTTTTCCGAACGTTCGGCGCCGACCGCCGCGTCGAGATCGCTCCCGGCTTCCATACCAGCACGACGCACGTCGCCGGCGGCTCAGCGCCGTCCCGCGTTTTCTCCCTGGACTGGCTCGTTAAGCCGCTCCCTCAGGTTCAGCTCACCGGCTTCTTTTTCAACGGTGAAAATGTGTCCCACTTCGGCAGCGGCGGCATCCGTCAGGGGTTTTGGGTTGTGGCCCCGCGCGATATCCTGACGGTGCACTCCCGCGGCGGATGGGCGCAGCTCAAGCTGATCGCCACCGACCGGCTAAGCTTCCATTTGCTCGCCGGCCAACAGGATGATCGCGACTCCGACGTCCGCGCCGGATTCTCGGGATCGACCGGAGGAGGTATTGGTAAGAATCAGTCTTACGGAGCAAACTTCTTTTATAAGCTGGCGCCGAACGTGATCGCGAGTTTTGAGACGATGCAAGTGCGGACAAGATATCTCTCGTTCGGAAACCGTCTGAATAACCACTATGACCTGGCCGTGGCGTATCTGTTTTAGTGCACAATGACAAATCAAGAAGTCGCCATCGCTGTGGAACAAGCTTTAGCTTGTTCGGTTAAGTTTTTGCGGACTCGGTTTAGCTTGCTGCAAGCTCTGGTCTTCCTCGCCCTCGGCGCAGAAGCTCTCGCCGCGACCGTCACCGGCTCGGTCCGGCTCGTCGACTCGCGCGACGCCAATGTGCGCCGGAAAGGCGACTACTCCGGCGTGGTGGTCTGGCTCGATCGCGTCGGCGCCCCGGAGCCCGATCCGAAGCCCCGCATCGCAAGAATTGTCCAGATGCAGAAGAAGTTCATCCCCCACATCACGGCGATCCCGGTTGGCTCGACCGTGCATTTCCCAAATGCTGATCCGATTTTTCACAACGCCTTCTCGAACTTCTCCGGCCAGGCGTTCGATACGGGCCTTTACGCTCCCAGGACGAGCCAGAAGGTACATTTCGCGCGTGTAGGCGTGGTGCGCGTGTTCTGCAACATTCACTCCACCATGAGCGCCGTCATCGTGGTGACGCCGACTCCCTATGTCGCCATCACCGCTAAAACCGGCAAGTATTCCATTGAAGGCGTCGATCCCGGCCAGTATCGCTTGCACGTGTTTCACGAACGCTCCTCCGAACAGACACTGAAGTCGCTCGAAAGACGCGTTGCGATAGATAGCCCGCTGGTCGATATCGAGGCGATCATCGTATCGGAAAGCGGCTACATCGAAGTTCCGCACAAGAATAAGTATGGTAAGGACTATCCCCCGGTGATCGAGGATCGGCCCGCCTACCCCGCGAAGAATCCATGACCAACCCCGGCCGCCGATTTCGCTTCTCCAGTCTTTCCTTGCTTTGGAAAATCCTGCTGTCGACCTCGGTCGCGCTGACCGCCCTGTTCGGCATTACCGGCTGGATCGTGCAGAATCACGTCATCAACACGACGTCGCTCAGCCTCGAAGAGGAAGTGGCGTCCAGTCTCCAGGCCTACGAATCGTTGTGGCAATCGCGCGCCGAGAAGCTCGGATCAGTGAGTCTGATCCTCAGCGGCATGTCTGATGTGCGCGCGGCTTTTAGCACGGGCGACGAAGCCACCATTCGCGACACCGCGGGCGAATTATGGGCAAAGATTTCCGACGAGAACGCCCTGTTCCTGGTCGCTGATCCCAAAGGGCGGGTGATCGCTTCGCTGGGCGGCGTTCCCTCTTCGGCGCTCAGTCGCGAGCTACCGGTTGTGCGCGCCGCTGCGAATCAGTTTCCAAAGCAGGCGTCGGGCTTTATGGCGCGCGACGGGCGCCTGTACCAGATCGCAGTCACTCCCGTTTACGTAGAGTCGATGCGCGGCCTGGCGTTGATCAACGTGCTGGTGGCCGGATACGCAATCGACGCTCTGGTCGCCCAGCAGTTCAAGAAATCCACCGGCGGCAGCGAGTTTATTTTTCTCTCCGGAGGTCAGGTGGTCGCCTCGACGCTCAATCCGCGCGCCACCGGCGAGCTGACCCGAAATATCGCTGGCGGCTCGAAAGGCGGACGCATCAGCGATGGAGTGTTCGAATACGCGCCGCTGATGAAGCCGCTCATCGACGTCGAAGGAAAACCCATTGGCGAGCTCTGGATCTTGCGATCATTCGAAGGCTCCCGCCAAAGGATTATGGCGTTGCGGCGGGACATGATTTTGACGTGGCTTTGCGCCGTCATCGCTGGATTGTGGCTTACCTACCTCCTCGCGCGCCGGATTGTCGAGCCGGTCCAGCAGCTCGACCGCGCCGCCGCCGAGGTGGCGCGCCAGAATTACGATTTCCGTCTCGGCGTCAAAAGCGATGATGAGCTGGGCCGTCTCGTCGGCGCTTTCAACACCATGTGCGACTCTATTCAGAGCGCACGCTCGGAGCTGATTCGCCAGGAGCGCATTTCCACAATCGGCCGGCTGTCCAGCTCGATCGTGCACGACCTCCGCAATCCGCTCGCGGCGATCTATGGGGGCGCCGAAATGCTGGTAGATAGCGAGCTGTCGCCCCCGCAGATGAAGCGCCTGGCGGCGAATATCTATCGTGCCTCGCGACGCATTCAAGAGCTGTTGCAGGACCTGGTGAATGTTTCCCGAGGCAAGAGCAAGGCGGCAGAAATCTGTAATCTGCGCGAAGTTGTGCAGGCCGCCTGCGAGGCGTCCGCCGCCGCCGCCGAATCGCAGGGTGTGCGAATTTCCTTTGCGCCGGCCGCCGACATCGAGCTGCCCATCGAGCGCGCGCGCATGGAGCGCGTCTTCCTGAATCTGATCGGAAATGCGCTCGAGGCGATGCCGAATGGCGGCGAAATCCGGATCACCGAGCGCGCCGACGGCGAATTCGTGCAGGTCCAATTCGCCGACACCGGACCGGGAATCCTGCCCTCGATTCGCGAAAAGCTGTTCGAGCCGTTCGTCAGCGCCGGCAAGAAGAATGGACTGGGATTAGGCTTGGCGCTATCGCGGCAGACCGTCCTCGATCACGGCGGCGAGATTTGGGTCGAACCGGGCGCTCCCGGCGCCAGATTCGTGATTCGCCTGCCTCTCAAGAGGAGCGCAGTCGTCGAAAAGCGGGCCAGTTAGGTTCTTCTCTTATCTGTGTTCATCTGTGTTTATCTGTGGCTAATAGTCTTTAAAATTCTATGGCCACAGATAAACACAGATGAACACAGATAAGAGTAATACAGCCCCGGCGGGCTATAATCCGAGATGCTCTTATGCCCCGCTTCCTTACTTTTTTCTGGCTGACATTCGTCTTGTCGGCGGCCGATTACGACTTGATTATCCGCAACGCGCGCATTGTCGATGGGACCGGGAATCCGTGGTACCGCGGCGATGTCGGGATTGCTGGTGGCAGGATCGTGGCGGTGGGCGACCTTTCCGGCGCCCAGGCGGCACGCACGTTGGATGCAAAGGACCGGATCGTCGCGCCGGGCTTCATCGATGTTCACACGCATGTGGAAGACTCCGTCGCGAAAGTACCCGGTGGCGACAACTATGTGATGGACGGCGTCACCACGATTGTCACTGGCAACTGCGGTGGATCGGAGAGCAATCTCGGCGAATGGTTCGGCAGCCTTGAGAAAACTCGTATCGGCCTGAACCTGGCGTCGCTCATCGGACACAACACGGTGCGCCGTAATGTGATGGCGACAGCCAACCGCCTCGCCACGCCGCAAGAGATCGCCCAAATGCAGGAACTGGTCGAGAAAAACATGCGCGACGGCGCGGTCGGATTCTCGACAGGCCTGATTTACATTCCTGGGACTTATTCCAATAGCGACGAAGTGGTAGCTCTGGCGAAGGCGGCGGCGAAGCACGGGGGTTTGTACTCGAGCCACATGCGCGACGAGGGCGAGCATGTGAGCGAAGCCATCGAGGAGGCGATTCGCGTGGGCCGGGAGGCGGGCATGCGTGTCGAGCTTTCGCATTTCAAGATCGATAACAGGCGTCTCTGGGGCTCGTCTGAGAAATCGATAGCGATCGTCGAGAAAGCCAGGCGCGACGGTGTGGACGTCGTGGTCGATCAGTATCCTTACGATCGCTCCAGCACGAATCTGGGGATTACGATGCCCAGTTGGGCGCTCGCCGATGGGGCCGAGAAAGTGAAAGAGCGGCTTGCCGACAAAGCCACTCGCGACAAGATTGCGAAAGAAATGGAAGCGAAGCTGAAGAAGCTGGGGCATAAGGATTATTCGTATGCAGTGGTCGCGTCCCATGCAGCGGACCGCTCCGTGGAAGGTAAGAGCATCAGCGAAATCAACGCTCTGCGCGGCCGCAAGAAGAAGACCAAAAACGAAATTCAGACCATCCTCGATATCCAGGCGCAGGGCGGCGCTCAGATGGTCTATCACTCGATGGGCGAGAAAGACGTCGATCGCATCATGCGCTACGCCAACACGGGAATTGCGAGCGACGGCGGTATCCGCGAATTCGGCCTTGGGGTTCCGCATCCGCGCTCGTACGGAACCAATGCCCGTGTGCTCGCCGAGTATGTGCGCCGACGCAACATCCTTACTCTGGAGGATGCGATCCGAAAGATGACCTCGCTTCCGGCCCGTACATTCGGATTTCGCGATCGCGGCCAGGTTCGTGAAGGCTACTGGGCGGACCTGGTCCTGTTCGATCCGGCTCGCGTGCAAGACAAAGCCACATTCACGCAGCCGCATCAGTTCTCAGAGGGCTTTGACCTGGTGCTGGTGAACGGAGAGCCGGTAGTTGAGGACGGAAAACTCACTGGCGCGCGGCCAGGACAGATCCTGCGTCACGTTAACCATCAGAGCCGCGACCGTCAAGGCTCCAGGCTATAATTCGGAAGGTCCTTCTAATTCTGTATGTCCGTCCTCATACCCAATCGATACCAGGGCAAGCTGATCGTTGTCGAAGGCATCGACGGCTCCGGCAAATCGACGCAGCTCTCGCTCCTCAGCCAATGGCTGCGCTCGCAAGGATACGCGGTCGCGTTCAGTGAATGGAATTCTTCCCCGCTGGTGAAGCAGACCACACGGCGTGGAAAGCGCAAAGAGATGTTCACGCCGACGACCTTCAGCCTGATTCACGCCACCGATTTCGCTGACCGGCTGGAGGGCTACATCCAGCCGTTGCTGCAGGCCGGCGCGATCGTTTGCGCGGATCGCTATGCTTACACCGCCTTCGCCCGCGACGTAGTGCGCGGAGTCAGCAGCAGTTGGGTGCGCAATCTTTATCGTTTTGCCATCAAGCCGAATGTGGCATTCTACTTCCGCGTCCCGCTCGACGTTGCACTGGGGCGGATCCTCGGCGGCCGTGACGCGCTGAAATATTACGAAGCGGGGATGGATCTCGACCTCAGCCGCAACATCGAGGAGAGCTTTCGCATCTTCCAGGGCCGGATTTTGAAGGAATACGAGACGATGGCGGAGGAGATGGGATTCCATGTGATCGACGCCACCCGTTCGATCGAGCGGCAGCAAAGAGAAATGCGCCGTATTCTGATGCAGGAGATCGGGGACAGCTTGCGAGAAGGAGTTCTCGAAGCTCCGCGCGGAACATACTATGCGAAAACGTACTCCGCTCGAGTTTTATAGCACCCCGCTGCCGGGGATCGATTGCTCCGAGCTGCAGGGAAAGCTGATCGTGATCGAGGGCCCCGATTCGATCGGCCGGAGCACCCAGGTCACCAGGCTCCGCGAATGGCTCGAACAGCACGGCCATGCCGTTCTCGACACCGGGATGGCCCGGTCGGCCCTGGCCGGAAAGGGTATTCAGGAGGCGAAGAAAGGCAACACCCTGGGTCCCATCACGATGACCCTGTACTACACGACCGATTTTGCCGATCGCCTGGAGAACGAGATCGTCCCGGCCCTGCGCGCCGGCTTCGTGGTCCTGACCGACCGCTACATCTTCTCCATCATGGCCCGAGCCATCGCCAGGGGCGAAGACCGGGCTTGGATCGAGCGGGTGATCGGATTCGCACTGGTTCCCCACAAGGTGTTCTACCTCCGCGCCGGAGTCAAGGACCTGGTTTCGCGCGTAGTCCTCGGCCGGGGACACTTCGATTATTGGGAGAGCGGCCTCGATCTCCGGTTCGGCAAGGACATGTACTCCAGTTTCGTCAAGTATCAGGCCCGCCTCATCCGCGTATTCGACGGCCTGTCCAAAACCTACGACCTGGAGATGATCGACGCAGCCCGTCCGGCGGAGGAGATTTTCCACGACTTGCAGTCCTCCATCTCCCGGCTTTTCACCGCGCAGCGGCAGCTCCGGAAAATCGGCTCCGGCAACGGGTCCAGACCCGCCTTGACGCCTGTGAAGCGTAGGACATACAATAAAGCCAGTTCTTCGTGAAAGTTGTGAGCAATATGAGATCTCGACGGCTCTGGATATCCTGCCTGGCTCTCAGCTTCTCTTCCCTGACTGTGTACACCTTCGCGGCTGAGAAGGCTGTGAAAACAACGGCCGCTCAACGCGAGACGGTCGCCAAACCGCTTACCGAAAAAGAACGGAAGCGGCGGGAAGAGAAACTACGTAAGGAGCTGGAAACACCTTACCGGAAGTGGTTGAACGAGGACGTCCTCTACATCATTACTGATGAAGAGCGTCAGGCCTGGAAACGCCTCGCCACCGACGAGGAGCGCGAACAGTTTATCGAGCAGTTCTGGCTGCGTCGCGACCCCACGCCGGATTCCGCCGAGAACGAGTTCAAAGAAGAGCACTATCGCCGGATCGCCTACGCCAATGAGCGCTACGCGTCGGGCATTCCGGGATGGAAGACGGACCGCGGCCGGATCTACATCACGTTCGGACCTCCCGACGAGAACGAATCGCATCCCTCCGGCGGCAGCTATCAGCGTCCCGCGGAAGAAGGCGGCGGCACCACGTCCACGTTCCCGTTCGAGAAATGGCGCTATCGCTGGAT
>Ga0075421_100007564_pt1 | contig 13310 bp, 14 predicted proteins | sample SoiMetdeltSBSDD5_FD_75292 | JGI IMG/M metagenome (GOLD analysis project Ga0075421, IMG submission 75292) | Bulk soil microbial communities from a Populus tree surrounding site in Tennessee, USA - Soil MetaG P. deltoides SBSDD5 | ecosystem: Environmental > Terrestrial > Soil > Tree plantation... | reverse complement strand
CCAGCAGCGTGCGCGGGATGGACTTCATGGTCCGCCACATGCACCAGGTGGTCGGCGTCGATTTGCCGACGGCGGTGCGGATGGCGAGCCTGACGCCGGCGACGATCCTGGGGCTGGAGCGCGAGATCGGCAGTGTTGAGCCGGGCAAGTCGGCGGACCTGCTCCTGCTGGACAAAGACCTGCGGGTGACCGCAGTATGGGTGGCCGGCAGCCGGTGTGACATCAAAAAAGGGAGCTTTGTGTGAAAAAGTGTGAGAACGTACTGAAAATTCTTGCGGCGTTGCTGATCGTCCCCGTCGCGTTGGCACAGGCGACGCAAGCGCCGGCAGCGCCAAAGACGGCCGCAGCCCCCGGCGCGTCCCCCGCCGCCGACCAGAAGCTCGTCGCCTTCGCCCGGGAGATCGAAAAGGGGTTGGCCGCCGGCAAGGCCGAGGCGCTGGACAGCCGGGTGGACGCGGCGGCCATCGCCGACGCCGCCACGGCGCGCGTGTCGGCCCCGCCGCAGGCGATCGCGGGGTTCAAGGCCGGCGTCACCGAGCAGTTCTCGATCGGCACACAGCTCGTGCGCGAGCTCAAGGCGCCGGGGGCGTCGTACAAGTTCCTCCGGCTCAAGCGCGCCGACGACGAGACCCGCGCCCTGTTCCGCCTCCTCACCGCCAGCGGGTTGAACTACCACGAGCTCACCCTCCGCACCGCCGACGCCCAGCCCAGGGTGACCGACATCCACGTCTACATCACCGGCGAGTCGATGTCGCAGAGCCTCCGCCGGGCGTTCCTCCAGCAGGTCATGTCGGTCGAGAAGGGCCAGGACGCGGGGCAGACGTTCGCCCAGGAGATGGAAAAAGTCAGGCAGATGTCGCTGCTGGCCCGGGAGGGCAAGTCCGAGGAGGCGATGAAGGTCTACGACTCGCTGTCCCCCAAGACCCAGGGCGAAAAGATCGTGCAGGTCACCCGCGTGTCGGCGGCGGCGCGGCTCGACCCGGCGTCGTACACGAAGGTGCTCGACGACTACCGCAAGCGCTTCAAGAACGACCCCACGCTCGACCTCATCTCCGTCGACGCGCACCTGCTCCGCGGCGAGGAAAAACAGGCGATGGCCGCCATCGACCGCATCGACAAGGCCGTCGGCGGCGACCCGTACCTCGACGTCATGCGCGGCACCTTCTACCTCGCCCAGAACCAGCCCGACAAGGCGAAGGCGTTGTGCCAGAAGGCGGTCAAGGCCGAGCCGGGGTTGTTCCAGGGGTACGACACGCTCCTCACCGTGTCGCTCAAGCAGCAGGACCACCCCGAGACGGCGCGGCTGCTCGCCATCTTCGAGGACAAGTTCGGCCTCAACTTCGGGGACGGCACCTTCGCAAACGCCCCGGACTTCAAACCGTTCACCCAGTCCGAGAGCTTCAAGACGTGGCGCCAGCGCAAGGCCGGCGCGAAATAAAAGACACTCGCGCAGGATGCCGGCACCGTCTCCGTATCCGTCTCCGTGAAGGAGAGACGGATGAAATCGATCCTGCGCGTCGCACTGGCCCTTGCCCTGTTTCCAACCCTGGCGTCGGCCGGGACGGTCGGCATGGGCGACAGCCTCACCGACGAATACCAGTTCCCCATCTTCACCCCCGCGGGCGGCGACCGACGGACGGCGAAGAACCACGTGGAGCTGCTGTCGGGGCTCCGCCCGGTCGACTTCGACTTCGGCGACTTCTCCGCCGCCTCCCGCGGCACGCCGCGCAACCAGGGGTTTGAATACAACTGGGGTCGCGACGGCTCCACCAGCGCCGAGGTGATCGCCGAGGGCCAGCACACCGGCGCCGCCGGCCAGCTCGCCGCCGGCGCCGCCGACACCGTCTTCATGACGGTCGGCGCCAACGACTTCCGGTCCGTCTTCACCTCCGCCAATCCCCCCGGGGCGCTGGCGCAGGCGGTGCCAAACCTGCTCCGGAACGTCGCGACGGTCGCGCAGGCGATCCTCGCCGCCAGTCCCGAGGCGCGGCTGGTGATCGCCAACCTGCCGGACCTGCGACACCTGCCGGAGCTGCGCGCCGCGGTCGCCGCCGGGCTGATCCCCCAGCCGTTCGCCGACGCCGTCGCCGGCGCGATCGACGCGTACAACCGGCAGCTCGCCCTCGCCTTCGCCGGCGACGACCGCGTCGCAGTCGCCGACTTCGACGCGGTCATCGAGGGCGTAATGGCGGGCGAGCAGTTCACCGTTGGCGGCGTCGCCATCGACCGCACCACGCCGGGGAACGAGCCGAATCGGCTGTTCGTGGACTCGGTGCACCCGGGGACGGTCGGCCAGGGGTTGATCGCCAACGCGTTCCTCACCGCGTCGAACCAGAAGTTCGACACGGATTACCAGTTGCTCAGCGACGCCGAAATCCTCCAAGCCGCCGGCGGCGGTCCGACGCCAATTCCGCTGCCGTTGGGTGTGTGGGCGGCGCTCGGCGCGGCACCGGTCGTCTACGTCGCGGCCCGTCGCCGCCGCGCCGCGGCGTGATGACACAGGCCTGTCTGAGGAGGGTGGCGGCTCGTCATTCTGAGCGCGGCGAAGGATCTCTCGTCCATCGCAGGACAGGCGAGAGATGCTTCGGAGTACCTCAGCATGACGAACTGCCGGTACGACGGTGAGCCGCTCGTGTGCCAGCCCGTGAGGCGAAGGTGACCCAATGTTCCACGTCGAACCGCTGGAGTGTCGCCGACTCTTGAGCGTGGCGGCTGGCGCCCCGGGGCCGGATGCACCCGCAATGCCAGGGCCCGCCGGGGCGCTGACGCACCACCCGCCGCAGCAGTTGCTGAACGTCCGGCTGACGGGCGCGCCGAAGGCGGCGACGGGGATGGTGCTCACGTTCGCTGGCCCGCTCGACCCGACCCTCGCCGCCGACGTGAACTTGTTCCGCGTGGTCGGCAAGGGGAAGGTCCACGAGTACCTCAGCCAGTACGGGCTGGCCGAGCGCGTGCGCGGCCACCGGTTCGTGCGGCTCGTCAGCGCGGCCTATGACGAGGCGACGCGCACCGTCACCCTTCTGCCGGCCAGGCCGTTCAACGTCGAGCGTTACCTGCGGGGGGTGGCGGTGGACCCGCGCCTGTGCTCGGGCGTCTCCGGCCAGGAGTTCCTTTGGCTCCACGACGTGCCGAACGTCGTGTTGCAACTCCGCGAGCTCCAGGCGGGCCGCTCGACCCGATACGTCGACGGCGACAGGTCGGTCGTGCGCCTGCGACTCAGCGGCCCGGGGAAGCTGGTGCTCCTGCCCCGCCGCGACGGGTCGTTCGACCGGAACTGGCAGGACGACCCCTGGGAGGTCCGGACGGTGCGGTTCGGCGACGGCATGCAACTGTGGGTCGAGGGGGCGACCCCCGACAGTGTCCTCACCGGCACGGTTTCCCCCGGCACGCGCGGCGGTGACGGCTCGACCAGTCTCGCGTTCATCGTCAACCCCGGCGGCGCGCGGATCGAACTGCTCAATGACCCGGCGTTTCAGGTCGGGTCGGTGCTGACAGGAACAGGCGCCGCATGAGCCGCCTGTCGCCGAGGTCTGTGAAGTCCTGGCGACGCCCCGCAGGGGCGTGCCAAATGCTTGGCCACCGGGGGCGACGATGAACCCACGCGTGCGGATCGCCGCGGCGATCCTGGCGGCGGTAGCGACCGGCTGCGCCGCGCCCCACCGCCACGGCGGTCAGCTCGCGGCGGAGCACCCGCCGCGCAAGGCGCCGGCGCTGGGGCGCACGCGGATCCCAGCCGTGTACGCGCTGTTCGCATGGCAACCGCCGCCGGCGGACGTCGGGGCGCGCCGGGCGAAGAACGGGTGGCGCCTGGGGGAGTGGCGTCTGCGGAAGGGCGAGATACTCGGCTTCCGGGAGGCGGGCGGCGAAGTCGTCGCCGTCGCGGGCGCCGACGAGACGCGGCTGCCGCCGGGGCGCTACTGCTGGCACACGCGCCCGGGGACCGAGCCGATCGACGTCGGCGGCACCCTGCTGCTCGTCGGCTTTTTCGCCGCGGTCATCGGCTTTGCGGTCTGGGCCTCGGCCTCGGTCGACTGGGACTTCGTCTGGGGGTATTACTAAGGCGCCGGCGGCTCCCGCTAGAGCGCCCACCCCACCCCCAGCACGTACCGCAGGTCGTTCTTCGCCGAGTCCGGCGCGGGCGTGGCGTCGTGGCGTCGCCCGCGGCTCTCCCTGGAGCGTAGCGGAAGGGGGAGCCGCGGGCGGTCGAAGCGTGTTACCTATGTGCCCGGCTGGACGTCGGCACGCCACAGACAGGAATCAACTATATGCGTCCTCGCCTAAGTGCTGTGCATTCGCACCGTGGCAAAGCGATACTGTTGTCGTGACAGCCGTTACGCAGGTTGCACGGCTTTCGTCCGTAAGTGCGCGTGGGGCGGACTTAAAGCAATAGCGCATAAAGTTGAGGAATGTCTGTGCCACTGGAGAGGTCTCCCCCGACTTCACCCGTGGACTCGCCTCGCCGCCGTCACCTGGCCCATGAGGAAGGACAGCACCAGCCGGTCGCCCGGCCCGACCGGGCCGTTGAGCGCGTGCTGCGGGACGCGCAGCGCCGTCTGCTCGCCGGACGGGTCGTCCGTCTTCACGACGTGCAGCTCGTAGTACAGGTCCCCGTGGATCGCGAACTGCCTGGCGGCGCGGATCTCGACGGGCCAGTCGCCGGCGATGGGTGGCTGCATCGTTTCCTCAGTCGCCCCGCCCCTCACTCCCCGCCCCCCATATAAGGCCACCACGCCATCAGGACGAGGCCGAAAATGAGCGCCGCGACGACCAGCGTGAGGATGACCGCGCCGACGCACCCGACGTTGGCGCGGCTGAGGGCAGGGCCGAGTCCGTCGAAGATTGACCGCACGGGGGATGGTCCTTTCGAACCAAGAAGGCTACAACCGCCCCACCGTCTCCTCGAATGACCTTACACCGGCGGACGCCCCCAGCGCCGTGCAGCAATCCGCGGCGGTGCGGTTGGCGAGCCTGCCGGCCTGCTCGACGGACATCCCGCGGATCAACCCCGTGAGTAGCCCGGCGAACCACGTGTCGCCGGCGCCGGTCGTGTCGACCACCTTGATCTTGTACGCCGGCACCAGGACGGACTTGCCGCCGTCGTCGAGGAGGCACCCCTCCGAATCGAGCTTCACGCCGATCAGGCCGCGGGACATGTGCTTCCGGAACGCACCGATCATCTTCAGCGGCTCGCGCTCGCCGGTCAGGTCGGCGGCCTCGCCGCGGCTGGGGATGAACAGGTCCAAATGCGGCAGGACCGGCTCCAGCTCCCGCCAGGGGCCGACCGGCGTCACCGTCTCCAGCGCCACCTTCGTCTGCGGCGCGGCGGCCTTAAGCTCCCGCAACAGTTCCGGGAGCTGCGGCGTGAGCGCCGGCAGCAGCCCGAAGTAGCCGATCTGCACGTACTTGCACCGCCGGAAGATCGGGAAGCACTGCCGCAGCGCCGCGGCGTCGAGCAGCTTCGTCACGCCCGGCGTGTGGAAAAAGCACCGCTCCCCCCCCGGCTCCACCGCCACGACCGTCGCGCTCGTCTGCCCTTTGTCGCTCTTGAACACGGCGGAGGTGTCCAGCCCGAACTGCCGCAGCCGCTCGGTGACGGCCGCCCCCAGCACGTCATCCCCCACCAGCCCCGCCGCGGCCACCTTCATCCCCAGCTTCGCCATGGCGATGCCGGTGTTGCAGACGTTGCCGCCGGTCGTGAGCTGGATCGAGTTGGTAAACGCGAGGCCCCCCGGCTTCGGAGGCTTGCGCAGGTCCATCGGCTCGGCGATCAGGTCCGCGACGATGAGTCCGAAGATGGCGGCGTCCATGGGTGGGAGGTGACGCAGTGACTCGTAGGGGGTGACGCGGTAAAGGCGACTGCAATCCGACTGCGTCACCGCGTCACCGAGTCACCGCGTCACGTTTCTTACAGCGGAAGGTCCGACTCGTTCTTCTTCGCCGGGCCGGTGGCGGCGGCGGGGGCGTCGGTGAGGATCTCGACGCGGCTGTAGTCGTCCAGGTTCAGCGTCGTCAGCTCGCCGTCCTCCTTGCGGATCTGCAACCGGTCGAGCCAGAGCCGGTCGTTCTTCGAGTGGGCGAACCAGCTCCCCGTCTCCTGCTGCTCGTACTCCACCACCGTCCCCGTCACGTCCGCCGCCCACGCGTAGTGCCGCGCCGGGATCTGCTGCACGACCCGCACCCTCACACCGGGCCGCAAATTCTTACGGATTGCATCGTCCATGGGGGGCATTGTAGCTCGCGCGAATGCGTAACGCGTAATCCGTAACGCGTAATCAGCGCCAAGACGGATGGTCGCTTCCCTTTACGCATTACGCGTTACGCATTACGCATCGCCTATTTCCCCGCCAGCGCCTCGGTGATGCCAACGCGGATCAGGTTCACCCCGATCACCGCCAGCAGGACCATCACCAGCTTGCTGATGGCCTTGAGCGTGTTGAGGCCCACGACCCGCGACACCCACGACGAGGCCAGCAGGCACACGAGCAGCAGGATGAAGTTCAGCGCCAGCCCCAGCGCGGTAATGGCGTAGCCGTGGCGGGCGGCCAGGACGAGCGTGGTCGTCAGCGTCGCCGGCCCGGCGATCAGCGGCATGGCCAGCGGCACGATGCCGACCGTCTCCCGCTCCTCGACGGCCGGCTTGCCGGGGACGAGCAGGTCGTAGATGGCCAGCACCAGCAGCAGCACCCCGCCGGCGATGCGAAAGTCGTAGCCGCGCACGCCGAGGAAGTTGAACACGCCCTCCCCGACGAACATGAACCCCAGGCAGATCAGCGTCGCCGCTGCCACGGCCTCGAAGCTGACCTTTCGGCGGCGCTGCTCCTTCATGCCGTCGGTGACGGCGAGGAACACCGGGATCATCCCGAACGGGTCGATCGCGACGAAGAGGGGGATGAAGGTGGCGAGGAAGGAGCGGAGGAAATCCATTTCAACACGAGGATAGAGGATAGAAGATGGATGATCGCGCGGGAGGCCGTCATCCGCGCCTTCGCCATCCTCTATCGTCCATCCCCCATCCCCGCCTTCGTCATCTCCTCCCTGACCCTCACCAGCTCCTCCCACAACTGGCCCATCGCCTGGGGGACGACGCGGACCTCGCCGACGACGCCCATGAAGTTGGTGTCGCCGTTCCAGCGGGGGACGACGTGCTGGTGCAGGTGACCCGGCAGCCCGGCCCCGGCGCAGCGGCCGATGTTGATCCCGATGTTAAACCCCTGCGGCGACATCGCCCGGCGGAGCAGCCGGACGGCCTCCGTCGTCTGGCGCTGGAGGTCGAGCTGCTCCGCTTCGCTCAGGTCTTCCGGGTCGGCCTTGTGCGCCCGCGGGGCGATCAGCAGGTGGCCGTTCGTGTAGGGGTAGCGGTTGACCATGACGACGGTGGCGTCGGTGGTCCACAGCGTCAGCAGCCGCCGCCGGGCCTCTTCGCCCGCGGCCTCGGCGGCCTGGCAGATAAAGCACTTGTCGTCTTCCTCGCCCTTCACAACCGCCCGGATGTAGTCCATCCGCCAGGGGGCGAACAGCGGCTTGGATTGCATGACGGCATGTTAGATCAGGGGAGTGACAATGACGAATCTCATGGACTCGTCACCGGGGCGTCGTCATTCGTGAGTGCGGCCGGCCTCGGGGCAAGCAGTTGCACGAGCCAGATGACCCCCGCCCCCACCGCCGCGCCGGCACAGTCGGCGAGCCAGTCGTTGACGTCGGGGGTGCGGCGGACGAACGCTTGCGTGACCTCGTCGAACGCCCCGTAGCCCGCCGCCACCAGGACCACCCACACCGGCAGCAGCCGCCGCGCCCGCGGCACGGTGAGCAATAATGTCGAACCCACCAGGAAGCCGAGCCCCATGTAGGCCAGGAAGTGAGCGTGCTTGTCCGTCACGCCCGGGGGCAAGGTGGGGCTGAGCGGCCGGTGCGTGGCGTAAAAAATCGCCAGCCAATACGTCACCGTCAGCACCCAAAGGATCCGGCGAGCAACCGACATAGGCAGTCTTATATCGGCCGGAGGGGCCGGCGGCACGAAGACGTCCGACGGTGAGCCGGATTACTTCCAGACGGCAGCCGGTGGAGCTTGCTCCGTCTGCAATCTCACGCGACCGCTTCGGCGTCGGCCGGGGGCGCCGGGATGGACGGGGCGGGCGCAGTGGGTGCCTTTGCAACGGGCTTCGCCGTCGCCGGCTTCCGCGCGGGCGCAGGCTTCTGCGGCGCGGCAGGCGCGGGCCCCATCGGTGGCGCCACCGGCTTCGCCTTCGCGGCCGCAAGCTTTCGGGGATCGACTCCAGGATTGAGCGACACGCTCACCGGCGCCTTCGCCGCCGTGGCCGCCGGCGCGGGCGCGGCCGCGGCAACCGGCGCGGGCGCGGCAACCGGCGCGGGCGCGGCAACCGGCGCGGGCGGCGGCAACGGCGCGACGGTTTGCACAACTGCCACCGGCGCAGGGGCGGGCGCAGCGGCGGAAGGGGCCGCGGGGGCCGACGTCGCTTCGACCTTCTCCTGCCCCATCCCCATCACCTCCCGCGCCAGCATCCGGTAGTCCGCCGCGCCGTTGCTCGCCGGGTCGTACTTCATGATGTGCTGGCCGAAGCTGGGGCTCTCCGCCAGCTTGATGTTCCGCCGGACGCGCGTCTTGAACACCTTCGCATCCGCCCACGGCAGTTGCTTGCCCTTGGCGGAGTCGATGAAGCCGTGGAGTTCCGCCACCACCTCGCCGCCCAGCTTGGTCTGCGAGTCGAACATCGTCAGCACGATGCCGCTCACCTTCAGCTTCGGGTTCATCCGCTTGTTCACGAGCTGCACCGTCTCCAGCAGCTTCGCCACCCCCTGCAGCGCCAGGAAGTGGGGCTGCATCGGCACGATCACCTCGTGCGCCACCGCCAGCGCGTTGAGCGTCAGGAGCCCCAGCGACGGCGGGCAGTCCATCAGGATGAAGTCGAAGTCGTGCTGGGCCGCCTCCATCCGCTTCTTCAACAGCGTCTCCCGGCCGATCACCGTGACGAGCTCGATCTCGGCGGCGGCCAGGTCGATCGAGCTGGGGACGAGGGCGATGCGGTCGTCGATCTTGTGGACGGCCTCCAGGAAGCTGTGCTCGCCGAGGAGAAGCTCGTACAGGCCGACGGTGTCGGGGTTGGGGTCGACGCCGTAGTTGATGGTGAGGTGGGCCTGGGGGTCGAGGTCGATGAGGCAGACCCGCTTGCCGGCCTCGGCGAGGGCGGCGCCGAGGTTGACGGTCGTCGTCGTCTTGCCGACGCCGCCCTTCTGGTTCATCACGGCGATGATTCGCATGCTGCCGCCTCCGTGGGCCACCGGCCCCCTGGACCGGGCCGTCCTTGGACTGTGCCGTCGGTGCCGATTATCGAAGGCGGGAGGGGGAAAACAAGCGGTTTTCAGCGGGAAAATGGGGTGCCGAAGGTGAGCGCGCCCGCGTTCGGCATCGATATCTTCTGGTGGACACGCCCCCGCCCGTTGTGCCCTACGCCGAACCCGCCGCCGCAGGGCCGTGAGCCCCGCCCGCTGTGGCCCGTCTACTTCCTCCTGCCGCTACTACCGGTCGCCTACTTCTTCCAGTCACAATTGCTCCCTTGCGCATGCTGGGAGGGGAGGGTCAAGGTGAACACGGCGCTGACGCTCGACGTGCTGGTAGCGGTCGCGGCGATGCTGCTGCGCGAGCAGAACTACCACGGGTCCATCTACGCGGCGCTGGTGGCGAGTTCCTTGTGGTGGATCCGCTGGTCTTCGGGGACTGACGCGCGCATAAAAAAAGAAACCTTCCGCCGTGGCAGGGAAGGTTTCCTTTTTGTTTCGGGGCCTCAGTTGGAGCCAGGGCCCAAAACGGTTAGAGGTACTGGACGACTTGCGGCATTTCAGCCGCCGGCTTCGAGCCACGGGCCGGCGACGTCTTCGACCTTACTTCTTGGACTTGGTCGTCGACTTCTTGCTGCCGCCGGAAGACTTGCGGGCGGAACCGCCGCTCTTCTTGGCAGTGCTCTTCTTAGCCATGGCGCTTACCTCCTTTCTCGTCGGACAAATTTACGGGTCCGTCAAAAAGCCGTCAACGTTTTTTTTCGGTTGTGAACGCTTTTTTCAAACGGAAGCGCGCGCCGCTCCGCGGCGGGTCATTGGTCACTTGTCACTCGTCACTCGCCGCCGGCCTCCGGACGAGAAGGCCCGGCGAGTGACCGGTGACAAGTGACGAGTGACACCTTCCGAGTGACCAGTGACATTCCACCTCGTAACATGTGCTGCTTGTTGAAAGGACTCCCGTGCCCAAGCCGCTGAAGCGCCCGCTCGTGCTGATCATCCGTGACGGCTGGGGGAAGAACCCCGACCCGAAGTGGAACTCCGCCAACGCCGTCCACCTGGCCAAGCACCCCGTCGCCGACCGGCTGATGGCCGAGTACCCCAACGTGTTGATTCACACCAGCGGGTTCGACGTCGGCCTGCCCGAAGGGACGATGGGCAACAGCGAGGTGGGCCACCAGAACATCGGGGCCGGCCGCATCGTGGACCAGGAGTCGGTGCGGATCACGAAAGCCATCCGCAACGGGGAGTTCTACGGCAACGGGCCCCTCAACGCCGCCGTCACCAACGCCCTGGAACACCGGACGAACCTGCACCTGTTCGGCATCGTCAGCGACGCCGGCGTGCACGGGCTGATGGAGCACCTGTACGGCTGCCTGGAACTTTGCAGAAGGCGGGGGCTGCGCGACCGGGTCTACCTGCACGCCTTCACCGACGGCCGCGACACGTCGCCCAACTCCGGCATCGGGTACGTCCGGCAGATCGAGGCGAAGATGCGGGAAATGGGGGTCGGCCGGTTTGCGACCGTCAGCGGCCGGTACTACGCGATGGACCGGGACAACCGCTGGCCCCGCGTCGAAAAAGCCTACCGCGCCATCGCCTTCGGAGACGGTCCGCGTTTCCGCACCGCTGAAGCCGCGGTGCTGCATTATTACGACCACCCCACCGCCCCCAACATGTCGGGAGACGAGTTCGTCACCCCCTCGGTGATCGCAGGAGAAGCCGGCGGCTCCGCCTCGGGTCCCGCCGCCCCCGTGACCGTCCGCGACGGGGACAGCGTCATCTTTTACAACTACCGGGGCGACCGCCCGCGCGAGCTGACGAAGGCGTTCGTCCTGGACCGCTTCGACGGCTTCGACCGCGGCCCGAAGCTCCGCCTGCACTACACCACGATGACCGCCTACGAGCAGGGGCTGCCCGTCACCGACGTCGCCTACCCCAAGCCCCCGAAGATGACGAACATCCTGGCCGAGTACCTGGCGGACCAGGGGCTGCGGCAGTTCCGCTGCGCCGAGACGGAGAAGTTCCCGCACGTCACCTTCTTCTTCAACGACTACCGCGAGCCCCCCTTCCCCGGCGAGGACCGGCACATGATCCCCTCGCCGCAGGTCGCCACTTACGACCAGATGCCGGAGATGAGCGCGTACGGCATCACCGACGAGGTGGTCCGGCGGGTGGACTCCGGGGCGTACGACCTGATCGTCGTGAACTACGCCAACGGCGACATGGTCGGCCACACGGGGGTCCTGGCGGCGGCGGTGAAGGCGGTGGAGCACGTCGACGCCTGTTGCGGCCGCGTACTGGCCGCCGTCCAGCGCCAGGGCGGCGTCGCCATCGTCACCGCCGACCACGGCAACTGCGAGCAGATGATCGACCCGGAGACCGGCGGCCCGCACACGGCGCACACGACGTACCCGGTGGAGCTGATCGTGGCGGACGACCGCTTCCGCGGGAAGAGACTGGTCGAAGGCGGCCGCCTCGCCGACGTCGCGCCCACCGCGCTGCACATGATGGGCCTGGCCGTGCCGCCGGAAATGACGGGCCGGTCGCTCATCCCCGGCTGAACAAAACATTGCCGCGACCTTCTATAATCGCGTCAGCCCGCTGCCTTCGGGGAATTGCCATGCTGAACCCCCGCCTTCTCCTGCTCGCCGTCATTGCCATCTCTCTGCTGCCGGCGCCCGCCCTGTGGGCCGAGCGGGTCGTGCTCGAAAAGCCGGTGGAAGTCCGCACGGTCAAGGCGGACAAGAAGCCGCTCGACGGGAAATTAATCGCCTGGGACGAGGAGGGGTTCGAGCTGGTGACGGGCAAGGACCGGTTCGGCAAGGACAAGGTCACGAAGGTCAAGTGGGACGAGCTGGCGGCGCCGGGGCTGTTCAACGTCTTCTCGACGGTCATTGGGCCGAAGGGAACCGCCGAGCAGTGGCTCGACATCGGAAAGACGCTGCTCAAGGTCGAGGGGGGCGAGAAGTTCGCGGACAGGGCGTTCGCCCGCGCCCTGAAGCTGGACCCGTCGGTCCAGGAGCAGGTCGACGCCGTCCGCAAGGGCGGCGAGGGCGGGGAAGCCGCCGGCGCGGGGAAGAAGGAGGAAGCGGGCGACGCCGCGGGCGACGAGGCCGCCGCCAACTCCTCAGAAGCCGGCGCGGGCAGTGAAGGCGGCCCCCGGATGGTCGGCAAGTCCGACGGCAAGGCGTGGCCGAAGCTCACCGAGGAGCAGCAGGCCGCGGCGGTCGCCGAGCTGAAAGCCTTCGCCGCGGCCGCCGGCAAGAAGCTGAACAAGGAGCTGACGCTCCACGAGACGAAGTACTTCCTGTTCTATACCGACCTGCCCGAGAAGGAAGGGAAGGACTGGTCGGTCCTGCTGGACCGGATGTACGGGCGGCTGGCGGACCTGTTCGGCGTGGCGCGGGACGCCAAGACCCGCGGCCGCGAGAACGTCTGGTACGGCAAGGCGCTCGTGTTCGTCTTCAAGAGCGCCGACGACTACCGCCGCTTTCAGTCCTCCGTCCACGAGACGGACGCCGGCTCGTCGCAGGGCATGTGCCACTGCTTCAGCGACGGGCGGGTGCACATCGGGTTCTACCGGCAGAACGACAAGTACCGCTTCGCGCACGTGCTGGTGCACGAGTCGGTGCACGGCTTCCTGCACCGCTTCCGCTCCCCGCAGCACGTCCCGTCGTGGGCGAACGAGGGGCTGGCGGAGGTCATCGCGTCCGAGCTCGTCGCCCAGCCCGGGTTCGCCAAGGTGAGCGAGGCGTCCGCCCGCCACTGGCTGCGGCAGCACGGCGGCATGCGCGGGATGTTCAAGGCCAAGCCCATCGAGGGCTGGCAGTACCCCGTGGCCGAGACGCTGTGCGCCTTCATGATCCGACAGAGCAAGAGCCGCTACGTGAACTTCATCATCGGGATGAAGGAAGGGCTCACGTGGGAACAGAGCCTGGAGCAGCGCTACAAGACCACGCCGAAGCGCCTGGTGCAGGCGTACGGCGAGGCGATGGGCGTGAAGCCGATCTCCGAGT
>Ga0075421_100007561_pt1 | contig 13313 bp, 12 predicted proteins | sample SoiMetdeltSBSDD5_FD_75292 | JGI IMG/M metagenome (GOLD analysis project Ga0075421, IMG submission 75292) | Bulk soil microbial communities from a Populus tree surrounding site in Tennessee, USA - Soil MetaG P. deltoides SBSDD5 | ecosystem: Environmental > Terrestrial > Soil > Tree plantation... | reverse complement strand
GCCGCGCGCGCTCGAGGCTCGCCGGATCGGCGTCGACGCCGAGAAAGCGCGAGCGCGGAAACGCCACCGCCATCGTCAGCGTCGAGACGCCCGCCCCACACCCGATGTCAGCGACGTGAATACCGCAGGCGAGCCGCTCTCTCAGGCCTGGCGTCGCGCGCAACGCCCCGAGCACGATCGGACGGTCGCACACCGTCCGGGGGAGGTCGATCGGGTTGACGGCGATGGCGTTCTGGGGGTCCATGCCTCGGCCTCCTGGCGGAAGTGCGTTGCCGCAGGAAGCGGGTGAGCATCGACAGTGCCACGCCGGACACGTCGCGAATCGGGGACTTCGGGCCGGAGCACATCCGGCCCGATCCGCGCCTCCGGATCGGGCAGGATGTCCCGGGTCAGGCGCCGAAGCCGCGTCGGGTCTCGGTGAGCTGCTGCGCGATCGCCTGGGGCAGGCGGTCGCCGAACTGACCGTAGAAATCGTCGAGATCGCTGAGAGCGTTGAGCCACTCGCCGGCGTCGACACGGAGCGCCTCCTGCAGGCGGTCGGGACGCAAATCGAGCGCTGTCGTGTCGAGCGCGGCCGGCGTCGGCAAGAATCCGATCGGCGTCTCGGTGACGTCGCGGGCGCCGCCGTGAATGCGTTCGACCATCCACTTCAGCACGCGCATGTTGTCGCCGAAGCCGGGCCAGAGGAACTTGCCGTCGGCGCCGCGCCGGAACCAGTTCACGCGGAAGATCTTGGGCGGCCGCGCGACACGGGAGCCGGTCGCCAGCCAGTGCGCGAAGTACTCCCCCATGTTGTAGCCACAGAACGGCAGCATCGCCATGGGATCGCGGCGGACGACCCCGACCTGGCCGGTGATGGCCGCCGTCGTCTCCGTGCTCATGGCCGAGCCGAGGAAAACGCCGTGCGTCCAGTCGAACGCCTCGAACACGAGCGGGATGACGGCCGAGCGCCGGGAGCCGAAGATGAGGCCGGAGATCGGCACACCCTGCGGGTCCTCCCAGTGCGGCGAGATCGATGGACACTGCTGGGCGAGCACGGTGAAGCGCGAGTTCGGATGGGCGGCTGTCGTGCCGGGTTTCCAGGCGTTGCCCTGCCAGTCGACGAGACCGGCCGGAGGCTCGGGCGTCAGGCCCTCCCACCACGGCTCGCCCGACGGCGTCAGCGCCACGTTGGTGAAGATGGTGTTCGACCTCACCATCTGCGTGGCGTTCGGATTCGTCTTCGGACTCGTGTTCGGCGCCACGCCGAAGAACCCGCGCTCCGGATTGATCGCGCGCAGCTGCCCGGTTCCGTCGATGTGCATCCACGCGATGTCGTCGCCCACCGTCCACGCGCGCCAGCCCGGCAGGGAGGAGACCACCATGGAGAGATTCGTCTTGCCGGAGGCGCTCGGCATGGCCGCCGCCAGGTAGGTGACGCGACCCTCGGGATCCTCGACGCCCAGGATCAGCATGTGCTCGGCGAGCCACCCCTCCTGCCGCGCCTGCGCAGAGCCGAGTCGCAACGCGTGGCACTTCTTGCCGAGCAGAGCATTGCCGCCGTACCCGGAGCCGACGCTCCAGATGAGCTTCTCCTCGGGAAAGTGCAGCACGAGCCGTCGATCGGGGGAGAGATCGCCCAGCGAATGCAACCCGCCGATGAAGTCGTCGTCGCGCCGCATCGCCTGGAGCGCCACCTGACCCACGCGTGTCATCAAGTGCATGCTGGCCGCGACGTATGCGCTGTCCGTCACCATGATGCCGGTCCGACTCATGGACGATCCGGCGGGACCCATCAGGTACGGAATCACGTACATGGTGCGGCCGCGCATGGAGCGCTTCAGGTACTCGCCGGCCTTGCGCTTGGCGTCGGACGGAGCCATCCAGTTGTTGGTCGGTCCCGCGTCCTCCTTGCGCCCGGTACAGATGAACGTGATCTGCTCGGTGCGGGCGACGTCGGACGGATGGCTGCGGTGCAGGTAGCAGTTGGGATAGGTCCGCGCATTGAGAGCCAGGAGCGTGCCGTCACGCAGCATGCCCTCGATCAGGCGGTCGTATTCCGCCTTGGAGCCATCGCACCATTCGATCCGCGAGGGCGCCGTCAGCGCCGCGGCGTCGTTGACCCACTGCTCGGCCACACTGCTCATGCTCATGGGCAAACCTCGTTGGTTTTCGTTCTGACGCCCCCGGTGAATCGATTGTCCGTGGTGGACGCGGCGCTGTCAAACTTCTTGCGCGCCGGTAAATTTCTTGCAACCGCGTGCTAGCATCTCCCCCGTGTCAGGCCTGCTCGTGGCCGCCCGCTACCTGACCATCATCCCCGTCCCGGGCGGTGGCCACGCCTCGCTGGAGGCGCTCGGCCGCTCCGCCGCGTGGTTTCCCGTCGTCGGCATGGGCCTGGGTCTGCTGCTGGTCCTGGCGGACCGCCTTACGAGCTGGCTCTTCTCGCCCCTGCTCGCCGCCCTGCTCACGGTGACCGCCTGGAAGCTGGTGACCGGGGGCGTCCATCTCGACGGCCTCGCCGACTGTCTCGACGGCCTCGTCGGTCGCGACCCGGAGCATCGACTGGCCATCATGCGGGATAGCCGCATCGGCGCGTTCGGAGCGGTCGGGCTGATCCTGTTCCTGATGCTCGAGATCGTCGCCCTCGCCGAGCTCGTGCCCCCGGCGCGTGGCTCGGCGCTCTTCGCGGCGCCCGTGATGTCGCGCGCGACGCCGGCGGTGCTCGCCGCGCTCTTCCGAGCCGCCCGGCCCGACGGTCATGGCGCCGCGTTCCAGGCCGGCGTGCGGCCGGCCGCCATCGCCATCGGCCTCGTGATCGCCGTGGCCGCGTCGATCTTCGCACTCGGTGGGCTCGGCGTTGCCGCCGGTGCCGTCGGGCTGGTGGCGGCGGTCGGCCTGGCCTTCTTCCTCGCCGGCCGGCTGGACGGCGTGACCGGCGACGTGCTCGGCGCCGCCGTCGAGATCTCCGAGCTCGCCGTGCTCCTGACGGTCTCCGCGTGGACCTACCCGCGCGTCTGATCTACCTGCTGCGCCACGGCGAGGTGCTGCGCGCCGAGACCCGGCGGTTCATCGGACACCTCGATGTGCCGCTGTCACCGGGCGGGGAGGCGCAGTGTCTCGCGCAGGCGCGCCGGCTCGCCGCGGTGCGCATCGACGCGCTGTATTCGAGCGACCTCGAGCGCGCCAGACGGAGCGGCGAGATCATCGGCGCCCCGCACGGACTGCGACCGACGCCGCTGCCCGCATTGCGCGAGATGGCGATGGGGCGCTGGGAGGGACTGACCGCCGACGAGATCCGCGAGCGCGAGCCCGCGGCGTTCCGCGACTGGATGACGCGCGTCGGCGAGTTTCCGTTCCCCGATGGCGAGAGCGTGCCCGACCTCCTCGCGCGCGCTGGTCCGGCCTTCGATCGCATCGTGGCCGGTGCGGCCGCGGGCGTCGTGGCCATCATCGCCCACGGCGGCACCAACCGCGCGCTGCTCTGCCGGGCCCTCGGCGTGCCGCTCGAGCGGCTGCTGGCGTTCGGCCAGGATTACGGTGCCCTCAGCGTCCTCGAGCGCACCTCGCTCGGCTGGGTGCTGCGTCGACTGAACGAGCGCCCGTGACCCCGCCCGCCGGGTAGCGCGCGGCCAATCGTTCTGCGATGATACGCGCCACCCCGGACCGCTGCCGGGGCACGAAAGGAGCTGCGCATGCACGCGGTCGTCGTCGCCGTTCTCGTCATCCTCGCTCTCGTCTCGCCCGCCGCCGCCGACGAGCCGCGCGCGGGCGGTGTGTTCAAGGCGGCCATGATCGGCGAACCGCCGACGCTCGATTTGCACACGACGACAGCGGTCATCGTGCAGCAGATCACCTGGCACATCTACGAGACGCTCTACACCTACGACAAGCAGTACAACGCGGTGCCGATGCTGGCGGACTCGCATACGATCGCCGACAACGGCCGCACCTATCTCTTCAAGCTGCGGCGCGGCGTGAAGTTCCACAACGGCAAGGAGATGACGTCGGCCGATGTCGTGGCCTCGCTCAGGCGGTGGGGGCGGCTGGCCACGCCCGGCAAGGCGGTGTGGCGCAACGTCGAGGGCGTGGAGGCGCGCGACCCGTACACGGTGGCCATGCTGCTGAAGGAGCCGTCGGGGGCGCTGCTGGCGGCGCTCGCGCGACCGAACAACGGCGCGGTAATCTATCCGAAGGAGATCGTCGACGCGGTCGGTGATCAGCCGGTGAAGGAGTACATCGGGACCGGGCCCTATCGCTTCGTCGAGCACAAGCCGGATCGTCACGTCCGGGTGGCGCGTTTCAAGGACTACGTGGCGCGCACCGACGCGCCGAACGGCCCCGGCGGCAAGCGCACGGCCTATCTCGACGAGATCCTCTTCATTCCCGTGCCCGATGTCGCCGTGCGCCTGGCCGGCGTGGAGACCGGCGAATATCACTACGGGCAGCAGATCAAGCAGGACCAGTTCGACCGGATCAAGACGCTTCCGCAGCTCGTGCCCGGCATCATCAAGCCGGCCGGCTGGTCGACGGCCGTGCTGAACCACAAGCAGGGCCTGATGACCGACAAGCGGATCCGGCAGGCGTTCCAGGCGGCGCTCGACATGGAGCCGATCCTGGCCGCGGGGTTCGGCCACAAGGCCTTCTATCGCGTGGATCCCTCGCTGATGCACGTGGAGCAGCCGCAGTGGTACAGCAAGGTCGGCGGCGAGCTCTACAACCAGCGCAACCCGGCGAGGGCGCGCGCGCTCCTGAAGGAGGCGGGCTATTCGGGCCAGCCGGTCCGGTGGATCACCACGAAGGAATACCAGTACATGTACAGCAACGCGCTGGTGGCCAAACAGCAGCTCGAGGAGGCCGGCTTCAAGATCGATCTCCAGGTCGTGGACTGGGCGACCCTCGTGCAGCGGCGCAACAAGCCGGAAGCCTTCGACGTCTTCTCGACCGCCATCACGTTCAATCCGGAGCCGGCATACAACACCGGCGTGCAGTGCAACTGGCCGGGCTGGTGGTGCCAGGAGGAGAAGGATCGCTGGCTCGATTCCGTGGCGCGCGAGAGCGAGCCACGGAAGCGGAAGGCGATGTGGGAGAAGGTGCAGCAGCACTTCTACGAAGACGTCGGGCGCATCAAGTTCGGTGATTTCTTCACCCTCGATGTCACGCGCAAGGACGTGCGCGGGTATACGTCGCTCAACGAGCTCCCGCTCTGGAACGTCTGGCTCGCGCGCTGAGCACGCGCGCACGCTGAGCGGGGTGAAGACTTACATCGCGCGACGGCTGCTGGCGCTCATCCCCGTCGCGCTGGTCGTGGCCACCGTCGGCTTCACGCTCATCCATCTCGCGCCCGGCGATCCCGCCTCCGTGATCGCCGGGCCCGACGCCACCGGCGACGACATCGCGCGGATCCAGCGTCAGCTGGGCCTCGATGCGCCGTACCACGTCCAGCTCTTCCGCTGGTACGGGCGGCTGGTGAGGGGCGACCTGGGCCAGTCGATCTTCCTGCGCCGGCCGGTGCTGGAGGCGATCGTGGACCGCGTGGAGCCGACGCTGCTGCTCACGCTGTATGCGATGCTCGTGGCGGTCCTCGTCGGCGTTCCGAGCGGCGTGCTGTCGGCACGCCATCACAACACCACGACCGATCAGGCGTTGATGAGCGTGGCCCTGGTCGGCATCTCGATCCCGAATTTTCTCCTCGGTCTGCTGCTGATCCTGATCTTCTCCGTCGGTCTCGGCTGGTTCCCCGTGGCGGGATACTCGCCGCTCGAGTACGGCTGGCTGCTCACGCTTCGCTCGCTCACGCTGCCGGCGTTCGCGCTCGGCCTGGTGCAGTCGGCGCTCATCGCGCGGATCGCGCGGTCGGCCATGCTCGATGTCCTGCGCGAGCAATTCATCGTGGCCGGCCGCGCCAAGGGACTTGCCGAGAGCGCTGTCGTCTACAAGCACGCGCTCAAGAACGCCATGATCGCGACCGTCACCGTCATCGGCATCTCGTTCGCGATCCTCATCTCCGGCTCTGTGGTCGTCGAGCAGGTGTTCAACATCCCGGGCCTCGGGCGGCTGATCATCTCTGCCGTCCTGCGCCGCGACTATCCGGTGATCCAGGGCGTGGTGCTGTGCATCGCCGGTGTGTACATGCTGGTGAACCTCGCCATCGACCTCTCCTACCTGCTGTTCGACCCGCGGGTGCGATACCACTGAAGCCACGACCATCTCGAACAAGCCACCCACGGCCCAACGCCCAAACAGCGCGGTCGCTGCAGTGAGCGTGGTGGCCCTGCCGCGTCCGGTGGCCGAGCGCCGCGGCCGGCCCCGCTGGCTGCGCGTGCTCGGACGACGCCGCGCGACGCTCGTCGGCCTTGCGCTGGTGGCGGGTGTCGTCGTCGTCGGACTGCTGTCGCCTGTGCTCGCCGGCGACCCGCTGCGTATCGACGTCGCCCGCCGCCTGACGCCGCCGGGATCGGCGCACTGGTTCGGCACCGACGATGTGGGACGTGACGTGTGGAGCCGCGTCGTGTACGGGGCGCGGCTGTCGCTGCTGGTCGGGGCGGCGGTGGTGGCGCTGTCGTTCGTGCTCGGGCTCGGGTGTGGGCTCATCGCCGGGTACTACCGGCGCGTCGACAACGTGGTGATGCGCGTGATGGACGGCCTCATGGCCTTTCCAGCCATCATCCTCGCCATCGCGCTCATGGCCTCGCTCGGCCCGAGCGTGCTGAACGTCGTCGTCGCCATCGGCGTCGTTTACGCGCCGCGCGTGGCGCGCATCGTGCGCGGCTCCGTGCTCGTCATTCGCGAGACCACGTATGTCGAGGCCGCGCGCGCGCTCGGCGCCTCCGACGCCGTCGTGATCGCGCGTCACGTGCTGCCGAACTGCCTGTCGCCGGTGATCGTGCAGGGAAGCTTCGTCTTCGCGGCCGCCGTCCTCACGGAGGCGGCCCTGTCGTTCCTCGGCGTCGGCGTGCCGCCCTACGTGCCCTCGTGGGGCAACATCCTGGCCGAGGGCCGTCTGTACTTGCAGCAAGCGCCGTGGCTCGTGCTCTATCCTGGGGCCGCCATCATGCTCACCATCTTCGGCCTGAACCTGCTCGGTGACGGGCTGCGGGACGCGCTGGATCCGCGGCTTCGCGGCGTCGCGGCCGAGCGCACGAACTGAGGGAGGCTCCATGCCACCACATCGTCTCGCCTACCGCCCGACCGTCATGGGTCGCCGTGGTGTGGTCGCCTCGGCGCACCCGCTCGCCTCGATGGCGGGTATCGAGATGCTGCTGGCCGGCGGCAACGCCGTCGACGCCGCGGTGGCGGTGGCCTCCACGCTCAACGTCGTGGAGCCGTTCATGTCGGGCGCCGGCGGCATCGGCCTCATGCTGGTCTCGCGCGGCTCCGAGCGCCACGTGCTCGACTTCGTCGGGCGCGCCCCGAAGGCCGCCGCCGCCGCGCGGTGCACCGATGATGAGCTCGTCGGCGGGCCGAAGTCGTGCGCGACGCCCGGCAATCTCGGCGGCTGGCTGGCGGCGCTCGAGCACTTCGGAACGATGGATCGCGCGCGCGTGCTGGCCCCGGCCATCGGCCACGCCGAGCGTGGCGTGCCGCTGACCTTCAAGAACGTGGAGTTCTTCGCGCAGGCCCGTCAGACGCTGGCGCGCTCGCGCGAGGCGGAGCGGCTGTACCTCGGCAACGGCTCGCTGCGGCCCGGTGCCGTGGTGACCTACAAGGACCTGGCCGCGACGTTCCGACACGTCGCTGACGGCGGCGCCGACGCGTTCTACCGCGGCCCCATCGCGCGAAGCATTGCGAAGGCCGTGGGCGAGGCCGGAGGCTGGCTCACCGAGGAGGATCTCGCGGAGTTCCGACCGGAATGGCGCGAGCCCACCACCATCACGTACCGCGGCGCGCGCGTGTACTCCATGCCCCCGCCGTTCTCGGCCTTCCAGATGCTGGAGACCCTGAACATCCTCGAGGGCCACGACCTCCGTGGGTGGGGCCATAACTCCGTCGAGTATCTTCACCACCTCATCGAGGCGGTGAAGCTCGGATCCGCCGATCGTCTCGCCTATGCCTATGCCGATGCGGTGCCGGTCGCGGGACTGCTGTCCAAGCGCTACGCGGAGAGCCAGCGGGCGCGCATCGATTCCAAGCGCGCCGCCGTGAGCGAAGGCGAGCGCCACAACCCCCAGAAGCTCCCGCATCAGATCGCCGAGGGGCATCCGGCGACGTTCGCGGACGAGCAGACGACGCATTTTGCGTGCGCGGACGCGTCCGGCATGGTGGTCTCTGTCACGCAGACGCTCGGCGTCCCGTTCGGCTCCGGCTTCGCGGTGCCCGGCACCGGTGTCGTGCTGAACAACATCCTCAAGTGGATGGACCGGGACGACGCCTCGCCGAACGTCGTGCGCCCCGGCCGCAAGGCGGGGACGATGATGTCGCCCACGCAGGTGTTCCGCGACGGGGCGTTCGTGCTGTCGATCGGGACCCCCGGCTCGTACGGGATTCTGCAAACGACCGCGCAGATGCTCCTCAACGTTCTCGACTTCGAGATGAACGTCCAGGAAGCGATCGAGGCGCCACGCGTGCGCGTCTATCGCGATCGGCTGGTCGACGCGGAAGCGCGGATCGGGTCAGATGTGCGCGACGGGCTGGCACAGCGTGGCCACGACGTCAACGCGATCGCCGACTGGTCGTGGATCGTGGGCGGCGGGCAGGGCATCATGCGCGATCCCGAGTCGGGCGCCCTGATGGCAGGCGCCGACCCGCGCCGCGATGGTTACGCACTCGCGATCTGACGCGCTACAACCGCGGGAGCAGCCAATCCAGCAGCGAGCCGGGACCGTACATCGCGAGCTGCTGGCCGAGCTGAATCAGGGCGAGCGCGCCGCCCAACGCGATCGTCACCAGCGCGGCCACGCGCGCGCTGCGCGTGCGGCTTTCGGGCCGATGCGGGAGCGTGCCGACCGTGATGGCTCGAGGCTCGCGTAGCTGGCTCGTGCGCCGAAGCTCGGCTGCCCGGCGGCGCTCGTCGGCAGTCATTCGGTTCATCGATACCTCCACACGCCACGAGTGCAAGACCGCTGCCACAACTCGGACACCGTGCGTCAGTAGCGCGGCGAGGCGGCGGCCCCTCCGGACCAGCGCGGCGGCGGGATCGCGCGGATGACGTCGCTGGCTGCGCGCTGCGCGGCCACGGCGACGGTTCGGTTCATGGCCTTGGACATGGTCGCCGTGTACCACCGCCCGGCGTCGCTGCCGAGGAAGTCGGCATATTGCTGGAGCTCGTCGTCGTCGAGCGAGCGGTACTCGTACAGCATGAACGCGACGGTGCTCTGCGCGAGTCGCGCCCGCGACTGGCCGCGCAGCTCCTGGATCTGCCGCTCGATGTGCGCCGACGTCTGCCGCTCGTCGGGCGGCCGTGCGCGGTTCATGGCCAGCGCCATCGCGCGGGACACCGCCAACATCGACTCGAGAGAGCCGTCGGTGATCCCGGCGGTCCAGTCGATGCGCTCGACGAGAGCGACGCGGGCCGGCGACGGGCCGCCGTGACCGCCGGGCGTGAACGCGCTCGCCCGCCGCGCGGCGTCGGTCTCGAGACCCGCGGCCGCCTCGAGCGCCGTGATCTTCTGCCCCAGCGGCGAGCGCAGCCACTCCGCGACATCGGCGAGCTTGCGCGTGTCCGCGCGGCGCGTGAACTCGGCGCGCACCTGCGCATACAGCCGATCGGCGTCGAAGTGGCGCGCGAGGATCTGCTCGAGCGTGGCCGTATCCTCGGCATTCAGGCGAGCGCCACGCGGTTTGAAGTTATTGGCCAGCCTGGCCGGTGTGGTGGCGAGCTGCGGTCGCACGCTGGAGAGCTCGAGCACGTCATCGGCGGCGGTCGTCCCGGTCCTCGGCGCCGGGGTGCGGTGCGTGGCCGGCGGAACCGGAGCCGCCGGGGCGGGCGGGTCCGGCGGGACGGGCTGCGGCCGGTCGCTGTAGGTCACGGACCCGTCGGCAGCGGTGGCCTTGTAGAGGCCCGCGGCGTCCGTGGCAGGGGGCTGCGCGAATGTGGTCGCGAGAGCGAGGCCAAGGACGAGAGCGCTGGAGATCTGCGTCATGCTTCAATGGTCGTCCGAGGGCGCGCGTTTCCCGCCGAAAATTCGACTCCGATCGGGCCCCTCGGGTGCGGGGGCGGGCCGTTATTTCCGTCGGAAGGCGATGGTGGCCACGAATGACTCGGAGACGGAGTTCGTATCGTTGGAGTCGATGGAGACCGACACGCCGGCAGGGTTGTCAGGCCGCTCACCGTAGACCTTGGTGAAGTCATCGACGACGTTGCGGCGCTCCGTCATCCACTTACCGAGGCCGTCGGTGCCGGACCGCACGACGATGTAGGTGACCGTCCCCGTCTTCTCGCTCTTGCACACGGTGCCGATCGGCAGCGTGGTGTCCCAGACGTAGCCGATGATGCGCGAGCGCACCGCCTCGGGAAACCGCGGCCACACGACGAACAGCTGCGCGGCCTGATCATCGGTCGCCTTCTTGCACGAGTTGCCGTTCTTCGGCAGCGCCACGACCTTCCACGTCCACTCGAGCACGGGCGTGTCGTTCAAGCTCACCTTGCCCTTGACGTCGCGACTGATGGTCGAACCTTCGTTGTCGCTCTTCATGTGCAGGGCCGGTCGACCGTCGTGCTCTTCGACCTTGAAATCGTACTTCGGGCTGCCCCAGTTCTGGCTCTGCCAGCCGGCCGGAATACCGGTGGCGCCCACGGTCGCCTTCCAGTCCTCGACGACGAAATCGGCCGCTGCCCCGGTGACGGCGGCCACGAGGAGGAGCACGGCGATGGTGACGATCGATGAACGCATGTGGCTCCTCATGGGCGCATACCGCGGGATTTCGGACCCAGGCGCGTGGCTTCGTTATCGTAGGCGAGCGAGACCCAGTCGGTGAGTAGTGGCCGCGTGTCGCGGGGATCGATGATCTCCTCGACGCTGAAGGCCTCCGCGGTACGGAACGGGCTGCGGAACACGTTCAGGCGCGCCTCGATCTCCCGCTTCAGAGCGGCCGGATCGGCGGCGGCCTGCAGCTCGCGCTTGTAGGCGGCCTCGATGCCGCCCTCGAGGGGCAGCGAGCCCCAGTCGGCGGAAGGCCACGCATATCGCAGATTGAGCGCTTGCACGTTGGCGTGGCCGGCGCCGGCCACACCGAAGACGCGGCGGACGATGACGGTGATCCACGGCACCGTGGCCTGGTAGATCGCCTGCAGCGCGCGCACGCCCTTGCGGATCGTGCCATCCCGCTCCGCCTGCGTTCCGATCAGGAAGCCGGGATTGTCGACGATGTTCACCACGGGCAGATGGAAGGTGTCGCAGAGGTCGACGAAGCGCGTCAGCTTCTCCGATCCGGCGGCCGTGAGCGCGCCGCCGGCGTGCGCGGGATCGTTGGCGACCACGCCGACCGGATAGCCGTCCAGCCGCGCGACGCCGACGACGAGCGATGGCCCGTACTTCGGGCCGATCTCGAAGAACGACGCGCGGTCGACGACGTGCCCCACCAGCTTGCGAACGTCATAGCCGCGCCGGCGGTTCCGGGGGATGAGCGAGAGCAGGGCCTCGTCGCGCCGGTGTGGATCGTCCTCCGCCGGCCCGCGTGGTGGCGCCTCCCAGACGTTCCGCGGGAGGTAGGAGAGAAACCGGCGGATCTGCTCGAACGCCTCGTCCTCGGAGTCGACGACGTTGTCGACCCCGCCGGCCTTGCCCTGGATATCCGACCCTCCGAGCGCTTCCTTCTCGATGGGCGTGCCGAACGCGCGCTCCACCACGGGCGGCCCGGCCACGAAGACCTGTGAGAGGCCGCGCACCATCAGCGAGAAGTGCGAGCACGCCACGCGGGCCGCGCCGAGACCGGCCACCGGCCCCAGCGCGGCCGCCACCACCGGAATCTCCGACATCGATGCCACCACGATGTCCCAGGCGGGATTGCCCGGCACGTACGTCCGCCCGGTGATCTCGTACGTCTTCACGCTGCCGCCGCCGCCGGTGCCGTCGACGAGGCGCACGAGCGGCAGCCGCAGCTCGCGCGCCATGCGCTCGCTATAGCCCTGCTTCCCGCCGATCGACGCGTCGTTGGCGCCGCCACGCACCGTGAAGTCGTCGCCGCCCACGACGACACGGCGCCCGTCGATCCGGCCGGTGCCCATGACGAAGTTCGCCGGCCGGATCGCAACGAGTCGCTCGCCCTCGTACTGGGCGGCGCCGGCGAGTGCGCCCGTCTCGTGGAACGAGCCCGCGTCGAGCAGCCGCTCGATGCGCTCGCGGACGGTGAGCCGCCCCGCCTTGTGCTGGCGCTCGACATTCTCGGCGCCGCCCATGGCGCGCGCGAGCTCCATCCGCCGCTTCAATTCTTCGACGTCGTCTTCCCACATATATTCAGCTCGGAGCGCGACTTCGTCCCCCCTTCCGAACCTCCCCCCAGGATGGCGCGGGCAAAGCCCAACAACGGTCGCCATGATACCGTTCGGACCGTGGACGAGGAGGGGCAATCGGTGCGGGTGGATAAGTGGCTGTGGGCGGCGCGGGTGTTCAAGACGCGGTCGCTGGCGAGTGACGCGTGCGATGGGGGGAAGGTGGATGTGAACGAGCAGGCGGCGAAGCCGGCGAAGGTGGTGCGGGTGGGGGATTGCATCAAGGTGACCTTGCCGGAAGGGCGACGGCGAATTTTGAAGGTGATGGCGCTCGATGATCGGCGGGGATCGGCGCAGGTGGCGGCGCGGCTGTTCGAGGACCATTCACCGCCGCCGCCACCGCGGACGCAGTATGCGCCACCGCCGTATCGCGCTCCGGGCGCGGGACGGCCGACGAAGCGCGAGCGGCGTACGCTCGACAGACTGCGAGGATTCTGATGAGCGAGACGTACGACTTCGAGGCGATCGTCAGCGGCCTCAATCGATACCTGCGACTGCGGTCGATCCCGATCGGCATGAAGCTCTTCGAGACGGTCGAGGAGATGGAGGCGATCCCGAAGATCCGCCGCCCGAAGTCGCGGCACACGACCGATCAGATCGTGGCGCAGGCGCGGCAGCTCGGCTGGACCGTCGGCATCACGATGAACGATCTGGTCGGCGCCCAGTGCGGCGCCGTCATCGGACTCCATCCTCGAGACGGCGAGTGGCTGTCCGGCCACCGCATGGCGGGCGTCTGGTTCAAGACGCAGGACGACGCGAGCGCGCACCAGCACGCGATGGACTGCGTGCCGTACGGCCGCTACCGCGCGATGGCGGTCTCGCCGCTCACCTCGGGCCGGTTGAGTCCACCCGACATCTGCCTGATCTACGGAACGCCGGGGCAGATGATCTTCTTCGTGAACGG
>Ga0075421_100007560_pt1 | contig 13314 bp, 12 predicted proteins | sample SoiMetdeltSBSDD5_FD_75292 | JGI IMG/M metagenome (GOLD analysis project Ga0075421, IMG submission 75292) | Bulk soil microbial communities from a Populus tree surrounding site in Tennessee, USA - Soil MetaG P. deltoides SBSDD5 | ecosystem: Environmental > Terrestrial > Soil > Tree plantation... | reverse complement strand
ATCAAACGATTTTCAATACGCTCAATGAGTACAGTAAACCACGGTTGGTAGAATATTATGATCAAAATCCCTGTGCCATTTATGATTACGACAAACTGAGTGCAAGCTCAGCCATGGAAGAAACGGTCGTGTCGGGTTTTGGTGCATTTCGGTCCAAACAAGAAAATCACAAGGTGACAATAGAGGCAAAATATATTGTGGGAGAATATGATATTTTGATTCTTTCTGCTACCGAAAGTTCAGCACTCAAAACATGGCTTGATGATAATGGTTATAAAATTCCGGCCGGTGCCGATGAAGTTTTGGAGCCTTATATCAAGAGCAATTTGAAATTCTTCGTGGTAAAAGTAAATGAGAAAGAGAAGAAAAAACTCCCCGGCAATTATCTCCGCCCGATACAGATAAGCTTCAATTCACCAAAATTCATGCTGCCTATACGACTGGGAATGGCCAATGCGGATGGCGACCAGGATATGATCGTGTATGCTTTTACAAAAAAAGGAAGGATAGAAACAACTAATTACAGAACATTATCATTACCTACCGGGAAAAATATTCCTTTGTTTGTAAAAGATAATTTCGGGAATTTTTACGCCAACCTTTTCCAAAATCAATGGAATAAAGAAGGCCGGGCCTTAGCAATGCTTGAATATGCATGGGATGTAAGTCCGAAGAATTTTGTAAAGTGTGACCCCTGTGTCGCTACGGCTCCGTCATCCCAGGATCTTGTCCAGGCTGGTGTTTGGTGGTTAAATCAAAATCGGACAAACGACAACAATGATAATTACTCAGACAACGTCTATTTTACAAGATTGCATGTTCGTTATAACCGGAGATCATTTCCACAAGACCTGATGTTCCAGGTGACGCCGAATACCGATAATTACCAGGCAAGATATATAGTTACTCATCCGGCCACTGGCGATTTAAGTTGCGAGGCGGGAAGAAAATATCTGAAAGAATTAAAACAACGCCGTACAAACGAATTGGAAATGCTTACTTATTTAACCGGAAAAGATCTTAGTGATTGGGATCTTGTTTCAGAAATGCCAGATGAAAAGTATGTTCCTGCCGAAGCTACTTATGCAACCATAGCACCGCTGGTCGAAAACAAGCCGGGTAAAGAAAAAGGAATCCTATATGCAACAATGGGTGTTGTTGGTTTGATCTTTTTTGCCGGTACCAGAAGGCGAAAACAAATTTGAACTTATAATCTATATAATCATTCTTAGGAAAAGCCTGGCCGCTCAGGCTTTTTCTGTAGAAGACCCTTTCGTTGCATTCTATTTATTTAAATACCAGTTTTTGTAACGTACCAGGGCTTCTATAAAATAATAGTCGGCATAAGTGAGAGGAACGTCTATTTCTGACTTGCCAGGCAAATGGCCCACGCTATGTTTTAATAAAAATCCACCATTAGTTTTTTCAGCTGCCTTATATGTAGAAAGGCTTTTGATCATTGTAACCGCGGCGTTCAAATATTCATGTTGCTTTTCTGTGTTTGAATACTTCGCCAATTCCAACAAGGCAGAACACATAATGGCCGCAGCTGATGCATCTCGATACGTGTCTGGAATACCAGGTGCATTATAATCCCAATAAGGTATTTTGTCAGCAGGCAGGTTTTTATGATGCAATAAAAAATCCGCAATATTTTGTGCAAAAGAGAGATAGTCTTTATTCTTAGTTTCCCTGTACATCATTACAAATCCGTATAAACCCCATGATTGGCCACGGGCCCATGCAGACTCGTCAAAAGCTCCCTGTGCAGTATTTGCTTTGATCTTTTTTCCTGTTATGGTATCGTAATCGATAACATGATAAGAGCTGAAATCGGGCCGGTAATGATTCTTAATAGTAGTATTTGCATGAGCGATGGAAATTTTATAAAATGTAGAATCCCCGCTAAGTTTTGTCATCTCGCATAAGAATTCAAGATTCATCATATTATCAACGATCACCGGGAATTGCCAGCGGCTGTTACTGTTCCATGATTTGATGCAGCCAATCGTCGAATTGAATCTCGTAGACAAGGACCTGGCTCCCGTTATCATTATATCCTTATAGCTTTTATTTTTTGTAATACGATATCCGTTTCCATAACTGCAATAGATCATAAACCCAAGATCATGTGTACCTCTATTGTCCTTCTCTTTTTCCAGTAAGCCTGTGCTCCTTATTGCTTCCTTTTTCAATTGCTCATCTTTTGAATACTCATACAGGTACCATAATGAACCAGGGTAAAATCCGCTGCACCACCATTCCGTGCCGGACGTAATGAGTTCGTTCTTCACCGAATCATAACTCCGGGGCACCCTGCCAGCCGGCAATAATTGCTGCATGTATTTATATTGTTTTACCGCCATCCTTAAATTCTCATCAACAAGTTTTTTCATTTCCTGTTTTAATGCCTGTGAATACATTGACAAAGAAGTGAGGAGGAATGCAGAAAGCAGCATTTTTTTCATGAGCTGAAGATAATTCAGTTTAATCAAGGAAATATCAATCCCTGCGATAAGGATATTTCTTATTCATGTTTTCGGGTTATCTTGCACTCCCAAATTTTAAATATATATGGAGTATAGTAAACTTGTTGCTGTAACCGGCTTGCCAGGAATATTTGAATTGATCAGCAGCCGTGGCGACGGCGCGGTGGTCCGTTCGCTTGATGATAATAAGACACAATTTGTTTCAGGTCGTGTGCATAATTTTTCACACCTGGAAAGCATCGAAGTCTATACACAACGGGAAAACGTAAACCTCGTTGATTTGTTTGCTGCAATGGACAAGCACGGCGACTCATTACCCGATTCAAAAGATAATGCTGCAGTCAGGAAATATTTTGAGAAGGTTTACCCTGAGATGGATTTTGAAAGAGTGTATCCAAGCGATATGAAAAAAATGATAAAATGGTTCGATACATTAAAAAAACACAATATTGAAATAAAGCTTTCCGAAGTACCTGAAGAAACTCCGGAACCCGTTGAAGAAATAAAACAAGAGCCTGATGAAGCGCCTGAGAAGATCGCTTCGCCCCGCAAAAAAACTACACGAAAAAAGAAATCAGAATAATTTTTTGGATCAGTCTCCAATGTGCAAATAATGATGGCTTGTTATTTGTGCATTGGCATCCCAATAGCTATAGGGATAAAAATCATCAAATATGTATTCAGCAGAAATTAAAAAACTTCCCCGTCATTTTTTACCAAAAGACTTTACCGTTACGACCTGGGAAAATCTTGAACCTTATTTTATTGATCTCGTCGAAAGAAACATCGATTCAAAACAGGATCTTGAACAATGGCTGAAAGATATCAGTGAACTGGAGGCTGTATTAAGCGAAGATGGTTGCTGGCGTCAAATAAAAATGACCTGCGATACAGAGAACAAAAAGCTGGAAGAAGATTTTGCATTTTTTATGATGCAGATCCAGCCAAAGGCACAACCTTATGCTGATAAACTGAATAAAAAACTAATCAATAACCCGTTTACAAAAGAGCTTGATCAAAAAAAGTTTTTTACCTACCTGCGTACAGTAAAGAAGAATATCGACCTGTATCGCGAAGAGAACGTTCCAATACTTGCTGAAATGAGCGTGATGCAGCAGCAGTTTGGTGTGATCTCAGGTAAAATGACAGTTGAAGTAGAAGGCAAAGAATACACACTACAACAGGCTGCAAAATTTCTGGAACATAACGATAGGGCATTAAGAGAATCTGTGTACAGGAAAGTTGGCAACAGGAGACTGCAGGATAAAGATGGTTTGAACAAGCTGTTTACCTCGCTTGTTGAAAAACGTCATCGCATCGCGGTAAATGCCGGCTTTGCCAATTACCGCGATTATAAGTTTGTGGAAATGGGACGGTTTGATTACAAGCCGGAAGATTGCTTTCAATTTCACCAGGCAGTAAAAGAAAAAATCCTTCCGCTTGTGAATGATATTTATGAAAGGAAGAAAAAAAGATTGGAGCTTGATACATTGCGTCCCTGGGACCTTGAGGCACATCCGGCAGATGAGAAAGCATTGAACCCATTCAAAACCGGTGATGAGTTGATCGAAAAATCAATTGCATGCTTTAATGAACTAAAACCATTTTTTGGTGCTTGCTTGAGCAAAATGAAAGCCATGGGCCATCTTGATCTTGATAGCCGTAAAGGAAAAGCTCCCGGCGGATATAATTGTCCATTAGCAGAAAGCGGAGCTCCCTTTATCTTCATGAATGCCGCGGGACAAATGGATGATGTGACAACGATGGTGCACGAAGGCGGACATGCCGTTCATTCTTTTCTTGCTCACAACTTAGAATTGACTTCTTTTAAAGAATATCCAATGGAAATCGCCGAGGTGGCAAGCATGGCAATGGAACTTTTTACCATGGATAACTGGCATGTATTCTTTAAATCAGATGAAGAACTAAAACAGGCAAAAGAACATCAGCTTGAGCGGGTGATCACCATCTTTCCATGGATAGCAACGGTCGATAAATTCCAACATTGGATATATACAAACCCTGATCATACAGAAGAAGAAAGATCCGATAAATGGGTAGAAATATTCAATGAGTTCACCTCGCCGGTCCTGGATATATCAGGGTTAGAAGAATACCGCCGGTATTTCTGGCAAAAGCAATTGCATCTTTTCGAAGTCCCATTCTATTATATCGAATATGGTATTGCACAACTTGGAGCAATCGGGCTTTGGCAGCAATTCAAAAAAAATAGAGAGCAGGCACTTAATAATTATATCACCGCACTTGCACAAGGTGGTACTAAAACATTGCCGGAGCTTTTCCAGCATGCCGGCCTCCGATTTGACTTTTCTCCAGCGGTGGTTGGCAACCTCATGACATTTGTCAATGATGAAATGAGGGAATTTACACAGAATTAATAAAAAATACCTCCAAAGTGGTATGCCTCATTTTTGGAGCATGCTGTTTTCTCGACTTACTTTACAGTTAGAAAAATAAATGCAACACTGCATTTCAACATAGCTACTAATCAGAGCCTTAACCTAAGTCCCCATGTTTCCACATGGGGGCTTACTTTTTACGGCAAGCCGCACAGACACCATTCACTACTATTTCAACATTATTTGCTAGATATTCTTTGGGAAGCTTTACAGATGGGATAACAAAATCTTCAAGGCATTCTGTTTTACCACAGACACAACAAATAAAATGATAATGGTTGTCGTGATGATGCCCTTCGAAACAATCATTCTTGCATAAGGCATACTTAACAGAATTATCTGCTGTAGGAATTGTATGCAAGATACCTTTCTCTACAAATGTCTGCAGTGTCCGATAAACAGTTACACGATCAAATCTTTCCCCGGCTTTATGTTCAATATCAGCATGAGCCAATGCTTTTGTATTGGTTAAAAACAGGTTGAGGATCTTTTCCCTGCTTGCTGTCACGCTAAGCTGGTTACGTCGAAGAATATCGTGTATGCGGGTATCCATTTTATTTTTCTTTCAAAAGCGCTTCTATTTCGATCATCATTTTTTCCACTTCACTTGGTTTTAGCCCATCATATATATTTCTTACCACGCCTTCTTTATCCACTAAAGAAAAAAATTGCGAGTGAATAAAGTCCTGTTTTATGTCGATAAGATTATTGTTGGGATCATCTATTTTATAACTATAGCGGGCCTGTTTATACAGGCTATCCTTTCGGCCTGTAAGGAAGATCCATTTATCAGCATCGGCTCCCAGGCTATCAGCGTATCTTTTCAACACCCGCACAGAATCTTCTTCCGGAAAACTTGTATGCGAAAGAATAAGAAAATCCTTTTCATTCCTGAATTTTTCATACACGATCTTCATGTTACTATTCATAACCGGGCAAATATTCTTGCAGGTAGTAAAGAAATACTCAACAACAAAAACTTTACCGGCTACATTCTTTTCCGTTATTGTTTTTCCTTCCTGGTTCGTGAATGCAAATGGCATTACCCTGCCAATCGGTTCGAGCTTTGATTTCCCAAAACCAGGTATCAACTGGCTCATGGTAAAATAAAAACCAAATACCAGTACCAGAAAGAATACTATATAGAAGATCGTTTTTCTGCTCATAAAATCGGGGTTCAAAATTCCAATCTCGCGGGCAACAAAGATAATTTAAATTTTGCAACTATGTTGCAAGAGGTTAACTTTGCTCCCTCATGAAAATTCAAATCAATTGGAGTGCGCTGGGTGTGTCAGCAGCAGTAGCCTGTGCAATTCATTGTGCCTTATTGCCTCTGTTCATTAGCACATTGCCTTTATTTGGTATTAACCTTCTTGATAATCTCTACTTTGAAATGGGAATGATCTCGATCGCCTTGCTGATTGGTGGTCTTACTCTTTTGCATGGATATCGAAAGCATCATCACCATTTATTACCCCTGTCTTTATTTTTAGGTGGAATGAGTTTGTTGATTCTAAAGCATTTTTTTGCAAGCACAACTCTCTGGCTCATTATACCCTCTTCGCTTCTCATCCTCGCTGCTTATTATGTCAATTGGAGGTTTTGCCGGCAGGCAAAACATTGCCACACTACTGATTGCAATCATTAATAATAGGGTTTTCTTTAACTTGTTGCAAAATCACAACCATGAAAGCTGTACTGCTTATTTGCTTTTCTATTTTCGCTGCCACATCGTTTAGCCAGTCAAGAGATGAAAAAGAAGTAAGGGATATACTTACAAAGCAAAATGCCGCATGGAATCGCGGTGACCTGGATGCTTTTATGATCGGGTATTGGAATAATGATTCATTGATGTTCATTGGCAAATCGGGAATTACTTATGGTTATAAGAATACATTGAGCAATTATAAAAAGAATTATCCCGACACCATGGTGATGGGCAAACTGACCTTCACTCTTATTCACGTTAAACAACTTTCACCACAATATTTCCATGTTACCGGTAAATATCATCTTGCCAGGAGCATTGGTGATGCAAGTGGTCATTTTACTTTAATGTTCAGGAAGATCAATGGAAAATGGGTGATCATTTCAGATCATAGCAGCTGAAATAATTTCAAAATTAAAATAACTTTTATGGCACTTATTATTATCGGAATCATCGTCCTGATCGTCAGTATTGCGATCTCGCGCAACCCTGGCCCCGTTCAGCGTTATGGAAATGTCGTGAGGATCGTCGGAGTAGTGTTTGTTATCGCTGGAGTTTTGATATCTTCTATCGTACAGGTAGAGGCCGGCCAGGTTGGCGTCAAGAAACTTTTTGGTAAAGTACAAAATGATGTACTGAATAGCGGGCTTCATCTTATCAATCCCCTGGTTAATGTAATAAGCCTGGATGTAAAAACTCAAAATTATACCATGAGCGGTGCACAGGATGAAAGAATGAGTTCTGCTGATGACGCTATCCATGTATTAACTTCGGATGGACTTGAAGTCGTGATCGACCTGACTGTACTATACAGGCTTTTACCTTCTGAAGCGCCTACACTTATTAAAGAAATCGGCGCTGATTATAAGGACAAGATCGTTCGACCCATATCAAGAACAAAGATCCGGGATAACGCAGTTTACTACCAGGCTATCGAGCTGTATTCTTTAAAACGAGACGAATTTCAAACCCGGATATTCAAAAGCATTGAAGGTGATTTTAAAGTCCGTGGATTGCTGCTTGAACAATTGCTGGTACGAAATATCACATTACCAGCATCTGTAAGAAGCACGATTGAGCAAAAGATAAACGCTGAGCAAGAGGCACAGAAAATGCAATTCATCTTGCAAAAGGAAAGACAGGAAGCCGAAAGAAAAAGAGTAGAGGCGCAGGGTATAGCAGATTATCAGCGTATCATCAACCAGGGGTTGACCGAGCAGCAATTACAATACGAACAGATAAAAGCATTAAAGGAGATCGCACTTTCTGAAAATGCAAAGATCGTTGTTATGGGAAAAGGTAATACTCCCCTTATTCTCGATACCAAGAATTAAGATGTTATTTACTCCAGATCCTGTAGTAGTACCATAGTAATAAAAAAAGGCTAAAAGCAAGCCAGACAAAAAACAGGATATGTACAAACGAAGAATAATTTTTGCTATACGCCAGCTGGAAATAAATACCCCCTGTAATATTTATAAACAGCCACATTAAGCCCGCAAAAAGTGAATTGATTATCTTTTTGAAATACTTCGTAACCTCAGGATCCAACCCAAATGCCATGTATTTCGAATTTGATTGCTGACAAGGTAAGCCAATTATAAAATGATCTAAAAACTATTTTGTTATCAGGAGATTTTGAAATTGAAGTGAATCTCCATTAAAAACATTGAAATCAACTTTTGAAAGGATACCATTTACTCTTCCTTCTTCACTATGCTGCCAAAAATCCCAGTTACGATCTATTCGCGGTGTGTCATATTGAAAATAATGTGCAGCCCATAAAGGATATTTATTAAATTCCTTTCCAAGATTTCTCGAATAAAAATCGACATTGGTGTAAATGATCGGTTTTACTCCATAATAATACTCAACCACATCAAGCCACTCCGTTAATTCTTTTTTCAAAACGGTAAGATTTACACCATAGGTCTGTTCAACATCAACTACCGGCGGAAGATCGCCTTTCTCCAGCTCAACTGTATTGATAAAATTCTGGGCCTGTTCTTTCCCATCCTTTGTTGCAAGAAAAAAATGATAGGCACCGCGTGTCATTCCTGCCTGTTTTGATTTCTTCCAGTTTCTTTTGAATTGTGGATCGATATTGGCAATACCTTCTGTTGCTTTTATAAAAACAAATCCAAGCGAAATATCCTTCACCTTCATCTCTCTTACATTATCCCAGGAAATGGTTTGCTGGTATTTTGATACATCGATCCCGTGTATCGTATAATTTTCAGGAATAGCAATACCGAAAGCAGGATACCTTACAAAACGCGATTTGCGTGTCAGCCACCAATCATACCCAACACTAATAACAGCAACAATTACACACAAAATGGCAACAATGATCCACCATTTATTTCCTTTCTTTTTGCGGCGGGACATGCAGTCTGGTTTATCTTTTTATAATGTGACGTGTAGTTTTGAATTTGTCCGCATCAATACGAAACAAATATACTCCTGCCGCCAGTGAAGAAATGTTAATTTGAATCTCTTCATCCCTTCCCGGTGTATCGATCTGTTGCTGCAATACCAATTGGCCAACAGTATTGAACAATCTAAGAGTCATTGTCTTTGCTACCGGATTTTTTATTGAAAGAGTAACCGAAGGATTTGATGTAGGAACGGGGTAGACTTTTATTTCATTTTCATTTCCTAGTATGTCCGGTTCTTTGATCGAGGTATTATCTCTTGTAAGTATCCAATATTCGGGATCAATCATGACTGTGTCGGCCTTAAATCCTATTTGTTCCCAAAAGATCTCGTTATTAAAAGTATTGTTTACTATAACTTTCTTTTCCTGCGACCCACTTTTAAATGTAAGTGGAAGCGGCATTTCAAAATAAGGAACTGATGAATGGGAAGTTGCCTGGCCTATGGTGATCCTTGCCCAGTTATTTTTATTCTGCGCCCATTTTACTGTAAACGAGGGATGCCCTTGCCCCCTAAACCAATCATTAAAAAACTCAGTGAGGCTCCTGCCACTTACCTGTTCAAGATTTCGTTGCAAGTCTTCTGTCCTTGCAAATCCGTATGCCAGTTTGGGGTCATTCATGTATTGCCTTATTCCGCGGAAAAACAAACTATCACCTAAAACCCAGCGTAACATATGAACTAAATATGCTCCTTTATTATAAGAAAGGCGACTGCTAAATATCCGTCCGACATTGGTTGTATCATCAACCCAAACAGAACCATTAGGCACACCTGTTATTGCATTGCTTAAGTTCTTTAATCTGTTCACGTGTCCTGCCGGATCTATCTTTTCAAAGTAGAAATAAGAAAGGTAGGTGGCAAAGCCCTCATTCAGCCATATATCCTGCCAGCTGCCACAAGTAATTTTATCACCGAACCATTGATGGGCCAGCTCATGTGCCATGAGGCTTTCACTTGGCGATATGATGAAACTATTTGTCTGATGCTCCATTCCCCCGCCCCAGCTGAATTGCGTATGACCGTATTTCTCATTAATAAATGGATAGGGAGTAAAATGCTGATGAAATAGAGAGAGTTGCTGTAAAACCTTTGGCGTATTTTGTTGAAACGAATTTTCATCTTCAGGATAACAATAGGTGATCATGGGTAGGTTTACATTTCCCAATTGAACTGCATGATTTAAGACTTTAAAATTAGTGACAGCAAAAGCAACGAGGTAGGAAGCAATAGGATAACGATGTTTATAGAATGCAGTACGTGTAACACCATTATCTGTTTCATTAACTAATGTGCCGTTTGATGATGCCCGGTATGAATTCGGAGAGGAAATAATGATGTCCATCGAATCTGCTTTATCGTCGAGCCCGTTACGGCAAGGCCACCAGTCTCTTGCCCCATAGGGCTCAGATAATGTCCATAAAACCGGAACGCTGTTATGAGCTGCCTGATTAAAAGAACCAAAAGCTGTATTGGGAGGGATGCCTCTATAAAAAATAGTTACAGAGTCCTTTTGACCTGCAGTAAGAGCACCAGGGAAATTTATTTGTAACTGGTCCGCCGGTCTTGTAAATGCTATCTTACTACTATGAAAATAAATACTGTCCACCGTTAATTGAGTTGCCAGATCGTAGGTAATAGTATTTGTTGAACTGTTGGTAATGAAATGTGAGGTAACGGAGCCCTTGATAAATCTAACTGCCGGGTCAATCTCCCAATTACACCTATAATACGTTACCTGGAAATTCGATGAAGCTAAGGAACGATTAGGGGATAATGTTCTCAAAAATATATTGCCTTCACTCGCCGCAATTTCATCTGTTGCTTTGCACAGGTTGTTTTCATTTTGAGCGCACAGTTTACCCCCAAGCAAAAGGAGGATAAGGATTCCTTTTCTCATGGCCGAAAGTTACAACAAAGGTTGAGTCGTCTCAACCTCTTAACTATTCTATAATGACTTTTTTAAGGTAAAAAACTTTTGGATCAACAACAAGCTGTGTCTTACTCGCAACAGCCACACCTTTTTTATCAACCATGACCCGTTGAATTCCGGCATCCGTTTGAACATCTAATGGTATCTGCATGTCAAGATTCAGCAACTTAACTGCGTATTCATTGTCCTTTGTTTGTCTCACATGCACCTCCAGTTTATTCGTTGTGTAAAGAAATAATTGAAACAGGGGCTCAAGACTTTTGCCATGGGCACCACTGAATAGTTTTTCTACATCGGCAGTTACCACCGTATTGTCGTAGGTGTATTGAGGATCGGTAGCAAGTTTTTTTAGTGTTGGAAAGAACTTATCATCACCCATTATATAACGAAGCGTATGCATAAAAAAAGCTCCTTTACCATAAATATCTCCATGATAGGCGCTGTCAGAATCTACTTGTTCGCCTCGGACGATGGGGAAGCGGTTTGATGAGCTTCTTGCCGTTTGCTGCATTCTTTTTTGATAAGCCTCTTCACCAGCCAACTCTCTTGTTGCCATTGCATCGCCAAATGTGCATATACCTTCCTGTATCCACATATGGGCCCAGTCACGGTTGGTTACCTTATTTGCCCACCATTCATGACCGAATTCATGATGTAACAACCAGTCAAAATCTTTATCGCCTAATTTTTCATAACGATACTTATTCCCATAAGCAATATTTGTTTGGTGTTCCATGCCAAGATGCGGAGTTTCGGATGCGCGAATGGCCTCTTTAGCCCAGGGATATTCGCCAAAATACTTTTCTAAAATTTTACATGATTGCTCATACAGCTCAAGCAACTTCGCTGCCTTATCAAAATTCTCTTCTGTTACATAATATTCGATCGGCACTTTATTCCCATCAATGGTCGTATACATTCTTTTTACCATTTTGTATTTGCCGATATTGAAAAGAATACAATAGTTGCTGATAGTATAATTTGTTTTCCAGTAAAAGGTTGTTTTATCGCCTTTCGTCGTGGTCTTTTGTAGTATTCCCGGCGCTGTCGCCACCAAACCTTTTGGAACTGTTATGATCATATCTGCCCCTTCATTGGGCTCATCACTTGGATGATCTTTGCATGGGAAATAGATCTTGGCTCCTTCACCCTGGCAGGTTATCGATATCCAGGGATTGCCTTTTCCATCTTTGTCCCATTGAAAGCCGCCGGTCCATGGCGGTCTTGTTGCAACTCCAGGCTTACCACCATAAGCGATCTTTACTTTTACTTTCCCCGGTTGTTGTGATGAGTTGATTCTAATAAGATCATCATTACCATGAGAAAATTTTTGTTCTTTTCCATTCACCAAAATTTTGCTGATTGTTAATCCATGCCAGAAATCAAAAAGTAAAATATCGGTGGCCTTAGAAAGATTAAGATCGATCTCAGTATGTCCGTTTATTGATTTTTCATTTGGATCAACGTCTAACGCCACGGTATAATGACGAATATCCATGATGGCTTGCTCTGGTTTAAGGATGCCACCGGATTTTAGATTTTGAGAAGTTGCAGTAATGGAAACAAAAAGAAACAATACAAATAGGTTTCGCATAACGATCTGTTTTACGAAAGTTAGCGGATTATCCTGAAATCATTAAACGGTTGAAAATCGAGTTCTTCAACAATAACTTCATCCACCCTTGCTTTTGGCGGACCTTGGTTACACCAATCAATAAATTTCTGAAGCATTTCTTCAGTTGCAGTAGCCGTTATCTCGACATTTCTGTCCGGGAGATTTCTTACCCATCCTTTTACGCCTAGGTCATCAGCAATATCCTTAGCTGTTGCACGAAAGAATACACCTTGTACTTTTCCTTTGATGGTGAGCCGTATGGTTTTCATACGGCTAAAATAGAAAGTATTTTATCTTGACCGCCGCTGGAGTCCATTTGACTTAAGTCCTGATCTAAGCTTCAATTCTCGTCTTTGCTTTTCCAACGCGGATTCGCGATGAGTAACTGAATTGTTTGGTATACCCATGATCAATCCACGGCATTGTGGCGAACCGCAATTGCAATGGAATGGTTCCATATTCTTATCAAGGAACTGCGCATAATCCAATGTCAGCTCTTCGCCTTTTTTGATCTTACGGAGTGCGACGACATCCAGCCCATCATATGCACAATTGGGATCGCAACTGTGGTTTTGTGGCGCCCACTCTGTTGGGTCGCTGTCCCAGATGATAAAGACTTCTTTACTGATTGGATAGGCATAACGACGGAAATGTTCCTGGTCGTTCTCATTCCAGTTGTCCATAACATGACGACGGGTAACCAAACGTTGCCC
>Ga0075421_100007558_pt1 | contig 13317 bp, 9 predicted proteins | sample SoiMetdeltSBSDD5_FD_75292 | JGI IMG/M metagenome (GOLD analysis project Ga0075421, IMG submission 75292) | Bulk soil microbial communities from a Populus tree surrounding site in Tennessee, USA - Soil MetaG P. deltoides SBSDD5 | ecosystem: Environmental > Terrestrial > Soil > Tree plantation... | reverse complement strand
CGGGGCCTTCCGGCGTCGCCGTCGATCCGAGACCCACCGTCGCCGCGCCCGACGACGATCCCTACCTGTGGCTCGAGCAGGTCGACGACGCGCGGGCGCTGGCATGGGTCGAGGAGCGCAATCGCGCCACGCTGGCACGCTTCGGCAATGCCCGCTTCGCCGCCGACCGCGACACGCTCGCCGCCATCCTCGACCGCCCGGACCGCATCCCCGGCGTCACGCGCCACGGCGGGCATCTCATCAACTTCTGGCGCGATGCCGCCAACCCGCGCGGGCTGTGGCGCCGGACAACGCTGGAGAGCTATCGCACGGAGCAGCCCGCCTGGGAGACGCTCCTCGACCTGGACGCGCTGGCGGCCGCGGAAGGCGAGGCCTGGGTCTGGAAAGGCGCCTCGGTGCTGCCCGGCAGCCATGGCCGTGCGATCCTGAGGCTGTCGCGCGGCGGCAGCGATGCGGTGGTCCTGCGCGAGCTCGATCTGGCGGCCAGGGCCTTCGTTGCCGGAGGGTTCGCCCTGCCGGAGGCGAAGGGGGGCGCGTCCTGGCTCGACCGGGACACCCTCATCCTGTCGAGCGCATACGGCGACGGCATGGCGACAACGTCGGGCTATGCCCGCACCGTGCGGCTGTGGCGGCGCGGCGCCGCCGTCGAGACCCTGCCCGTGCTGTTCGAGACGGTGCGGGGGAGCATGTCGGTCGGCGGCTACGTCGACCGCACCCAGGGGCCCGAGACCGTGTGGTTCGCGGAGCAGCTGGGCTTCTACGACGGTACCGTCTCGATGGGCGACCGCACCGGCCCCAAGGTGCGGATCGAGAAGCCGACGGACGTGGCCATGTATGCGCATCGCGGATGGCTGGCGATGCGACCCCGCTACGCCTGGACGGTCGGCGGCGCCACTTACGCTCCGGACACGCTGCTCGGCATGCCGCTGGCGCGCTTCCTGGCCGGTGCGCGCGACTTTTCGGTGCTGTTCCAGCCGGCCGAGCGGCGCGCGCTGCAGCAGTTCTTCTGGTGCGACGGGCGGCTCGTGCTCTCCATCCTCGACGAGCTGCAGCCGGTGTTCGAGGTGCTCGCCCCGTCGGCGAGCGGGTGGACGCGCGAGACGCTGTCCGGCATACCTCGCATCGGGGTTGCGTCCGTGTGGCCCCTCGATGGCGAGGCATCGGAGAGCAACGGCGATCTCCTCGCCGACGTGCAGGACCCGATCACGCCGTCCACCACGATGCTGATCGAGCGCGGCAAGGCGCCGGCCATCCTCAAGCGGGCGCCGCGCAACTTCACCTCCGACGGCCTCGTGGTGACCCGTCACGAGGCGCGCTCGGTCGACGGCGAGCGCATTCCCTACGTCCAGGTCGGCCCCGCCGGGGAGACCGGCGACTCCCCCGTGCACATGACGGGCTACGGCGGCTTCCGGATATCCAGGCTGCCCTACTACAGCTCGTCCATCGGCAAGCTGTGGCTCGAGCGGGGCGGCACGTCGGTGACGGCCAACATCCGCGGCGGCGGCGAGTTCGGCACGCGCTGGCACGATGCCGGGCGCCGCGCCGGCAAGCGCCTCAGCCACGACGACTTCGCCGCGGTCGCCGCCGACCTGGTACGGCGCGGGGTGACCCGCCCCGGCCGCATCGCCGCGGAGGGCGGCTCCAACGGCGGCATCCTCGTTTCCAACATGCTGGTGCGCTATCCTGAGCGCTTCGGCGCGCTCTTCTGCACCATCCCGCTCGTCGACATGCGCCGGTACACCCGCCTGCTCGCCGGCGCCAGCTGGATCGCCGAGTACGGCGACCCCGACAAGCCCGAGGACTGGGCCTTCCTGCAGACCTACTCCGCCTATCACCTCGCAGTACCTGGCGGCCGCTACCCGCCGATCCTCCTCGCCACCTCGCGCAGGGATGATCGCGTGCATCCGGCTCACGCCCGCAAGATGGCGGCCAAGCTGCAGGCCATGGGCTACGAGGCCCACTTCTACGAGCCGGCAGCCGGCGGCCACGGCTACGGCACGAGCAACCGGGAGGTCGCGTCGTTCACGGCGCTCGGCTACACCTTCCTGAGGGAGAAGATCGGCTTTGTGGGCGCCGACGAGAGATAAGGGCGGGCTCCCCGAAAAAACCTCTTGAACGTGCGTAGTGCAGGGACACGGGCGCTGACGCGATCGCGCAGCTCTCTGCTGGCGGCGTTCGGCCTGGGTCGCACGCGCTGCTTAAGCTTTCGGCAATTCGCTCGTCGAGGGAGTATCCATGCCTGCAACACGCAGATCGTTCCTGACCGGAGCTCTCGCCATCACGGCCGGCGCCGGGGCATTGTCGTATCCGCTGCTGGCGCAGGGGCCGGGAAAGGGTTCCAATCCGCGCATGACCGTCGATCCCAGGCCCACGATCGCCGCTCCCGACGACGATCCCTACCTGTGGCTCGAGGAGGTCGACAGCGAGCGGGCGCTGGCGTGGGTGGAGGAGCGCAACAGGGCCACGCTGGCGCGGTTCGGCAACTCCCGCTTCGCCGCCGACCGCGACACGCTGGTCGCCATGTACGACCGGCCGGACCGCATCCCGGGCATCACGCGCCTCGGCGGGTATCTCTACAACTTCTGGGTGGATGCGGCGAACCCCCGCGGCCTGTGGCGGCGGACGACGCTGGAGAGCTACCGCACGGACCAGCCGGCCTGGGAGACGCTCCTCGACGTCGACGCCCTGGCCGCCCGCGAAGGCGAGGACTGGGTCATGGGGGGAAGCTCGGTACTGCATCCCAGCAACGATCGCGCGCTCATCTTCCTCTCGCGCGGCGGCAGCGACGCCAAGGTGCTGCGCGAGTTCGACCTCGCAACCAGGACTTTCGTGGCGGGCGGCTTCGAGCTGCCGGAGGCCAAGGGCGGCGCGTCCTGGCTCGACCGGGACACGCTTCTGCTGTCGAGCGCGTTCGGGAGCGGCATGGCCACCAACGCAGGCTATGCACGCACCGTACGTCTCTGGCGGCGCGGCACGCGCGTCGAGACCGCCCCGGTGCTGTTCGAAACGGCGCCGGAGAGCATGCTGGTCAGCGCCGGCCTCGACCGGACCCAGCCAACCGAGACGGTCTGGTTCTCCGAGCAGCTGACGTTCATCGACTCGGTCACCTGGATGGGCGATCGCACCGGCCCGAAGGTGAAGATCGACGTACCCAACGACACAGGCGTGGGCGTCTATCGGGAGTGGATGCTGGTGAGCCCTCGCACGGCCTGGAACGTCGGTGGCGCCAGCTACGCGTCGGACATGCTGCTCGTCATGCCGCTGGCGCGCTTCCTCGCCGGCGAGCGCAACTTCGCGGTTCTGTTCGAGCCGGGCGAGCGACGTACGTTGAGCGCGACTTTCTGGTGCAATGGGCGGCTGGTGCTGTCGGTCCTCGACGACCTGCAGCCGCGCTACGAGGTGCTGACGCCCTCGGCCGGCGGCTGGGCGCGCTCGACGCTGCCAGGGCTGCCCACGGTCGGCATCGTGAGTGTGGGGCCGCTCGACGCCGACGAGCTGGAGAGCAACGGCGACCTGATCGCCTCGGTGCAGGACCCGATCACGCCTCCCACCGTGATGCTCATCGAGCGCGACAAGGCCCCGACCGTCCTCAAGCGCGCGCCGGTCTACTTCAGAGCGGACGGCCTCGCGGTCACGCGGCACGAGGCGCGCTCGGTCGATGGAGAGCGTATCCCCTACGTCCAGGTCGGCCCGGCCAAGGAGACCGGCGACGCCCCCGTGCACATGAACGGCTACGGTGGCTTCGGCGTGCCGGTGCTTCCCTCCTACGCGGCGACCATCGGCAAGCTGTGGCTCGAACGGGGCGGCACGTCGGTGACGGCCAACATCCGCGGCGGCGGCGAGTTCGGCACGCGCTGGCACGATGCCGGGCGGCGTGAGGGCAAGCGCCTCTCCCACGACGACTTCGCCGCGGTCGCCGCCGACCTGGTGCGGCGCGGGGTGACCCGCCCTGGCCGGATCGCCGCCTCGGGCGGCTCCAACGGCGGCATCCTCATCTCCAACATGCTGGTGCGCTATCCCGAGCGCTTCGGCGCGCTCTTCTGCACCGTCCCGCTGATCGACATGCGCCGCTACACTCGCCTGCTCGCCGGCGCCAGCTGGATCTCGGAGTACGGCGATCCCGACAAGGCGGAGGACTGGGCCTTCCTGCAGACGTACTCGGCCTATCACCTGGCAGTGCCGGGCCGCACCTATCCGCCGATCCTGATCGCGACCACGCGCAAGGACGATCGTGTGCACCCCGGCCATGCGCGCAAGATGGCGGCCAAGCTGCAGACCATGGGCTACGAGGCCCACTTCTACGAGCCCGCAGCAGGCGGTCACGGCGCCGGCACGAACAACCGGGAGATCGCGACGTTCACCGCGCTCGGCTACACATTCCTCAGGGAGAAGATCGGCTTCATCGGGGCCGGGGAGCAGTGACGGATCCCGGCCTCCTCCCCCCGCTTGCGGGGACTACGGCATTCACAGATCCTGTATTGGGCAGGCATGGATTTGACGGCCGCTCCCGGCGCCGCATCCTCAACCTGTCATCGCGGCACTTGCCTGCACCGGCGAAGGCCGGTGTTGCCGCGATCCAGCGCCAGGCAGGCTCCGGAGCATGGGGTTGGCTGGATTGCGGGGACAAGCCTCGCAATGACATGGTTTGCTGCGTCTTGGGCATCCTGGCCGACCTGTGTGAATACCTTAGCTACCGGGGGTCAGACCCCTCGCCGATCGCTGGTGCAGAAAGCAGCCGCTGGTAGCGAGGGGTCTGACCCCGTCTCGACCCGCCTCGCACGGCAGCGCGTCATGGGCCTGCTCCCACTCCATGCGGCGCGACGGCGGCGGGCGGGCATGGACGCTCGGGCGTTCGTCCATTACCGTCGTGGCAAAAGCCGGCAGCAACGCCGCAATTCCTGCGCTTCGAGAGCAGGACACTTCGCCCAGGGGAGGAATAGCGTGTTCCAGATCAAGAGCCCCCAGGACCTCGGGGCGGCCGTCGTATTCCTGGCGGTCGGCGTCGCCGGCGCCTACTTCGGGAGCGAGCTCCGCTTCGGCACCGCCGGCAACATGGGGCCCGGCTTCTTCCCTGTCATCCTGAGCTGGATCGTCGTCGCCATCGGCGTCATCGTCGGCATCAAGGCGGTGACCGTCGAAGGGCCGCGCGTCGAGCTTTTCCAGCTGCGCCCGCTCCTGGTCATCGTCGCGGCGATCCTGGTCTTCGGCTACGTGGTCGACACCATCGGCCTGGCGCTCACCGCGGCGCTGCTCACCGTCCTTGCCGCCTTCGCCCGCCGATGGCGCGAGATAAATGCGCTGGAGACGATCCTCCTCGCCGCCGCTCTCGCGCTCTTCAGCGTCGGCCTCTTCGTCTACGCGCTGTCCCAGCCGTTTCCCGCCTGGTGGGGCCGGTAGATGGACTTCAACCTGATCCAGAACCTGGCGACCGGCTTTTCCGCCGCGGCGTCGCTCGAGAACCTCGGCTTTGCGTTCCTGGGCTGCCTGCTCGGCACCCTGATCGGCGTGCTGCCGGGCATCGGGCCGATTCCCACCATCGCCATGCTGCTGCCGATCACCTTCGGCCTCGATCCCTTGTCGTCGCTCGTCATGCTGGCCGGCATCTTTTACGGCGCGCAGTACGGCGGCTCCACCACGTCGATCCTGGTCAACATCCCGGGGGAGGCCGCCTCCATCGTCACCTGCATCGACGGCCACGAGATGGCCAAGCAGGGCCGCGCGGGGACGGCGCTCGGCGTGGCGGCGCTCGGCTCGTTCTTCGCCGGCACCGTCGGCACCGTCTTCATCGCCGGGTTCGGGCCGCCGCTCGCCGCCCTGGCCCAGGAGTTCAACTCGCCGGACAACTTCTCGCTGATGGTGCTCGGACTCGTCACCGCGGTGATCCTGGCGCACGGCTCGCTCATCAAGGCAGTCGGCATGGTGCTGGTCGGCCTGCTGCTCGGGCTCGTCGGCACCGACGTGAACAGCGGGCTCACGCGCTACACCTTCGGCATCCCCGAGATCTGGGACAGGATCGACTTCGTGCCGCTCGTGATCGGCATGTTCGGCATCACCGAGATCATCCGCAACCTGGAGCAGACCAGTCTGCCGCGCCCGCAACTCAGTACGCGGATGCGCGAGCTGTGGCCCAGGGGGCAGGACTTCCGCGACGCCTGGGGCGCGGTCCTGCGCGGTACCGGACTGGGCTCCGTCCTCGGCATCCTGCCGGGCGGCGGCGCCGTGCTCGCCTCGTTTGCCAGCTACACGCTGGAAAAGAAGGTCGCCAAGGACCCGAGCCGGTTCGGAAAAGGCGCTATCGAGGGCGTGGCGGGCCCGGAGTCCGCCAACAACGCCGCCGCGCAGACCTCCTTCATTCCGCTGCTGACACTGGGCCTGCCGTCCAACGCCATCATGGCCCTCATGATGGGCGCGATGATCATCCAGGGCATCCAGCCGGGCGCAGCGGTGATGACCGCACGCCCGGAGCTGTTCTGGGGCATGGTCGCCAGCATGTGGATCGGCAACCTGATGCTTCTGGTGATCAACCTGCCCCTGATCGGCGTGTGGGTTCGCCTGCTGTCCGTGCCCTACCGCCTGCTCTATCCGGCCATCCTGCTGTTCTGCGTGATCGGCATCTACAGCGTCAACACCAACGCGACCGAGCTCGCGATCTGCGCGGTGTTCGCCGTGTTCGGCTACATCCTCCTGCGGTTCGGGTGCGAGCCTGCGCCGCTGGTCCTGGGCTTCATCTTGGGCCCGCTCATGGAGGAGAACCTGCGCCGGTCGCTCGTCATCTCCCGCGGCAGCCCGTGGGTGTTCATCGAGCGGCCCATCTCCGCCGCGCTGCTGGCGACGACCGTCGTGCTCGTGCTCGCCCTCATCGTGCTGCCGCAGCTCCGCCGTACACGCAAGGAGGCTTTCCGGGAATGACCAACCCGTCATCCGGAACCCCGGATCAAGTCCGGGGGAGCCGCAGGCGAGGCTATCCGGGACCTCGCGAGGCAAGCTCCGACTCGCTTCACGAGGTCCCGGATAGCTTCGGGCTGCGCCCTCAGCTTCCGGGATGACGGGTGGATAACGGAGGAGGAAACATGAAACCGAGATCGCGATGGCGGTTGCAGGCGGGGCTGGCCCTCGGCCTGGCTGCCGGATTTGCAGTCATGCCAGCCGGCGCCCAGCAGTATCCCAGCCAGGACATCCGCGTCGTCTGCGCCTTTCCCGCCGGCAGCGGCGCCGACGTGCTGGTGCGCTATTTCGCCGAGAAGCTGCGTCCGATCGCCAAGCGCACGGTGATCGTGGAGAACAAGATCGGCGCGCAGGGCAACATCGCGACCGAGTACGTCGCCAAGGCGAAGCCCGACGGCCACACCATCTACGTCCACGCCGGCACCGCGGTGGCCGCGAACCAGAGCCTGTTCCGGAAGCCGCCGGTAGACGTGGCCAAGGCCCTGCGCATCGCCGCCACCATCAACCGGCAGCCCTTCATGCTGGTGGTCGACGCCAAGAGCCCGTACAGGACGGTCGCCGAGCTCACCGCCGCCATGAAGCTCAAGGGCGACAAGGTCACCTATGGGACCGCCGCTCCCAACGGGCGCATCCTGGCCGAGCTGTACAAGATCAAGGCCGGCTTCCAGGCGGTCGAGGTGCTCTACAAGTCCGGCGGCGAGTCGCTCAACGAGCTTGCGAGCGGCAGGCTCGACTTCGCCGCTCTCGACCCGGTCCTGTCGCTGGCGCAGCAGCGCGCGGGCCGCATTCGCATCCTCGCGGTCAGCACGGGCGAGCGCATCCAGGCGAGTCCCGAGCTGCCCACCATGACCGAGGCGGGCGTGCCCATGGACCTCACGGGGTGGTGGGCGGCCATCGTGCCCACCGGGACGCCGAAGCCCGTGATCGACACCATCCACAAGTGGTTCGTCGACATCGTCTCCACCGACGAGACCAAGACATTCCTCAACAACAATGGCGGCGACCCGTTCATCAACACGCCCGAGAAGGCGCAGGAGATGTTCGAGACCGCCATCAAGGAATGGAGCGACTACATCCGGATGGCCAAGATCGAGCCCATGGGCTGACAGCGGCTGCGGGACAATAGAGAAGGTGCGCCGCCGCTGCTTTGGGCGGCGGCGCGGTGAAGGGAGGAAGGGAATGAAGATCATCGGAATGATGCGGCTTGCGGTCTGGGCACTCGCGCTCGCCGCTGTGTCGGGTGCGGTGACGAGTGTGCGCGCGCAGGAGTATCCCAACCAGGACATCCGCCTCATCTGCGGGTTCCCGGCCGGCAGCGGCGCCGACATCTTCGTGCGCTATTTCGCGGACAAGCTGCGGCCGGTGTCGGGGCGCACCGTCATCGTCGAGAACAAGGTCGGGGCGGCGAGCAACATCGCGACCCAGTTCGTCGCCAGGTCGAAGCCGGACGGCCACACGCTCTATCCGTTCGCCGGCACCACCGTCGCCGCCAGCATGCATCTCTTCAAGAAGCCCCCGGTCGACGTCGGCAAGGAGCTGCGCGTGGCGGCGACCACCAGCAACCTCGCCTTCATGCTCGTGGTCGACGCCAAGAGCCCCTACAAGACCGTGGCCGAGCTGACGGAGGCGGTGAAGAAAAAGGGCAAGGACGCCAACTACGCGGTGGCCGCCAACCCGGGCCGCATCATGGGCGCCATCTACAAGGACAAGGCCGGCCTCGAGGCCACCGAGGTGCTCTATCGCTCGGCGCCGGAGTCGCTCAGCGAGATTCAGAGCGGCAGGATCGACTACGGCCTGCACGATGGGGTGTTCGCAATGGCACAGGCACGCCAGGGGCGGGTGCGCATCCTCGCGGTGAGCAGCGCCGAGCGCCTGGGCGCCGCGCCCGACATTCCGACCATGACCGAATCGGGTGTGCCGATGAAGCTCGACCTGTGGTGGGGCGTGCTGGTGCCGGCGGCCACGCCCGATCCCGTCGTCGCCAAGATCAACAAGTGGTTCACCGAGATCGTCAGTACGCCGGAGACCAAGAAGTTCCTCAACGATGCCGGCGCCGACCCGCTGATCCGCTCGCCGGAGGAGGCACAGCGGATGTTCGAGATCGCCATCAAGGAATGGGGCGAGTACGTGCGGCTCGCCAAGATCGAACAGCAATGACCTGCGTTCCCCTCCCCTTGCGGGGAGGGGTTAGGGGTGGGGGTCGTTCGGGTTGTCCGACCCCTCCGGCGGACCCCCACCCGGCACGTCGCACCGAAGGCTCGCCTTCGGCACGACGTGCCACCCTCCCCGCAAGGGCCCGCAAGGGGGAGGGTACGCTGTGGCGCGCCTCTCGCCCAATTTCGACCGTCAGCTTCTTTGTAGCCTCGCCCCCTCGGGCATCCGGGAAGAGGGGGTGGAGCTGCCATGCAGCGCGCGGGGTTGCCGGACGCCGGGCGTGGCGGTAAGGCACCACGCCAGCCATGAGCCTAGCCGTCTCCGCCCCCGCCCGTTCCGACAACCTGCGCGGCATCCTTGCCATGCTGGCCGCCATGGGGTCGCTCATCGTCAACGACTGCTTCGTCAAGCTGGCGGCCGCCGGGTTGCCGACCGGCGAGACCATCTTCCTGCGCGGCGTCTTCACCACGCTGCTCGGCGCCGGGCTGATCGCGGCGACCATCGGCCTCTCCAGCCTGCGGCTCGCCGGCAGGCCGCGCATGCCGCTGCGCGCCGGCGCCGATGTCGTCGCCACCATCCTCTATCTGATGGCGCTCACGCGCATGCCGATTGCCGACGCCACGGCCCTCCTGCAGTTCACGCCACTCGCCATCACCGCCGGCGCCGCGCTGTTCCTCGGGGCACCTGTGGGCTGGCGGCGCTGGCTCGCCACCCTGGTCGGGCTCGCCGGCGTGCTCGTCATCGTCCGGCCGGGCGGGCAGGGGTTCAACCCCTATGCCGCGCTGGCGCTGGTGGCCATCGCGTTCGTCGCCGCGCGCGACCTCCTCACGCGCGGGCTCGGCTCGGATGTGCCCACCATCGTCGTCGCCACCGTGTCCGCGGCGGCGGTGACCGCGGGAAGCCTGCTGCTGGCGCTGTGGGAGGCGTGGACCTGGCCCTCGCCGGCGGCCCTCCTGATGCTCCTCTGCGCCGGGCTCGGCCTGCTCGGCGGCAACTACTGGATCGTGGTGGCCATGCGCTGGGGCGACATCGCCACCGTTGCGCCGTTCCGCTATTCCGTCATCCTGTGGGCGGTGGCCGCCGGCTTCGTGGTGTGGGGGGAGCTGCCCGACCTCGCCACCTGGATCGGCATCGCCATCGTGACCGGCGCAGGCCTCTACACCCTGGTGCGCGAGCGGCGCCTCGGCAAGGCTGGGCACGCGTGACCGACAACCTCAAGGGCATCCTGGCGGTTCTCCTCGCCTCCAGCGCGTTCGTCGTGAACGACGCCGTCGTCAAGCTGCTGGCGGCCGAGCTGCCGCCGGGCGAGATTCTGGTCGTCCGCGGCGTCCTGGTAACGGCCATGCTGGTCGTCGGCGTGATCGCGCTCGGCGCCGCCCGGCCTCTCTCCATCCTCCTCACGCCGATGATGCTGCTGCGCCTGTCCGCTGCCGGTGGCGCCACGGCCATGATCGTGATCGCGCTGCGCGACCTGCCGCTGGCGACCGTCAACACGGTGCTGCAGGTGACCCCGCTCGCGGTTACCGCGGGCGCGGCCATCATCTACGGGGAGAGGGTCGGATTGCCGCGCTGGCTCGCCGCCTTGAGCGGCTTTGCCGGCGTCGTGCTGATCGTCAAGCCGGCCGGCGGCACCTTCGGGGTCGCCGCCTATGTGCTGCTGGGCGCGCTGCTCTGCACCACGACGCGCGATGTCACGACACGTGGCCTCGATCGTGGCATCCCCTCGATCTTCGTTGCTGCGGCGAGCATGGCCGCCGTTACGCTGACGGGTTTCATCGTGGCCCCGTTCGACAGTCCGTGGACGCTGCCCACGGCCTCGGCCTGGACGTTGATGGTCGTTTCCGGCGCGTGCCTGTTCGTTGCCAACATCTTCATGATCGTCGCCCTGCGCACGGGAGAGATCGCGGTCGTCGCCCCGTTTCGCTACATCGCCGCGCCGCTTTCGATCGTGCTCGGCTGGTGGTGGTGGGGAGACATCCCCGATGCGCTCGGGTTTGCGGGCATCGGCATGGTGATCGCCGCCGGCCTCTACACCCTGCATCGCGAGCGCACGAGCCTCGCTGCCAGGCCCGTCCCGGCGCCCGGCCGCACCCCGGCGGAGTGAACGCGGCGTTGCTGCCGGTGCCTCGCAACAAGCCCTTTACCATGCAGCGGGAAATTCCGCGTTGCTCTTGCGCCTGCCCCTCCAAGCCGGGTGATATAATGTTGGCGTCGCCGGCTCGCGACGGGGTGTGATCGATCCAACCCTTCACATGGCCGGCGACCGGCGCCTGGAAGGCAGGCCATGTTGGATGGCCGAGATCCAGGAGGTCCGGGCCGACCGTTTGCGGCGAGGCGCCAGCAATGTCGCCAAGTCCGTCGACCGCCTTCAGTGGCTCAAGGTGCGATCGCGCTCCCATGCAAGGGGACGCGTGAAGCCAAAGGATCGGCCCGGAACACAAGTCGCCGCCAACGCGGGTGCCGAAAGGCAACCCCCGGGTCGTGAGGCCCTGGGAGATATGGTGTCCGGCCCGGAGGGTCTGACACCCTCCCGAGGAGGCCCGCGCGGGCCTCCTGGGGCGGCGCGTCCGCCCCGCGGTTGCCCGTGTAGGCACCCGCGTACCCGTTGCAACCTGCCGGCCCTATCCGGCGGGAGCGAACGCGCATGCCCGCAAGTCCAGCGATGGTCGCGGCCGCAACCCGGATGGCAAAGGACGATGACAATCCCTCCCAATCTCACCGAGGACGCTGCCGTGCAGCAATTCCTCGCGGTGCTCCGCGGGCAATGGGGGGCTCCCTCAGAGGCGCGAGTGCCGGAGACACCCGAGCAGGCCGAGGCACGGCGCTTCCGCTGTGCAGAGGAGGTTCTGCGCCTCGTGTGCCCGGATCCAAGGGTCTGCCCAGACCGTCAATGCCGCCGGCGCAGGCTCTGCCGCCACTTCCTGGACCTGCATGCACAGCAGCGCGCCGGTCGCAGTCCGAACCCGAGACGTACACCGGGTGCAGCAGCGCTGCGGCGCGCGATGTGGCTCTACGTGAACGGAAGGCGCGCGTGAGGTGGACGGCAACACGTGGCTCAGGCATCTCGCCCTCCGGTGGGCACTGAGCAAGACCGCCGGTGCAGGTGTCTGAACGCTGCCTGCCCAACCCGCATACGGGGCAGGCGGGCATCGGCCCGTGCCGCACGAAAACGGTGTGGTAGCAGCGCAACTTGCCGTTCTGGAAGCGCGCACGGCTTGTCACAGTCAATACGATCCAGCCTTTAAGCACTTGAACAGTAAACTGTTTCTTAGGCCGCCCCGGGCTTTCCACTATGCCGACCACAACGCTTTATGTCATCGCCCTGTGCGGATGGCATCTGATAGAGTGCCGCCGTCCGATGTCGGGTTAAGGTTTGACAGGAGCGTTGGTCATGCTGCCGAATTGGCTCAACCTTACTTCAGAAGCGTGGCAAGCGCTCGGGCTCCTCGCCGGGCTCACCTTCCTTGCCTCGCTGATTGGCCATTCACTGACGCGCAATGCCTTCGTGGGAGCGATCATCGCGGTCATCCTCTTCGTCGCCATCTACATCGCATGGAACTACGGCGACTTCCCCCACGGCCCCGCGTGGCTGGACAATCTCCGCTTCCCCAACAGGTTTGTGGGTCCTCGCTGAGGTCCGCCTGGGAAGCTGGCTGCATTCGCCGGAGAGCGTGCGCCCCACGAGGAGCGCGTGAGCGGGCGTAAACGGCCAGATGCGGTGCCAGCCGGGGTCAACTGCCGCTGGAGCGTCGGGTCAGCGCGCGTCGGCGGAGGCCGGCCGCAGGTCGAAGAGCCGCCCGTTGTCGGTGCACGACGGCTCGGCCAGGCGCACGAAGGTCTCCGCCACGTCCTCGGGCGCCTTCAAGGACGCCGGGTCCTCGCCGGGGAAGGCTCTGGCGCGCATGCCCGTGCGAGTGGGCCCGGGGTTCACCAGATTGACGCGCACGCCGGTGTTCTCCACTTCCCGCGCCCAGGTCTTGGCCAGCGCCTCGAGAGCAGCCTTGGATACCGAGTATGGGCCCCAGTAGGCCCGCGTACTGGCGGCCGCACCGGAGGAGACGAAGATGGCGCGCCCGGCATCGGAGCGCCGCAGCAGCGGGTCGAGCGTGCGGATTAGCCGCCAGTTGGCGGTGAGGTTGACCTCGAGCACCTCGTCCCAGGCCTCGGCCGTCACGTGGCCCAGGGGCGAGAGCGGACCCAGAACTCCAGCGTTGCCGA
>Ga0075421_100007557_pt1 | contig 13317 bp, 10 predicted proteins | sample SoiMetdeltSBSDD5_FD_75292 | JGI IMG/M metagenome (GOLD analysis project Ga0075421, IMG submission 75292) | Bulk soil microbial communities from a Populus tree surrounding site in Tennessee, USA - Soil MetaG P. deltoides SBSDD5 | ecosystem: Environmental > Terrestrial > Soil > Tree plantation... | reverse complement strand
CACCTTCGACAAAACCGAGGTCGCAGTATCGTTCGTCGACGACTTGTTCGCCCTGTGCGCCACGGCGTTCTTGCTTTGCACTTACGTCATCTTCTGGGCGTTGCGATCAAGCAAGGGCGCTATTCCGATTCGCTGGGTCAAGGCGATCGACGTGCTCTTTCTGTTGGCGCTGACGTCGATGACGGGCGCCTCTTTTCTCATGATCTTCACAATCTGGTAGTTGCGCGCCGATTTCCACGAGGGGCGATTACCGGACGCGTCCGCTCACCGCTGCCACGGTAGCAATGAGTTCCGCGGGTTCGACTGGTTTGGAAACGTGGGCGACAAAGCCAGCCAGCAGCGCACGAGTGCGGTCCTCAGACCGCGCGAATGCGGTGAGCGCGATGGCCGGAAAGCGGACGTCGCTGTTTGCCCGCAAGCTGCGCAGTAGCTGGTAGCCGTCAGTCTCGGGCATTCCGATATCGCTGATCAGAAGGTCGGGTCGCTGGTTGTCCGTGGCGGCCAGCGCTTCGGCCGCGGAAGCGGCCGCGGTAACAGTGGCTCCGCAATCGGACAGCAGGCGGTGAAGCAGGTCTCGCGAATCTGGATCGTCGTCAACGACCAGGACCACCAGGTTTGAGAGGTCTGCATTGACGAATGGCACCGCAAGCCGCTGCGACGAGCGGGGATGCTCGTGAGACCTGTTTGGATTCCACCGGCTGACCGCCACCGGCAGCCTTACGCGAAAGGTGGCACCCTGTCCTTCCCCGTCGCTGTTCGCCACAACCGTTCCGCCATGAAGCTCCACGATGTGTTTGACGATCGATAGTCCGAGGCCGAGACCACCATGCTCGCGCGTCGTAGTAGCGTCAGCCTGACGAAAGCGTTCGAAGATGTGCGGAAGGAAATCCGGCTGGATACCGATGCCCGAGTCGGCGACGCAGATTTCAATGTTCGAGTTTACGCGCTCGAAGTTGACCTGCACGTGGCCGCCTCTGGGCGTGAATTTGATTGCGTTGGAGATCAGGTTCCAGACGACCTGCTGCAAGCGATTCGCATCGCCGCTCACAGGTCCAGCTCCTGGATCGAGGATTGCCTCGAGTCGTACCCCTCGCGCGTCTGCGGCTGGACGCGCAGATTCAACAGCCCCCTGCACGAAAGCGTACGGCATCACTGGCTGCACCTCTAAGCGCATCTGGCCAGAAATGATTCGACTCATGTCCAGCAGATCGTCGACCAGTTGAGTCTGCGCGCGTACGTTGCGCTCGATCACCCCCAAACCCTTCTCCAAATTCGCGGGGGCCAAGGAGCCGCTTCGGAGAATTTGTGTCCAACCGAGGATTGCGTTGAGTGGGGTGCGGAGCTCGTGCGACAGTAGTGCGAGAAACTCGTCCTTGGAGGCACTCAGGCGCTCCGCTTCGCTGCGCGCAGCACGTTCGCTGGCCAGGAGTTGGTTGCGCTCCGCGAGCAACTCTTGCATGTCCCGTTCGATACGCTTCCGTTCGGTAACGTCGCGAAGAATCTTCGAGGCGCCAACTACTTCCCCTGTTTGGCCACGGAGGGGCGAAATGGTAAGCGAGACGTCAATCAGACGACCGCCCTTGGCGACGCGCACGGTTTCGTAGTGCTCGATACGGTTTCCAGCGCGAAGGTTCGCGATGATGTGCTGCTCTTCTTCCTGCCGATCCGGCGGAATGAGCACTGTGATCGGTTGGCCAATGATTTCGTCCGCCACATATCCGAGCAGCCGGGCGGCCGAAGCGTTCCAGGAGGTAATCGTGCCGTCGAGCGTCTTGGTGATGATGGCGTCATCGGACGACTCGACGACCGCAGCCAGGAGCGTCCGGGCATCATCCTGCGCAACCTGCCTGACCGGTGAGGGATCAGCGACCTGTTCTTGATCTTTTAGCCGCATGCGCTGGACAGTTTACGTTATTCGGACAGGGTGGAACGCCTACAAGCCTCATTATCCGTGTCCTTCGAAATGCACTATCGGAGCGTTGCGAAGGCTGTTGTAGGACCTTGCCCCCCTCGACCTTGTACTGCGACGTATCGGAGCCAAGATGAAAAACGGACTTGCTGCACATTGGTTCTTCGACGTGCTGTCGCCATTCAGTTACCTGCACCTGAGACAGTTCGGGGAGTTGCACCCTTCTCTCGAGCTCAAGCTCGTTCCCGTGCTGTTTGCCGGTCTGTTGCGGCGCTGGGGCACAAAGGGTCCGGCGGAGCTGCCGAGCAAGCGCATCCATACCTATCGATACTGCGCGTGGGCCGCGTCGAGACACGGAATCCCCTTCCGTATGCCCCCACGCCATCCGTTCAACCCGCTGTCCACTCTGCGCCTTCTGGTGGCCCTTGGCCCAGCCCGGTCGCATGTGGAGCAGGCTTTCAACTTCATCTACGATCAGGGCCGCGATCCGGAACGCGACTGGCGTGGCTTGTGCGACGCATTGCACGTGACCAATGCCGATGCGCTCGTCGCCGACCCCGCGGTCAAGCAGCAGTTGATTGCCAACACGGAACAGGCCGCCGACGCTGGCGTGTTTGGGGTACCTACGTTCGTCGTGCGTGGCCAGCTTTTCTGGGGCGCTGACACGATCGAGTGGATGAACGCCTTCGTCGAGGACCCTGGGATGTTCGAGCGCGGGGAAATGAGTCGCGCCGCGCAGGTCGAATTCGGTGCGCATCGCAAGCAAGACAGACCCCCGCCCTAGATTCGCCGCAGCCGTCGAATGAAGTACCACACCAACAGCACGATCGCTGGAGCGGCCATGCCGAGCAGACTCGAAACGTCGAGCCCGGGTGCATAGTGCATCGCCGGCTTCATGATGTAGCCGATGATGCCGATCGCGTAGTAGCTGATCGCCAGAACCGACAAACCTTCAACTGTTTGCTGCAGGCGGAGCTGCATCTGGGTGCGCTGGTTCATGGAGCGCAGGAGATCCGTGCTTTGCTGCGATAGCGTCGTTTCGATCCGGGTGCGGATCAGCGAGCTCACGCCAGAGGCGCGCTCCGAGAGATCTTCCAGGCGCTTGGTAAAGGTCTCGCACGTCCTCACGGCCGGAAGCAGTCGACGCTCGGTGAAGTCGATCAGTGACTGATACCCGGGAACGCGTTGCGGGTTGAGACCCTCGAGACGCTCGCTCACGATCTGCGCATACGCACCCGTCGCGCTCATGCGATATCTCGTGTCGGCTGTGAGGCGCGCAAGATTCGCCGAAAGAATCGAAAGGTCCTGAAAGAGCTCGTCGTCGCCGCCGCCATTGGCCGCGACCTCGCGCGTCAGGTCGGCCAGCCTGAGCTCCAGGGCGGAAAGTTCGACATCGGCCTCATGCGCGCGGGACAAGCCGAGCAGCGCCATGTTCCGATAGTTTCCGAGCTCCTGCAGCCGCTGCAGCAGCCGCGACGTGTCGGCGCTGCTCTTGAGCCTGACATCCTGCACGAGGAGCCGGCCGAAACCATCCTGGTGCACCTGGAAGTTGGACCAGATCCGTGCCTCACCGTCCGACACATCCGCGCAGACCAGCTCGTCCATGTCGAAGTACGCGCCCAGGAACGCGGGGTCCGGAGGCGGCACAGATTTGTCCAGCACAACGACCTGCGTGGCACGAATCGTCTGTCCGGGCAAGGTTTGAACCCAGTCGAGCGGCAAGCCATCGAGGACGGACTCCGCGAACGGTGCTCTCACGTGACCGGGCCTGATAAAGCTGTAGGTGCTGAACTCAGCGTGAGACTCCCACACGAAATGGATGTCGCCGAGCTGGACGGAGAAATAACGACCCCGGACCGGTTGCACGACACCGAAGGGCGCGCACAGGGTCTCGGCGTGCTTCCGCACCTCGTTCGCCTTCTCATCGGCGACAAACATCACGATCTGGGTCATGTTCAAGGGCGCGCCAAAAGGCGGAATGCGCCGGACATGCAGCTCGTCCACGAGTGCCCGACGCAGCGGATGGTCCCGCTCGCTCAGAAGTGATATCGCTGTACTCATGGTCTGAAATTCAAGGATTCGGTCCAGGCAAATCCACCGCTTCGTTCACCGTCCGCTCGAAGGAGTGGTTTAGCCGCATTTGGCAACCTATGGCCTCGTGGCAGTGGTGACGAGTTTCATGCCCAGGGCGAACATGACAACGCCGGCGGTTCGGTCAACCCAGGCTTTGTAGGACAGGTAAGCCTGCTGTGGCCTCGATGAAGACAGCAGGAGCGCGACTAACGCGTACCAGCCCGCCTCCACGAAGAAGACGATCACCAACAGCACCCCGGCGAACGCCAGGGAGAAGTGTGGCGGCAGAAATGCGGCGAACACGCTGGCATAGACGATTGCGGTCTTGGGGTTGCTCACTTGCGTAGTGAACCCCAGCCAGAATGATCTGTTGGCGATGTCAGCGTGCTTGGCGCTATCCGTGACCGGAAGCGGTTGCTTGGCCGAGGTGAAGATCCGAAACCCGAGGTAGCAGAGATACAGGCCGCCCAGGACCTTGAGCCCTACGTACACGGCCGGCACCGCTTGAAATATGCTCTGTATTCCGAGCAGGGCTGCCGCACCAAATAGCACCCCACCGGCACCCATCCCAAGGGCAGCGCCGAGCGCCTGCGATCTTGAAAAGGCGACCGCGACACGTGCAACCATGACGAAACTGGGGCCTGGGCTGACGACACCAACCGAGAGCGCGGCGACGATGCCGACAAGGGCTGCGAGTTCTTGCATGTCGAGTTCCTCGTACGTGCCTTGGTACGGCCTAACCCCCTCCATGTTGCAGGATGTCAATCAGCTTTCCAAACGGATCTCGGACATGGAATCTGCGGACGCCTCACGGCTCAGTCTTCGGGCCATCTAATACGGGTCGATCGGCACGTACTCCACCGGATAACCCGTCTGTTGATCCACTAGCGCGGTCCAGAAGCCGCGCGTGTGTTTGACAGGAAGCCAGCCGAAATCCTCGGCTGGCCGCTGCAGCTCACGCAAACTCTTCGCGATGACCCGTTCGAATTCTTGATTGCGCCGCCGCAGCTCGGACAACGGCTTTAGTTGCCGTTTGATCCGTTCGATCTGCGATCCGTAGTCCACGAAAAACTTTGGCCGCACTCCCACATCGCGTCCCTCTAGCACCGCCGCCAATAGCGCGTCGTTCCTGTCTTCGGGTTTTACAAATGTTGCAACCAGAACGGGGCCTCGTATTGAACGGAATGCGTATTTCGATCCCTTGGCCTCGAGTAGATCCTTCTCCGAGATTTCTCCCGCAGCAATGACCTCGAGGCGATCCTTCACGAAGGCGACGTACACCGGTCGAGCTTGCGATACCGAATACACGCCATACACGAACGCCGCAAGCTGCACTACACCGATGACCGTGTAGTCGAACACCAACGCGAGCCGCGATTTGCGACTGTTGTAAATGATCAGGGAGATGAGCGGGCCGAGGGCCAAATCGCACCCTGTGACCAACATGAACAGCTTCAGGCCGCCAACCATCGTCCCGAAAGGCGCGGGGTACCAGACCAGAAAAATGAGCGCGGCGGCGAGCAGCGCCACGATGAGCGTTGTCGCGAAATGTATGCCGAAAGCGCGGAATTTTTCGCGCCAAAGAATCACGGGACGCCTCCGTCTACGAACCGCCGAACCCGATAAACGGTGTCGTAACGATCGACGACGGCAAGCCTGACGTCAAGGTGCGGCCGGGCAGAGCCGTGCGCCGACTATCGCATCAGGCTGACTAGCAACCCGAGCGGATGATGAGCACGGGCAACGCTGATGATCAGTCCATAGACAGCGCTCGCCGCCAGCCAGCACGCGATTCGTACCGCGCGCGTACGGCCTCGCTTGAGTGCGTAGGTGCCTAGCAGAACGTACGGCACTAGCAAGACGACTTTGACGGTCAGCCATCCATGAACGAACGGATATTGATGCAGGATGGTGACGAGCATCAGGGCTGCCGTGAGCAACACCGTGTCGATCGTATAGCTCAGATACCGCAGCGGCGTCGCCATGGGCCAGCGGGCGCCCGCGTGCAGCGCCAGGCCACGCAACGTGAACAACGCACCGCTCATGAGGACCGCGGCAACGTGAACCCATTTGATCTGCGGATAGAACTCGATCATCGTCAGCCTCAACCTTTGGCGGAAGGGCTGAGGACGATCTTGCCTGTTACGCCTCCTCTCCCCAGCAACTCATGGGCGAGCCTTGCCTCGATAAGAGGGAGCCTCCGTGTGACCAGCGGCTTGATCTTCTGCTGTTCGAGGAGGTCAAACAACGTCATCAAGTCCTGTCTGAACATTGCCGGCTTCAACCGTTTGAGCCACTGAATGCTGTAGGGGACCACCCGTTTCCGGCCCGGGAGAAGCCAGCCCCCAGCGATGTACAGCCCAAAGCTGGCGATTGCACGATAGCGATGACGTCCACCTGGACGACGTGAAGCTGATCGCCCATCGCGCAACGAGCCGGTAACGCCATAGGCCACCACCGTTCCGCCACTACGCAGGGCTTTGCGGGAACGCCAGATATGACTGCCACCGAGGCTGTCGAAGACAACGTCTACGCCCTCCCCTGTGCGGCGGTGAATTTCGTTTACGAAGTCCTGATGCATGTAATCGATTGGGATCCCGCCAAGGTCGGAGACGACCGCTGCCCCTCGCGATGAACACGTGCCGTACATCTCCAACCCGGCGAGGCGCCCAAGCTGCAGCAGTGCCGAGCCGACGCCGCCGGCCGCGCCGTGGATCAGCACACGCTGACCCCGGCCGGGCTTCGCGGAACGATGCAACATCTGGTACGCCGTGACGTAGTTCAGCACGAGGCTGACTGCCTCCGCGGCGTCCAACCCCGGTGGCACCGGAACCAGCTCGGATTGCGGCAGGCAGGCGAACTCCGCATACGCGCCGCTGATCGGCAGCGCGGCAACCATCTGGCCTGGTTCGACTCCAGAGACACCATCGCCGAGCCGATCCACCACGCCGACCAGGTCCCAGCCCGGAGTAAACGGCAGCAAGGGCGTCTCGGGATGAATGCCCTCGCGCATCATTACGTCCGGTAAGGAGACACCCGCCGCCAGCACTCTCACCCGCACTTCACCGGGCTTCGGCTCGGGGCACTCTTCCTCGAGCACCTGAAGTGCATCCGGGCCGCCGTAGCGAGTGACGACGATGCGCGTGCATTTCACAGCCATGCCCTCATTCGTCTGAACGATCGACCCCAATTCTGTGACGCCCGACCCGGGCTGAAAGGGTCGGAGTTTCCTAGTCTTTAGTACCGATGATCAGGAGGCACCGGAGGCCGAAAGCGCGGAATCCTGATCCGTCGACACTCTGGAGCACCGGACCATGTACGAATTCATTCGTAATACGCTTAGTCGTCAGAAGCTGCAGCAGCTGTGCGTCAATACCGCGCTCAGCAATTTTGTCGGCTACGTCGCCGGCTCGCTCGTGATGGTGCTGACAACCTATCAATCGGTCGAGCGCAGGGCGCTCAAGAACCTCTTCGGGATCCTGCCGCGACAGACTGTGGTTGTGCACCGGCTGCCTGAGTGGCTCGAATGGACACTGGCCATCCTCCTCGGATATCTCGTCATGGAGTTGGTGCGGCACATCATCAAGAGCAACAAGTACTTACGGTTGATCGACGGGTCAGCGCGAAACAAGGCCCGTGACGATGGTGAACAGCCAACCACCACCGGGTGACGATGACGGCTAGGTTGTTGAGCACGATCTGACCGTTCGCCAGATCGAAACTGGGTCGGCGCGCCCCACCTGACCAGGGCACCCCGCGCCAGACCCTGATCTTCCAAGGCACTGCTTAAGCAAAATTTCGCGGTTTCTTCGCGATTCTGTCGTTACACCGCGCCGAAAAGCGCCGACGGTGACGTCCGTGTAACCGTCAGACCGATATCAAGGCGATATCAAGATTTTGTCAGGACGAGGGGGCGGCGGGCAGGCAACGTCGCAACCATCAAACGATGGAGCAATGCGCGAGGCTAACTAATGAAAACCAAGTTCGCGAGAAAACCGTGGGCCACTCATCGCATGGCGCTGGTGGCGGCGTTGGCAGGCCTGGTCAGTCACGTCGCATGGGGCGGTCCGGGAGATGTCGATCCCAGCTTTGCGGACGGCGGCTTTTTCACATCGGAAGAGCTCTCTGGTTCCGCCAATTCGATCCTGGCTCCGGGAGATGGGACCTACATCGTTTCGGGTGGTTACACCCGGGGAAGTTTCTGGGCCCCGCAGGAAATCTACACGGCGGGATTCCTCAGACGTCTAACGACTGCCGGAACGCTCGATCCGGTGGAAACACTGAGTGGCAGGGAAGTCCTGACAACCATTCTGCAGCCAGATCAGACCGTCGTTGGAATTGCTCGGGAATCCAGGCTTTACAGATGGCAGGACTCAGCCTTCCGGCTGCGACCGGACGGCACGCTCGACACCGGCTTTGGCTCAGGCGGCTTGGTCGAGCTCGCATTCAGCGGCGGCACCAGCTTCCGTCCAAGACCCCTTTCCTTGATGTCTCCCGCTCTTACAGTGGAGCCAGGCGGCGGTATCACTATCGCGGGCAGGCAGGGTGACGATCTTCTGGTCAGTCGTATGCTGCCGGATGGTGCCTTTGATGGGGGTTTTGCAGTCGATGGCACCTACGTGGGTCAGACTCTCGGCCCTGCTCAGAACTCAATTGTACGCACCCCTGCAGGCGGCTATCGGGTGGTGACCCGGGATCAACTCGAAACCGGCTCACGATGTCGCGTGCTTGCACTGACACAGAGCGGTGCCCCGGATGCCGCCTTCGGCTCTGGCGGGTATGCAGATCTCGAAACACCCGCTGAGGTGTCCGCGTCCTGCAGCAACGTCATCGAACTGGCGGACGGCCGATTGCTGGCCGTTGGGACGGAAAATGGTCGGGCGTTCGCCATCCGCTTGCTGGCAGATGGCGCCGTCGATCCGACCTTCAGCTCTGCCGACATCGCGGAGACGGCCGGTTCCCTCCAGAAAGCCGTGGTTGACGGGAACGGTCGCATCGTAGTCGTCGGTCGCGGACCAGATGGTGTTGCAGGTGTGGTCGTCGCACGACTGCTGAACGATGGCACCCTGGATCCATCGTTCGGCAATGGTGGCAGCACCTGGGTGGATGTCGGCGGCTACGCTTCGGCGCGCGACCTTGCCTCGCTTGCGGGCAATGCAATTCTCATCGCCGGTGCAGCGGTCGGAGAAGGCCCGTTCGCGGGTCCCGGTCCACCGTTTGTGGCGCGTCTATTGGGAGATGGCGGGGGCGACGGTTCGACCGTAGTCGGCTTCGCGCGCCCACGTATCGCGCCAGCCGCTGAGGGCTTGCCGGCGGTGGTCGCAGTCCGTCGCACCGGCGGTCGAGCTGGCGCAGTGAGCGTTTCCTATCGCACTTCGGAAGCGACGGAGTCGGGCGCACGCGCGATCGAGGGCGACGACTACACGCCCGTGAGCGGAGAACTGAGATGGAACGACGGGGACTTCAGCGATCGAGAGATCCTGGTTCCGATAGCGGCTGACGCGGGTCCGGGCGAAGAACTGGAGACGCTTCTGATTCAACTCGAAGATCCTGCCGGTGGTGCCGGGCTCGGGACCAGCAGTGCCATAGTTCAGATCGGGGCAGACGGCGCTCCCGCCGGTCTGTTCACGATCGAAACGATCGAAGAATGGGGGATTGGGGCCTGGGAGCCAAATGAGTTTGTCCAGGTTCAGGTTGCGCGCAATTACTACCGGGACGGCGCGGTCTCGGTGACCCTGACCCCCGAGTCGGGTTCGGCAGTGGCGGGCGAAGACTTCGCACCGGATGGCGTAACGGTCTCATGGGCGGACGGCGAGTGGGGCGTCAAGGAGGTTCAGCTACCAATCGAGAACGACACCGCGGAGGAAGGTTCCGAGGAATTCACAGTGAAACTGACCAACGCGACGGCGGGCGCCATCGGAGCTCGATCGACTGCCCTGATCCGGATCGACGACGACGACAGTCCTTCAGAGCAGCAGCCTCCGCCGGAGGAGCCACCACCCGTGAATCCGGGCACCAGCGGCGGTGGTCAGACCGGATGGTTGTCGATGATGCTCCTGCTTTGTCTGGGCATCGTTCGGCGTCGCGTTCGTTGGCAACGCCACGAAGTCGGAATGTGTCGAGTCGGGTAGCCGAGGAGAGCACCGTGCAAAAAAAGACAATGTGTATCTGCTGGCTTGCCTTCGTCGTGTGTGGCATTTCGATAGCAGCCGCGGCACGGGCCGCCCCAGTCCGGTGGGAACCCGCGGCGGGCGGCAACGGACATCTTTACGAAGCCGTCAGGGCGGTTGGGGTTGGAACTCCCGTCTCGTGGGACTACGCCAGGGCGGAGGCGAGAGCGCGTGGCCCAGGGTGGGACCTCGCAACGATCACGTCTGCAGAGGAAAACGCATTCGTGAAAGGCCTCTTCGCGACCAGGCCTGAGCTCATCCGGGAATTCACTCGTTGTCCGGATCCTGACATCTGCTGGTATCGGATTGGACCCTGGATTGGAGGTTTCAACGTCACGGATCTACGGCAGTTTCAGTGGGTAACCGGCGAGCCTGTTTCATTTACTGATTGGGGAGTCAAGACGATCGGCCCTCAGGCACAGCAGGTCGCTTACGCAGGCAGGTACTTCAACTCGACCTTCGGCTGGAGCACGCCAAGCCTGTACCCGATCGCATACGTTGCCGAATTGACGAAGGACTGGGCCAGTCTTGTGCTGAAGCAACCCACAGTGGCGGGTTGCAAGACCGTGACAGGAACAGTGGCGATCTCCCAACCCGCGCCCCCGCAAGGGCTTGTCGTCAATCTCAGCGATACGCTCATTGCGGCAAGCAGCCCTGCGACTCTGACAATCTTGCCGGGTGAGACCAGCGGTACCTTCACGATCCGGACGACGCCAGTGCCCGCGAGCGAAACCGGCACAGTCAGCGCCACGGTCGGCGGCACGAGGCTGAGCCAGCAACTCACGGTGCGGCCGATGGGGATGCTGTATCTGACGCTCTCAGCGGCCACAGTGGTCGGCGGTAAGAGCCTCACCGGAAAAGCGACGCTCGAGTGCAATGCCACAGCGGGTCCGATAACCGTGGAGCTTACTAGCAGTCATCCGGCGGTGGCGTCCCCCGTCGCCGCCAGCATCGTCGTGCCGCAGGGGATGCAGTCCGAGACGTTCGACATCGCGACTAGCGCGGTTCTCGACCAGAGTTCTGTAGCGATCACCGGCAGGGTGAAGGCGAACGGGATCAGGAAATCGAAGACGCTCGAGGTGACTCCTCCGGCACTCGCGAGCCCGACGAGCGTGAAGTTCGGCGACGTGATCGTTGGCGCAACCAGTCCGGTGCGCAATGTGACGCTCTACAACAAGGGCGCGGTGTCGTTCTCCATCACCGGCGTCGTGCTCACGGGCAGTAACGCGCAGTACTTTGGGAAGCGGAGTGCCTGTCCGGTACAGCTGGCGGCCGGCGCCTCGTGCACGATCGGGGTCACGTACTCGTCGAGAGTGTTGGGCCCAAGGGGGGCGACGCTGAGCATCGCGACGACTGCCAGGAGCACGCCCCTCAGCGTGTGGGTCTCGGGCACGGGCGTGGATGCGCCGTAAGAGTCGTCAAGAGATCGCAACCCCCCGGGGGGTCGTCATGAACGGGCATTAGAAGGAGTAGCGGAGACTCACGAAATAGCGCCGGCCGAGCACGTCGTATTGCGAGGCCTCGGTGTTCACCGAGTTCCAGCACGGGATGATCGGCGGATCCTGGTCGGTCACGTTCTCGAGACCGACACGGAGCTGCAGCCCGGCCAGTCGACTTTCGTCGAAATCAAAGGATGCGCCAAGGTCGAAAGAGTCGTAGTGCGGCACATGGAACTCGCGTATGCACGCATCGTTCATGCCTCCGACATAATGCCAGCCTGCGTCCAACGTAAGGGCCTGCCACTCATAGGTCAGATCCAGGTTCCATTTCCATTCCGGGAACGATGTCCCGATGAAATTGCTCCCCACGGTGCCGACGAACTCCGTGGTGGGGATCCCCGGCGCCTCGAGCCGCTCAAACGAATCCATGTGTGAGACGAGCCAGTTGAGGCCCAGTTCTCCCGGCCCGAGGTCGAGCCACCAGTCGAACTCAATGTCCAAGCCTGATGTTCGCAAACCCGCGCTGTTGCGCAGGATCGCGTAGGCATCGACGATGTCGCCGCTTGCCGGATCCCGCGAGAACGTCCTGCACCATTCGTTCGCCACGTCGAACCCGGGGTTGAACGTCACATCGTAACAGCGTGCGATGAAGAGGTCCGCGGGCACGAAGGCAATCGCGTCGTCGATCTCGATGTTGTACCAGTCGAGCGAGACCTGCAGGCGGTCGAGCCACCGGCTGGCGAATTGCGAAGTGAGCACGACGCCGACCGTCAGTGTGTCCGCGGTCTCGGGGTCGAGATCCGGGTTACCGCCCACGAACCCCCTGGCTTGGTCATCGGGATCGTCGTAAGACGCAAGGAACTTGTCCGGGAAGCCCTGAGCCAGGCACAGCGCCTCTACCGATAGCCGGTCAGGTCCCTTGCGCTGTTCGCTGTCCACCTCGCAAGGATCGCCGCCAGAGTAGAGCTCATTCGTCGGTAACTGCGGCACATACAGCTCGAAAATGCTCGGCGCACGCACCGCGTGCTGGTACGAGCTGCGCAATTGCACTGCGTCGACCGGTCGGTACAGGAGGTCGGCCTTGTATGCATCCACCCCGCCGGCCGAAGCGTACTTCGAGTATCGGTAACCGACGACCGTCTCGAGCGACCGGATGCCGGGGCGATCTGCGAGCAACGGAATCGACGCCTCGACATACAAGTCGGTGTTCTCATCGTTGGCGTCGATGTCGGGCGCTCCATTGGAGTCGAGGAAATCGACACGGAGGTCCTTCGGGGATACGGTCGCAGTCGCCACCGGATCGGCGCTATAGCGGTACTCGTCCTTTTTGTAGAAAGCTCCGAACGCCGCGCGCAGCTCGCCGGCCGGCAATTGCAGGAGCGGTCCGTTGAGCGAAGCCTCGATGATCGTTTGATCGACACTGGCGCGGTTGCTCGCGCCGGCGGCGATGTAGGCGGCGCACTCGGCTGAAATCGATCCCACTCCGAACGGATTGAAGCCGCCGCAGATGGCCTTTCCGCCGTCGGGCGCAAACGTCAGATCCTCGATCCTGGAGATCGAAGCGCTGCCGGATTGCGTTTCTGTCTGGTCGTTCGCACCGGTCTGCACGTAGAGGTCGTATGACCAGCCGGCGAACACTTTGCCGCGCAGCCCGAGCGTCGCCTGGTACACGTCGTATTCGAAGGACGATACCCGCGGCCCGAGCTCGCTCATGTGCTTGTCGAGC
>Ga0075421_100007556_pt1 | contig 13318 bp, 8 predicted proteins | sample SoiMetdeltSBSDD5_FD_75292 | JGI IMG/M metagenome (GOLD analysis project Ga0075421, IMG submission 75292) | Bulk soil microbial communities from a Populus tree surrounding site in Tennessee, USA - Soil MetaG P. deltoides SBSDD5 | ecosystem: Environmental > Terrestrial > Soil > Tree plantation... | reverse complement strand
GCACAATATCCGCGAAGGCCGTCTGCTCGTGGACGCCGCGGGCCGCGCCAAACGCGTCGTGCAGATCGGCACGCAGAGCCGCAGCACCGAACACGTGCGGCGTGCGATCGGCCGTCTGCACAACGGCGACATTGGCGAAGTGCTCGTCGCCAAAGCGTGGAACAGCCAGCTTCGCTCGAATATCGGCCATGCCCGGTCCGCCGATCCGCCTCCGAACCTCGACTACGACTTGTGGGTCGGACCGGCGCCGATGCAATCCTTTCAATCAAACCTCCTGCACTCCTCATGGCGCTGGTTCACGAACTTCGGCTGTGGCGACGCTGGCAACGACGGCGTACACGACATTGACATTGCGCGCTGGGGCCTCGGTGTGGATGCGCATCCGAACAGGATCGCAGCCGTCGGCGGCAAATATTTCTTCGACGACGACCAAGAGTTCCCCGACACGCAATATGTCGCGTTCGAATACGATGCGGGCGGCAAAAGGAAGCAACTCATCTACGAGCATCGCATCTGGTCGCCTTACGTGCAGGAAGGGCACGAGAACGGCAACACGTTCTACGGAACGCAAGGTATGATGATTTTCGGCAAGCACAACGGCTGGCAGCTCTACGGTCCGCGCAACAAACTCATCGAAGAAATGCGCGGTGCGATCAACCTCGAAGCGCACCATCGCAATTTTCTCGATTGCATCCGGAGCGGCAAAACGCCAAACGCCGACGCCACGACGGGTCATCTTTCCGCGGCGCTGGCGCACTTCGCGAACATCGCAACACGCGTCGGCAGCACGTTGAAGTTTGATCCGGCAAAAGAACAATTCATCGACAACGACGAGGCGAACAAGCTGCTCCGGCGAGCCTATCGCCAAGGCCATTGGGCGACACCGAAAGGCGTGTGAATTATTTCTTTTATGAGCGATACCGCAAAAATTTCGGCGGAGTGTTTGACTCCAATCCTTTACGTTCGGGATTTCGTGGAGGCGATGAATTATTACACGGAGAAGCTGCTCTTTGATCGGCTCTGGGAATGGGGCAACCCGCCCGACTTTGGCGCGGTTCGCCTGGGCAAGATCGAAATATTCTTTTGCCTCAATGGCCAGGGTCATCCCGGGACATGGCTTTCGATTTTCCTGGACGATGTGGACGATTATTTTGAACGAATCACCCGGCTTGGAGCGGAGGTGATTCAGGGTCCGACGGACTACCCGTGGGGCTGTCGGGAAGTGCACGTTCGGGATCCCAACCAACACGTGATCCGGTTCAGCCAGGGCATCCCCATGCGCGAACCGAAGATGGAGATCGAGCGGGTGCCGTTCGAAACGCGGATTGAAAAACGTCTGGCTGCATTGATGGCCGACCTGGCGCGACACAAAAACATGACGGTGGGGGAGATGCTGGAAGAAACCTTCCTTCACACCTTCGAAAAAGTGCCGGGCGAAGGCGTAGCCAGCCCGCATACCGGGAATACGTTGTCTTACATCCGGGAGTTAAAGGCGAAGCACGGGATCGATTACGACACGCACGCGAGCTATCGGTTTGTCGAAAAGACCAGGACGGATTGACGGAAAGGGGCATTCGAATGGCGTTGGCTTTCGTCTTCCTGGTGAAACGCCGCCAAGGTTGAACCGGATGAAAGCAATGGACGAGTCGGAGAGGGAGGAGTCTCCGCGCGCGACCTGCTGCAACCGCGTCTGATGAGATCATTCCCGATCTCTTCGTTTCCTCGAAGCACCTGGTCGTCTGCCGCCGATCAGAGGTGAATTGACGCCGGACGCCGCAGGGTCCAAACTCGGTGCATGATGGGTTCGGCGACCAGTCACGACAAGCACACCGGACCGTATGAGAAACCGGGCAAGTGGCGCGTCGGGGCGAAGGTTCTCCTGATTGCAACTTTGCTTGGGCTATTCTTCGCGGCGCAGATTTATTACTCCGCCGCTTCATTTCACCATTCCGTGAGCTGGGGGCAGGCGCTTTACTGGGCGTTTGGCGATTGGTATGAGTGGGCGCTGCTTTCGCCCGTGATTTTCTGGCTCTGTCGGCGCTTTCGATTTGACCGACATTCCTGGCCAAAGAGCCTGCCCGTTCACCTCGTCGGCGGCCTCCTGCTCTCCGGTGTTCACGCCGTACTTTGCGCGCTCGCCGCGGTGCTCCAGGGCTGGGTCACCGGAACGCCGACGCCGTTCGGCAGCGAAGTGCAGAAGCTATTGGCGAACCGCACGCATTTCAACCTCGCCGTTTACGCGGTGATTGTATGCGCGTGGCACGCGTGGGATTATCATCGGAAATACCGCGAGCGCGAAGCGCAAGCCATCGAGTTGACCGCGCGCCTTGCACAAGCGCAATTGCAGGCTTTGCGGATGCAGCTTAATCCTCACTTCCTGTTCAACACGCTCAACGCAGTTTCCTCGCTCATGCTGAAGGATGTCAACTCCGCCAACCGAATGATCGTTCGCCTCGGCGACCTGCTCCGGTTGACACTGGAAATGCGCAATGACCAGGAAGTGCCGCTCCAGCGGGAGCTCGATTTCCTCCGCCGCTACGTCGAAATCGAACAGATTCGTTTCGGCGACCTGCTCAAAGTGAAGATGGACGTTGAACCCGCGGCGTTGGATGCCACCGTCCCGAATCTGATCCTCCAGCCTCTGGTCGAAAACGCGATCCGTCACGCCATCGAACCGCAAACAGCGGGCGGACAAATCGAACTCCGTTGCGTTCGCAGCAACGGCAGTCTCCTCTTGCAGGTGTCGGACAATGGACGGGGGCTCAATTCTGCGAAGACTGATCCCGATCACCCGTCGAACCAGGCCCGCGAGCGCATCGGGTTGAACAATACCCGCCAGCGGCTTCAAAAACTTTACGGCGACGGGCAGAGCTTCGAACTCGTGGAGAATCCCGCGGGCGGTATGACCGCAAACATCCTCATCCCTTTCCGGCTCGCGGATGCCGCTGCGTGAAGGAAACGCCTGTGAACATCCGCGCCCTCATCGTGGACGACGAACCGCCGGCTCGCGACCTGATCGCGACTTTGCTCCGCGACGAGCCTGATCTCGAAGTGGTCGGCCAGTGTTCCAACGGGCGCGATGCCGTCGCCGCCATCAAGCGTCATTCGCCCGACCTGGTCTTTCTCGACGTGCAGATGCCGGGCATGGACGGGTTCGCAGTTCTCGCAGAATTGCCGGCAAACCGTCTGCCGCTGGTCATCTTCGTGACCGCGTTCGATCAGCACGCCATCCGCGCCTTTGAAGTCCACGCGCTCGACTATCTGCTCAAGCCTTTCGAGTATGACCGCCTGCGCCAGGCGGTCCGGCACGCCCGGACGCAACTCGCCCAGGGCCCCCTCGGCACTGCCGGTCAGACACGCCTCATCTCGTTGCTGGAAGAGCTGCACAACCGGGGACAATCGTGGGACCGGCTGGCGATCCGCGACGCCGGGCGCATCCTGTTTCTTCAGCCCGAACACATTGACTGGATCGAGGCGGAGGGCAATTACGTCCGCCTGCATGTCGGCAAGGAGTCGCACTTGCTTCGGGAAACGATGAACTCGACTGAGGAGCGCCTCGCGTCAAAGAGATTCCTGAGAGTGAGCCGGTCAACCATCGTCAATCTCGAACGGGTAGGGGAATGGCAACCGCTCTTTCACGGCGATTCCGTTGTGATCCTGCGGGACGGAACCCGCCTGACCGTGAGCCGCGTTTATCGCGAAACGCTTGACCGGCTGGTCGCGCAGCTTCGCTGAATCGGTTTCTTCCTCTCCGAATCAGTCCGTCTCGTCACCTTTCCGACTCGTGCTGGCACATAACTGTTTCCGTGGCACTGCCGGCGGCGTAATGCGATGTCATGGCTGACCATGCATTCCACCTAACTAGCCTTCATGTTCAATTTGCCATCAGGTTGCTTCTGCTTCTCTGTTGCCTGCCAAGTGAGGTTGCGCTGGCTCAAACGACGCCACCGGCGATCACGTCGCAACCCCGCAGCCAATCGGTCAGTTTGGGTGCCAACGTAACGCTTCGCGTGACGGCCACGGGAACACCACCGTTGAGTTTCCAGTGGCGCTGGAATGAATCACCGGTGGACGCCGCCACCAGCAGCACGTTGGCACTCACCAACGTCAACCTGGCGCAAGCGGGCGGTTACTCCGCCATCGTGTCGAACGACGGCGGCGCCATTACCAGCGGAGTCGCGGTGTTGTCAGTGGATACGACGTTCACCAAAATCACCACCGGCCTCATTGCGACGGATGGCGGTGATTCGTCCGGCTGCGCCTGGGGTGATTTCGACAATGACGGCTTCCCCGATCTATTCGTCGGCAACGGCGGCACCAAAAACTTCCTCTACCGCAACAACGGCGATGGCACGTTTGCGAAGCGGACAAACGCAGCCCCCGCCCTGGACAGCGGCTTCGGCGGCAGTTGGGCCGATTTCAATAACGACGGCTGGCTCGACCTGTTCGTGGCCAACCGGAGCGCAAATTATCTCTATCGGAACAACGGCGATGGCACGTTCACCAAAGTCACGCCCTTCGCGGGAACGGCGGGCGCGGCTTCCTGGAGCGGCAGCTGGGGCGATTACGATCGCGACGGCTGGCTCGACCTGTTCATCTCGAACGGCGGCGGCAACAACAACGTGCTGTTGCGCAACAGCGGCGACGGAACGTTCACGAAGATTACGGGCGCCCGGATCGTGGGAGACGGCGGAGTGTCCATCGGCGCGGCTTGGCAGGACTACGACGGCGACGGCTGGCCGGATTTGTTCGTCGCGAACAACGGCGGCAACAGTTTTCTCTACCGCAATCTTCGCAACGGAACATTTGCGCGCATCACGACCGGCCGTATTGCCACCGACAGCCAGTCCGCCATCGTGCCGGACTGGGGCGACTGCGATAATGACGGCTGGCCGGACCTCGCCGTGGGTTGTTTTGGGCGCAATCTGCTCTTTCGCAATCTGGGCGACGGCACGTTTGCGAAGCAGACGAACGGACCGGTTGTGCTCGACCTGCAGAACTCGGAAATCGTGCAATGGATCGACTACGACAACGATGGTTTCCTCGATCTGTTTTCCGCGAACGAAGGCGGCCAGAACAACACGCTCTACCACAACAACGGCGACGGCACGTTCGCCAAAATCACGACCGGCAGTCTCGTCAACGACGGCGGCAACTCCGCCGGTTGCGCCTGGGCAGACTATGACAACGACGGCTTCCTTGACCTCTTCGTCGCGAACTGGCAGGGCAGCCGGCCGAACTTTCTCTACCGGAACAACGGCAACACGAATCACTGGTTGAAGGTGAAGTGTGTCGGCACGGCCTCGAACCGGGCGGGCATCGGCGCCAAAGTTCGCGTGCGCGCAACGATCCGAACAACGGACATGTCGCAGTTGCGGGAAATTTCGGGCGGCACGGGTTTTGGACAGACGAGTCTGCTGGCGCATTTCGGGCTGGCCGACGCCGTCGTTGCGGACACGGTGAGAATCGAGTGGCCCTCGGGCGCGATCCAGGAACTTCACAACGTGAGCGTGAACCAGACATTGACGGTGGTCGAACCGCCCAAACTCACCGGGGCCAACTACAACGCCCTCGGCTTTCAGTCGAACGTAGTTGGACTGTCCGGCTCAATCTATGTGATTGAAACCTCGCTCGACCTGAGCGATTGGGCGTGGCTGACGACCGTGACCAATTCGGGTCGGAGCACAACTTTCAGCGATCCGCTTCCGCCCGGCGCCCCACGGCGCTTCTATCGCGCGCGAAGCCCGTAACCGACCGCAAATGGACTCAGCGCGGCAGAGCCGCAACCAAGGGGCGCGGCTGTGTCTGCAGGACGAGCCGCAGCATATGCGCACCGCCAGCGTTCGCCCGACCTGCTGCGGCTGGCAGGGCGTCCTCTGCGCGCCGCGAACGTGGAAGGGCATCGCTGCTCTCAAGACGGCGCGCACGGAGCGACGCGCCCTACGTGAAATCCGTGTTCATCGGTGTCCATCCGTGGTTGAGAATCCAGTGCCGTTCAATGTGTCTCCTCAGTTGAAAGCGTTGGCGGACCGCGCCCGTCCCGGGCGCAGCGGCTACGATCGGACTGCACTCTGTGAATTTTCCGACGATACGGCCGTGGGTTTCGCCGTGCGCAAACGCCTCGCTATCGCATAGCGAATCGGTCAGGCTGCGCGCGCCTGATCATGCACCGCCGAACGTCGTTTTACACCGCTGCCCTTGCCTTGCTTTTACCTTTGGCAGTGACGTCTGCGGATTGGCCGCAATGGCGCGGGCCGAATCGCGATGGCGTCTGGAACGAATCCGGCATCCTGCAAACTTTCCCGGCCAACGGATTGAACGTTCGCTGGCGCGCGGCGGTGGGGCCGGGGTGGTCAAGTCCGGTGGTGGTCGGAGGCCGGGTTTTCCTGACCGACATGCGCTTGGAAAAGCCCAGGGCCTGGGAGCGTATCCAGTGTTTTGGGGAATCGACCGGCAAGCTGCTCTGGAATCGTGAGTCCGAACTGGTTTATCCGGAATGGGCCTTCATCCCCGAACACGGCGGCGGTCCGGCCGCGACACCGATCGTCGAGGCGGGAAGGATTTTCTGGTTTGGCCGAAGCGGCAAGGTGGATTGTCTGGACGTGCGGAACGGCAAAGTCATTTGGGAAATACAATTGGGCCGGAAATACGAAATCGGGATCCTGAGTTGCCGCGGGTCACCCTTGATTGAAGGGAATCTTTTGATCCTTTTCGCCGGCGGCAAGCCGGGGGCGTGTGTCATTGCGCTCGATAAGCGGACAGGGAAGGAGGTTTGGAAAGCGTTGGATGACCCCTTGTCCAATAGTTCACCCCTGATCATCGTGGCTGGCGGTAAACGACAGTTGATTGTCTGGACTGGCTCGTCCGTGACTTCCTTGAATCCCGCCACGGGCGAGACCTACTGGCGGGAAGCGATGGTGACGAGCAGCAACGATTCAATCCCCACGCCGGTCGTTCAGAACAACCGGCTGCTGATTTCCGGTTTGATGCTGGAACTGGACAACAACCGTCCGGAAGCCAGGATGCTCTGGCCGGAAACGGTGGCCCCATCGAAAAGGATTTTGAGCAACACCTCGACGCCAATGTTGCAGGGCGACTACGTCTATTCAGCGAAATCCAGCGGCGAACTGGTCTGCCTGGAGGCCGGCACCGGCAAACAGGTTTGGGGAACGACCAACGTGACGGAGCTGAAATTCGGCGCCAGCATCCACCTGACGCCAAATGGTGATGTCACGTTTCTTTTTACTGACGAAGGGAACTTGATTCTAGCGGGACTCGCGCCCGCCGGTTACCGCGAGATCAGCCGTGTGCATCTGCTCGAACCAACCTCGGTTTTGGGAACTCGAAGGCTTGCGTGGGTTCCGCCGGTTTATGTGAATCGTTGTGTCTTTGCGCGCAATGACGAGGAACTGGTCTGCGCATCCATGGCGGCGAAGCAGTGAGAGGGGCCGCCAAAGTTGAGGGTTGAATGTTGAGAGTTGATTGAGGGAATCCGCGTCCATCTACGGTCGAAAGCTTTTGCGCACCGCGCCCGTCCCCGGACGCAGCGGTCGCGAGCGGACTGCATATTGTCTCATCCCAACTTTACCAACGAATGCGCTGCGGGCGAGACGCCCGCGGTCCAATTCGGTAACGGCTGCACCGCATTGGGTTCATTTGTGTCCACCGTGGTTAAACCTCCCTGTTCCGTGGCGGGTCGCGGAAAAAGATCATGAAAATGACGAGAACCGCGGTCGCACCGAGAGCCGGCGTCATCCAGATTTCACGCCAGTTGTGTTGGATCGGGCCAGTCACGTTCGTGAGCGTGTGCAGGGCGAGGACTTTGCCGGCCAGCATGGTGCCGACGAACGCGCCGATGCCCCACAGAATAAAGGCAATGAATCCCTGGCAGGCGCCGCGGATGCGTTCGTTCGCTTCGTCGTCCACATAAAGCTGGCCGGCAATGAAGAGGAAATCGTAGCAGACACCGTGGAGGAGGATCGCGGCGAAGATAAGCGGCGTCTGGAGCCCGAGCGCGTTCACGCTCCCGGACAGCAGGAAGTAGCGCGCCGCCCACGCCAGGATGCCGATGAAGATCGTTTTTTTGTAGCCCAGCTTCTTCAGCATGAGCGGCAGGAGAAACAGGAAGATGACATCAGAGATTTGCGCGAGGGTCATCTTACCGGCCAGCCCGGTCCATTGCAGTTCCGTCAGGTAAATCGACATCATCACGAAATAAAAATAGAGCGGGATGCAAATGAGGAAGAGGCAACCGATGAAAATCGCGAACGAAGGTTTCTTCATCAGCGCGAGTGCGTCGAGGCCGAGCACTTCTCCGAGGCTGATGTTCTGGCCGACCTTTTTGGGCGGCGTGTGCGGCAGGGCCAGTGAGAATGCGCCGAGGAGGATGGACACTGCGCCCGCGAGATAGAATTGAACGGAGGATTGTTCGCCTTTCATCAGGCTGAGCGTCACGCCGCCAGCAATCCAGCCCACAGCCGAGAGGATTTTCACGCGGGGGAAATCGGTTTTGGAATCGCGCAGATGATGGAGCGAGAGCGAGTTCCCCAGCGCCAGCGTTGGCGCATAGAGCGCGCAATAGAGGATGAGGGTGGGATAGAACGATTTGAATGCGGTCAGGTGCGGCAGCGCGCACAACACCGCGCCTCCCAGGATGCCCAGGACGGCGAGCATCTTCTCCGAAGCGAAATAGCGGTCGGCAATCAGGCCGACGAAGAAGGGTGAAATCATGGAACCGATGGCGAACGCGCCGTAAGCCGCACCGATTTCCTGTCCGCTGAACTTCAGGACGTTGGCCAGGTAGGTCCCCATGCTCACATACCAGGAACCCCAGATGAAGTATTGCAGGAACATGAAGATGGAGAGCCGGGTCTTGAGCGCGGTTTGCATAGTGGGTCGGCGGCCACGTTACGGGATTTCGTCGGCCGAAAGAAGCAGGAAAAATTGGGGCCGGCACGATGCTGTGCCATTGACGAGTTGTCGGTGCCCGATCGGTCACAGCGACCCGGGGGGAGTCCAAATCGTCGCTGCGATGCAACGATCGCCTTTGGGCTGGTCGTGAAAGTAATAGACGGTGACGATCCTGCCATCCGGTCGCTGGACCGTGCGCGGGTAGCCCACGTCGGTTCCCCCGCCGTCGTTTCGAAGAATGATTTCCGGCTGCCATGTGCGCCCGCCGTCGTGGCTTAACCGCGCGCGAACCCCAAACGGTGAGGCGCGATGACCGTAGGTCAGGCAGACGCGTCCGTCCTTCAATCGGACCATGCTCGGCGGATTGCCCGTCCCGAGATCAGGCGCAGGAACAGTTTCGAGTTTCCAATGCTCGCCGTTGTCGGGCGAACGATAGGTTTCAATCCACGCCTTCGCGTCGTCCCGGCAACGAATCGCAGTCAGGAGTTCCCGTCCATCCAAGCGCACTGTCGAGGGCATGATGGCGTAGCCTTTCGGATTTTCGTTGATCCACGAGACAAACTCCCAGGTGCGCCCGCCGTCGGTCGTGCGCGCGCAAAAAGGCCGGCCTTCCTCGCCGTCGGGCTTCGAGGCAGTCAGGAACAACATGCAATCGCCAGGCCCATTGACGAGGTAGTCCGTGCGCGCGGCAACGCCGAGCTGGCCAAACAGCGGCAAGTGAAACGGGCCTTCCCAGTGGTGGCCGCGGTCGGTCGAGAAGTAAAACCTCGAAGGGCCGGTGTCCACGTCCGTCATGCGGAGGGTCATCGTGAAGTCCGGATGCGTGAAATCAATTCCACCCGGACAATCGCGCCACGGTTTTTCCTTCAGTCCCGGCGACGCGACGCCGTGCAAGGCCTTGCCCGCCGGAATGAGTGCGCCTTGAGCTGCGGGATTTTCGATGGTCCAGGTTTCCCCGCCGTCGAGGCTGCGTGCGAGCAGATGCTCTTCCGGCCTCTCGCGATCGATGTGGTGACGTTCGCCAAGGTCTTTATAGTAACCCGCGCTGAATCCGACGAGAATCTCATTGCCCCAAGACCAAAGGCCGTGATTGGCGGGCCAGCCTCCAAACCGACCCGGCACGGCGTAAACGGGGACGTGACGGAAGGCGGCAGCATTCGTTTCTCTTGCACGCCCACCCGCTTCCGCGACAACTTGAGATTTCCCGGCGCCCGGTTCGTCACCGGCAGCGAGCGCGGTGAAAAACATCAAAGGCGTGATCAACCCAAAACCGCACAACAGGGAACCCAGCCAGGCCGGCAGAAGGGAGTTGGCCATGACTGCAGTGTGCCGCAACGGCAGAGATGCTGACAAGTCTGGCACGCGAGGAGAATTTCTTGGCTGTGGACACAGGCCAGCCAGCAGGGGTTCCGTCGTGCGCAGCGCCTCGCAATGGCGCGGGAATCTGCCAGGTTGCGCGGGTCGCTAATCATGAATTGCCGAAAGTTATTTGAGACGGTTGCGCTCGCCTTGATACTCTCCGGTGCTTTCGCCTAATATTCCGGCATGAACCTTCCGACGACATTGAGGCTTTGCATCCTTCTGGCTTCTGGTTTGGGAACGGTTCGTCCACAGGCGTTGGAGGCGTTGCCAGACAACGTGGTCGTGCTCACCTTTGATGATTCGGTGGCCTCCCATCACTCCGTCGTCCGGCCGATTCTCAAACGTTACGGCTTCGGCGCCACTTTCTTCATCACCGAAGGATTTTCATTTCTTACGAACAAGCAGGACTACATGACGTGGGAACAGATCCGGGAACTGCACATCGATGGTTTCGAGATCGGCAATCACACGCGCGATCACGTCGGCGTCGCAGTGAGGACGCTGGGCCAGTTGAGCGAACAGATCGAAGCCATCAACACCCGGTGCGCCAAGTACGCCATTCCACGGCCGGTCAGTTTCGCCTATCCGGGCAATGCCATCGTGCCGGGCGCGCTGCCGATTCTCAAGGAACTCGGCATCCGGTTCGCCCGGCGTGGCGGCGCCCCGGAGCATCCTTACGAATGGGGGCGCGGGTTCGCCTATGAGCCGGGCGTGGACCATCCGCTGTTGATTCCGTCGGCGGGAGACGCGCGTCCGGATTGGACGCTTGATGATTTCAAACGGGCGGCGAACCAGGCGGGCACGGGCGGGCTGGCCACGAACGGGCGCATTGCGGTGTTGCAATTTCACGGCGTGCCCGACCGCGAGCATCCGTGGGTCCACACGGGGCCGGAGCGGTTCGAGGAGTTCATGCGCTATCTGCACACGAACGCGTTCAAAGTGATCGCCCTTCGCGACCTGTCGAAATACGTCGATCCGGGACAAGCGCCGGTTGATCCGCTGGCGATTGTGGAAAAACGAAGAGCCGCCCGCCAGGAGGTGCTCGTGGAAGGAGAGATCGTGGACGACGCCAGTGGCAAACCCCTTCCGGCCCGGCTTTACATTCGTGGCGCCGAAGGCGCCTGGCATTTTCCGAAGTCAGGTTCTCCAGCCGGCTCGGCGGTTCGATACGAGCGGCGCAGCGGGTTCGACACGAATGCGCTGGAGATGCACACGACGCTTTCGGCGCATCCGTTCCGAGTCGAGCTGTTACCGGGCCGATACACATTCATAATCGAACGCGGGAAAGAGTTTTTTCCGGAAACACACGAAATCGTGGTTGAACGCGGTTCGCCGAAGCTGACGTTTCGTTTGCGCCGCTGGGTCAACCTGAACGAGCAAGGCTGGTATTCCGGCGACACGCACAATCATCGCGATCCGGCCGAGCTGCCCAACGTCATGCTGGCAGAAGATGTAAATGTCGGCTTGCCGATGGTGGATTGGACGACCGCTTCGACCGTTGCACCAAGCGCGAGTGGACGCGGGTTCCGGGGAGACTTTGGCGATGTGCCGGTGAAAATCGACGCCACGCACTTTTGGCAGCCGCGCAATACCGAGTATGAGATCTTTCGCACCGGGAATACGAACCATACCCTGGGCGCGCTTTTGATTCTGAATCATCGCACGCGTTTCGAGCAGCCGGTCTTTCCGCTGCAGGCCCTCGCGGAGAAGGCACGGGCGGAAGGCGCGCTGCTCGATCTGGAAAAACATAATTGGCCGTGGTCACTCGCGCTCGTGCCGGTGCTGAAAGTGGACCTCTTCGAACTCGCGAACAATCATCACTGGCAAACCCGGTATGGAATCAGGAACTGGGCGGTGCCTGCTCCGGAGTGGATGGGGCTCTCCGGTTCCGGCACCGACACCGAACGCGATTGGACGCTCTACGGTTTCCAGACCTACTACGCGCTGCTGAATTGCGGATTCCGTTTGCGCCCCGCGGCGGGCACGGCCAACGGCGTGCATCCGGTGCCGCTCGGTTTCAGCCGCGTGTATGTGCATCTCGACGAGCCGTTCAGTTTCGACGCCTGGATGCGCGGACTGGCGGAAGGCCGCAGCTTCGTCACTACGGGACCGATGTTGCTGGCCAGAGCACAAGGCCATTGGCCCGGTGCTAGATTTCCCGTCTCCAATCAATCGGATCACGCGTTGGATTGCTCGGTTCTGAGCGAGCGACCGCTCGAAACAATTGAACTGGTCGTCAACGGCGTGGTGACGCAGCGCTTCGACCCTCAAAACGCAAAAACTAAAGCGGGTTCGTTTGAAAGCCGGGTTTCAACCCGGTTCAGTCCAGAAACATCGTCATGGCTGGCGTGGCGCTGCTTCGAAAAGAGACCCGGCAATCGCTTCCGCTTCGCGCATACCGCGCCGTGGCACTTTGACGTTCCTGGCAAGCCTCTCCAGCCGCACCGGGCAGAGGTCGAGTGGCTCGTGGCAAGTGTCAAAGCAGAGATCGCTCGAAGCCAGGGCATCGCGCCGGAGATTTTGATCAACGATTACCGGCGGGCGCTGGAAATCTACGAGCAGCTCGGAAGGACGGCCAGGTAACTCCGCACGCATATGAACTCAATTGATCAGTGCCGATTGCCATGGCAGCTTTTTTCGTTGTGCTATCGGTGCTGCTGATGGCTTTCCTTTATGCCGCCGGGGAAGCCCTCATTTACATTAACTTCCCGGATTTTTATCGCCGTTTTAATCCCGGTGAGACTGTGGAGTTGGCAGTGCTGTTCGCTTTGACAGCATTGTGGCTTTTGCTGATTGGATTGAGCCTGGCAGGTTCCACGTGGCCGGTTCCCTTGCTGAAGCGATTGGCTCACAGTCCGTGGGTTGTCCGCTTTTCGCTTGTTGGCAACTCTCTTGCGCTTGCTCTCATGGCGTTCACGACCGTTCTCGCTTTCCACGCTACCTCACTGACGCGTACGAGCCGGGAGGATTCAATGGTTTACTTCCTCTATGATGAAGGCATTCCTGTCCCGCGCTGGGGTTACGCATTGGGTCTGTATCGGGTGAC
>Ga0075421_100007554_pt1 | contig 13319 bp, 10 predicted proteins | sample SoiMetdeltSBSDD5_FD_75292 | JGI IMG/M metagenome (GOLD analysis project Ga0075421, IMG submission 75292) | Bulk soil microbial communities from a Populus tree surrounding site in Tennessee, USA - Soil MetaG P. deltoides SBSDD5 | ecosystem: Environmental > Terrestrial > Soil > Tree plantation... | reverse complement strand
CTGCGCCAATGAGAAGGCGGTTAATAGGCGCAATCTGCCGAAAATAATCTTGCCCCCTAATTGTCGGCCAGAGACTCAATGGCCCTGTAGATAATAGAAGATCTCTAAACTCCTGAACATCCGGCGGGCGGTCGTCAGGATGCATTGACATTGCCCACAAGATTGCCTGTTCAGTCCGTAAACTAATGTGAGGGTTTAACCCTCGTGGTGGGATGAGGGAATTTGATTGTAGAAAACGGGCCTTTGCCTCAGCAGGAGGAGAGTTGGTTAGAAGATGGTACAGAGTTGCACCAAGCGAGTAAAGGTCTGACCGAGGGTCAGTATGCCCTGTATCACCTCCATATTGCTCTAAAGGTGTGTAAGTGGCAGTTCCACGCCCCTGTACGATTGTAATGGTTCGTGCGTCGTCAGGGATCATCAGCTTTACTAAGCCAAAATCTACAAGCTTGATGAGACCTTCCGGTGTTAGCTTGATGTTTGCTGGTTTGATATCGCGGTGTAGAACGGGAGGAACTTGGCTGTGCAGGTAGGCGAGTGCGTCGCACATTTGGACAGCCCAGTCTAAGACAAGCTCTTCGGAAATAAATGTCTCCTTACCGATTGCTTCTTCTATCTTCTGGCGTAAATCTACTCCCGGTACAAAATCCATCACTAGAAAGTCACGGCCATCCATATCAAAGAAGTCAGAAACTTTCGGCAAATTGGGGTGATCGAGTCGTGCAAGAATTGTTGCCTCGCGATAAAACTGTTCACGAGACTGTTCTTGTTGCTGCGGATCGCTATTGGGATCGACCTGAACTTCTTTTACGGCACAAAATCTACCCGTCAGTCGGATGTCTTCGGCACGATAAATTGAGCCCATGCCACCCTGACCGACAATCTCATCGATCCGATAGCGAGCGCGCAATATGCTGTCCGGTTTGAGCGGAGGCAGCATGTATAGTTCTCCTTTTCCGAGGGGATTGAGCTACTGCCTAGCGGAGTGCGGACGCTGGCGGTAAAGTATGCCAGACATTAACCGTACAGCCGGGGTTTGTCAAGGAGGGGCCATGTCAGAACGACACATCGACAATGATAAGCCTGTACTTGTAGTCACTGAAGGTCCATTACGCGGTCAGCAATGGGTGATGCATAACAACCAGATGCTCATTGGTCGGGGAAGCCACTGTGACATTGTTATCCCAGAGCGTCGGATTTCACGTGAGCATATCCGGATATGGCGTCACGGATCTACCTGCTTTGTCGAAGATTTAGGAAGTAAGAACGGGACCCATATTAACGGAATTCGGTTGGAAAATGCCATTGAACTTACTGAAGGGGATGAGATACAAATTGCCCTTAGTGTCAAGATGAAATTTGTTGGCGCGGAGGCGACCGTGCCGCTCTCCCTTAATGATAGCGGCGAATTAGATACTGGTCTCAGACTCGACAAGCGTACGCGCCAAGTCAGTATAGATGGTGCAGTGCTAGACCCGCAGCTATCGCTGTATCAATATAGATTATTGGAGCTGCTCTACGATTCTCGGGGCGGGGTCTGCACACGAGAAGATGTAGTCGCAGCAGTATGGCCGGATGTCATTGAAGACGGCATTAGCGAACAAGCAATTGATGCTCTGGTACGTCGGCTCCGGGATCGCCTCACCGAACTCGCGCCATCCCATCAATATATTGTGACCGTTAGAGGGCACGGTTTCCGCTTAGAGCAACCAAATGTAGTCTATGATGATCTAACTAGGGAGCCATAAGCGTAACGTATTCTTCCCTTATTAGCGCGGAGCGATCTATCCCTACGAGTTCAAGTAGGTGCTGAATCGCGGTGGCCTTATCGCCTGCATCCTTAAGTGACCATGTACGACTTTTGATTTCCAGGAAATAATCATCCTGCTCCGGATCAATAATTTGATCTACATTCACATACAACCGCATTCCCGTGTAGTCAATATGCCAGCGCATTCGATCCTTAACGATTGTACGCTCTGAACTCGGATGAAAGTACTCTCGATAGAACCTAACAGGACGAGTTGCCAACGAGTTGTATCGTGAACGAGATAGTAGAACGGCGTTGCTAAACTCTCTTTCGCTCGCTGGTGAAGTAAGCGTCAGCCGAGTTCGTACGCTTTTAACTTGCCCATTAGCATTGAGAAAATCATCCTCTCGATATCTTACGCGATTAGTGTCTGGAGGGGCGAATTCGAAGTATGTGTCATACTGTCTATAGTGGGTATGCTTAACAATTTTTACATCAGGATTTTTAAGGATCAAATCTGCAAGATTCGGATCAGTAAGTCGTGCCTTCACCTGTACTTCGAAGCTCTCTTCTTGTTGAAGTTCACCGATTGCCAGAAGCTTTGAGAGTACATCACCTTCCCGCGCGACTAGAAACGTGTCAATCTGTTGTGCAACTTGCTTGGCCTTCTCTAAAATATGAGGTACATCTACTGTTAACAACTCATGATCCCGCATAAGCCACGCACCATTGCAGATTACATGTATGACATCGCTGCTGTGTGCTGCATAGACTATTTGAGAGTAGATTGCGTCGGAATCGCGCTGGAAATGGGGCCAATTGTGTAATGTTTCCAGATCGAGGGCAATCACATCTGCACGCTTTCCAACTTCAATTGATCCGGTAATCTCACCAAGATGCAAAGCTCGCGCGCCCATTGAGGTTGCCATCGCGAGCGCTTGCTTGGCTGGAAGGGAGGTAGGATCATCGGTCGCAGCCTTTGCAATAAATGCTGCTAACCGTGTTTCCTCAAACATATCAAGATCATTATTGCTAGCTGGCCCGTCTGTTCCGATTCCAACATCGAGGCCAACATCAAGCATTGTTTTCACTGGGGCAATTCCACTTGCGAGTTTCAAATTACTGCTGGGATTATGGGAGACACCAGCGTGGTGATGATGTAAAGTTCGAATCTCACCTTCATCGACATGAACGCAATGGGCTGCGATTACCTTAGCTTCAAATATGCCTTGCTTTTTTACCCATGGAATTACTGGCATCCCATTGTGCTTACGGCTCTCCACAACCTCAAGAACGGTTTCACTAAGGTGTATATGCAGGGGGACATCATACTCACTAGCCAGAGTGGCGCATGCATGAAGAATCTCTGGGGTTGTTGTGTAAGGTGCATGTGGAGCAACAGCTGGAACAATTAAAGAATGTCCACGCCATTTTTCAATGAATTCACGGCAGAGACTGATTCCAGCTTCGTAGCTTTCCGAATCTGGTGACGGAAATTTGAGGATGGTCTGCCCCAGTACACCTCGAAGACCCGCTTGGGCTGTGGCTTCGGCTACACTGTCTTCAAAGTAATACATATCGTTGAATGTCGTGATTCCCGAACGGATCATTTCTGCACATGCCAGCATAGCTCCCAGATAGACGAAATCGGGATCGACAAATTCCCGTTCTGTGGGCATCATATATCCCATAAGCCACACGTCGAGACGCAGATCATCTGCGAGGCCACGTAGAAGCGTCATCGGAGCATGAGTATGTGCATTCACGAGTCCGGGCATCAATGTAAGGCCGGAACAATCAACTACTATTGCCCCATCATGCTCCTGTAAGATGGTTTCAGATGCGCCCACGCCCACAATCGAATCTCTACCAATTGCCACCGCACCATTTGGAATGATTGAGTAAGATTGATCCATTGTGACCACTGTGCCGTTCGCAAGAACGAGGTCAGCTAGGGACATAGCTTGGATCTCCTTTATTCGCCTTAGTGGTTACAGAAGATTATACTGCCGTACGGAAACCCACCAAAGTAAAGGAGTTTACTCTTGAGGTCAAGCCGCATCTATCGTATTATTGAAGGCAGTCTCGTAATGCTCTTCTATATGCAGGCAGCGCGTACCGTCCTGGCGATACTTATTGGCAGCACCACAAGAGCATTGGCTAATGGTCGTGTGGATGCATTACTTGCCTCTTCTCACCTCGTTTTATTGCTAGTGCTGGCAATCCCATGGCTCGCACCTCGGCAGCGAACTGCACTACCACGCACACTTATGATCAACGCTATTGCTGTAGGTATCTGCCGGGTTGCACTCTCTATTCCAATACAACAGGTAGAGTTGTTCGCAGGTCTCTTCGCCATTGGAATTAGTGGACTATATTTATCGCTCTTGTTACGGGCCAATCGTCGGACATGGGTTCACATTGTGGTGATAGGCTTGGTTCTGGAACAACTCCTCCGCGCAGCAGATTCATATGATCCAACATTACAAACGCTTACCAATATAGCCATCGGTGAATTCCGGCTGCGAATGCCAGTTGTGGTGCTTCAACTTGCCATTACAGGTGCTCTTATCTATGCCTCAGTGCGGGCGCGTAGTGCGACACGATTCGAGCCATACGATCCCGGATTATTGACTACCTCCGGAGGCATTGCGTACGGTTCATTTCTGGCTTTGGAGTTTATGGTTCTTGGGCTACCAAATGTAGTCGCTAGGTGGTCCAATATACCTTATCAGACTATAGTCCCACTTATCTCGCTTGCTACGACTATCGCATTACTACCGGCGGTAAGAGATTTCGTTTGGCAAACTCTCGGAACATTTGATGAGCGTCTACGGGGTTGGGTCTGGATATTCATACTTCTACTTCTTCTTATCGTCGGGAATCGATTGGTAGGTCTCGGTGCTGCTACTGCCCTCATCCTTGCGCAATTTATGTTAGTGATGCTTGTATGGTGGATACCCACAGCGCCAGACAGCGATGAAGTTGAGCAAGTTGGTCCCTCTGTTAGCATTGGGTTATTTGTCTTTGTCGTACTTGTATATGCATATAGCCTGACTTTTGAGGACGTATTTGCACCTCGCTTTTTGCAGAACCAGGCATTAACCATTGTCCTAGTTGCTGGCGCACTCGCAGGAATTCCCCGCTTATTCTGGAGAGAGGTCGATCCTTGGGCTGAGAAAATTACGATTCCTCGGTCTCTGCCCGCCGCATTTGTCGCTCCTGTAGTGCTTTGCGGGCTTCTGCTTGGTTCTATCACAGCACGTAGTGCTCAAGAGTTGGGCAATACACTCCGAATTGCCACATACAATATCAATAATGGCTATGACGAGAATGGCGTCTTCCAGCTTGATGCGACCGCAAGAACTATTGAAGCCAGCGTTGCAGATGTCATTCTGATTCAACAGGTCGATACTGGCCGTCCCAGTAGCTACGGGATCGACGAGATGGAATATCTTGCTCGAAGGTTGGGGATGTATCAGGTCTATCTTTCTGCGAGCGAACACTTGGAAGGTGTCGGTGTTCTCAGCCGTTGGCCGATAACTAATCAACACGGAATAACACTTTCTGGTGAGGGAGCATTGAGCGCGGTTCGAGTGCGGATTTCAGACATAGAATCCAACCGAACTCTTGATGTTGTGAGCGCGGATTTTCGAACTGCACAAAATGAAGCGCGCCTCCAACAGCTTGCCTATTTCTTCAATTTCCTTGATCGCGAGATTCCAACTGTCGCAGGACTTGATCTCGGTAGCGGACCTGAAGATATGGCCTACCAACAGCTAACATCAGTTAGTTTTGATGATCCTGACAAAACATTAGGTATTGAACGAGGTTATACATATCCAGCTACAAATCCGACGGAGCGCAGGGATTACTTGCTGGTACGTGGGCTAGTTGCCTCCGAGACGCGTCAGGTCAAGAGTGAGGCATCAAGTCATCGGTTGGTCGTTGTAGAGCTTCACTGGCCTTAATGCGAAGAGAGGATTGAAGCGCATCAGTTACCGTGAGAAGTGGCGTTTTTAACAACGACTGTGCTTGAGTTACATCAAGCGAGAGATTGCGCGGCCTCTCCGGTACGATCTCGGCAGCGAGTACTGCCTCCACACAATTTCGGGGATCGATCCCTACTCCGGTGAGCAGTTGACATCCATAGTCATAACGGCTGACTGGTGCTGGCCCTGCCACATTGAGAATTCCTGACTGCGAAGTGTCAGCCAATTCCAATAAGCATTCTGCAAGATTCCAAGTATTGATCGGACTCCGAATCTCGTCGGTATAAAGCTGAAGTTTGTCTCCTAATTTAATACGATCTAACATCCACTTCAGTTGCCTGTTATTGGATTCAAAATCGTAAAGCAAACTAGTGCGAACAACAAGGGAATCTTGATACCCGCTCAGCAACAATTCTTCGCTTTGAGCCTTGGCCCGACCATACTCAGATATTGGAGTAGGGGCAGATGTTTCAGTATAGGGCGGATTCTTGCCGTCGAACACCATGTCGGTCGAAATGGCAATTAATCGAGCGCCGAATTTCCGACACGCCCTCACGAGATTTTCTGCTGTTACTGGAATGAATCCAGAATAATTCCTATCTGATATTGCAGTATGAATGACGATATTTGGACGAAACTGTTTTATGAGATGAAGAATGCGTTCACCATTTGTCAGATCAAGCTGATAAGGTAGACCTCCTCCAATCTTCGGATTGGTAAGATAACAAGCCGATACGTCCCAGCCATATGCCGCTGCTAGGGCAGAAAGTGGGCGTCCGAGATCGCCACTTGCCCCTGTAATTAGAATTCGTTTCACTTCGATGATATGGCCCGAAGTGACTCCAATGCATGCATTGCAGCGGCTTGTTCAGCAACCTGCTTGCGGGGGCCTGTACCCTCTCCATAGATTTTTTCGCCAATCCGCACGGTCACCGTAAATTGCTTTGCGTGGTCGGGCCCTTGTGTGAGCACAATATCGTAAATCGGTGTTAGCCCTAACTGTCGTTGGCTCCACTCTTGAAGCCGACTCTTTGCATCCTTATCGCGCTCATCTCTAAGAATGTCAGCAACAGCAGTCTCAAAACGGGGGTATATGAAAACACGTACCACATCCAGACCTTGATCCAGATAAAGAGCACCTATTATTGCCTCAAATGCATCACATAAATTTGCGTCCCTCTCTTTCCCACCGCTCTCTTCTTCGCCTTTTCCAACGAACAAACTATCTCCGACATAACATTCGCGAGCGAAACTGGCGAGCATTTCGGTTCTAACAAGGGCAGCCCGTAGACGGGTTAGTTGTCCCTCTGTCGCATCGGGGAATTTCGTATACAGCCACTCGCCACTTACAAATGCAAGCACAGCGTCGCCAAGAAATTCGAGGCGCTGATTATCTTGATACCCCTCCGTGGGATGTTCGTTGACGTAGGAAGGATGCGTTAGCGCGCGGCGTAGTAAATTGACATCATTAAATAAGAGTCCATTTGTTTCCTGCCACCCGGCGAGGCCCACACGTCCCATGAGGACCTCCCTTGATTTAGCCTTCGAACTTTCGAAAAACCAATACTGAGTTATGACCACCAAATCCAAAGGCATTGCTCGCTACACTGCGGATAAGGAACTCACGTGACTCATTAGGAATGTAATCAAGGTCACAAAGTTCATCAGGTTCCGTGTAATTGATCGTTGGGGGTGCAACGCAATCCCGGATCGCCGACAAACAGAAAACGGCCTCCAAAGCGGCGGTTGCGCCCATCATATGTCCGGTCATGCTCTTTGTTGAGCTAATAGGTATGTTGTATGCGTGCTCACCGAAAGCACGTTTTATTGCAAGAGTTTCTGAGGCATCGTTCAGAGGGGTACCAGTTCCATGAGCATTTATATAATCAATATCTTCCGGATTTATCCGTGCATCATTCAGCGCTAGGGTTATAGCACTAGCGCTTCCTGCTCCGTCCTCGGTAGGGGCGGTAATATGAAATGCGTCGGCAGAGGCTCCATACCCTGCTACCTCGGCATAAATTGTCGCACCACGTCCACGCGCGAAGTCAAGAGTTTCCAGCACAAGAACTGCTGCACCTTCACCCATGACTAAGCCATCCCGATCTGCACTAAACGGTGAAGGGGTGTGATCAGCACGCGTTGTATACGCTCCAATTCGATGAAACGACCCAACACTAAGGCTTGTCAGTGCGGCCTCACTACCGCCGGCAAGAGCCGCGTCGATGATTCCTGCGCGCAAAAGCTGCAACGCTACCCCAATACCATCTGAGGCAGAGGCACAAGCAGAACTTACTGAGAACGCCGGCCCCCGGATTCCATGTGCAATGCTGACCATTCCAGCCGCACCGTTCGCCATAATGCGGGGAATTCCAAAGGGACTAAGCTTCCTTGCGCCTTCGTTAGTTACTACTAATGTCTGTTCGGTTAGGGTTTGAATACCACCAACACCGCTGCTAATAATTGAGCCGATTCGATAGTTATTCTCATCGGTTATTTCAAGGCCGCTATGGTGAAGTGCTTCATTGGCTGCAATGGCTCCCAACTGTTCAAAACGATCCATTCGCCGAGCATCTTTTCGATCCAGGAATTGCTCTGGTTCGAAGTTCTTAACTTCAGCCCCCAACTGTACCGGGAAGTCGGTTACATCGAACTGTGTAATCGTAGCAACGCCAGTTTTCCCTGCAACCGCTCCCTGCCAACTCTCTTCTGCATTCAAACCCAACGGGCTGATTGCGCCAAATCCAGTTACTACGACACGATTCATAAATCTAAGCTGCCCTTTCTGTGCCCTGACATTAATGTTGCCGGGCTTTTTGGGTGAAACTTTCGATATCTGGTGTCTTCAGACCAGACCCGCTAATTGATAGAACGATTGTAGCATCTGGAGCAAGCATTTCTCTTGCACGCGGAAGTGCAGCCCATACAACAGCGCTTGTTGACTCTGCAAAAACTCCTCTTTCAGCAAGAGCATGAAATCCGAAAATAATCTCTTCTTCGCTGACGGCAACGATGCTACCTTGACTTTCGCGAATGGCGTCAAGAATCTCGTTGCTGCGAATCGGATCAGCAATTGCGATGCCCTCTGCCACTGTAGAGTTGAGCTTGGTTTGCGACAGGTGATCAGAAACACGGTTTACCAAGGGGGCACATGCCGACGCTTGGACACCCACCAAACGGGGTAGGGCCGTGATCAAGCCCCCGTTTAATAAGTCTCGAAATCCCCAGAACAAACCTAGTAACTGTGATCCGTGACCGAGTGGTAATACAACAACGTCAGGAGAATTTCTATCGAGTTGCTCCCAGATTTCAAAGGCAATCGATTTATAAGCTAGTAGTGCTGCTGGATGGCGGATATGGCTCGCGTAGACGGACTCCCTACGCTCCGCAGCACGAATTGCGGCGTGGGTCGCCGCGCTTCGGAGTCCTTCTATGCGCTCAAGGTGTGCTCCATAGAGTTCAATCTGAGCGAGCTTTGTCGGTGATGCGGTGGCTGGAACAAAAAGCGAAGCATCCATCGCAGCACGAGCAGCATAAGCTGCAAGCGCCGCCCCTGCATTCCCTGAGGAATCGTCATGTACGGATTGTACTCCCGCGTTTTTCAAGAGACTTATTAGTAGCGAAGCTCCCCGATCCTTGAACGAGCCAGTTGGGTTAAGTCCCTCCAATTTAGCGTAGATATTGCCATTCTCTACCGACAAAGGGATCAATGGAGTCCAGCCCTCTCCAAGAGAAATTGGATCAATATCAGCAGGCACAAGGAAGGGACGATAACGCCACATTGAAAAAATGCTCTTGTCGATTTCATCCGGATCGAAAGAAGGGCTTTCTAGAATAGTAAGCAACCCTCCGCAGTTGCACTCATACCGAAGAGTATCCAATGGATATTCTTCCCCGCATGAAGCGCATCCAACGCTAAATCTTCTGTGAGTTTCTTGGGTTACCGAGAGTCCCGATGGCCTCTTGTCAGTCTCCGTTGGGTGATAATCGCCCTCTACCCATTGACTACCGTCAGGTCCTACTTCCTTTTTCCAGACCGGGACAATCTCCTTGACACGGTTAATTCCGTAATGTGCGGCCTCGAAAATTCCATCATTGCGGTGGCCTGAAGAACACGCTACAAGAATAGTCGTTTCTCCGACCTGGAGCCGTCCAATGCGTTGTATAATTGCAATCCCTTGTACTTTGGGCCACTGTGATCTTATTTCTGCTGCTACCTGTCTGAGTGTATTTTCGACCATTGGTTCATAGGCTTCGTAAAACAGGTAGCTCGTATTTAGAGGCATGTTGGACTTGTGGGTTACGCCTCGGACTGTTCCCGAAAAAATCGCTACTGCGCCAGTTTCCGGGCGCGTAATCATTTCGACCAACCGATCTATATTTAATCGCTCGTTCGTCACCGAGAAGTATTCAGGCCAGGATGCATCAGTAGCGCCACCGCTTACTGGCGGAAACACGGCTATTTCATCACCATCATGCACAATATCTTCTGGGAAGGCATATTCATGATTAACAGCAATCAAGGCAGATCCCATAGCAAGTAAAAGGCCAGGAAATTTGTGGGTTAGCTCCGTCATAAGTTCCCGTATGTTCGCACCATCTCGGATCGTTACCGTTGCAGCGTCAGTACCAGCGCGATCCTTGATAGTTGCAAAAAAGCGCACTGTGACACTCATGATGGCTCCAAGCGAATATGTCCAGATTTGCCGCCGCGCTTTTCGACGAGCCGTATGCTCTCCAACCGCATGCCGCGATCTACAGCTTTTGCCATATCATAAATTGTTAGACCCGCGACAGAGACTGCCGTAAGTGCCTCCATCTCTACACCAGTCTTGCCTGTAGTTCTCACCGTAGCCTCGATATCAATGTGTGAGTTCTCATGATCTAATTCTAGATCAATCTGAACGTGTGAAATCGGGAGAGGGTGACACAGAGGAATAAGTTCAGAAGTACGTTTGGCAGCCATAATTCCGGCAATCTTTGCAGTGGATAGCACGTCACCTTTTTTGAGTGCACTCGCCTCAATCAACGCTAAGGTTTCCGGTTTCATCGAAACGTATCCACGTGCAGTTGCAAGACGCTCGGTGTCTTCCTTTGCCCCTACATCTACCATCGACACGCCACCCGAATCGTCAAGATGAGAAAGTCGCGCCACTACGTTATCTCCGAGTTATTTCGCCTCGTCTTAGGGTTAATGATTATAACGTAACCGATATGACACGGACAATCGTTTTGAACTACTTCGCTGTGGTATAATCCAGCACTTCAAATGGCAAGACAACCATGAAGTAACAGGGTCATGTTTCGAGAAACTTTACGCCGCACCCGCGCCGGAGTTTTCGGTCGAGTTGCAACTCTGCTTGGAGCTACCGAGCTAAATGCCGATACATGGGATGAAATAGAGGCAACTCTTTTGCAGGCTGATCTCGGCGTGGATACTGCCGTCACAGTGACGGATTCCCTGCGTTCAATCGCAAGAGACCGGGGATTGACAACACGCCAACAACTAGAGGATGCGCTCAAGGAAGTCCTCGTCGGAATGTTGCCAAGTGGGGAACCAATTAACCTTGACCGGGAGCGCATTCTCAATGTCCTACTGATAGTAGGAGTTAACGGATCAGGTAAAACGACTTCGATTGCGAAGCTGTCAAGCCGCTTTTTGGGCGATGGTTGGCGGCTACTGCTTGCTGCGGGTGATACGTTTCGTGCTGCGGCGGTCGATCAACTCCAAACCTGGGGTGAGCGTATTAATGTTCCGGTGATTGCCGGTCAGCAAGGTGGCGATCCCGGTGCTGTGACTTACGACGCTATTCGTGCTGCGCGAGCGCGCAAATTGAATTTATTAATTGTCGATACTGCGGGGCGTCTGCACAACAAATTCAATTTAATGGAAGAACTCAAGAAAGTTCACAAAGTTCTAGCTAAAAATGTTCATGACGCACCACATGAAGTGTGGCTTGTTGTAGACGGCACGACCGGGCAAAACGCTCTTGCTCAGGCACAAGCATTCAAAGATGCGGTTGAGGTAACAGGCGTCATCGTAACTAAATTGGATAGCTCGGCACGCGGCGGCATGATATTCGCCATCGGACACGACCTGGGACTGCCTATCCGCTTCATTGGTGTTGGAGAAGGTTTAGATGACCTTGTACCCTTTGAGGCGCGGGCATTCGTCGATGGTTTATTTGAATAGTTACTGAGATATATGTGAGGAAAAGCTCGAATGGATGATATTAACAACGCTCTCAATGACCTTCGCGGACGCGTTGATGAACTTATGGTGCGTCTTTGACGTAGCAGATAAGGAAAAAGAACTTCAATCGATTGATATTGAGTCAGGGCAACCGGGATTCTGGGATAATGCCCAAGGCGCTCAGCAACAAATGCAGCGAGCCGCGCAACTTCGACAAGAAGTTGAAGAGTGGCGCGGCCTCCTCCAGCGCATTAGTGATGCCTTGGAGCTAGCTGAACTTGATGATGAGTTAATGCGCTCGGAGCTTGAGCACGAAATAGACGACTTATCGAGTTCAATAGTAAAGCTTGAATTTGTCACGATGCTGTCTGGCGAATATGACCGGGAAGACTCTATTCTCGCCATTCATGCTGGAACAGGCGGCGTTGATGCAATGGATTGGGCTGCAATGCTTGAGCGCATGTATCTGCGTTGGGCTGAGGAGCGTGGTTACAAGGTAGAAATATTAGATCGAAGTCTCGGAGAGGAGACGGGTATTAAAAGTGTAACCATGAGTGTTCGCGGTGAATGGACATATGGCTATTTACGCTCTGAGCGCGGAGTTCATCGTCTTGTGCGTCTCTCGCCATTTGACTCGGCTCATCGTCGGCACACATCATTTGCACTTGTAGAGGTATGGCCCGACATTGCCGACGAAATAGATATCCGGATAAATCCCAATGATTTAGTAATCGACACCTTCAAAGCTGGTGGGGCAGGGGGACAACACGTTCAAAAGAATGAGACAGCTGTTCGGATCACGCATAAGCCGACCGGGGTTGTCGTAAGCTGTCAGAACGAGCGATCCCTCACTCAGAATCGTGAAAATGCGATGCGTGTGTTGCGGGTGCGCCTTTTTGAGTTGGAGCGGGCGCGGCAGGAAGAGGAAGTCTCGCAATTGAAAGGCGATTATGTAAACGCGAATTTTGGCAACCAGATCCGCTCATATGTGCTGCATCCCTATCAAATGGTTAAGGATCATCGAACTGACTTCGAGAGCGCAAATGCGAATGGGGTTCTCGATGGGAATCTGAACGGCTTCATGGAGGCATATTTGCAACAAGCGTCCTAAAGCGCCTCGATTAAATGGCAGACTGAATACTTGAATCTAATACATCGTGGGTCTCTCGAAGATGTTATCACTTTGGGGACAGATTGCTTTATTTGCACAACGTTAAAAGAAGCAAGGGGACGATTGATTAAATTGCTCTCGAAAATGAGCTAGTTGCGCAATATTCTCAATAAAAATGCGACTCCGTGATAGAGTGATGGTTGCGAAGACACCCTCAAATCACGGAGGTCGGTATGGACAGTGTAGCACGGATTTATGTGGCGTGGGAGTTGAAGC
>Ga0075421_100007552_pt1 | contig 13321 bp, 12 predicted proteins | sample SoiMetdeltSBSDD5_FD_75292 | JGI IMG/M metagenome (GOLD analysis project Ga0075421, IMG submission 75292) | Bulk soil microbial communities from a Populus tree surrounding site in Tennessee, USA - Soil MetaG P. deltoides SBSDD5 | ecosystem: Environmental > Terrestrial > Soil > Tree plantation... | reverse complement strand
CGATGAGCACGGCTGACTAATTGCTGCACGTCGAGTCGTGGCACCAGCTCGAAGCAGCCTGCTCTCTCGAGCGATGGCTTATGCGCAAGAAACGTCTGGAACTGATCGCGACACAGAGAAAATGGAGCACGCACCTTGAACAGTTTCGCGCAAACGGGCCTGTTTCTGCTTTTTGGCATTTCCTCCGTGCTGCTGCCGCAGTTACCAACTGCACAACTGCCGGTAACGTCTTGGGCCCCCTCACCTACGTCGTATGGGCCTCAGCAGTGGATTACATGCCCGCCCGGCGCCGTCGACATCCAGCCGGGCAGTTCGATCCAAGGCAGCGTCAATGTCTATCCAGCCGGCACGAAGTTCTGTCTCAAGGCCGGCCTCTATTTTCTTAACGACTCCATCACGCCGAAAACGGGGAACGTCTTTGTCGGCGAGTATGGCGCAATCCTGGACGGGACCCTTTGGAAGACGTCGGACGCCACCCAGGGTGCGTTCCGGGCGCACAACCAAGACATCAACGACGTCACGATCCGTAATCTCGTGATCCGCAACATGCCACAGCGTGGCATCCACGCGTATCCCAGCGCGATCTTCGCTGATCCCGGCGCGGCCGACCGTTGGACAATCGAGCATAACGAGATTGCGCAGAACCTCGTCGGCGTAGTGGTGACCAATGGCTCGGTGGTGAGGAACAATTTCATTCATCACAACGTCGGGAACTCGACTTCTTCCAACTATGTTCTGCAGGGCGGCGGTTATCAACTGTACATGGCGAGGGACGTGGTGTTCGAGGGAAACGAAATCTCCTACAACGGTGTCAACCAGAAGATCGTCCTATCCCCAAACGTCACGTTCCGCAACAACTTCGTCCATCACAATTTAGCGAGCGGTATCTGGTACGACGGCGAAAATGTCGGGTCACTCATCGAGGGGAATATCGTTGAAGACCACGCCGGTACGGGGATTATCTATGAGGTGAGCGGCCAGGCGATCATCCGCGATAACACTGTTCGGCGCAGCGGGGAAAACGGAATTTTCATCTCGACGTCGCACAACGTCGAGATCTATGGCAACAAGCTGGAGCACAACTTTCGTGGCATCAACTACTTCGTAAACTGTACGAGCGTCGGCTCACGAAACGGGGGATTCATCGGCGAACAGTTCTATATGCAGAATGTCTCTTCCCATGACAACACGATCACAGTCGGACCGCAAAATGGCGCGTTCGCGACGGGATTCGGCTACACGTCGTGCACATCCCGCGAGTTGGACGCCTATTTGAATGGCTCGAAGAGGCTGACATTCGCGAGTAATAAGTACCTTGTCCCATCCCCCGGTGGCCGGTACTGGTTTTGGGGAGGAACCAAGTATTGGTATCAGTGGCAGTTACTTGGGCAGGACGTGTACAGCGCGGTTGAGCCGTAGCGGATGTACCTGCAGCCTATGGCAGCATGGCTGCTAGCTGATATGGAATGACCCTCTGTCAAGCCCCGGTCTTTCGATGGCGGCTTGGTGATAACCAGCAAGCGTCAGCTTGCTGGCATAATCGACCCACTGGCGATGCGCGCGCGTCCAATTGCGCCCATGGTAATGCAGCCCGCGGCGCAACAGCAGCTTGCCCAGCCGGTGGCGACACCGCTGCAGATCGTCACGTGCGTCATCGCGCGCGCGGCACAAATCGCGGACCGCTTCTTCTTCGGGCGTCGGTGGCTGGACTTCCGTCAACAAGCCGGCGCGCAGCAACTCCACCAGCTTGCGCGCATCGCGGCGATTCGTCTTCACCCGTTCGCCCGGTTTTCGTGGGACGAGTGCCGGCGCGATCACCTGACAACTGACACGCGCCGTTGTCATCTGGCGCTGCAACGCATAGCGACAATGACCGGCTTCGTAACACGCACGCACGGGCCCGGGCGCTTCTCGCTCGAGCTTCCGCACGAGGCGACGCACCACATGCGGCTCGTTCGCGACGGTCCACCTCACTGGCGCGGCCTGCCTCCCAATCAATATCGCAATGAAGAGGTCTTTCTTGTGCGCATCAATCCCGACGTACGTAGTAATCTGTTTCACGACCGGCTCCTATCGATGCGGCTCTGGCGCCGCAAGGCGTTAACCCGCGATTTCGGTGGCATAGACCACCTTGTCGAGTGCGACAGCACTACGACGTTACGATAGCGGGCCGGTCATTCCATATTGTCTAGGACTTGGGTGCTCTCTGAATCTCACCACTATGGCCACTCCGCGGATACGTGCCGAAGCCATCGTTGACCTCGCCCTTCCGAACAGCCCGTGGCTACATGGTCGCCGGTAGTGGCGCGGATGCTGTCACATGCCCGACGCACGGCAGCGAGTCCGGCTGTTTCCCCACGTCGCGTGAGTTGCAAGACGCGTCACGAGGAGCATCGGTTCATTTCGACCCCCATCTCAAGGAGGCGCTAGATTGCGCCGCGAACGGAGCGGAAGCACGGCGTGCGTGAAGCCTGAGACGATATGAGTGCAGGCGGCGTTATTTTCAAGATCGCAACCGGCTGCCGTCGCGCGCTGGGCTGGCAGCTCCCGCGCGCGGGGCCGCAGCTGTATCAGGCATTCTGGCGGGTCGCGCCGGCAACGGCGGAGGTGGAGTTGCTGCCGGGCGTTTTCTTCAAGGCAGATTTTCGCGACCACCTAAGGCGCGCGACGTGGTGGCAAGGTGTGCGCTTCGAGGCACCGACGCCGCAGGTGCTCGCGCATTTTGCCGAGGCGGTGCGCGAGCCGGTGTTCTTCGACATCGGCGCGAACTACGGATTTTTCAGTTATTGGATGGCGACGCGACCGGCTCGGCTGCGCGCGCACGCGTTCGAGCCGCACCCGGCGGTCCATGCGCTGCTCACTGCAACGCGCGACCGGAATTCGCTCGACCAGCTCACGCCACATCAGTTCGCCCTCGGCGATGAACCTGGCACGCTGGATCTGTACGCCGCCGCGGCCGATTCGGGCCGCTCGACATTTGGCACGCCGCCTGGAGCGGTGGTCGCGGTGACGCATCGAGTCGAGGTGAAGACCTTCGACACGTGGCGGCGCGAGGCCGGTCTGGAACTGCCGCCGGAGCCGCGCTGGATCGCCAAGATCGACGTCGAGGGATTCGAGCCGCGTGTGCTGCGCGGGATGCGCGAGGCGCTGGCGGCACGCGCGTTTGCATTGCTGTGTGTGGAGATCAATATAGAGACGCTAGCGGGCTGCGGGTTTCAGCCAGCGGACGCTTTCGCCGTGCTGCGCGAGGCTGGCTACGTGCGCATCGAGGAAACTGCGCTGGCCCGGCGCTGGCCGGTGCACCGGACAAATAACGCTTTCTTCCTGCCCGCCACGCCCGTGGAACAGACGCCCGATGTCGCACCATGAGCAACCCGATCAAGTCCGTTTACGACCGCACCGTCGGCCAACTGGTGCACAGGCTTTACCCCAAGCTGAGCTTCAATTCGCCGAATTACCTCCGTCAAACCGCGCGGCGGCTGGAGCATCTAGCGACATTGGGCCTGCCTCTTGCGGGTCGCAGTGTGCTGGAGGTCGGCGCGGGCATCGGCGACCACTCAAATTTCTACCTCGATCGCGGATGTCGCGTGACGATCACCGAGGTACGCGCGGAAAACCTTCGCTATCTGCGACGGCGCTACCCACAGGCCGAGGTGCGCCGGCTCGACATCGACCACCCGCCCAGCACCTTCGAAGGGGGGCCGTGGGAGGTCATCCACTGCTACGGGTTGCTCTATCATCTGAACGATCCTGAAGGCGCGCTTGCCTTCATGGCAAAGCATTGCTCGGGGATGCTGCTGCTGGAGACATGCGTGTCTTTTGGCGAAACCGAAGATGTCAACCGCGTTGCCGAGCGGCAGGGCAGCCCGACGCAAGCCTTCTCCGGCACGGGCTGCCGCCCGACGAGGCCGTGGGTTCTTTCGCGGCTCAAAGAACACTTTGCCTACGCCTACGTCCCCGCAACGCAGCCAAACCATGAGCAGTTCACGCTCGACTGGCGTGCGCCGGAGAAACACACAGCCGATTTCGTGCGCGCGGTGTTCATCGCATCCCGCGCGCCGTTGACAAGCCCGCTGCTGCTCGACACTCTCCCTGCGGAACAGCGCCGCCAGGGCTGAGAATTATGCTCAACGGGCCGTGCAGCGGCCGCGTCGTACCGTCGCATCGGGTGTGCTCAAGTCGCTGAGTTGTCGTCTTTTCTGCCGACCAGGTAGATATCGTTGCAGAGGCTGGGTACGGGTCTGAGCGCGTTGTCAGCGACGGTAAGGGCCGCTTTCGGAAGTCCTTTCCGGCTCAGATACAGGCTCCAGTTCCGGCCTAGTAGATGGTAATCGGATAACTTCAGATAGCCGGCGAGCGCTTCCACGTCGCTCTTCACCCAGAACCGCTTGTGCACATTATCGAGGAAATACTCTTGAAACGTGTCCGTGTTGTTGCGGCCAACGAGGAGCCGAAGCCGGCGTAGCAATGAGGCGGCGTTGTTGCACTCTACGACGAGCGTCCCACCCGGCTTCAAGACGCGCATGCATCGCTCGAGCAGCGCTCGGGGATTGAAGAAATAAATCGTGCCGAAGCAGTCCACCGCATCTACAGAGGCCGGGTCGAATACCGTCGTCGGGTCGTATTCGCGCAAGTCGGCCTTGGCCAGCTTTGCCCCGAAGGACTGCAGAGTATCGCAGAGCTCCTGCGCGGAGAAATGCTCGTAAAACTTGGTGGAAGCGAACGTGTCAACTACCGTCACGTCCATGCCAAGCCTCGCGAGGACGGCCGAGATCGGCGAATAGCCGCCGCCGAGATCGATGAGCCTGCCGTTCGGAACGTACATCAACTGAACGTGGAGCACGTCCCGGTCGATCCACTCGGGGACGTCTGTCCAAAGAGCCTTCGGAAACTTCTTTCGGACATCGAGAACCAGCGCACGAATCTGCGTGCCATCCATAGCGTAGGTTGTCAGCAAAATACGCCGCCACATCGGGCGGCTTTCACAGAGTCACAGTAACTCTGTGAGTTGTTGTGCATAGCTCTGTGCCAGGGCTGGCCACGAGAATTTCTCCCTCACGAATTGAGAAGCCCGGGCGCCAAACTCGCCAGCGTTCGAAAGGGAGTATGCCCTGGCAATTCCTGTTTCAATGCTTTCAACGGTGGGCTCAACGAGGACTGCAGCCTGCGCCGCAGCCAGTAATCGGCCAACAGAGGTCGTGCTGGTCACGACCAAAGGCGCTGCCGCAGCGGCTGCCTCGAGCGCCATCAACCCCTGTCCTTCCCAACGGGACGGAAAAATGAAGAGCCCGCAAGAGCGAAGCGCTGCCCATTTCTGTGGGCCGTACAGCGGCGGACCGATGTGCACGTAATCGTCGATGCCCAATTCGCGTACGAGCTGCCCGGCTCGATGCTTTCCGCCACGCCAGTCCGGTCCGTGCAGCCGCGTTTGCGGGCGCACGCTCGGAGGAAGAGACGCAAGAGCGCGAAGCAGGAGATCGATGCCCTTGATTTCGATGTCGAATCGTCCCATCCAGAGCAGGAATTGCGATCTGCCAGGCCGCGTCTGGCAATCGGGAATCGTCAGGCCGCTCGGGACTACGATCACAGGACCCGTGTAGCCGAGCTGTCTAAGCTCGTCACGCTGTTCTTCGAAGAACACATGTATCGCACGGGCTCCGGTGACGAGATGATGCTCGAAAAGCGTCCACCAGAGTCGCTTCAACGTGGATCCTCTCTTGAAGATGTTGGGATCGTACGCACCGTGGGGTGTCAGCACGTAAGGCACCCGCACGCGAGCGGCCGAGCGGGCCGCTCGCAGATTGTGGTACACCCAACCCGAGTGAAGCACGAGCACGTCTCGGCCCTCGAGAAGGCCCTCGAGACCAATGGGAGCTCGCATCCTGCCCCAACCTCGATGCTGGATTGACAGCCAGCGCACGTCAGTTGTTGTCGGAGGCGCGCCGTTGCCGTCGCATACGACGGTCACATCAGCCCCTGTCTCAGCGAGCGCTGATGCCCAGCCGCGCACGGCGGACGAACAGCCACCGTCTCCGATCCAGGCACGAGGGTAGTAGTGGGCCAGCTTCAAGTTCATCCTCTTCACCGCTCCCCCTCCGGGCGAAGAGTGTCCTCGCGGGCCCCCACGACGGCCTCAGCCGTACGGGTCGAATCGTCCCGGCGCTCATGCTCGTGGAGCGCGCTCGAGAATTGCCACCATGCGTTGAGACTCCTCAGGCAGCCCGTGACGGCATAGCCCCAGGCCACTCCCATTGCGCCTGCGAGGGATGCACCCGTGAGCCCGAAGACGAGCGTGCACAATCCGTCGATACACCGAGCGCGGAGGCTCCTTTTTGCTGCCGCCATGGACCGAAGACCGGTCAAAGGGCCGAAACTCGAGCCATAGCCGGCGAGCGCAATTAGCAGCGGCGGCAAGAGCGAGCGCGCGGTGTCCCAATTCGCCCTCAACACCGACTCGCCGATGCCCTGGGGAAGAAGCAGGATGACGGCACCCCATGCCAGTACCCCCGCCGTCACCAGAAGAGAGAGCCGGCGACAGCCCTGCGCCAGCCGTTCCGGCGATTCGTGCAACAGTCGGACGCCTTCGGCCGTCGCCACCAGCCCGACGCCTGCGAAGAGAACGTTGAGCGGCCCGAGCGCGATCTCACCCGCTCGCAGCCGCCCGAGCTCGCCAAGACCCGCGATTGCGCCGATCGCAAATAGAGTGAAGCTCGAAACACCGGTGCTCACCGCGAACTCAGCGAAAAAGCGCGGTGTGATATCGCGATGACGCCGAAGCCACTTGATGGCAGCCCACGGGTGGCTGGGAAGGACCCTAAGCTGTAACACCCCGACAATCGCAGCAAGGGATCCCGCGGCCGCCCACGCAAGAGTGAGCCATGCGACCGAAGCGGCATCGGAATAGCGCAAAACCGCAAATGCCGCAAATATCACCACAGCCCATACGAGATCGTTCAGGAACGCGGCGCTGCCACGGCCGCGCGCGAAAAAGGCGAACCGCCACACGTCTTGCACTAACAACAATGGCAGGGAGATACCGACGATGTTGAGCACCGTCCGGGTGGGCTCCCCGACGGTAACCGCCACGACTAGGCAGGCGACTCCGATGAGGATTCCGGCCATCAGCGCTGTTCCGGCCGACCGCTCGATGCCATGACGCCACTCGTCCGCCGACACGGCACTGTAGCGCACGACCAGCAGATCTCCAGCTATCGCCCGAACTGCTCCCAACGAGAGAGTGAACGTTGCGTACGCCATGGTGAAGGCGCCGAGATCCCGCGGGCCGACGGTCCTGGCGACCAATAGCGCGAGCAGAAAATTGGTGGCGCTCGAGAGCAGTTGGTCCCCAAGAGCCCACCCGAACCGCCCGAGCAACACCGCGGACCTTGCCGTCACGAACGAATCGTCCTTGAACAGCCTCCGTGGTCCGATGGAGGGGTCGCTCTGGGGCGGGGAGCTCGACATCATTGCGAGGCTCCGGCGACGCGAGGTCATACGCGGCACTCGGCTGCGGTGCTGTCGAGGACTGACGCGTAGAAAGCGTCGAGCTGGTCGCCCTTCCTTTCCCAGATGTACTTGTCGCGCACTCGTGCACGGCCCGCCTCCCCCATCGCGTGCCGGAGATCCGGGTTCGCTGCGAGTACTGACATGGCCTGTGCTAGGTCCGAAACCGCCTGTTCCGGATTGTCCGCCGCTACCTTGACTCCTGTTCGATCAGTCACCTGCTCGGCTGGCCCTCCGAGATCGAGGCAAATAACTGCCTTGCCCGCTGCCATTGCCTCGAGACACACCCATCCCCCGGACTCGTGGAGGCTCGGATGCACCAACACGTGGCAGGCAGCCAGCATGTCGAGAGCGCTCGGCCGTGACTGCAAACCACAAAAGCGGACCCGATCCGTCAAGCCTAGTCGACGCACCAAGTCCGCCAGATTCGCGCGCTCGGGTCCATCCCCAACAATCCAATACTCAGACCGTGGAACCGAGGCGACCGCGAAGGCTCTCAGGCCGAGATCGAACCCTTTCCAATGGAGGAGTCGGCCCATGCTGATGAATCTGATTGACTGGGCATTAGCAGGGGGCATCATGCTCAAGGTCTCATAGGCAGTACGGTCGAGTCCCATCGCACTGAAGAGCTCCACGCGCTTTGTTCCGATGGCGAGAAGACGCGCTCTGGTCTCCTGGGTGACCGCCAGTCCCAGGTCAGCCCGTCGCGCCGCTCTGCGCACCGACGGCGTCGATTCTCCACAACGTCGTGCACAGTGTCGAAGGACCTCGTAGGCGCGGCCGCGCCGATTGAAATCACGCCGGAATGCGGCGGGAGCTGTCTCTCCCCCGCCGACAGGCCCCCAGATGAAAGGTGGCGGAACGCATGCAAGAGCCGTTGACGTCCAGTAACGTCCAAACGTGACGTGCTGCGTCAGATCCAGGCGCACAGTGCGATGAAGATCGTCGACCAGTCGGCGACTCAGGTGTTGCCACAGCCAATAGTACCCTTCGATTCCCACTGCCCCCTTCTTCCACACCAGCAGCGGCTTGGGCAGGTCGACGTAGACCATCCGGAGCTTCGGCAGGGGAGCGCGATGCAGCTCCGCGGAGATCACCGCCTCGTTCTTGCGTCGTGTCACCGCCCAGACGCGGTGACGCCTGGCGACCTCGCGGACGATGTTCCAGCCGATGCCTGGTTCCGAGCCCCTGGTGGGATCGCAGGCATAGGCGGAGATGCAAACGTGAATGTCTCGTAGGTCCATCTGGGAACTCGTGTGCCCGCAGGGGCTCGCGCACGTTCGGATGCGCCGCGTCGACGTGCTCACCCCGGAGTTCGGCACGATGCGAGCGCCACGAGGATTTCTTTGGCGATATCGTGCGGCAGCCGGGTCGCGTCGAGCGTCTGAACGTTATTCATGCGCAGAGAGGACCAGGCGCGCAACTCTTGCTCGATCTGCGGGATCGTCAGCTCCTGCTTACGTTCCCTGATGACCTGCGGTGGCGCAGTCAGGTTGACGATCAGGTGCGGGCGCGGCAACAGACGCATGACCGCCCGTGCCAACAGAGGAGGGCCGTGGAACTTCAGAGGTGCGGGTTGAATTATGTAGCCGTACAACCAGCGGTCGCCGACGATAAGCCAACTTTGCTTGAGCGCAGGACGAACTGTGTTGAGGTAACCCACCCAGCATCTCACCGCGTTTCTCAGGAGCCGCATCCACCCGAGGACGCGCCAGCCGTCGGCCGACGCCTTCGGTGGCGGTGGCGGCATCGGTCCCAGCGAACGAAGCAAGGGACCATGAATTGGCGGCAGAAAATGAAAGTACGCGGTGGGTCCGCAGTGCTGGGCGAGCAATGCACGTGCGACCGCAGTCTTGCCCACTCCATCTGGACCGACTAGGACGACAAAACGTCCCGACGCGTGTGATACCAGCGCCATCACCGCCACATCGACGCAAGCGCGTCCTCGCGTAGCCAGAGCGCGTCACCCCAGGCGGCCCGGCCAGCCGCATCTCGCGACAGCGGATAGATCTGCCACAACGCCAGCCCGTACTGCACCGTGAGCGTATCGTGCAATTCGAAGAAGCTCGTCTGACCCTCGTACAACGGCGCGAACGCTACTTCGCAATACATGGCGGCGACGCGCCGCTCTGCGAAGGCTCTGCGGCCACCGGCCACCACCCGGCCTTCGGCACCCTGTACGTCTGCCTTGATGACGAGATCGCCGGCAGGCAATTCTGCCGCACACCACTCATCAAGTGTGGTCGCGCGAACGTCTATCCGACCCAGGTGTTCCGCGAGTTCGGTTTGGCTGCTACGCGCACCCTGCGCATTGTCGAGGAGCGAGTTCGTCGCGTCGAAGCGGTTGATGAAGAAGGGAAGAACGCCGGCGCGATCGGAGAGAGCCACCTCGTGCACGGTGACGTTGGGGAACCGTGCGACTCGTTGTCGCAGCGCGGCGACACTGAGAGGCGTAGGCTCGAACGCATGGATGGGAACGTCGGTCAGTTCATCCGCGAAACGTTCGACCATGCGTCCAACGTGGGCTCCGACGTCGAGCACCGCGCCTGGTCTGATCCTGCGGCACACCTCAAGCAGGTCCACCCACGCGTCGGGCTTACCGAGTATCCGATTCCGCGCGCGGCCTGCCCGACGCCACCAGCGGCGCACGGTCTGGATGTTCCTGATCGATTCTCGCACAGATCTCGGCAGCGATTTCTGTTGTGATTGACGAGAACTGTGCTTCACGCGGGGAGCCTCGAAGTTGCCCAAGCACACGTCGCATTTACCGGTTCCGCGCGCCACGGTGGTCATCATGGTGCCTGGCGATTCACGACGGCGAGACGACCATTGCCGGCGACCCCCAGGTTCGACCTCTGCGCGTACAGCCGCTTCCCGCCATCGATCCTGGCTGGAGCGGCTTCACGCACGAGCGCAGGAAGCAGCGCCGTCAACGACCAGAATGCGAAGCCAAGGGGCCCCGGTTGCAACGATGCTGGGGTTGTCAAACCTGTCATGAGCGTTGCGAAGAGCAGCCCGGCGGCAGCCACTGCGCTCGGCTGCCCGCTTGCCAGCCGTAACAATCGAAGAGCAAACCTTGCCAACCATGCACATAGCGCGAGAAACAGAGCTGCACCGACCATCCCGCCTCCTACGAGCACCTCGAAAAAGGCCGAATGTGCGTTACCCAGAACGGGATTGTATTCGGTGGCCACCACGCGGGACGCGGCGTAGTAGCCCATGCCAATGATCGGCGACTCACGCATCACCACAGTAGTGAGGTGCTGCCAGAGCGGGATGCGGTCGCTCATCGTCTCCACGCTGTCCCGTTCCCGCACCAGATAATCAACCGTCGACGGGAGCGCTTCCAGCAATAGCATGCTGAAGGCCAGTGCTGCGAGCGGCAGCACGAGTTGTCGGACTCGCAGCCCCTTTCCGTGGATGAAGCCGATGCCGAGATACACCACAAATGCAATATAGGCGCTCCGTGAGCGCGATGATGCGAGCAGCGCGCCGAACAGGCAAAACGCGCCCCAAAACATACGCGGCTGCAATGCAGGTGCGTTGGACAGGCACAACACCAATCCGATCATCGCCAAAGTGCCTGTGTCCGCGATCAAGTCGCCACGGATACGGGTCACACCAGTCACGAACTCCTGGTCAAAAATCACGAGTTCAGGGGCGAGAAAGACGGCTGCAACCGTCGCCAGCGCGAGGATGCTCACACCGATGAAAAGATGTCGCAGGCACGCGGAGGTCCCGAACCGATGCGTGAATACCCAGGTGAAACCGAGCATGACCACGAACTGACCAAGCGTGAAGAGCGTCAGGAGAATGCCGGGCGACTCCCAGGCAGAGAGGCTCAGCGCCGTGATGAACAGCGCACCGAGAGCCTGCGCAGGGTTGACGGACGGAACGACGTTGCGTCGGAGCAGTGCCGGGTACAGGCGCGCCAGCACCCACAGACCGCCGCAGGTCCAGGTCGCGACATGGATCAGGACGACGAGATCGATATCACCGCTGAGTGATGCAAACGCATCCCGGTCCCTGAACCTCGGTGGACCGGACATCAGTGCCAGGAACAGGAGGCTGTCGAACCAGTTCGGCGCGTGCGCGATTCGAACCGAGGGGGCGGGCCTCATCGTGCCGGTCGCCTTGAATCGTCACCGCGGCTCAGGAAAGTGGGTGCCGCATTCAATGCCCGATCATTCGCAGCTGGAACCGCTGCGATTGGAGCCTGCGTGCCGCCAAGCCTGACTGCCGATCGAGTCAGTAGCCAGGCTCGAATCGCACCTTGAATTTCATCGGCCAGGGTACCCGGCGGTAGCCCTGCATTCAGCACGTAGCCGGCTGGCACCTGACGTACGAACGCTTTGTACGCGTGATTCCGGCGCGCGACGTCCGACTGCAGACCGTCAGACGCCGCGAGTGTGACCACCTCAGGTTCTGAATCCAGCACGAACACGAGGTCCGGTTTCGGGAGCAGTGGCCACAGCAGGCGCGCAAGTCGCCGTGCCGCCTCTCGATCACGAGCGAAATCCACCAGAAGATCGACCGAGGTTCCGTCGCACGCCGGGATGTAACCCTTCGCCCTGAGATGCACGACACGAGTCCAGTACGCAACCACCCAGTCCGCCGCATGTGCCAGGACTGTCCACCAGCTAATCGGCTCGCGACGTAGTCTCCCGAGCGGATCGACCGTGAGCTGGGAGAATTGCGCCCGCCCGATGCGGCGCGGATGCCATGGGAACGCTGTGACGGTCGCAAACGGGCACACCCCAAGACGCTGGACAATCTCGTTCGAGACAGAGGATTCCAGTCTGTCGCGAGTGTCGAGAATCGCTATCCAGGGTACCGGCGGCTCGAATCGCAAGCGAAGTTGCCCGATCACGAACGCCAACCAGCGCAGAACGGTGCGCACCGGTGAACTGAGACAGGCTCGCCACCAGACAACCCGTCGCAGAGAGTGAGCCCAGTCTGCCGAGGCCTCTGGACGGCCATCGGCAGCCGCTCGCCAGAGACGGAAGCCCCACTTCCTGCCAACGGCCTCGGTCAGCGCCTGCCGAAACGCCACACCATCGATCTCGACCGCCTGACGAATCACCGTTGCATATCGTTCCTTGAAGAAGCCCCCCCATAGAAGACTTGTCAGCCACGAAATCACGGCCTCGTCGGCAATCCTCGGAACAGGCCATCCTCGCGCCGAGACTCGGCGACGCTGGAGAACCGCGTCGGTGCGCAGATAACGAGCGCCCCGCCATTCGATGGTTGGCAGCAGGTCGAGGTGGCCCCAGTCATAGGAGTACCCTGTCACGTACGAAGATCTGATTATCCGAATCGCGGGTCCGAGATGACGAATCAGCATGCGCTCAGCGAGCGCCACGTCGCCGACGAGCAAGTCTACGTCCCCGCCACGTCGCAGATTTTCAAAAATATCCTCCTCGTTGCGCAGAACGACGTAATTTGGTATCTCGTGAAGACATCGCGCAAGCGCGGCTTGGGGCAACGAAGTGTCGGCGGCAACATCGAATCCACTTTCGAGGACGGTGTCCGCGGTATCAGGGCGCGATCGGGAACGATTTCTGGTACTCATCCATGCCTGATGAACTTTGGCGGCTGCGCTTCGCCGGCTGGTCGACAAATCCTCAAACCAAGTGCCTGCATCATCACGAGTTGTACATACTGGGGATTGAGAGACAGATACCGGCGCCACAGGCGGCGCGGCTCGCAGCCGAGCCGAAAGAGCCACTCCAGTCCGACTCGTTGCCAGCTGGGCGGTGCCTGCCGTAAGGTCCCGGCGTGGAAATCGAAAGCCGCGCCGACTGCTATCAGGGGCAGC
>Ga0075421_100007551_pt1 | contig 13321 bp, 13 predicted proteins | sample SoiMetdeltSBSDD5_FD_75292 | JGI IMG/M metagenome (GOLD analysis project Ga0075421, IMG submission 75292) | Bulk soil microbial communities from a Populus tree surrounding site in Tennessee, USA - Soil MetaG P. deltoides SBSDD5 | ecosystem: Environmental > Terrestrial > Soil > Tree plantation... | reverse complement strand
TGGCGGTTCGGCTACCTGGACTGGGTCCGATCCGCCGCGACCACCAGCATCCGGGCCGACTACCGCCCCGGCTTCGACCTCAGCCGCGAGGCCCGGGTGGACCGGCCCATCTGACCGGTTTTTCAAGGGGTATTTGAAGCCGCCACGGCTGCAAAACCGATAGAATTCACCGAACCGCCGGCCCTTTGCGGCCGTTTGACAGTCATAGCCCACGGGCTATACTTTTCGTCCCGGCCCCCCAGCGGCCGGGCCACCAATTCGGCAGTAGCTCAATGGTAGAGCAGCCGGCTGTTAACCGGCTGGTTGTAGGTTCGAGTCCTACCTGCCGAGTTCACCGTAACTCACGCCGAACGCTGGACAAGCGTACCTGCCCGCGGTGGGCAGCGCGGCCCGCATCCCTCGGAGTTTTTCCGGTACTTGCCGGATTTACCCGGATCGGAGCCCGCGATGCCCCGCCCCAGAGGCAGCTTCAAAGCCCTTCCCAATTACCGTCTGCATAAGCCCTCCGGCCGAGCCGTCGTCACCCTCGCCGGACGCGACCACTACCTTGGAGCCTACGGCAGCAAGGAAAGCCGCGACCTCTACGACCGCGTGGTCGGCGAATGGCTGGCCAGCGGCCGCGTCCAAACGCCCGATGCTGCGCCAACGGGCGCGACCGCCGGCATAACCGTGGTCGAGGTGATTGCCGCCTTCTGGCGTCACGCCCAGACGTACTACCGTCGTCCCGACGGCACCACGACAAAGGAACTGAGGAATTTGAAGAACGCGCTGCGACCGCTGAAGCGGTTGTACGGGCCGACGCCAGCTCTAGCGTTCGGCCCCGTGGCACTGCGGGCAGTGCGAGACGAGATGGTCCGGCTCGGCTGGTGCCGCACCCACATCAACCGCCAAGTGAACCGCATTCGCCACGTCTTTAAGTGGGCGGCCGGTAGGGAGTTGGTGCCGTCGTCGGTGTATCACGCGCTGCAAGCCGTCGAGGGCCTCAAGGCGGGCCGTTCGGAGGCGAAGGAGTCCAAGCCGGTGAAGCCGGTCGCCTGGTCGTACGTCGAAGCGATCGAGCCATACGTGTCACGCCAGGTGTGGGCGATGGTCAAGCTCCAGTGGATCACCGGCATGCGCAGCGGAGAGGTGACGCGCATGACGACCAGCGCCATCGAAACTGGCGACGGGCAGTGGGTATACCGGCCTGCGGCACACAAGACCCAGCACCACGGGCACCTCCGGGAGGTGTACATGGGCGAGCAGTGCAAGCAGATCCTTGCGACGTTCCTCAAGCCGGACTTCGCCGCGTTCATCTTCTCCCCGGCCGACGCTGAGTGTGAGCGACGGGAGGAGCAGCACGAGGCGCGCAAGACCCCACCCAGCTGCGGAAACACGCCCGGCTCTAACCGGGCGAGGAGGCCGCGACGATCACCGGGTGACCGCTACACCGTTGAGGCGTATTGCAAGGCCATCCACGCCGCCTGTGACGCCGCGTTCCCGCCCCCGGACGAGCTGGCGCGCCAGCGCGTGTCGGCGCGCGGGCGGAAGGCGAAGAAGGGGACTCGCTGGGAGACTTCTGCTGAATGGAAGTCGCGGCTCGGCAAGGAGATGTGGGCTCGGCTGAGGCGGTGGCGCGAGACGCATCGCTGGCACCCGCACCAGCTCAGGCATTCCGCTGGCACGAGGCTCCGAAAGGAGTTCGGGGTCGAGGCGGCGCAGGTGATCCTGGGGCACAAGACCCTCAGCGTTACAGAGATTTACGCTGAGAAGAACGTCGAGGCCGCCCGGCAGATCATGGGCAAAGTCGGGTAATGCCGAAGCATGACGTGAAGCTACTGATGGAGAATGGAAGATTCCTCCCCTCGTCGGAGGTTGCCGTTTACCTGCCCGCGGAAATCTCCGCGCAGCGTGGGTGGGGAGAAGCGAAAGCAAAGCGGAGAGCGGACCGCAAGAGCTATGGGTACGGCCGCAAGAACCGCATCGCGACCTCTGGACCCCCACAGTCGAAAAGAGCACCTGCGACGGTGAACTGTCAAAGCGGTTTTGACTTCGGCAAACCCCGCTCATTCTGACTGGTTTCCGAACTGGGTTCAGACTGCCTCCGGGACTGTCTGAGGACGCAATTTGCAACAAAATCTGACACAATGCTACCAGCGAGAGAAGTGTGTCGCTTCCTCGCGATACCCTCGACCTTTCTGTCACCAGGTTAGCCGAGCGGAGTATGTGGCCCGACAACGAGACCGAGCGCGATTTCCTCAACTTCTCCGGCGTCGCCGACACAATTGCCGAGATCATCGTTCAGGCGCGGGGGCGTCCTATCTCCGTCGGCGTCTCTGGCGCGTGGGGGATCGGCAAGTCGTCGATGATAAGATTGACACGCGCGTCTTTGGCGAAGCGGGAGCGGAAGGGGGGGGAGCGGGAGTTCATTTTTGTCGAGTTCAACGCTTGGCTCTATCAAGGCTATGACGACGCCCGCGCGGCGCTCATGGACGTGATTGCCACTAAGCTTGAGGAGGAGGCAGTCGCGCGTCAGACGGGGACGGAGAAGGCGAAGTCACTCCTCAAACGGGTCAACTGGCTCCGGGCCGCAAAGCTCGTCGGTGGGTCCGCACTTGCGATCTCGATGGGCCTGCCGCCCACCGGGCTGATCGGTGAGATTTGGGGGCTCGGCCGCCGCGCCTTCAGCGGCAACTTGGACAGTGGACTCGTCAAAGACGCGGAAGGGAAGGTAGGCGAGGCCATCGACACCGCGCAAGGCCTGATCAACCCCAAGGCGGAAACCTCGCCGCCGAAGGAGATTCAAGCCCTGCGAACTACTTTCGAAGAGACCCTCGACGAGCTGGGGATCACACTTGTCGTCCTGATCGATGACCTCGACCGCTGCCTCCCCGAGACCACCATCTCGACGCTAGAGGCAATTCGGCTCTTCCTGTTCCTCAAGAACACCGCCTTCGTGATCGCTGCCGACAACGACATGATCAAGCACGCCGTCCGGCGCCACTTCGAGGGTGTCCCGGATGACCTGCTAGTGACCAACTACTTCGACAAGCTGATCCAGGTGCCCATCCGCGTGCCGCCGCTGGGGACACAAGAGGTGCGTGCCTACATGATGCTCCTGTTCGTCGAGAACAGCACGCTCGATGAGGCAGTCAAGGAGAAGGTCCGGGCGGGGATTTGTCGCCAGCTGCGACAGACCTGGCAGGGCAAGCGGGTAGACCGCGCGTTCGTACAGACGCTTCACGGCGATATCCCAACCGAGTTGATCGGGAAGTTTGACACCGCCGACAGGCTCGCGCCACTGATGACCACCGCCACTGGAATACTGGGCAATCCGCGACTTGTGAAGCGCTTCCTGAACGCACTCGCCATCCGTATGACGATCTCGAACGCCCAGGGTGTCGGCGTCGACGAGGCCGTGCTTGCGAAGTTGCTTCTCTTCGAGCGTCTGGGGAACCCCAAGGCGTACTCCGATCTTGTGGCGGCGGTGAGCGGGAGCGATGAGGGTAAGCCCGCGTTCCTCGCAGAGTGGGAGGAGGACGCCAACAGCGGCAAGGCGCTGAACCTTAAGGTGCCTTGGGACAGCAATTTCACGCAGGAGTGGCTGAGGCTGCCGCCAACGTTGGCCGATAAGGACTTGCGCGGCGCGCTGTACGTGAGCCGTGAGCACGCGCCGCTCATCACCCCAGCAGACAGGCTTTCTTCTGAGTCCGCCGAGCTGCTCACGGCGCTCCTCTCGGCGCCCGATATGGCGGCGAGCCTGGTAGATCGGCTCACGCGCGTCCCTCGCACGGAAATTGCCGTGATAATGGATCGGCTCCTCGAACGGGCCCGTCAGGAGCAGGAGTGGGGCACGCCGCCAGTTCTTGATGCCTGCCTCGCGGTCTCGGCCGCCGACCCGTCGCAGGGATTGCGCGTCGCTGCCTTCTTGCGCGAGAGGCCGCCGACCCAGATTCAGCCGAACGTCGTGCCGAAGATTGGAGACGAGCCATGGGCGAATAGTGTGTTCGATGAGTGGGAGCGTGCGGCGACCTCAGCGCGAGTGAAGAACGCCATCAAATTGAGGAGACGGAAGCTCAATGGGAACTTCACAAAGTAGTGGCGGTCCGGGAGGTGGCGTTCCCCTGATGCCGCCTTGGGTTCCGGACGCCGAACCGCCGAGCCCGCCGCCTGATCCGGCGAATGTGCCCGTCGCACCAGCCGCGCCGAATCCGGTGCCGCAGCCGCCACTCGCCCCTTCCGGTCGTTTCACTGGCGCTCGCAGAAGTCTCGGCAGTTTCGCCCGTTCCGGTAACGAGCGGGAGATGCGTCGTGGGCTCGGTCATTACGCCCGGAGCGGTTACGGCGGTGCGGGCGGCGCTGCCCGCCGCCTTGGTGGAACCGCGGCGACCGCGGGTGCCCTGCACCGGGCATTAGGCGGTGGCGCCGGTGGCCCTGGTATCACGCCGGGCGGTATCCCTGACCCCACGCTACTGGCCGGCCGGTCTGCGGACGAGGTGATGAGCGCAGTAGTTGAGGCCGTGCGCCCAGTTGATGGCACACTTGACGCCGAAGCGTCGCGTGCGGCGATAGCCGATGGTCTGGCGGAGCTGCTCACCCGCTACCCGGCCGCCGACCTTCTCAACTTAACCGAAGAGCAGCGGGCGTTCGCTGTCGAGCGATACACGGCGAACGACGTGTTTCGCCGGATTCAACTCGACGTGGGTAAGGCCATCCATGAGAAAGCACCGACCGCATCGGTGGCACTCGCGCGACTGAAGCAGGTTCGGGACTACGTGAAGGAGACGATCGCCGCATCATTTCGGCGGCTCCGCGAGGCGGGCCGCACGCTCACGGCCGGCCGAGTCGAGCAGGCAGTTCGCGATGCAATCCGCGAGACGTTTCAGGTCTTTGAAGGATTTGCCGAATGAAGTTGGTCTGCGGGCCGGTAACGACGGACTTTCCCCAAGTCCCGGGTGACACCATCCGAGTGATCCTTTACGGACAGCCCGGGGCGGATGCACATGCGAGCGCGGGTGAAGCGGCGAGTGAAGAAATCCGCCGCGCCAAGCTCGACGTGGCGCCACGCGCATGGGACCTGCTATCCTTGGCGCTGTCGGTCGTCACTGCTGACTTGGCTGCGTTACGCGATCACAGCCCCGACGGGTGGACGCGGGAGATCGAACTCGAGATTGCGGTTGCCGACCCCGAGTTCTGGAACTCCCAAAGGACCGCAATTGAAAACGCCCTCTCGTTCCTCACCACCGACCTCTGGCGTGTCCGCTTCCGTGGTGGCGGATGGTTACCAGCACAGCCGCGGGAGGTTGTTCGCCCCGCCGAGGATTGCGTCGCGCTCCTTTCCGGGGGCCTGGATAGCTTTGTCGGCGCAGTAGACCTCGCCGCCGCAGGCCGTAAGCCTCTTGCGGTGAGTCAGGTCGTGCGAGGGGACGCATCCAAGCAATCGACCTTCGCCAGTTCGATTGCGAGAGGGCTCCGTCACCTGCAACTCAATCACAACGCCAGCCCACCCGGTGAAGAGGAATCGTCACAGCGAGCCCGCTCATTGATCTTCTTGGCTTTCGGCACCCTCGCGGCTACGACGCTCAGTCGCTATCAGGTCGGAGAGACCGTTCCGGTATTCGTCTGTGAGAACGGCTTCATTGCTATCAATCCGCCCCTGACGGGAGGCCGGCTCGGGAGCCTCAGCACCCGTACAGCGCACCCGGAATTCCTCGCACGCTTCCAAGACCTCTTGCGTGCTGCGGGGCTCCGCGTGCGCGTCGAGAATCCGTACCGACTTGTCACTAAGGGGGAGATGCTCCGGGGCTGCGCTGACCAGGCGCTGCTCCGCACCTATGCCGCCACTACCACGAGCTGCGGGCGTTACCAACGGTTCAACTACAAGCACTGCGGCCGGTGCGTTCCATGCCAAGTGCGACGTGCGGCATTCTTGGCATGGGGCGTCACCGACACGACCGAGTACATCTACGAGCTGCTCGGAACGGATGACAGTGAACACGCCAGTTTCGACGACGTGCGTGCCGTCGCGATGGCAATTGCTGCCGTCGAATCCGACGGGATAGATGCTTGGGTTGCGCCGGCACTGAACCACCCACGTGTCGGCGACGCGGCGCACCTGAAGTCGCTAGTTCTGCGTGGATTAGCAGAGCTCGCGGCACTTCACCGAAGCTACAGCGTCAAGTGATCGACTTTCACTGCCATCTCGACTTGTTCCCGGACCCGCACGCTGTAGCTCGCGAATGCGTGGAGCGAAACGTCTACGTTTTGTCAGTTACGACAACGCCCTCGGCGTGGGAGGGCACTTCTGCACTGGCCAAGGGCGCTTCGCGAATTAGGACGGCGTTGGGCCTCCACCCACAACTCGCGCATGAACGGAAGAGCGAGCTCTCTCTCTTCGAAAAACTCTTACCGGAAACGCGATACGTCGGTGAGGTGGGGCTCGACGGCGCCCCTGAGTTCCGGACGTATTGGGCCGACCAACAGGAAGTTTTCACACGCATTTTGGCCGCATGTCAATCTGCGGGTGGTCGCGTCCTCTCCGTTCACAGCCGCCGTGCGGCCAGCCCGGTGCTCGATGCCATTGAGAGTCTGCCGGGTGCAGGCGTCCCGATACTTCATTGGTTTTCCGGCAGCGCGAAAGAACTTGCCCGCGCGGTCGACCTCGGGTGTTGGTTCAGCGTCGGGCCGGCGATGCTGGGAACGGCAAAGGGCAGAAAGCTAGTGGGAGGAATGCCACGGACATCCGTCCTCACGGAGACCGATGGGCCATTTGCCAGACTCGGTGAGAGATCAGCACTCCCCTGGGATCTTGAACCCGCCGAATTCGCGCTTGCTCAGTTATGGGGGGAGTCTCTCGAAGGTGTACGGCATCTACTACACGAAAATCTCCGGAGAGTTGGGACCGTGCTGCCGCCCCCTGCAGGTGCGAGTTCAACCGCCCGGCAGGCGCCGCCTCTCTGAGGACCGCCACCGGCAGCAGGCTCGCGGCCGTAGAAACCCCGGCGTCATCGTGACCCGCACCGCCTTGCAAGGCCGCCGGCAAACACTCCCGCTGGCCAAAACCTTTTCAAGTGTTCAGCCAGTCCAGAGGCTATGCCCACAGTGTCACTGAACCGTCTTAGTGCCTCGTGGCGGAATCAAATCCACCTGCTGACGCTCGTCCGGTGCAGTGGCCGAACGAGGCGCCGAAAAAAAGCTGTACGCCTTGTTCCTGAGAGTGCGGGATGGCGCCACCGCGGCCGAGAGGGATGAGTACGCGCGCCTGCTGATGGTCCTGATCTCCATCCAGTTCACGCGCCCGAAGCTGGATGAAGTCACTGCCTCAGGCGGATCTCGACGTACAGGACGTCCGGGGGGGAGAGTCGCGTCCCCGATGAACTTGAGCAGCCGGTTAGTGTGAGGACGGTGTGGGATCATCTTGGTTGCTAATCCGCAGCGGTTCCTGACCGTCGCCGACGAGTTCACCCGGGAGTGCGTGGCGGTGGAGGTGGAGCACCGGTGAACGCCCGCTTCGTGGCCGACACGCTGCTGCGGCTGTTCGGTGAGCGGGGGCGCCGAAGTACGTCCGCAGTGACAACTGCCCGGAATTCGTCGCGAGACACCTGATGCCGTCAGCGGCGTGGAGGCGCGGCAGACAGAGCCCGGCAGCCCGTGGCAGAACGGCCGCAACGAGCGGTTCAAGGGGACGCTGCGGGACGAGTGCCTGAACCTGGAGACGTTCCACAACCGGTACCACGCGCGGGCGCTGATCAAGCTGTTCGGGCGGCACTACAACGAACGGCCGCCGCACAGCAGCCTAAACAACCTGACGCCGAAGGAGTTCGCTGAGAAGTGGATCTCGGAGCAGCAGGCCGGGACGTTCCCGGCCCCGACGAGGTAACCGTCAGGCCGCGAACCTATGCGTCCAAGTCGGGACACGAATGGGGTCTGGACAGTGCCGCTCGGGAACATGGCGAGCGACTCCTCTGGCTGTAGCGGCATCGCATTGAAGATGTAGTTAAGGGCGACGGTGCCCTTCCCCGGTTGGACGCTCGTGTCCGCCATTTGAAGGTCCCTCGCGACCGTTTGCACGTGGGCGCGGCTGATCCAGTCCATGACGATGGAGCTGAGCACGAAAAAACTGCGGTGGAGCTGAGGCAGAGCAGCAGGGACAGCAGCGTCAGGATGTTCCGGATGAGCTTGCGTCGCACCGGCGGCGATAACCGGCGAGGGTTGCGGGCCGGCACGGCCCAGCTCTGTCACCAAACGATGCGGGTTTTTTCATGACGAAGAAGACACCGAAAAAGAGTCCGCTGGAGGTCGAGACGGTCGCGATGTCGTCGCTTAAGCTGGACGGGCGCAACGCCCGGCGGCACCTGAGCGAAACCTGGAGTCGATCAAGGGTTCGCTGCGGCGGTTCGGCCAGCAGAAGCCGATCGTGGTGGACGGCGACGGGGTGATCGTCGCCGGCAACGGCACGTTCGCCGCGGCCAAGGCCATGGGCTGGAAGACGATCGACGTCGTGCGGACGAAGCTCCGCGGCGCCGAGGCCCGGGCGTATGCCATCAGCGACAACAGGACCGCCGAGCTGGCGGAGTGGGACGCCGCCGAGCTGACGAAGCAGCTCGAGGAGCTCAGCACCCGACGGGATCTCGGCGGAGGACCTGGCGTTCTCCGACGCGGAGGTCGAGAAGCTCCTGGCCGAGGCGACGCGCGCGGCAGGTGGGTCCGCCGGCGACGGCGGCGGGTCGATCGACGACCAGTATAAGGTCGTGATCACCTGCCGGGACGAGCCCCACCAGGCGGATCTGCTGGACGCGCTGGACTGCAACGACGGCGGGCGGCTGGCGGAGCTGCTCAGGGGCTTGGAGTGCCGGGCCTTCGTTGCGCAGGGGTGTGACCAACTTCCGTCACACGTCAGCTCAAAAGAACAGCTGGCGGTAAACGTACCGTAGCAGGAGAGCGTATGCCACGCCCACGGCAATTAACTTGCCCCAGTAGAAAACGTTCGTTGGCCAGTTGATGGGCGTCGGGGCCTTAAACTCTGCATCCTCATCGACCTTCTCCCGTTGCTCTTTCTTCCAGTGGAAGAAGGACCACGCAGCTCCGCCGTAGACATAGTGGAGAAAATCTAAGGCCAGCGCGACGATAATGAACAGCGTCGGTGTGAGTAGATCCCGCGGGACCGACGGGCCGTCTGGCTTGTCGGTCTTGAAGATCCACACGATTGCGATGCCGGCGAGGGCAAGCTGACGCGCCAGCTCGCTAGCCTTCGAGGTGAACGTGTCGCGGTCTGCTCTAGCGTTGGCGAGCTTCATGAGCGTTTTGGCCCGGAGCTATTCGTTCCACGCGTGCCGGTCTTCTTGTCGCCCCGGTCACCTTGACCAGACTTGGAGGCAGTCTTTGCCTTCGTTCGGCGGTCCGCCCGCAGCGACTTCCCGACGTCGTCGCTCTCCTTGAACTGGCCGCTGGCGCCACGCCGCACGAAGCGCTTGTCGGTGCCCGTATTTATAAGCTCGCGCTTCCCGGATCCTCGTCGACTCGATGATACGGTGCGTGAGCTTCGCTTGCCGCCCGCGGACGTTCGCTTTGTTAATTTCGCACTGCTCTTGCCTGAAGCCTTCTTTGCCATTGAGCCTCCGTTCGGGATCGATTCTACCGTGGCCGTCCTTGGTCCACAGAATTCGGCGCGCGAGTTGAACAGATCCAGAGGGGGAAAGGCGGCGATGATGTTTGCGGTTCGACGATCTACAGAAGTGCCGCAGACAGCACGGGATAAGCAGGCATTGGGTCTGTTTGACCTGCCGCCTTCGCTGAAGTCCAAGCAGGCCTGGGACGTCGAGCTCGAGCTGCAGGCGGCGTGGAACGTCGGGGTGATCATCGGGCCATCGGGGAGGGCACGTTGACGATTGTGCGGGAGTTTTTGGCGACGACCTGGTGGGGGGATGGGAGTGGCCGGCGGAAAGTCGATCCTCGACGGCTTCCCCGCCGGGCTGGGCGTGAAGGAGATCTGCGGGCTGCTGAGCAGTGTCGGGTTCTCCTCGCCGCCGGCGTGGCTGCGGCCGTTCCGGGTGCTGAGCAACGGGCAGCAGTTTCGGGCGAGCCTGGCGCGGACGCTGGCGGAGAAGCCGGGGCGGGCGGTCGTGGACGAGTTCGGGTCGTTCGTGCACCCAGCAGGTCCGCCAGGTGGCGGCGGCGGCGGTGGCGAAGGCGATCCGTGGCCGCGGCAGGCAGTTCGTGGGTGTGCTGTGCCACGAGGACGCGGTACGTGCGGCAGCGGCGCGGGCGCGGAGAGCGGCGGCTATTCGCCCCTCAGCAGGGCGGCCGACTCGGAATCGTCGGGCAGCCCCTCTTGGAAGGACAGTGCGGCCACGGCGGCGATGGTAGTTGCAGGTGCCATGGAGCCGGCGTTTTGCGGCATCGTGATGAACGCCGCCGTGAATGCCAACAGACGGCGACCACGGTTCACGCGCGTCATGAGGATGTCCGTCACGCTCACCCGCCCGTCCCGGTTGAAGTCGGCGGCGTCGGTCACATGCACGCCGGCGCGGCCGTGAGCCAGCCTCGCCAGCCCCATGTCCCGCGCGTCGACGCGGAAGGCGCCCGCAACCGGTGACGAAGGGCCGGTCTCCGCTACCAAATTGCCGAAGTAGAACACGTCCTGCGACGCCAAGGCGGTCCGGTCGGTCGCAAACGCCACGACCTGGAGAAGGCGGTTGCGGATCGCACCGTCCGGCCACAGGAACGTGACGCGGTCGGAGCCGCCGACGCCGGCGCCGCGGCGCAGCGTCATGTCCGCGATTGGCGGGGCGGGGGCCCACAGGAGGGGGTTGCCGGCCTCGCCCGGGGAGCTGACGCGGAAGGCGAAGTCGTTCAAGCCGGGAGTGACGCCGGCCGGCAACCCAGCGAGATCGATCATGATCCCGTTGAGCCCACGGGTGTACGACGTGATGTTAGAGAAAGTCATCGGGCCGCCGCCGGGCAGCAGCGCGGCCTTGTCGGTCGCGATCGCGCCGTCGTCGTCGGCATTCGGCTCGGGATTCCGACCGTCGAAGACGCTGTTGTTGTAGAAGGCGTGGCGGCCCGCGACGACGGCGCGGGCGGCAAACTCCAGTGTCTGGTCCGCCCCTGTCGCGTTCCCTGCGGCGTCTCTGACGCCTCCGCCCCGCACGACCACACGGTACGCGCCCGCGGGCAGCGCCCGGCCGGGGAGGCCGGGGAAGGTGATGACGGCGGACCGCGAGCCGCCGTCGAAGCCGACCGACAGCGCCTGCGCGTTGACGACTTCGCCGGTGACGCTGTCGGTGATGAGGAAGTCCGAAGGATCCAGTGTGGCTGAGAGATCTTCCGAGAAGCCGATCCGCAGCTCCGCGGGCCCGGCTGCGGCAAACGGTGCGGAAGCCGGGCCGTATCTCGCGGACGTCGCCGTGGGCGGCGTCGCTTCGGCGGAGCGAGACCCGAAGTCCACGCCGCCCACGGCCTGCGAGGCGACGGTTACTGTGCGGCCGGCCGGACCCGTTCCGCCGCCCAATTGGGAGGGCAGGGTCTGCGACCACGTAGCGTCCGGCAGGAACTGGCGGACTACGTACGTCCCGGGCTGCAGATCCGGGAACGCGAACTTTCCCGTGCCGTCGGTGCCGTCGCGACGCTCGCCGGGGTCCAGAACGCCATCGCCGTCCGTGTCGAGCCACACCACCCGCCCGAGGATCGGCGAGTCTTCCGGCTCCCGTGTGCCGTCACCGTCGCGGTCGAACCAGACGGACCCCTCGATCGCGCCCGGCTGCACGGCTCCCCCGGACTGCAACTGGACCAGGAATGGCGCCACCTCCGTCGTCTCACCCGAGCCGACTGACGCGGCGCGTCCCCCCGACGCGGGCGAGATCTGACGACGGCTCGCCGACTCGGGCAAGGTGACGACGTAGTCGCCGGGCAGCACTTCGGGGAACAGGTACTGCCCCGAGGGTGTGGACGAAACCGCGGTGGGCTCCTCGGTCTGCTGGACGCCGTCGCCGTTAAAGTCGAGGAACACCGTCTGGTTCAATAACGAGACATCCTCGCCGTCGATGGAGTTACTGCGGTTGCGGTCGCTCCAGGCCGCGCCGGTCAACGCCCCCGGCACTACCGCCTGAACGCCGACCGGCGGCGCCTCGACGACCGAACGGGGGCCGGCCGTCACGACCGCGACCGCGCCGCCCGCCGGCGTCGTCTGACGCCAGCGCGGGGTGTACCGGCGGCGAACGACGTACGTGCCGCCGTCGAGGAACGTCAGCCCGTAGGTCCCGTCCGCCGCCGTGGAGGTGACTGCCTCGCCCTGGTCGAAGACCCCGTTGTTGTTCCCGTCGAGGTAGATCTCTTGGCGTTGGAGGGGCGGCTCATCCTGGCCGCGGACGCCGTCGCCGTCCGTGTCCTCGAACACGCGGCCCCAGATCCACCCGCGGTCGTCGTTCCGCGCGAAGTCAACGTTGTCCGTGACGCGGTCGGCAGCGATCTCCACGGACGTGACGCCGCCCGGCGGGTTGTGAATCGTCGACGAGTCGCCGGTGTCGTACGGGACGAAGCGGACCGAGTACTGGCCGACAGGCAGCCCGTCGAAGAAGTAGGGGAAGCCGTCGGCGGCGAGACGGCCGGCGTCGTCCTCGTCGACGCGGCCGTTGCGGTTCGCGTCGACGTAGGCGGTTCCACTCAACGGCAGCTCGAATCCTTCGCGGCGACCGTTGCGGTTGAAGTCCACGTAGCCGATGCCGCGCAGCGATCCCGTCGCGACGTCCGGGTCCAGCGCCCACACTTCCGGAATCCTCCGGGGGGTCGAGCCGTAGACAAGTACCCGCCGCTCGGCCGGCCCGCCGGTCATCGTGCCGAGGCCACGGTGTAAGGCGAACGCGCCCGGCTCCAGATAGTGGATCACTTGTGTACCAGCGGCGGTGCCGTCGGTCACGTAGACGCGCACGCCGGTAGTGGGACTGTCGACGGCGACGAATGCCCTGCCGGCAGCAGGGAAGATATAGGTCTGGTAGTCCAGCGGCCGGTCCAAAATGCGGTGTGTGCCGGCGGGCGTGCCGTCCGTCGACCACAGTCCGGAGACGCCAGCGGTTGATGCGCGCTGGCGAAAGACGGCGCGTCCTGGCCCCGCCTCCACGGGTTGGCCCAGTTCGATCGCGTAAAGTCCGTCCCTGCCGCCCGCCAGTTGCACGGTCCCCCCGTCAGTCCCGTCCGTGGAAAACAGACGCGGCGTGCCCGACTGCGCGGTCGTTGAGATAAACAGCACCCGGTTGCCGACGGGTACGAGGCGCGGGCTGTCGACGCTCGGCTCGAAGTTCTCGCCCCACGGCACGTTTACCTGACGAACGCCGCTGCCGTCGCGCCC
>Ga0075421_100007550_pt1 | contig 13322 bp, 8 predicted proteins | sample SoiMetdeltSBSDD5_FD_75292 | JGI IMG/M metagenome (GOLD analysis project Ga0075421, IMG submission 75292) | Bulk soil microbial communities from a Populus tree surrounding site in Tennessee, USA - Soil MetaG P. deltoides SBSDD5 | ecosystem: Environmental > Terrestrial > Soil > Tree plantation... | reverse complement strand
CCAAAGCTGCAGTACGATCCGCCGAAGGATTTCGATCTCCTCACCGTCGCCGTGCGCACCCCGAATGTTCTCGTTGCCAGCACGCAGTTCGCTCCATCATCCGTGAGCGAACTCATCGCGCAGATGAAGAAGACGCCGGGCACAGTGACATTTGCCAGCTCAGGCGCCGGCTCCTCCGACCATCTGACTGCAGCTCTGTTCTGGCAGAAGACCGGTACAAGCGGATTGCACGTCCCATACAAGGGAGGCGGTCCTGCAATGACCGACCTCATCGGCGGGCACGCGAATGTCTCGTTTCAAAATCTCGGCGCAGTGTCCAACCACATCAAGGCGGGCAAGCTGAAGCTTCTGGCGGTTGCGAGCGACAAGCGGACGACGGAGTTCCCCGATGCGCCCACGCTGGCGGAGGCGGGCGTCTCAGGTGTCGAGGTCTTCTCCTGGCAGGCCCTTGCGGCGCCGAAAGGGCTTCCGCCCGACGTAAAGACTAAGCTCGAGGCCGCGGTCATTGCGGCAGTCAAGAACCCGGCAACAGACAAGCGCCTTTCCGACATTGGCTTTCAGATCGTCGGCAATTCCTCCGCGCAGTTCGCCGAGTTCCTGAATGCCGAGATCGCGCGTTGGCGCGAAGTCGTGACTGTTGGAAAGATAACAATCGACCAGTAGGGGGCCTTCCTCGGCGCTGTCTTGTGCTCTGGGGGCGACGGCGCCGAGGAAGAATCATGGCTCTCCGTGCGACAACCAGATCGACGGTTGCGCCCTGGCGCAGCCGGTGCTTCCGCCCTCGTTGCGATCGCTCGGTCCGCCGCGGTTCCGCCGGCCATGCGCGTCGTGCGTGACGAGAAGTACACATGAAGGCGATATCGAGTCCGAAGGACTTCTGGGCTGGCGTGATCTATGTCGGCACAGGGCTGGCTGCCCTTTGGTGGGGCTCCGAGTACCGCATGGGCTCGGCTGGCCGGATGGGGCCGGGCTACTTCCCAAGAGCCCTGGCCGTCCTGCTGCTATGCATCGGCATCATTGCCCTTGTGCGAGCCTTCGTGGCCAAGGGATCGCCCATCGGCATGACGGCGTGGAAGCCGTTGCTGATCGTCCTCGCGTCTTGTGCCTTGTTCGGGCTCACTCTGCCGAGGTTGGGTCTAGGCGCAGCCTTGCTTGTGCTGTGTCTCGGGAGCGCTGCGGCGAGCCGCGAGTTCAGGTTCGATCCGGTCGCAGCAATGGGCCTGGTGGGACTCATCGTCTTTTGCGCAATCGTCTTCGTCAAAGGGCTCGGCGTTCCCATGCCATTGCTCGGCTCGTGGCTGGAGCCAGTCCTCGGCGATGCTCTACCCTGGCTACGGTAAGCAGCATGGATGTCGTCAGTAACCTGCTGCTCGGTCTCTCCGTTGCGGTGAGTGTGCAGAATCTCTGGTGGTGTCTTGTTGGATGCTTCCTGGGCACGGCAATCGGCGTGCTTCCGGGTCTCGGGCCGGCCGCGACCATCGCCATGCTGTTGCCTGCCACCATCGGCTTGCCGCCGCTTTCAGCCCTGATCATGCTGGCCGGCATTTTCTACGGCGCGCAGTACGGCGGCTCGACGACGGCGATCCTTGTCAACCTGCCTGGCGAGATGTCGTCCGTGGTGACGGCCATCGACGGCCACCAGATGGCGCGGCAAGGCAAGGCCGGCCGAGCGCTCGCGATCGCGGCAATGGCCTCGTTCTTCGCTGGAAGCGTGTGTACCCTGCTGATCGCGATGTTCGCTCCGCCGCTTGCCGCGGTCGCTCTGCAGTTCGGCCCGGCGGAATATTTCTCGTTGATGGTGCTTGGGCTCGTCGCATCGATCGTGCTCGCAAATGGCTCGATCCTGCACGCACTCGGAATGATCGTTTTGGGCTTGTTGCTGGGCTTGATTGGCACCGACGTGAACTCTGGTGCCCAGCGGTACACATTCGGTCTACCGGAACTCGCTGATGGCATCGGTTTTGTGATCGTGGCCATGGGCATGTTCGGGGTGGGCGAGATCATCGCCAATCTCGAGACCGGGAACCGCGGCCACAAGACCGTCATGGGCATTTCGCGCCTCTTGCCGACCGGCGATGACCTTCGGCGAATGATAGCCCCGACCTTGCGCGGCACGGCACTCGGGTCGGCTCTCGGGATCTTGCCGGGCGGTGGCGCAACGCTCGCATCCTTCAGCGCGTACGCGCTTGAAAAGAAGGTCTCCAGAAACAGGCATGAGTTCGGCAACGGCGCCGTCGAAGGCGTCGCTGCACCGGAGAGCGCGAACAACGCCGGCGCGCAGATGTCGTTCATTCCGATGTTGACGCTCGGCATCCCGGCCAATCCCGTCATGGCGCTCATGATCGGCGCCATGATCGTGCAGGGTATCCAGCCCGGCCCCAGCGTCATCACGGAGCAGCCGACGCTCTTTTGGGGTCTGATCGCCTCGATGTGGGTCGGCAACCTGATGCTGCTGGTCCTGAACCTGCCTCTCATCGGTTTCTGGGTGAAATTGATCTCGGTGCCGTACAAGTATCTCTATCCGATGATCCTCGCCTTCTGCGCCATCGGCGTCTACTCGCTTTCGAATACCACGTTCGACGTGTTCTTGATGGTCCTGTTCGGTGGCCTTGGCTACGTCTTCAAGAAGCTGGATTGCGAGCCGGCGCCCATGCTGCTCGGTTATATCCTTGGACCAATGATGGAAGAATACCTCCGCCGCACATTGCTGATCGCGAAGGGCGATCCTCAGGTGCTGATCACGCGCCCGATCAGCGCGACCCTTCTCGCCCTTGCCGTCATCCTGCTGGGCGTCGTTCTGTTGCCCAGCCTCAGGGCAAGCCGCGAAGCCGCATTCAAGGACGGCTGATGTGCGTCGGCTGGACGATCCTTGGGACTCCAGGCATGCTATTCAAGCAAAGAGCGAATCGTGGACGCAAGAGAAGGTCGACGCATGTCCGTCCGCAAGACGCCGGATAAGCTCCGCTCAGCCCGCTGGTTCGCGCCGGACGACCTGAGGTCGTTTGGCCATCGCTCGCGCATGAACCAGATCGGCTACGATGTTTCGGAGTTCGCAGGCAAGCCGATCATCGGCATCATCAATACGTGGTCGGACTTCGCCCAATGCCATGCGCATTTCAAGCATCGCGTCGACGACGTGAAGCGTGGCGTGCTGCAGGCCGGGGGCTTTCCCGTCGAGCTGCCGGCCATCTCTCTCAGCGAGAGCACGGTCAAGCCGACCACCATGCTCTACCGCAACTTCCTTGCCATGGAGACGGAGGAGCTGATCCGATCCCAGCCGGTCGACGGCGTCGTGCTCATGGGCGGCTGCGACAAGACCACGCCCGGTCTCATCCTCGGGGCGACCAGTGCAGGTGTACCGGCCATTTTTGTTCCGGCCGGGCCGATGCTGCGTGGTAACTGGGATGGCAAGACCCTGGGCTCGGGTTCGGACGCCTGGAAATACTGGGACGAGCGGCGCGCGGGCAACATCTCCGACAACGACTGGAACGAGATGCAGGCGGGCATCGCCCGCTCTTACGGCGTGTGCATGACCATGGGCACCGCCTCGACCATGACGGGCCTCGCCGATGTTCTGGGCATGTGCCTGCCCGGAACCTCGTCTATTCCGGCCGCCGACAGCAAGCATGTGCGCATGTGCTCGGCGGCAGGCCGGCGCATCGTGGGCATGGTGTGGGAGGATCTGACCCCTTCGCGCATCTTGACCCGTGGCGCATTTCAGAACGCCATCCACGTCGCGATGGCCATGGGATGCTCGACCAATGCGGTCGTGCACATCCTCGCCATGGGGCGACGTGCAGGGCATGCAATCGGCCTTGAGGACTTCGACGAAGCGAGCCGCAAGATCCCCGTGATCGCCAATGTAAGGCCCTCCGGCGACAAGTACCTCATGGAGGATTTCTACTATGCCGGTGGGCTTCTGGGCCTGATGTCGCGGCTCAAGTCACAGCTTGACCTTACGCAGATCAACGCGAGTGGAAAGCCGTGGGTTGAGAGCCTCGAAGGAGCGACTGTCTTCGACGATGACGTGATCCGGCCGCTCGACAGGCCGATCTACGAGCAAGGCGCATTGGCCGTCCTCAAGGGCAATCTCGCTCCCGACGGGTGCGTCATCAAGCCGAGCGCGTGCGATCCGCGTTTCCTCAAGCACACGGGGCCGGCGCTGGTGTTCGATACCTATGAAGAGCTCAAGAAGAACATCGATCGGGCGGATCTCGACGTTACGGCGGACACTGTGCTGGTGCTGCGCAATGCCGGACCGCAAGGCGGCCCCGGCATGCCGGAATGGGGTATGCTCCCGATCCCGACCAAGCTCGTGAAGCGGGGCGTTCGCGACATGGTCCGCATCTCGGACGCGCGCATGTCCGGTACGAGCTACGGCGCGTGCATCCTGCATGTGGCGCCGGAGAGCTACGTCGGCGGGCCGCTCGCGCTGGTGAGAACTGGCGATAGGATCACGATCGACGTGCCGCAGCGCTCCATCACGCTCAATGTACCGCCGGCAGAGATGGCGAAGCGGCGGGCAGAATGGAAGCCGCAACCGCCCCGCTATGAACGGGGTTACGGGTGGATGTTCTCCCGGCACATCAAGCAGGCCAGCGAGGGCTGCGACTTCGATTTCCTCGAAACGGGCTTCGGTCGCCCGGTACCCGAGCCTGACATCAATTGACAGACGCACACAGGGACTCGACGAATGGCACTCAAGCCCGCGACACGCGACAACCTGCAGACGGTTTCTACGGCAACGATCACGACCGCGCTTTTCAAGCGCGGCTTCCGCAACCAGATGATCCAGGGCGCCGTACCGCTGCGACCGGGAAAACCGACCATGGTCGGGGAGGCGTACACGCTGCGCTACATGCCGGCGCGAGAGGACCGCAACCCGATCACCGTGTTCCAGGACCGGGCCCATCCGCAGCGCAAGGCCGTGGAGGAGTGTCCGCCGGGGGCGGTGTTTGTCATCGACAGCCGGAAGGACCCGCGCGCGGCATCGGCGGGGGCCATCCTCGTGACCCGGCTGCAGGTCCGTGGCGTGGCGGGCATCGTCACCGACGGCGGCTTTCGCGACTCGGCAGAGATCGGCGCGCTCGACATTCCCGCCTATCATGTGCGGCCGGCGGCGCCCACGAATCTCACCCGTCACGAGGCCATCGACATCAACGTTCCGATCGGCTGCGGCGATGCGCCAGTGTTTCCGGGCGACGTGATCGTGGGCGATGATGACGGCTGCGTTGTGATCCCGGCGGAGCTTGCCGACGAGATCGCGGTCGAGGCGGTCGAGATGACCTTGTTTGAGGACTTCGTGAGCGAGAAGGTGAGAGAGGGACGCTCCATTCTCGGCCTGTATCCGGCCACCGACCCGCAGACCAAGGTCGACTTCGAGAATTGGCGCAAGGTCAAAGGCCGTTAGCCCCACGGCGGTCTTGCCGTTGCTCCGTGCGCTTACGCGCGAGCGGCACTCGGCTTGCGGGCGAGCTGCAATGACGCTCTGCGGGAGCGGGGCAGCTCAAAATCCATCTCCCCGGCGACATCATGAAGAATATCGCAGAATTCAACGGCAAGGCGGGCCGGAGGGCGGTCCCTCGCCGTCAGAATGCGAGCGAGGCTCTTGGTCGGCGGAGCCAGCGGGCGCGCCGTCAGATCGGATCCCCAGGCGGTGAGGCAGGAGAAGCCATCGAGCAGGGCTACACCGGCCCCGGCGCGGACGAGCGACAATGCCATGGTGGACTGTGTGACCTCGACGGCGAACCGGAGCGGAACGTTTGCATCCGCGAACATCCGCTCGACCTGGACGCCGAGAGGCAAGTGGCGGCTCAGGCCAATCAGTTGCTCATCCTTGATATCGGAGGGCGTTAGCGTTTTCTTCTGAGCCAAGCGGTGTTGGCGGGGCATCACGCAGCCCAGATCCGTCGAGCAGAGCTCCGTGATGGTCACGCCCAGCTTCGCTATGGGACCGATGATGATACCCAGGTCGGCCCGCTGATTGCTGACCAGATTGGCGATCTCGTGCGCACTGTGGGCCAGGAGCCTGACGAGCACGTGGGGGCAAGCGTGCTTGAACCTCTGCACGGCAGTCGGGACCAGCCCGTTCGCCAGCGCCGGAATTGCAGCAACGGTCAGTGTCCCTCTCTGACCCGATCTGAGCTCACCTGCAAGCCGCTGCACCGCATCGATCGCCGCGAAGGCGCCGACCGTCTCGGGAAACAGCGCATCGGCCTCGGCGGTCGCGCGCAGCCGCTTCCTCTCGCGCCGAAACAGCGGAAAGCCAATTCGCTCCTCGGCCTGCCGAAGCAGGCGGCTCGCCGCAGGCTGGGAATTCCTCAGTGCTTCGGCCGCTGCGGTGATGGAGCCGAGCTCCATGACGCGGCGGAAAACGTCCATCTCACGCAGGGTCAGCGTCACTCTTCATAACCTCAGGGCATGATGTCAGCCGCTATAAGCATTTTGAATTGATAAGCGCGGCGCCCACAATGGTGAAAAAAGGAGAGTGCGCCGTGAAGATCGTAGAGATCCGGGGGTTTCACGTTGGCTTCTCGCCGACACCGGCACTCGGCAATGCGCGCACCTTCATTCGTCGACGCGATTTTCTGCTTCTCCAGGTCGTCACTGACGATGGCATATGCGGCTGGGGCGAAGTGTTCTCCTCCCCCCATGCTGCCGGTGCGCTGATCCAATCCCGCTTCGCGGGGCTGGTTCTGGGCCAATCGCCTCTGGAATATGGGCGGCTGTGGGAGGCGATGCTGAGCACGGTCGGCTACGACCGGCGCGGCGTCGCGATCATGGCCATTTCCGCGATCGACATGGCGCTCCACGAGATCGCCGCCAAGGCCCAGAACGTCAGCGTGGCAGCGATGCTGGGCGGCGCGCTGCGCGATCGGGTCCTCGCCTATGCCAGCGGCCCGTTCATCGTGGACAGCGAGGCGCCATACGCGCGCTATGCTGTCGAGGTTGAAGCCTATCTCGCGCGCGGTTTTCGGGCCATCAAGCCGCGCGCCGGTGTCGATCCCAAGGCGGACGGTCGCATGGCGCTCGCCCTGCGTTCGCTTGTGGGTGCGGAAGTCGGCCTGATGGTCGATCTCAACCAGGGGTATACGGCCCGGGCGGCGATCTCTTCGGCGCGGCGGATGGAGGAGGCGGACCTGCTCTGGATCGAGGAGCCGGTGCTGCCGGAGGATATTGAAGGCTACCGGGCCGTGGCCGCTGCCGCACCTGCCGCGATCGCGGGCGGCGAGGCGCTCGGCAGCCTCGCCGCCTTTCGCGACTTTCTTTCTGCCCGTGCATTCTCGGTCGTGCAGCCCGATATGACGGTTTGTGGCGGCTATACCGGCTTTGCCAAGGTCGCCGCCCTCGCCGCGGCTTATGACCTTCCGGTGATGCCGCATGTCTTCGGTACCAACGGGCCGCCTTGCAGATGGCGGCGCTGCTACCGTCGCGCCGGGGCGGCGGTCCGGCCGAGTTTCCGTATGTCGAGATCGATGCGACCGACAACCCGCTCCTGACCGTGGCGGGCGTGTTGGAGATCGCGGCCGACGGCACAATCGCGATCCCCGAGGCTCCCGGAACCGGCATCGACCTCGATCCCGAAAGCCTGACGCCATGGCTCACCGAGAGCTGGCGCCGGACACGGTAGGAATAACTCTTCATAACCTCAGAGCATGATGTCAGCCGTTATGAGCATTTGAATTTAAGAACGCGGCGCCGACAATGGTGAAAAAGAAGAGTGCGCCGTGAAGATCGTAGAGGTCCGCGGGTTTCACGTTGGCTTCTCGCCGTCACCGGCGCTCGGCAATGCGCGCAGCTTCATTCGTCGACGCGCCTTTCTGCTTCTCCAGGTCGTCACTGACGGCACCCGACCTGACGGAGCAGGCCACTAGGGGGAGACAACCATGGATCGCACCACGACTGCCGGCACCACCGGTAACCGCCTCCGTCGATTTCTACTCAGAAGCGCAGGGACCGTCGCGATATGCGCGGCTGTGTTCCCAGCCGGTGCACAATTTGGACCCGATTGGGAAATTCGGGTCCTGTCGAGCAGACCAAACCTTGTCAGCGGGGGCGACGCGGTGATCGAGGTTCAGTTGCCTCGGCACGCGCGCAAGGATGATGTGGTGGTAAGGCTCAACGGCGCGGAAGTCACTGAACAGTTGAGCGCCGACTCTTCCGGAGCCAAGTTGACCGGCTTGGTCAGCGGCATGCGGGAGGGCAAGAACCAACTCACCGTGGGCGACAGGGGGCAACGCTGGTGGCAACACTCCGGACGCCTGGAGGTGGTGAACAATCCGATCTCCGGTGAGATGTTTGGGCCTCACCAGCGTCCGTGGATCTGCGAAACCGAGGCCTCCGGTGTGGGTGCTCCTCCCGCGGCGGGCCCATGCCTGGCTGCGACCAAGTACGAGTGGTTCTATCGCTCCACATCCGGCGCGCTGTTGCCCTTGCCGGCGGGACCGCTGCCGAACGATGTCGCAACGACGACCACGATCGACGGCACCACAGTGAACTACATCGTGCGCGTCGAATCCGGAACGATCAACGAATCCATCTATCGGATCGCGATCCTGGACGACCCGAGCAATCCCATCAGAGACCCGTGGTCCCCAGCCGGCAAGAAACCAGGCCCCGGTTGGAACGGCAAGCTGTTCTATCACTTCGTTGGTGGTGCGGCGGCCGGCTTCCGTTCCGGGCGTAATTCAGCGACTAACGTCATCAACGTCTCCGACACGATCTCAACGCGAGATGAACCTTTGCGGCTGGGGTTCGCTGTGGCCACCGCGACACGCAACGTCTTTGGCACCGGAGCCGACGAGGTGGTTTCAGCCGAGACGGTGATGATGGTCAAGGAGCGCTTCATCGAGAAATACGGGGTTCCCAAATACACAGTTGCCTTGGGTAGTTCTGGCGGGGCCATGCAGCAGCAGCTCATCGCCCACAACTATCCAGGCTTGTTCGATGCCATCACACCGGTGCGCAGCTATCCGGACATCATGAGCGTTTCCGTCGATGTCATCGACTGCGGGTTGCTCAACAATTTCTTCAGCAAGAACCCGGCAAATTGGCCCGCCGATCGGCGAGCGAAGGTCGACGGTTACGCCATTGATCCCCGCGGGCGAACCAACTGCGATGGCTGGCTGCGCTTTTCTTTCGATTGGCCAGGGCCGACAGACGGATTTGACAGCGTGGTACCGGAGGCCCTGAGATACAACGCCGCAACCAACCCTGGGGGCGCACGCGGGACCCTCCAGGACGGCTCGGTCAATTCGATGGGGATCAATCCGCTCACCGGCTTCGCGCGCACCTACTACGACAACATCGGTGTCCAGTACGGATTGAAGGCCCTCAATCAGGGTGCCATCACTGTCACGGAGTTTCTGGATTTGAATGAGAGCATCGGGGGCATCGACGTCGACGCCAATCCCGTGCCATCGCGCAGCCAAGGCGACCTCATCGGGATCAAGAATGCGTACCGGTACGGTCGCATCAATGACGGCGAGAACATGACGTTGCCGATCATCCAGTACAGGAACTACGTCGACTTCCAGGCGGACATCCACTCGTTTCATCGAAGCAGGTCAATGCTCGAGCGCATGGAGAAGGCAAACGGAACGACCGCCAATGTCGCTCGTTGGACAATGCCGGAGAACGGTACTGTCAACTTCATGCGCATGGCACTCCTGGCGCACGACGAGTGGCAGCGGAACATCGCGGCCGACAGTGCCCCTGGCTCGTACGCACAAAGGGTTATTCGCAACCGACCCGCCAGCCTCAAAAACCAGTGCTGGGACAACGCCGGTGTCACGCACGATCATCCGTTCGACACGAGCGATCCCGGGGTGTGCAACACACAGTTCCCAGTGCACGACGATCCCCGCATTGCTGCAGGCGGTCCTCGCTCAGGCGATATACTCAAGTGTCATTTGAAGGCAGTCAGTCGCTATGATTATGCCGTGACGTTTACGGACGCCGAATGGAGGCGCCTGCGCATGATCTTCCCAAACGGCGTGTGTGATTGGTCAAAGCGCGGCGTCGAGCAACGTCCGCTGAAAGACACTTGGCTGGCCTTCCCGAAGCCGGGTCATGCCGTGCGATTGGATCGTGGCTTGGATGCCGACGACGATCGCTTTGACGATCACCGTGACCGCTGACCCGTGAGCCCGGCCGGCCCGAGCAACTGAGTTCGGGTCGGCCTTTTCGCCCTCAAGCAGAGCGTTGCGTGATTGAGGAAATTGGATGCCTGCGCGGATCATCTGCTTGGGCGAACGTGCCAACGTCGCGAGAACATCCGATGGCTTCGGCGTTCCATCCGACACTCCGGTGTCGATCCCGAAAGCCTGACGCCATGGCTCACCGAGAGCTGGCGCCGGACACGGTAGGAACAACGAAACGGAGGAAATGAAGTGGTTACGTTGACCAGGCGTCGCTTGCTCGCGCTCGTTGCGACAGGACCTGTCGCCGCAACCGTTGGGCCGGCTCCCGCCGCGGCCTGGCCCGAGCGCACGGTCACGATCGTGGTGCCGTTTCCGCCTGGCGGCAGCAATGACGTCATCGCCCGCCTCTTCGCGGAGCACTTCTCCCAGATCTTCGGCAAGCCCTTTGTCGTGGAGAACCGACCGGGCGCCAATGGCAATATAGGTGCGAGCTCCGTCGCACGGGCCGCCCCCGACGGCTACACGCTCCTCCTCTCGGGCAACGGCCAGAACGCGATGAACCACAGCCTCTATGCGCAGATGCCCTATGATACGCGCAAGGACTTCGCGCATATCGCGCAGTTGGGCTCGATCGCCAACGTGCTGCTCGTGTCGCCGGACTTCCCGGCGCAGAGCTTCCAGGCGTTCATGGAGCTTGCCAAGACCGCGCCTGAATCCGTCCTCTGCGCCAGTCCGGGCCGGGGCTCCTCCGGGCACATGGCGATGGCCATGCTCCAGCATGCTTCCGGCATCAAGCTCAAGCATGTGCCCTACAGGGGCGCTGCTCCGGCGATCACCGATGTGCTCGGCGGTCACATAAAGGCGGTGATGATCAATGTCGATATCGGGCTTCCCCATGTCCGTGAGGGCAAGCTGAAGGCGCTGGCGGTGACGAGTGGAGAACGCAACCCGCTCTATCCTGATACGCCAACCATTGCCGAGTCCGGCTTTCCAGGATTCTCGGCCATCGGCTGGATGGGACTTTCCGCGCCCGCCGGAACGCCGGGCGACATCCTCGCGCAGCTCAACAAGGGCATCAACGAGGCGTTCGCGGCCGCGCAGATCAAGGAACGTTATGCGGCATCCGGATATGTGCCCGGAGGCGGGTCGTCGGAGAGATATGCCGCGTTCATTTCAGCGGAAATCGACAAATGGGCGAAAGTCGTCAAAGAGACCAGCGTTTCCATTGAATAACGCGTTCTCAGCTGGGGCGCCACGCCCTTCTCCACCCAGAGCGGCGTCGACGGGAAGAAGCACGTCGACAACGAGCAGCGAAGCGGCACGAGTTCCTGCTCAAGAAGGCGGACGCTCACACGAAGTACCTGTCGCTCCTCGAATTTAGCAATTTCCTCGAAGCGGAGACAACCTCAACGAGCTCGCCGATCGGCTCGCATCGATTCTGAAGGGGCCCGTGCAAGCCAAGCGCCAGAAGTTCGATCGAAGCGTGCTCAACTCCGAGGCTGCAGCGCTTGGGCTGTTCTCTGACGACGATGACCAACTCTGACTCAATAGCGCAGATGGTGCAGGGTCCGCGCGCTCTTATCCCGTATCGATCTCGTACCCAAGGCTGCGGTATCCCGCCTGCCTTCTCGTCGCCATCCGGGCCAGCATCGGAACGCCCCCGTCAATGTAGTCATAGACGATCACCTCACGCTTGGCGTGGTGCTCCCGATGCAGTCGGCCGACGTACTGGGCGAGGGTTCCCTTCCAGGAGATCGGCATCGTCAAGAACAGGGTGTCGAGGGAAGCGTCGTCGAAGCCTTCGCCGAGATAGCGCCCGGTTGCCAGGACGAGCCGCTCATCGGTATCCGGCCGTGCGAGGCCGTCTTGCGCCGCCCGCCGCTCAATGGCGCTCATGCCGCCATAGAGGACAACCAGGTTGCGCGTGAACTTCTCGAAACGGACGCGCAGGTAGTCGAGGTGGTCGCGCCGCTCTGTGAGGAGCACCGGCCGGCGTCCAGCCTCCAGACTGAGCAGCACGTCGTCGAAAATCAGGTCGTTGCGCTGCTCGTCGTGCGCCAGCGCCGCATAGAGAGCCGCGATCTGATGTGGCCCCTGCGTATCCCCCTCCGTCTTCAGGCGAAAGCCCGTCTCGCGAAGGCGGACCCGATGGCTGAATGATCGCATGGCCGCTTGGGACTTGGCATCGACGCGGTAGCGCACGGGCCCGCATTGCATGAAGATGATCGGATGGTGCCCATCCTTGCGGGCGACTGTGGCCGACAGGCCGAGAACGTAGCGGGCCTTGGAGCGACGCGCGACAAGCTCGAAGCTGACGGCCGAGAGGTGGTGGCATTCGTCGACGATGAGGTGGCCGTAGTCGGCCACGAGATCGCTCACCTCGCCGTTGCGCACCAGGCTCTGTATCAGCGCGACGTCGATCCGCCCACTCGGCCGGCGCTTGCCGCCGCCGATCGTGCCTATGTCCCCGTCTCCAACCGACAGGAAGGACCTGAGCCGCTCGCACCATTGATCGACGAGCTGGCGGCGATGGACGAGGACCAGGGTGCTCACGCCCCGCACTGCGATCATCTTGGCGCCGACCACAGTCTTGCCGAAGGCGGTCGTGGCGGCCAGCACACCGCAGTCGTGGGGCTCGATTGCGGCGACGGCCGCCACCTGTGCGTCGTGCAAGGCTCCGAGAAACTCGACCTCCAACGGATGACCCGCACGCCGCTCGTCCTGAATGCACACCTCCGCGCCATACGACTTCAGCAGCTCGACGACCTCGTCCAGACACCCGCGCGGCAGACCGATGTGGCGAGGAAGCAGCTCGGCGCAGGAGACGATCCTTGGCTTGGTGTAGGTGGGAAGCCGCATGGCCTGGGCGCGATAGAACTCCGGGTTCTGGAAGGCCGCAACGCGAAGCAGCTGGGCGACAACCGATGACGGCAGGCCGTTGCGATCCACGTAGACCTGGTCCGCGACAACGATGTCGACCCGTTCCGGCAGCGGCTCGTGCACGATTGCATGTCGGCGGCGCCGCGACGGGCTCATTGTCCAGGGCTGGTCGGCATCTTCATCCTCAACCGGCAGCCTGACGCCTGTCGCGCCGCCTGGCATGTCTGCCTCGATCCGGGCGATGAGACCAGCGACGTCGGCAGCGGTCAGCCGGCGCAACCCGGAGAGGAATGCCCACTG
>Ga0075421_100007548_pt1 | contig 13324 bp, 11 predicted proteins | sample SoiMetdeltSBSDD5_FD_75292 | JGI IMG/M metagenome (GOLD analysis project Ga0075421, IMG submission 75292) | Bulk soil microbial communities from a Populus tree surrounding site in Tennessee, USA - Soil MetaG P. deltoides SBSDD5 | ecosystem: Environmental > Terrestrial > Soil > Tree plantation... | reverse complement strand
CCGCAATCGGTCGAGCGGCTGCTCAACGCCAAGCTCGTGGATGCGGTGGTGGTCGACGTCAAAGCCGCACCCGCCGTCTGGCTCGCGCTGCCCGCCCGGTTCCCGCGGATCCCCGTATTTGCGTTTTCGACTTTCCGTCCCGAAGACGGCCGGCTGCTCGCGGCGTGTCAGCGTGCCGGTTTTGCCGGTGTGCTGGTCGAGCCCGTGGATCACGCCGTCGCTTCGGAGTGGGTGGCGCGGCGCACCGCCCAGGTGGCGCGCCGCCGCGCGCTTGCCGATGCACCGCGCCTGTTGCGATTGAGCGATCCGTTGCAGCTGCAGGCGTGGGAAGAGGTGTGGCGCCGGGTGGCGGGGCCCACGACGACGGGCGAGCTGGCCCAGACGCTGCGCGTGACGCGCGAACATCTGTCCCGGGAGTTCGCCATGGGCGGAGCGCCGAATCTGAAACGGGTCATCGATCTGGTGCGGACCGCATGCGCGGCGGACCTGCTGGGCAACCCGGGATACACGGTGCGCGCCGTATCGCACATCCTGGCTTATGCCTCGCCCAGCCACCTGGCGGGCGCCGCGCGGCGCGTGGCAGGCGCGGTGCCCGAGCAGCTGCGGCATATGGGGCCGCGTGGCGTTTTGGCCGCTTTCCTCAATGGGCGGACGCGTTCCAGGCTGTAGCCCGGGCCACGTTGCCGTGCCCCGGAGTATGTGATATTTTTCACAAGCTAACCCCAGCACTCAGGATCCCATGGCAAGCGACACCATACTCCGTCCCGGCGAGCTGAAAGACATCCTCCTCAAAGAGATCCAGGCCGCCGACCTGGCCGCGATCGACGTGCGGGAGGTCGGCACGGTGCTCGAGGTGAAGGACGGCATCGCCCGGATCTACGGGCTGACGCAGGCGATGGCCGGCGAGATGCTCGAGTTCACCGCCTCGGAGAGCGGGGAGCGGATCACCGGCCAGGCCCTGAACCTCGAGGAAGACAACATCGGGGCGGTGATTTTCGGCAACTACCTCCAGCTGCGTGAGGGGGACGAGGTGCGCCGGACCGCCCGGGTGCTCGAGGTGCCGGTGGGCAAGGCGATGGTTGGGCGGGTCGTGGACGCGCTGGGACGCCCGGTGGACGGGCTCGGTCCGATCCAGACCACGACGACCCGCAAGGTCGAGGTGGTCGCGCCGGGCATCATCAAACGACAGCCCGTGAAGGAGCCGTTGCAGACCGGGATCAAGTCCATCGATTCCATGATTCCGATCGGCCGCGGCCAGCGCGAGCTGATCATCGGCGACCGGGGCACGGGGAAGACCGCCATCGCGGTGGACGCGATCATCAACCAGAAGGGGCAGGGCGTCATTTGCGTGTACGTGGCGATCGGGCAAAAGAACTCGACCGTCGCGGCTGTCGTGGAGCGATTGAAGCAGCAGGGGGCCATGGACTACACCATCGTGGTCGTCGCCTCGGCCTCGGAGCCCGCGCCGCTGCAGTACATCGCGCCATATTCTGGCTGCACGATGGCCGAGTACTTCATGTACGAAGAGAAGCAGGCGACCCTCTGCATTTACGACGACCTCTCCAAGCAAGCGGCGGCGTACCGCCAGCTGTCCCTGGTGTTGCGACGGCCGCCGGGCCGCGAGGCGTACCCGGGCGACGTGTTCTACCTGCACAGCCGGCTGCTCGAACGGGCCGCGAAGCTGTCGGACGAGATGGGCGGCGGCTCGCTCACGGCGTTGCCGATCATCGAGACGCAGGCCGGGGACGTCTCGGCGTACATCCCGACCAACGTCATCTCGATCACCGACGGCCAGATCTTCCTCGAGACCGACCTGTTCTATTCGAACGTGCGACCGGCCGTCAACGCCGGCATCTCGGTGTCGCGGGTGGGCGGCAACGCGCAAATCAAGGCGATGAAGCAGGTGGCGGGCCGGCTGCGGCTCGATCTGGCGCAGTACCGCGAGCTCGAGGCGTTCGCGCAATTCGGTTCCGAGCTCGACAGCGCGACGCAAAAGCAGCTCGCGCGGGGCGCCCGTATCGTGGAAGTCCTGAAGCAGCCCCAGTACCGGCCGATGTCGGTCGAGCAGCAGGTGATGATCATCTTCGCCGTGACCAACGGGTTTCTGGATGACGTCGATGTCGCGGCGGTGCGCGCCTGGGAGCAGGGGTTCCACGACTTCATGGCCGCCCAGCACGCCGGCATCGCGGCCGAGATCCGGACCAAGAAGGCATTGTCGGACGACCTGACGGGAAAGCTCCGGCACGCCATCGAACAGTACAAAAAGATGGGTGGGGGCGCCCGCTAGTGGCGCAGGCGCGCGAGCTGCGCCGGCGCATCAAGTCGGTGCAGAGTACGCGGCAGATCACACGGACGATGGAGATGGTGTCCACGTCCAAGCTGAAACGCGCCCAGGATCGCGTGGTGGGGGCGCGGCCGTACGCGACGGCGCTGGCCGAAGTCCTGGGCGAGCTGTACGCCCCCGAGTACGCCGAGCGCTTTCCCCTGCTGCGGCAGCCCGAAAATGGAACGATCCGGCGGGCCGGCGTCGTGGTGATCACGTCCAATCGCGGGCTGTGCGGGGCGTTCAACGCCAACCTGATCCGCGAAGGCCGGAGACGGGTGCAGGAGCTGGAAGGCCAGGGCGCGCAGGTCGAGCTGCACCTGATCGGACGCAAGGGCGTCAACTTCTTCCGCTTTGCCAAGCGTGCGGCGGCCTCGACCAGGATCGACATCGGGGACAAGCCGACGACCGAACACGCCGCCGAGGTCGTCGATCCGCTTGTCGCGGCGTTCGAAGCCGGCCGATTGGACGCCGTCGAGGTGGTGTTCGCCAAGTTCAACAGCGCGGTCTCGACCCCGGCGACCACACTCAGGCTGCTCCCGGTCACTCCGCCTCCCCGCGCGGCCCGATCGTCGGAACCCTTTTTCATTCTCAAGCCATCGGCTGAGGCGATTCTCGAGCGGCTGTTGCCGCTCTATGTCCGCAACCAGGTGTACCGGGCGCTGGTCGAGACGGCGGCGGCGGAGCACGGTGCGCGACGGACGGCCATGAAGAACGCCACCGATTCGGCCGGTGACATGATGGACCTGCTGCGACGGACGTACAACCGGGCCCGGCAAGCGCAGATTACGCAGGAGATCGCGGAGATCGTAGGCGGGGCAGAGGCACTGAGAGGATAGTCATCGGTCCACGGTAAACGGTACTCGGTGAAGGCATGACCGATGACCGATGACCGATGACCGATGACCGATAACTGATAACACAAGGGTCACAATGGCAACCAAGACTCAAAAAGTCACGAAGCGAAACGCCGGCAAGGTGATTCAGGTCATCGGCCCGGTGCTCGATGTGGAGTTCGCGCCCCAGCAGCTCCCCGAGCTGTACAATGCGCTCGTGGTCGAGCGGCCGGCGGGAAGCGATGGGCCGGCGGTCCGGCTCGTCGCCGAGGTGCAGCAGCACATCGGCCGCAACCAGGTCCGCGCTGTCGCGATGAGTTCCACCGACGGCGTGACGCGCGGCATGGAGGCGGTGGACACCGGCCAGGCGATCACGGTGCCCGTGGGCAAGGCCGCGCTGGGACGGATCCTCAACGTGTTGGGCGAGCCGGTCGACGAGGGTGCGCCGATCCCGGCCGACGCCGAACGGTGGCCGATCCACCGGGAGACGCCGAAGTTCGTGGATCTGGAGCCCAAGACCGAGGTGTTCGAGACCGGCATCAAGGTCGTCGATCTGATCGCGCCGTTCGTGAAGGGCGGCAAAATCGGACTGTTCGGCGGCGCCGGCGTCGGCAAGACGGTCATCATCCAGGAGTTGATTCACAACGTGGCGATGGGCCACGGCGGGCGCTCGGTGTTCTGCGGCGTGGGAGAGCGCACCCGTGAGGGGAACGACCTCTTTCTCGAGATGAAGGAAAGCGGCGTCATCGACTCCTGCGCCCTGATCTACGGCCAGATGAACGAGCCGCCGGGCGCTCGGCTGCGCGTCGGGCTGACGGGGCTCACGGTCGCGGAGTACTTCCGGGACGTCGAAGGCCAGGACGTGCTGGTGTTCATCGACAACATCTTCCGCTTCACGCAGGCCGGCTCGGAAGTCTCGGCGCTGCTCGGCCGGATGCCCTCGGCCGTGGGATACCAGCCGACGCTCGCCACCGAGATGGGCGAGCTGCAGGAGCGCATCACCTCGACGCGTAAGGGGTCGATCACCTCCGTGCAGGCGATCTACGTGCCCGCGGACGACCTGACCGACCCCGCGCCGGCGACCGCCTTCTCCCACCTCGACGCCACGGTCGTCTTGTCGCGGCAGATCGTGGAGCTGGGGATCTATCCCGCGGTCGATCCCCTGGCCTCCTCGAGCCGCATCCTGAACGCGCAATACCTAGGGGAGCGGCACTACAAGGTGGCCGTCGAAGTTCAGCGCATCTTGCAGCGGTACAAGGACTTGCAGGACATTATCGCGATTCTCGGGATGGATGAATTGTCGGAAGAGGATAAGATTCTCGTCGGCCGCGCCCGCCGGGTGCAGCGCTTCCTGTCCCAGCCATTCTTCGTGGCATCCCAGTTCACGGGCCGGGAAGGGAAGTATGTGAAGCTCGAGGAAACGATCGCGTCGTTCGAGCGTGTGGTGGCGGGCGAATTCGATCAGCTGCCGGAGCAGGCGTTCTACCTGGTGGGCGGGATCGAGGACGTGGTCGAGCAAGCGAAGCAGCTGGCGTCGGCCTGATGCGCGTGACGCTGATTGCGCCCGAGCGGTCGCTCTACGATGGTGCAGCGACGAGCGTCGTGGCACCGGCGTTCGACGGGATGGTCGGCGTGCTGCCGGGTCACGCCCCGTTTCTCACGCTGCTCGGATCCGGAACGTTGACGGTGTCGGAGGGCGGCACCACCGAGCGGTTCACGGTTGCAGGTGGTTTTCTGCAGGTGGTTGGAGATGTCGTGCGGGTGGTGGCCGAGCGCGCAGCGCCGGCGCCCGCCGTGTGATCACATCAACCGTCGGAGGGTTGGTATGAAGCGGATGGTCCTTGCAGTGTTCGCCGTGATGTGCCTGGCGGGCGTGGGCAGTCTTTCGGCTCAAGAGTTCCGCTATGGCGTCAGCGGCGGGTTGCTCATGCCCATGGGTGACTACAAGAACATCGACAAGGCCGGCTTCCTGGTCGGCGTCGACGGCACGTACTGGCTCACGGGCAATCAGGTCGGCATTCGACTTGATGCCAGCTACACGACGACGAGCGAAAAGTCCGGTGTGCCGGCACACAAGACCAAGATGCTGGGCGGCATGGCGGAGGTCGTGTATGCCTTCATGACTCCGGCCGATCCGGTCCGTCCCTACATCCTTGGTGGCGCCGGCCTCTTCAACATCAAGCTGTCGGCGTCCGGCGGCGATACCACCGAGACCAAATTCGGCTTCGGCGGCGGCGCGGGCCTCGCCTTCAAGCTCGGCAGCGGAACCACGCGCGTGTTCGTCGAAGGACGCTACTCGAGCGTGAAGGCGTTCGGAGGCACGGTGCCGTTCCTGGGCGTGAAGGCGGGCGTCCGGTTCTAGTAAGAAGCTATAGCGACGGTGTTTTGCTCCCCCGGCCTCACGGCCGGGGGAGTTTTTTGGGGGTGCAAGGAATCCAAAAGGCCGTTCCCGGCGTTCTACTGACGGAGCTGCAGCTCCAATTTGCCCCTCACTCCAACGGAGGACGTCACGATGTCGAAGCTGATCAGACTCGCGGGAATGACGACGATGCTCTGGTCCACGCCCGCGATCGCGGCCGCGCAACATGACATGTCGTCGATGGGTCACCAAGCGAAGCACGAGGTGGGCGTGGATCTGGGCGTGGTGTACTCGAAGCCGTCGGGCAGCGATGGCGTCATTTCGATTGGGACGCCCGTGGACGTGCGCCTCGGATTCGTCTCGAGCGGGAAGCTGGAAGTGGAGCCCCGTTTCACGTTCCTGTACGCGAGCGGTGGTGGGAATAATGCCTACACGTTCACCCCGGATATCAACTTCCTGTTTGGGCTCAGCGCAGACAACAACAAGAAGGGTCCCTACTTCACCGTCGGTGCCGGCGTTGACTTGGCGCATGCCAGTATCGGTGGTGTGAGTGGGAGCACCTCGCAATTCAACTTCAATGGCGGCCTGGGCACGCGGGTTCCGTATGAGTCCGGTGCCTTCCGACTCGAAGCCTTCACTCGATACCACCTCAAGAACACGAGCAAGGGCTTGCCAAACCGGCTCGACATCGGCGCCCGAATCGGTCTATCGCTGTGGCATTGAGCTGACGGCAAAGATCGGGACACGACCCGCGGCGAGGTGCCGCGGGTCGTGCTTTCGTGTGACGCAGCGCACATTGTGCGGTTCGTACCCGGAACGTTCGAAACCACCTCGGGTACCTCCCCCCCGAACCACGACCTCTTTCCGGAGGCCTGAAACGATGCGGTACAACACAGCGGCGTTGGTGGTGGTCCTGCTGGGTGGTGTGGGAGGCAATCTCGCCGCGCAAGCCACCGGCACGACAGTCTTCAATGCGCCCTATCGCGCATTCTCGAGCTCTGAGTTCGGCGTGTTCATCAGTTTTCCGAACGGCGGCGGCACGGCGTTCGAGGGCCAGTACCGGGTGGCCAACGGGACCTGGGACATCGGGTTCAAGGGCGGCGTCTTCGATCCGAGCGGCGCCGGCAATGCCGTGCTGTTGCTCGGGGCGGAAGCCCGCGCGCGCGTCCTCACGCACAACGTGGACTTCCCGCTCGACGGCGCGGTCATTTTCGGCGCGGGGGCGAACCTCGTGTCCGGCAGCTCCGTCCTGATTCTGCCGCTCGGTCTGTCACTGGGACGGCGCATCTCGACCCAGAGCGGCGTCAGTATCGTGCCGTACACGCAACCGACGCTGTTCATCCTGGCCGGCAACACGGGAAGCCATTCCCAGTTCGCGCTCGGGTTGGGAATCGACTTCGGGTTTACGCCACGATTCGACGCCCGGCTCTCCGCCGGATTGGGCGACGTCGAGGGTGTGTCGATCGGCGCCGTGTGGGTGCACTGAAGCGACACACGGTTGACGCCGCGTTCCCCGTTCCCTAGCGTACGCCTATTGTCCCCGGGGCCGGTTCGCCGGCCCCCGTCTCATTTTGCCTGCGGAGGAGCTCGATGAACCGAGTCTCGTTGCTCGCGTTGCTGGCGGTGGGTTCGGCCACGCCGGCCGCTGCCCAGCTGGCCGGCTTGCCGGTGTGGAATAGCCCGAAGGGCGGCACGGGGATCACCATCAGCGGTGACTACGGCCGGCCCAACGGCGATCTCGGCAAAGGGAACGCCTTTGGCGCGCGTGCCACGGCGGGACTCGGCAGCCTCAACCTGACGGCCGGGTTCGCGTCGTGGAATCCGTCCGGGACGTTTCCGACCGTAAAGTCCGTCGGAGGCAACGCGGCGTTTCGCGTCATCGGGGGCAGCCTCTTGCCGGTGAACCTCAACCTCCTGGTGGGCGGTGCGCGAACGACCGGCACCGGGTTCCCGAGTACGACGACGCTGATCGCCGGCGGCGGGGTGAGCGTGAGCCTGCCGTTGCCGCTGTCGATCGAGCCGTACCTGTCGATCGCGAACCGCTGGCACAAGCCGTCGGGGGGCTCGACCGACTCGAACATCGGCTGGACGATCGGCGCCAACCTGGACTTCGGTTTGCTCGGGGCCCACGTCGCCTATGATTCCGAGAGCTACGGCTCCGGCGTGACCGGCGGGATCATCGGACTCGGGATGCATCTCTCGCTCAAAGTGCCGATGATGTGAGCTGAGGTTCACAAGCGGGAACTCTGCCACTACCTTTTGGGGCGCGCCGATCACCGGCGCGCCCATTCTTTTTTCCCGGGAGCCCTGTGCAACGGTTGTCGGCAGCAGTGGCGCTGGCCACCCTCGGCCTCGGCGCCGGCGGATGCGCGATGACGTTCGATTCGACCCGCCTCGGGGTTCCCGTCACGATGGCCGGCCCAGCGCAGGCTCCGGCCGGCACGCCATTCCGCGTGACACGGCACCCGTTCTTCGTGGCCTGGGGGGCGTTTACCGCCGCTTCGCCACGGCTCGAGGATGTGCTGGCGGGACAGGTCGGGGCCGGCTCCGGCGTCGCGAACCTGCGGATCCGCGTCCGCGCCCGCTGGAGCGATCTGCTGATCACCGGCCTCACCGCGGGGTTGTTCTGTCCCCGTACCGTGACGTTCGAAGGCACGGTCCTGCCGCCTGCCGCCCCGTAGTCACGTTTTCTTCATACTCCTTTCCTCGTTGTTTCGGCGCGCCGGGCCAAGTTGACACAGGCTGGCGCGTGAGTTAGCACAAATCAGACCCTAAAACATCCGGCGGCGGGGACAGTGGGCACCCTTAACCGTACTGAGGAGAACAGCGTATGAAACGGATACGGTGTTTGTTTGGCACTCTTGTGCTCGGAATCTGGGTGGCGCCGCTGGCGGCGCAGTCGCCCGGCGCCGTCCGCGGGCGCGTGACGGACGGCGCGACCCAGGAGCCGTTGACCGGGGTGACGGTGTCGATCGGAAGCCGCGGCGCGATCACCCAGGCGGACGGACGCTACCTGATCAGCGGGGTGCCGGCGGGCACCGACTCGCTGCGCGCGCGCACGGTCGGGTATGCTCCGGCGGTGCAGGCGGTCACGATCGCCGGGGGCGATACGGTGACCGTCGATCTCACGCTGAGCCGCCAAGCGATCGGTCTTTCGGAGATCGTGGTGACCGGCTATGGCGAGCAGCGGGCCGGCAACATCACCGGCGCCGTGTCGCAGGTGTCGACCGGACAGTTCAATACCGGCCGCGTGATCAGTCCGCAGCAGCTCATCGCGAGCAAGGTCGCGGGCGTCCAGGTCGTGGACAACAACGAGCCGGGCGGCGGTCTCTCCGTCCGGATTCGTGGGGCCACGTCGGTCAACGCTTCGAGCGACCCGCTGTATGTGATCGACGGCATGCCGGTGAGCACCGGCGCCGGTGGCGGGATCTCCGCCGGTCGCGACGCGCTCAACTTCCTGAATCCCAACGACGTCGAGAGCATTACGGTGCTCAAGGATGCCTCGGCGGCGGCGATTTATGGGGCGAACGCGGCCAACGGAGTCGTGATCATCAACACGAAATCCGGTCGGAGCGGCCCGCAGATCCAGTACAGCGCCAGCGCCTCCGCCTCGTCGGTTACCCGGCTGCCCCAGATGTTGAACGCGGAACAGTTCCGGGCGGCCGTGCTGCAGTACGGTGATACATCACAGATCAACCAGCTCGGCAGCGCCAACACCGACTGGTTCGGAATCGTGGATCGCACGGCCTACGGCCAACAACACGACGTGGTCGTGTCAGGGCTGGGCGAGACCAACAACTACCGTCTCTCGGTCGGCTATCTGAACCAGGACGGCATCATCCGGGGCAGCACCACGAAACGCGTTTCGCTCGGGTTCAATTACCAGCAGCGCCTGCTCGACGACCGCCTGAGCGTGCGCACCAATCTGAAAGGTTCCCGCGCCTTCGATGAGTTCACTCCTGGTGGAGTGCTCTCCAACGCCGCGCAGATGGGTCCCACGCAACCCGTGTTCGATCCCGCGACGACGACCGGGTACTACAACTGGCCCGGAGACCGGCTGCAGTCGGCCGACAATCCGGTGCAAATCCTGGCGCTGGCGAAGGCGCAAGGCACGACCTACCGCAGTGTCGGGAATGTGGAAGCCGCCTACAGCCTCCCGTTCCTGGAAGGCTTGAAGGCCAACGTCAACCTCGGCTACGACATCACAAATGTCAGCCAGGTGACTTTCAACCCCAGCGTGCTGCACGCCGAGATCAAGAACGGCGAACGGGGCTATTTCTACCGCACCGATCCGAGCATGCTGAACACCGTGCTCGAGACGTACCTCAATTACGCGCGGTCGCTCAACTTCGCGCCCGGCACCATCTCAGCCACGGCGGGTTACTCCTACGCGCAATCCCATGCGGAGTATCCCTCGCTCACGTTGACCGGCCTCAGCACCGACATTTTCGACATCAATGGCTTCCCGACGGCGCTGAATACCTCGCCCGGCGGTCCGAGCATCCAGGAGAGCAAGCTGATCTCCTTCTTCGGCCGGTTGAACTACAACCTCAACGACCGCTGGTTGGCGGCGGTGAGCCTCCGACGGGACGGGTCCTCGCGCTTCGGGCTGAGTAATGCCTGGGGCACGTTTCCCTCCGTGGCGGTGGCCTGGCGCATTTCGCAGGAGCCGTTCCTGGCCAGCATCCTCGCCCTCTCGGACCTGAAGCTGCGGGCCTCGTGGGCGAAAACCGGAAACCAGGCGTTCGCCAACTATCAGCAGTACACGGCGTATCTCGCGGGCAACTCGCAGGCGCAGGTGCAATTCGGCAACGCCTACGTGCCCACGATTCGGCCGAGTGCAACCGATCGGTACATAAAGTGGGAGCAGACGGCTTCGACCAACGTGGGTATCGATTACGGGTTCTCCGACCAGCGGTTCAGCGGCTCCATCGATTGGTACAAGAAGAAAACCAGCGACCTGATCTTCACGGTGCCCGCGGCGGCCGGGACGAATTTCTCGAACTTCGTCACGACCAACATCGGCAGCATGGAGAACACGGGTCTCGAGCTGAGCCTCAGCGCCCGAGTTCTCGAGGGTGGCCGGAGCGGTCTGCGGTGGACGGCCGACTTCACCGCTGCCCGGAACACGAACAAGCTGACGAGCATCAGCGCCAACGGCGCGCAGCAGGTTCTGGTCGGCGGCGTCGCCGGCGGCGTCGGCACCACGATTCAGGTGCTCGAGCCGGGCAAGCCGATCAACTCGTTCTTCGTCTGCCAGCAGGAGTTCCAGAACGGGAAACCGGTCCAGGGCAGCTACATCGATCAGACCAGCGGCGGCGTCGTGACGAGCTGCGGCGGCTCCAACCTGCGCGCGTTCCACGATCCGGCGCCGCGGTGGATCCTGGGGCATTCGTCCTACCTGTCCTACGGCAAGTTCGACCTCAGCTTGACGATGCGGGCCTGGCTCGGCAATTACGTGTACAACAACGTCGCGTCCAACCTGGGCACGTACCAGGAGATACGGCGCGGGTCCCCGTACAACCTGAACGCCGACGTCTTGAATACGGGCTTCACGAGCCCGCAGTACCTGTCGGACTATTATGTTCAGAGCGGATCCTTCCTTCGCATGGACAACATCACGCTCGGGTACGCCTTCCTGTATCGTGGCCAGACGATGCGGTTGTACGGCACCATGCAGAACGCCTTCACCATTACGGGCTACAAAGGCGTCGACCCGACGGCAGGGTTGAACGGCATCGACAACAACATCTATCCACGCTCGCGCACCGTCACTGGTGGGCTGAGCGTCCAGTTCTAACTCCGTGACCATGGATCCGAACTTTCGAAGGGACAGAGACATGAACAGAACACTGAAAGCGTGCCTCGTCGCTCCGGCCTTCCTGCTCCTGGTCGCGGTCGCCTGCACGGACACGACGGTTGAGCCGAAGAGCACCGTAACCGAGTCGATCATCTTCAACGATCCGGCTTCGTACCGCGCGTTTCTGGCGCGCATCTACGCCGGGTTGGCCGTCAGCGGGCAGCAGGGTCCCGCCGGCCAGCCGGACATTTCGGGCATCGACGAGGGATTCTCGCAATACCTGCGGCTGTACTGGGAGACGGAGGAGCTGCCGACGGACGAAGCGGTCATCGCCTGGAACGATATCGGGCTCCCCGAGATGAACACGCAGACCTGGAACTCGAACAGCCGCATGGTCGTCGCGATGTACTATCGCATCTACTTCCAGGTCGTGCTGGCGAACGAATTCCTGCGCCAGACGACGGATGCCAAGCTGGATGCGCGCGGGAACGTGAGCACCTCGCTGCGCGCCGATATCAAGCAGTATCGCGCCGAAGCGCGATTCCTCCGTGCCCTGAGCTATTGGCATGCGATCGATCTCTTCGGCAACGTCCCGCTCGTGACCGAAGCCAATCCCGTCGGCGGCCCACCACCGGCGCAGAGCACGCGGGCGGAGATCTACGCTTACGTCGTGAGCGAGCTGAACGCGATCAAGGCGGACCTGCCGCCGGCCGGCCCGAGCAGCTACGGCCGCGCCACGGCGCCTGCCGCCGACATGCTGCTGGCCGAGGTCTACCTCAACGCGGGGGTGTACACCGGCACGCCGGATTACGCCAACGCTCTGACCTCCGCGTCCGCGGTCATCAACTCGGGGTTGTACAGCATCGATACCAGCTATCAACACCTGTTCCAAGCCGACAACAACACGTCGCCCGAAATGATCTTCGCCGTTACGCAGGACGGCCAGCGCACGCAGACCTATGGCGGCGTGAACTTCATCGTCCACGCCAGCTGCGGCGGCAGTATGAGTAACAGCCAGTACGGGGTGGACGGCTGCTGGTGGGGGCTGCGCATCAAGCCGCAGGTCGACAGCCTGTACGGGGTCGGGGACAAACGGTCCGCTTTCTTCTACCGGACCGGTCAGTCGCTCGCGATCGCGAACATCGGCGATTTCACCCAGGGCATCGCCGCGCCCAAGTTCCAGAACATCACCTCAGGCGGGGCGACCGGCTCGAACCCGGCGTTCGTGGACACGGACTTTCCGATGTTCCGGCTCGGCGAGGCCTACTTGATCTACGCTGAAGCCCAGGTGCGCGGCGGCGGTGGCGACGCGACGACGGCGCTGAATTACGTGAACGCGTTGCGCGTGCGGGCATATGGCGACTCGAGTGGGGTCATCGCCGCCCCAGCGTTGACGCTCGACTTCATCCTCGCAGAGCGGGCTCGCGAGCTGTTGTGGGAGGCGCACCGCCGCACGGATCTGGTGCGCTACGGCGTGTTCACCGGCGGCACCTACCTCTGGGCCTGGAAAGGCGGCGCGCAGGACGGAGTCGCGACGGATGGACACCTGGATCTTTACCCGCTGCCCGCGTCCGAGCTCGTGGCCAACCCGAACCTGTCGCAGAACCCGGGCTACTGAGCACCGGCAGGTTACTCCGTTCCATCATGCCCCAGCTCCGCTGTTTCAGACGGCGGAGCTGGGGGTTGTGTTTGTTCCTCAGCGCATTGGCGTGCAACGATTCGCTGCCGCCTCCGCCACCGCCCAATCCGCCTGGGCCGCGGCCGGTCTTGTTCCCGACGTACCGCCCCAGCGGCCACAACGCTTTGGGCGACGTGTTCGTCCATTTGTTCGAATGGAAGTGGACGGATATCGCCACCGAGTGCGAAACCGTGCTCGGCCCGGCCGGCTTCACCGCCGTTCAAGTCTCGCCGCCCCAGGAGCACAGCATCGTGCCGAGCCACGACTGGAGCGAGCGCTACCAACCGGTCAGCTACAGCATCGCGCGCAGCCGCTCGGGGACCGGCGC
>Ga0075421_100007547_pt1 | contig 13327 bp, 7 predicted proteins | sample SoiMetdeltSBSDD5_FD_75292 | JGI IMG/M metagenome (GOLD analysis project Ga0075421, IMG submission 75292) | Bulk soil microbial communities from a Populus tree surrounding site in Tennessee, USA - Soil MetaG P. deltoides SBSDD5 | ecosystem: Environmental > Terrestrial > Soil > Tree plantation... | reverse complement strand
CGGTTCCAAAACCTGTCGTCGCGCCGAAGCTCGTAGCATTGAACGTCAGCTCGAGTAAGCAGGAACTCGTCGAAAGCGAAAGAATCGCGCTGCGCGCCAAGGGCAGATATTCGGACAACAGCGAGAAGTACTTGTCGAGTGGTATCGAATGGCAGATTAGCGATACCAACGTTGCATCGCTTAACGATCGCGGCGAGCTGGTCGCCCGGCGTCCGGGGAAAATACGGATCGTTGCACGATCCGACGACCTAGCGAGTTCACCGCTTACGTTACTGATCAAAGAAACTCCCAGGAAGCCGGAGGAGCCGCGCACTAAGCCGATTAAAACGGCAGAATTGCCGCCGCCGCAGCCGGTTAAGTTGCCGGCGGTAACCGAGCAGGCTAAGGCACGGATCTCCGCGCACATCGATCGTGCGCAGAGTTTTCGCGAGCAGGGAAACTATGCGGCCGCGTTGGCCGAACTGGAAAAGGCCAAGGCCTTCGATGCGGCGAGCGAGGAGATTCGAAAAGAGATTGAGCAGACGAAAAGAGCTTGCAACGCGGAAAAAGTCTTGGGCAGCAAGGCGAATTGTTAGATTGCCGGCCCTAGGGCGATTTTATGCTAACGCTTCAACAGGCGATCACGTTCCACGTTCTCGTCGCGGCGCACGCGGTCGCTTTCTTCTTCTAATTTGTAGCCGAGCCATTCCAAATTCGCTATGACCGGGTCCCAATCCATTGGTTGCGCGGCCACTTGCTTTGAGCCGGCCTGAATTTGTTTGCGGATTTCCTGCGCCGGGTCCCAAAATTTTCCTTGCGGGGTATGCATCACCGTATAATCGAGCCACTCCGACAGTCCCGATAGAGCCCCGGTCAGTTCTTTGGCGCCTTGCGTGCGACGCGCTTCGCCGGGTTTCCCTTGCTTGGCGCTTTCCGCCCGCAAGCTTCGCAGCTCATTGAGCAGGAACGTATCGGCCCCGGCGGTTCGTAACTGGCTCTCGGTTTCCTTGGTCACGTCGAAGGCGACGCCGCGCCCGCGCGCCAACGCGGCAACCCGTTTGGGTTCGACCCCTTCGCGCAGCGCAAAAGTGACTTCCTGTAAGTTAAAGGCGTTGGTCGGTGGCGGCGCCGCCGATGGGCGAACCAGCGTCAAGCCGAGGTACAATCTTGCGACGTGGTCGTCACTGCGCTGTGCCAGGGCCTTTTCGAATGCCGATCTGGCCGCGTCGTATCGGCCCGAGTTGTAGTGCGCGCGGCCGACATAAGTCCAAATACTCTTACGCGGCGAAACGGATTCGGCAACGTAAGCCGGGTCGCTCCGGGCGACGCGTTCGAAGTAAGATAGAGCGTTGTCCGGCTCGCCGCGCATAAGCGCTCGGCGCCCGGCGAGAAAATCGCCTTGCGACTCCAGTGCCGCGCAGGCGGGCAGCAAAAGTAGCGCGATGGCGCAAAGCCGGTGCAGAATTTTCATAAATTGCGCTCGTAGGATAAGCGCGGCGCGATGAAAACTCAAGGCAGATTTCTAATCGTTGTTGATACGGATCCGCGCCGGCAACAGCGTGGGCATTCTCGAAGCTTTGTCGACAAAGTTCTCCTACATTGCCTTGTGCAGGTAAATTGTCTCTGCTAAGCAGGACGAAGCTTTTTTTCATCATGCGCTTTTCCCCCACACCTTGGTTTATTGCCGGCATCGCATTCGTCGTCCTCGGAATTTCCCGCGGCATGCATACATCCTTCGGCGTCTTTAACGTCGCTTTGCTCGACACCTTTGGTTGGAGCCGCGGCGCGACGGCAGGTATTTTTTCTATCGTGCTTACCGTCGATGCCTTGCTGTCGCCCGTGGTCGGGCACCTGCTCGATCGATACGGCACGAAGAAAATCGCGATCGCCGGTTGCCTTGCGCTAGTCATCGGTCTGTTCCTCAGCAGCCGGATCTCCGAACTGTGGCAGCTCTACATTTGCTTCGGCCTGATCTTGGCCGTCGGATTTACATTTACCGGCATGGTGCCGCACATTTTTTTGCTATCGGAATGGTTTTCCACCAGGCGGGCGTCCGCGATCGGCTTCGTCTATGCCGGCTCCGGCGTCGGCATCATGGTGCTGGCGCCGATGAGCGAGTGGCTCATTTCGGGTTACGGTTGGGCCCGCGCGTTCGAGATTTTCTCTGCGCTCGTGCTGATCGGCATGCTGCCGATAGTTTGGCTTTACTACCAGCATGGACCGCACGGGCACGGCTTGCACGGTGGACGTTTGCACCAGCATTCCCAAAAGAGCGCGGCCGGCAATCAGTGGACGGGGAAACTAGCGCTGCAAAGCTTGCAGTTCTGGCTGCTTTTCATCTCCCGTATCGCGGCTGCCTGCGGCACGACCGTGATCGTGACCCATCAAGTCGCGCATGTCGCCGACGTGGGTTTCAGCAAATTTTTGGCCGCGTCGGTTTTCGGGCTGGCCGGCATCACCAGCAGCTTCGGCAGAGTGATTTTTGGTTTCATTGCCGACCGTCTGTCAAAACAAGCCGCCTACACACTCAATATCGCCATGACGGTCATCGGCGTCGGCGCGCTCATGATTTTACGCGACCCGAGCCAGGCTTGGCTGCTTTACGTCTACGTGATTTTTTTCGGCATTGGCTTCGGTTCGCGCGCGGTCATCTTCTCCGCGCTGACCGCCGATATCTTTTCCGGCAAGGGTTTCGGCTCGATCCTCGGCTACTCGACGGTCGCCGTCGGCGTTGGCGGAGCGCTGGGCTCGTATTTGGGCGGCGCATTCCATGATTGGACGGGCAGTTATCTCGTATCGTTCGGGCTTTCAACGATACTTCTCGCGATTTCCGACCTGTGCATCTGGGTTGCCTCGGCGGCGGCGGTGACAAACTACGATAGACGGCTCTGGGCCGGAAACTAACCTCTTGACCGGGTTCTTCAATCTTGAGGCGCTGCTCAGAAGCTGTTAGGTTTTTTATTGTAGTGCAACTTTATGGACGCTCGGCTGCGAGAGGGCATCACTCTATTCAACCAGGGTAAATTCTTCGACTCCCACGAGGTTTGGGAAAATTTTTATCGCGACACCGACCAGGAAAATAAGGCCTTTCTCGAAGGATTGATCGGCCTCGCGGCGGCCTATCGGCTGTTCTGTGATTTCGGCGAGATCAGAGGGTCGGCGCGACTGATCTACCAGGCGCTCATTCGTTTGGAAAACTACCAGCCGGCATTTTTACAAGTTCAGGTCAAAGATCTGTGTCAAAGCGCGGAGGCGTGGGCGAAGGCGGCGGAAGCCGCCGGCGCCAAGCCTTCAGCGTCCGACATCCCGAAGATTAAATTGCAGCGCTTCCGTTTTTTCTCATGAGCACCATCGCCCTCGCGGATCGACTGGCGGGCTTTCTGCTTGGTAAATGGACCGGCAGCAAGCGCGTTCAAGGGCTTCAGGGCGGGGCGCACGCTTTTGTGCTGTCGTTGATCGCAGAACGAGCGCAGCGGCCGATATTGATCGTCGTTCCCGGAGCGCGCGAGGCCGAGAACCTTTTTGACGATCTCCATTTTTTTCTCGGCGCCGATCCGGCGGCCGAGCCTTTTCGCAGTCGCTTGCATCTTTTCCCGTCCTGGGAAGTGTTGCCGTTCGAAAATCTTTCTCCGCATCCCGAGAACATCGCCGGACGCCTCGAAGGACTCTACAAGCTGGTCGAGGAATCTGCGCCGATTCTGATCGCGGCTCCGGCGGCGTTGATGCAGCGCGTCCTCCCCAAGGAGTCGCTCAAGCGAGCGTATCTCTATCTGGTCGCCGGCCAGGATCTGGCGCGCGACGCGCTCCTCGAACATTTGGTTCAGTGGGGATTCCAGAACGTGCCGCTGGTCGAAGAGCGCGGCGACTTTAGCGTGCGCGGCGGCATTGTGGATTTTTTCTCGCCGGGATACGCGCGGCCACTGCGGCTCGAGTTCGACGGCGATCGATTGGATTCGATCCGCGAGTTCAATCCGTCGACCCAGCGAACCGAGCGGGTGCAAGAGGAAATGGTCTTGCTGCCGATGAAGGAGTTTTCGCTCAAGGGCGCCGGCCTGGACGAATCTTTGCGCCGCCTCGATCAGCGCGCCGTTGAATTGGAGGTCGACCGACGGGAAAAAAACAGACTGCTCGAATCTCTGCGTTCGGGCATTCCCTACCCTGGTCTGGAGTTTCTGGTGCCCTACTTTAGCCCGGCGCTTGTGCCGGTGTTTTCGTACCTGCCGGAACAAACCTTGATTTGGCTCGACGGCGCCGATCGCGTGGAAGCGGAAGCGGAGCGGTTTGGCCGGGTGGCGTTGGAGCGCAATCAAAACGCCGGAGAAGAGCGCCGGCTGGTGGCGCCGGCCGAAACGCTCTACTTAAACGAGCACCAGTGGCGTGACGCGCTGGCGCCGTTCTCACTGGTGCACGGCGAAGCGCTGATTATGATGGCGGCGTCCGATCAAGCGCAAGCCTCGACCCTCAACGTGGAATCCTATCTGACCGTGGACATTCGCCAGGAAACGGCGCTCCACGGCAAAGATGCGTCGCTCGCGCCTTTGGTCGAACGGCTAAAGTCATGGCACACGGAAAGGGTCGTCTTCGTGGCGCCGACCCGGGTCGATGCGGCGCGCCTGGGCGAGCTTTTGAGCCATTACGATCTCCATGTTCCGCTCGTTGAGGAACCGGTGCGCGAACTGTTGAGGCGCGCGGATTTTAACCGGGCAATTGTCTGCGGTCAGCTCAATCAGAGTTTTCGCTTGCCGGAAGCGCGCCTGGTTCTCGTCACCTTCGATGAGATTTTCGGCACGCGCAAGCGTCAGCCGGCTTCCGCCGGGAAAAATTATCCCAGTCATTTCCTGACCAGTCTAAGCGAGCTCAAGCAGGACGACTATGTCGTTCATCTCGATCACGGCATCGGGGTTTATCGCGGCCTCAAATTCATGAAGGTCGCGGACGTCGAAGGCGAGTTTCTCCATTTGGAATATGCCGGCGGCGACCGCATGTATTTGCCGGTGGACCGCATCAACATGGTGCAGAAATATATCGGCGGCGACGGCGCCGCTCCGGCGCTGGACCGTTTGGGAGGCACGGCCTGGGAAAAGGTCAAGGCGAAAGCGCGCAAGTCGATCTTTGCCATGGCCGAAGAGTTGGTCCAGCTCTACGCTTTGCGCGAAGCGCGCGCGGGCACCGCGTTCGCGGCTCCGGACAATATGTACAAGGAGTTCGAAGCCGCGTTCGAGTATGAGGAAACTCCCGACCAGCAGCGCGCCATCGATGAGACCCTGGCCGGCATGCAGGGCAAAAAACCGATGGATCGTTTGGTTTGCGGCGACGTCGGCTACGGCAAAACCGAAGTGGCCATGCGCGCGGCGTTTCTCGCCGTCGAAGGCGGCAAGCAGGTCGCGGTGCTGGCGCCGACGACGATCCTGGCGCAGCAACACTTGCAGACTTTTCGCCATCGCTTCCGCAACCACGCAGTGCGCGTTGAGATGGTCAGCCGATTTCTCACGGCGAAAGAGGTCGGCCAAATCTTGGACGAGGCGGCGAAAGGCAAGGTCGATGTCGTCATCGGGACGCATCGCCTGCTGCAAAAAGACGTCGAGTTCATGGATTTGGGCCTGGTCATCGTCGACGAAGAGCACCGCTTCGGGGTGGTCCATAAAGAACGGCTTAAAAAAATGCGCCAGCTCGTCGACGTGCTGAGTCTCACCGCAACGCCGATTCCGCGCACGCTGCATATGTCGCTGGTCGGCATCCGCGATCTCAGCATCATTGAGACACCGCCGGTGGACCGCCTGGCGATTCAGACCTATGTGACGCGCTACGATGAGAAATTGATTCGCGACGCGATCTTGCGCGAGCTCGAGCGGGGCGGGCAAGTATTTTTCCTGCATAATCGGGTCGAAACCATCGAGCGCCTGGCGCTAAAACTCGCCGATCTGGTTCCGGAAGCGAAGCTGGCCGTGGCGCACGGGCAAATGCGGCCGAAGCAACTGGAAAAGGTCATGCTCGATTTTTTCGAGCACAAAACCCAGGTACTGGTGTGCTCGGCGATCATCGAGTCGGGCCTCGATTTTCCCAATGCGAACACGATCATTATCAATCGCGCCGATCAGTTCGGCCTCGCCCAGCTGTATCAACTTCGCGGCCGGGTCGGCCGCTCGCACCGCCATGCCTACGCGTACCTGCTTATTCCCGGCGAAAAAGCGATCACGCCTGACGCCGAGAAGCGGCTACGCGCGCTCCAGGAAGTTGACGGGCTCGGCGGCGGCTTCAAGCTCGCGCTGCACGATTTAGAGATCCGCGGCGCTGGTAATTTGCTGGGCGACCAACAGTCAGGGCAGATCACAGCGGTGGGCTTCGAGCTTTACACCGAGATGATGGAAAACGCTGTGAAGGAGCTCAAGGGCGAAGAGATTTTGCCGGAGGTCGATCCGGAAATTCGCCTCGGTATTCCGGCCTACTTCCCCGACACCTATATTCCCGACGCCAACCAGCGGCTCTACTTTTACAAACGCCTGGCGAGCCTCAGAGATGCGGCGGAATTGGCGGAGCTCAAAGAAGAGATCAAAGATCGTTTCGGCCCGTGCAGCGATGTCGTCGAAAATCTTTTTTTGGTGATGAATTTGCGCCGCGTGTTGAAGGAATTTCTGGTCCAGCAAATCAGTGTTTCCGACGGCAAGGTGTTTTTGCTGTTTCATTCCGACTCCCCGGTGAAAGTAGAAAAATTGCTGGAATTGATTCACAAGCAAAAAAGCCGGTTTCGGTTGTCGCCCGACGGGCGGCTCTCTTATGCGCCGAAAAATCAGGATTGGGCCGCATTGTTAGATGAGGTAGCGGAGCTTTTGCACACCGTCGGAGAAACCAGGGCGACACAAAGTTTGTCGCCTGAGGCTGCTGCGGCGCCGATATAGCGTTCGCGGCAAGGGCGGACCACCGGTTGTAGACCGCAAACCGCGGACAGTCCAGGTCTTTTATCCCAGTCCTTGCGCCCGGCGGGTTTGGCTTTTAATGCCGGGTATGGTACCTGTTTTCATGATCTGTCGAAATGCCTTTCCGAGTGAAATACGTATGCTGAGACTGGCAATTAGAACGATCCTGCTGTTGAGTTTTCTCTTCGCTATTCCTCAAAACGGCAGCGCCGCTGTTGTCGAGCAACTGATCGCCGTCATCGACGGCGAACCCTATACTCTTTCGAACATCAACGCTTACGCCAAAACCAAACTGGGCCGCAGTTTTCCCGCGGGCGACCTCAAAGAGATCAACGCCGGTGATCGGCAGGCTCTCGAACAGTTTATCACGGATAAGCTTCTCGAAGCTGAAGTGAGAGAGGCGGGAATCGTCGTCAGTGATGCCGATGTCGACCGCTATGTCGAGCAAGTAAAAAAAAACAATCGGCTATCCGATGAAGACCTCAAAGCGGCGCTGAGCAGAGAAAACCAAACCTTGGCGAGTTATAAAGCATCGGTGAAATCAGAAATCGAGAAAAGCGATCTTATCGACCGACAAGTAAGAAGGAAGGTCACGATCAGCGATGAGGATGTCGAGCGGTATTACAAGCTCAATGCGAAAAATTATCGAAGCAACGACCGGGCGCGCATTCGCCACATCCTTTTGACATTGCCGGAAAATGCCCCCGCCGAGCGCGCTGAAAGCGCGATGGCGAAAGGCAAGGAACTCTACCAGCGGATCTCGGCGGGTGAAGACTTCGCGGCGTTGGCGCGCGAGTACTCGCAGGGCGCGGGACAGGCCGACGGCGGCGAGATTGGCTGGGTCAACCGCGGCACGTTGATTCCCGGCATCGAAGAGGTGGCCTTCCAGAAATTATCCGTGGGGCAGGTTAGCGAGCCTTTCCGCACCAGCATGGGCGTCCACATCGTTAAGCTGGAAGGCCGGGATGCCGGCACCCCAGTGCCCCTTGGCAGCGTCGCGCCGAAGATCAAGGAAGAGTTGATGAATAAGGCGCTGGAGGAGCGTTTCGCCAGGTGGGTGAAGACGGATTTACGGCGCAAGCACCGCGTTGACATCAAAGTCGCCGGCGTGGTTTTCAAGCCGGAAGATTCCAAGGAAGGCACAGTCGACAATTTGATCGCCAAGTCCACCCGCTCCGCGCGCAACGAAGACCGGTCCTTTTTGAGTTATCTCAACCCATTCTCGTATATCGTGAAGGAAACTGCCTTTGAGGAAGATGATCCGAAGAACCCATTACAGGGAAGAAGCATCGTCAGCGTTTTCGGCATGCCGCTCTTCACGAAAGAGACGGTGGAGGATGCTCCCGATGTCCTGTCGCCGCCGCCACAACCAGCCGAAAAGGGCGTCGTCTCCGGCATTATCGATTCGCTGAATCCGTTTTCTGCAAAAAAGCCCTAGTCTAGGCTAGCGAGCGGATATCACATCACAGCGACGCGCGGATGATGGCGTCATTATCCAGACGCGAAGTTTTCCCGCACCACCGTGAGTAAACCGATTATCGCCGTCACCATGGGGGATCCATCCGGCATAGGCCCGGAAGTGATCCTCAAAGCGCTGGCCGATCCCGTCGTCAGCAAGGTCTCGCGACCCTTGATATTGGGCGACTGGGGCGTGCTGCAACGCGCGCGCAAAGGCCGCTCTAAGTTTCCCAAACTGGTTTGCTGGCAGCCCGGGCAGCAACTGCTTCCCATGCTCGATGATCCAAGCGTGCATGTAGTTTGTTCGCTGTCGGCCCTATCTGCCCGGGATTCACGCCCCGGCAAACCAGCAAGAATCGCCGGCCACGGCGCATTTAGCTATATTCGCGTGGCGGCTAAGTTGGCGCTCTCCAAGGTTGTCGACGGCATCGCTACGGCGCCCATCAGCAAAAGCATCCTGATCGATGCCGGTTACAATTACCCTGGCCACACGGAGCTTCTAGCCGAGCTCAGCCGCACGCCGGAGTGCCGCATGATGCTCATGGGGGCCAAGCTGCGTGTCGTGCCGGTAACCGGTCACGTCGCGTTTACCAAAGTGGCGCGTAATCTGACGCGGGATAATATTCAAACTACCTTGGAATTGACCCAGCGCGGGCTCAAGGATTTTTTTGGTATTGCGCGGCCGCGCATCGCGGTGGCGGCGTTGAACCCGCACGGCGGAGAAGAAGGCATCTTCGGCAACGAGGAGATCGAGGTGATCGCGCCGGCGGTGCGGCAGGCGCGCCGGCGCGGGATCAGCGCCGCGGGACCGTTTCCCGCGGACAGTTTGTTCTATCACGCGGCGCGCGGCGATTATGACGCGGTGGTTTGCATGTATCACGATCAAGGGCTCATTCCGCTCAAGCTGCATCATTTCTTCGGCGGCGTCGCGTTGACTCTGGGGCCGCCGTTTATCAGAACTTCGGTCGATCACGGCACGGCGTACGATATCGCCGGCACCGGCAAGGCGGACGCAACCAGTATGAAGGAAGCGATTCTTTTGGCGGCGCGGCTGGCGCGCCGGAGTGCAGGACCGAAACAGAAATGAATTCGGCGATATTCCGCGAGTACGACATCCGCGGTTTGGCGGAAAGAGATTTCGACGCGGAGTTTGCGCTCTTGCTCGGAAAAGTGCACGGCACGGCCATCGCGGCGCGGGGCGGCACGCGGGTCAGCGTCGGACGCGACTGCCGCGCGACGTCCGATGTTTATGCCAAGGCAGTGATCGCCGGCATGATATCGGCCGGTCTGCACGTCTACGACGTCGGCGTGTGCCCGACGCCGTTGCTTTATTTTTCGCTCTTTCATCTCGCCGCCGACGGCGGTATTCAGGTTACCGCGAGCCACAACCCATCGGCGTACAACGGCTTCAAAATCTGCCTGGGCACGGACACGCTTTACGGACAACAGATCCAGGAGATCCGCGCCAGGATGGAACGGGAAGATTTTCGAGAAAAACCGGATGGAAAAATGGAGCGCTGCGAAATTGTCGCGCCCTATCATAAGCATTTGCTCGCCGACGTGCCCAAGCTGGCACGGCCACTCAAAGTCGTCATCGACGCCGGCAGCGGCGTGGGCGGCCCGGTGGCGCCGTCGGTCTTCAGGCAGCTCGGCTGCACGGTATGGGAGATCGCTTGCGAGCCCGACGCCGCGTTTCCATTTCATCATCCGGACCCGACGGTGCCGGAAAATCTCGCAATGCTGATCGACAAGGTGAAAGAAGAAAAAGCGGACGTCGGCATCGCTTACGACGGCGACGCCGACCGGATCGGCGCGGTGGACGAGCGGGGCAATATCCTCTGGGGCGATGAGTTGCTCGTGCTATTTTCGCGGGATGTTCTCAAGCGCAATCCGGGAGCCACGATTATCTCGGAAGTGAAATGCTCGCAGCGCTTGTACGACGACATCGCCAAGAATGGCGGCAAGGCGATCATGTGGAAAGCCGGCCATTCGTTGCTCAAGGCCAAAATGAAAGAAACCCAGGCGCTGCTTGCCGGCGAGATGAGCGGCCACATGTTTTTTAAAGAACGCTACTTCGGCTACGACGATGCGATTTATGCCTCGCTTCGGCTGCTCGAAATTCTCGCCAACTCGGGAAAACCGCTGTCGAGCCTGCTGGCGGATTTGCCGCCGAGCGTTTCGACTCCCGAGATTCGCGTCGACTGCCCGGACGAGCGCAAGTTTGTGATCGCTGCAAAAGCCACGGCATACTTCCGCAAACACTACGAGGTGATCGACGTCGACGGCGTAAGGGTGCGGTTCCCCGACGGTTGGGGATTGATCCGCGCCTCCAACACGCAGCCCGCGCTGGTGCTGCGCTTCGAAGCACAAACCGCGGCGAAGCTGCAGGAATACCGGGCCCTGGTCGAACAGAAGCTCAAGGAGTTCGAGGCTCAATAGCCTGCCATGGCCGGTCACATCCTCATCAAAGGCGCACGGGTTCATAATCTCAAAAACATCGATCTGAAGATCCCACGCGACCGCTTCGTCGTCATCACCGGCGTGTCCGGATCGGGAAAATCGTCACTCGCTTTCGACACAATTTACGCCGAGGGGCAGCGGCGCTATCTCGAATCGCTCGGCGCCGATGCCCGCCAGCTGCTCCAGCAATTGCCGCAGCCCGACGTGGACAGCATCGAAGGACTTTCTCCGACCATCGCCGTCCAACAGAAGCCGGGCTTAGCCACGCCCCGTTCGACAGTCGGCACTCTCACGGATATCCAGGATTATTTAAGAGTGCTCTTCGCGCGCGCCGGACAGCCGCACTGCGTTGGCTGCGGGCGCGCCATCCGCGCATATACGGTGGAGCAGATCGTTGACCAGCTGCTCGCATTGCGGGCGCAAACTCGGATCATCGTTTTAGCCCCGGTGCCGCTATCCCCGGTAGGCGATGTCGCGGCGCTGCTGCGCGAATTCATCCGCCAAGGTTTTGGCCGTGTCCTGATCGACGGCGAGATGCGGGAGCTCGGCACTGAAAGTCATTTCGATGCCAGCGCGGTGCGCCAGGTGGATCTCGTGATCGATCGTCTGGTTGTCCGCGACGGCATTGAAAAACGGCTGGTGGATTCACTCGAAGTCGCGTCGCGGCACGGCGATCAAGTCGTCAAAATACAAGTACTGGGCGGCAACGAAACCGCTTCGGAGCGTGAACTTTTATTCAGTCTGCGCTTCGCCTGCGTGCATTGCGGCGCGTCAATGCCGGAAATGACCCCGAGCATGTTTTCCTTCAACAGCCCTCAAGGCGCTTGCCCTGGTTGTAACGGTCTGGGCGTAATCACCGCTGCGCGCGGCAAACGGAATAAGAGGAGCGGCGAAGGCGGCGGCGCCACTCCATGCCCGGAGTGTAACGGCACCCGCCTCAGCAGGGAAAGTCGAGCGGTGCGAATCGACGGGAACAATATAGCGGAAATTGCTGCCTGGCCGATCGATCCAGCGCGCGAATTTTTCTCGGCGCTCGCGTTCGGCGAAGACCGCAGAGTCGTCGGACAGAAGATCGTCGAGCAAATCGTCCGGCGCCTTCGCGTCATGGCTGAATTGGGCCTCGGTTACCTTAGCCTTGATAGGCCGACGGTGACCCTCTCCGGCGGCGAGCTGCAAAGGGCGCGTCTTGCCACGCAAATCGGCTCGGCGATGGCGGGGGTTCTCTACGTCCTCGACGAACCGAGCATCGGCTTACATCAGAAAGACAACGCGAAACTTTTAAGGCTGCTCAAACAGCTGCGCGACGCCGGCAATACGGTTTTAGTCGTCGAGCATGACCCTGAAACCATGCGTGAAGCAGATTACTTAATCGACATGGGGCCGGGAGCGGGTGTGCGCGGCGGTGAAGTCGTCGCGCGCGGAACGTCAAGCGAGATTTGCCGGAACGAGCGATCGCGCACGGGGCGCTATTTGTCCGGCGTTATGACGGTTCCGATGCCTTCGAAGCGGCGCGACGCCAAGGATAATTTTCTTACGGTGCAAAACGCCAACGCGCGCAACCTCAAAAATTTGACCGTGAAGATTCCGATCGGCGCGATGACTTGCGTGACCGGCGTGTCGGGCGCGGGGAAAAGCACTTTGGTCATGGATGTCCTCTACCCGGGTGTCGCGGTTCGACTGCAGCGCCGCAAAGGCGAGGCTCGCGCGGAAGGAAAAATTCTCGGCTGGGAGAATTTCGAGAGGGTGATCGGCGTCGATCAAAGTCCCATCGGCCGCACGGCGCGGTCCAATCCGGCGACCTATACCGGGCTCTATGATCATTTGCGCGGGCTTTTCGCGCAGGTGCCGGAAGCCCGCGTACGCGGCTACGGGAGCGAGCGCTTTTCATTCAACGCGAGCGGCGGGCGCTGTGAAGCTTGCGGCGGCGAGGGCGTGACTCGGGTCGAGATGTATTTTCTGCCGGAAATTTATGTGACCTGCGCCGTGTGCAAAGGTCGTCGCTATAATCGCGAAACCTTGGACATCAAGTACAAGGGAATGAGCATCGCGGATATTTTGGATTTAACCGTCGATCAGGCGTTGGAGTTGCTCGCCAACATTCCGGCGATTCGCGAGCGGCTCGGTACCCTGCGCGATGTCGGCCTCGGATATCTACACCTTGGCCAACCGGCTTCGACGCTTGCCGGCGGCGAGGCCCAGCGGGTCAAGCTTGCGCGCGAATTGGCGCGGCGATCGAGTGGCCGGACACTTTATGTTCTGGACGAACCGACGAGCGGACTCCATTTTGAAGATGTCAAGACACTCCTGGACCTGCTGCACCGCTTGACTGAGTTGGGCAATACAATCGTTATTGTCGAGCATAATCTTGATGTCATAAAGAATGCCGACTATGTCATCGATCTGGGTCCGGAAGGCGGCCAGCTAGGCGGGGAATTGATCGCCTGCGGCAGTCCAGAAGAGATTGCGGCAGTGGCCGCTTCAGCCACCGGTCAATACTTAAGGAATGTATTTGAGGC
>Ga0075421_100007546_pt1 | contig 13327 bp, 1 predicted proteins | sample SoiMetdeltSBSDD5_FD_75292 | JGI IMG/M metagenome (GOLD analysis project Ga0075421, IMG submission 75292) | Bulk soil microbial communities from a Populus tree surrounding site in Tennessee, USA - Soil MetaG P. deltoides SBSDD5 | ecosystem: Environmental > Terrestrial > Soil > Tree plantation... | reverse complement strand
CGGTAAGCGGCTATCGCCGGGCGAGGAAAGTCGGTGGGCAACTCCAATGGCGGCGCCGTCGCCAATTGTTCACGCCAGTAATTTAGCTGTCGCTCCAGCACTGCGCCCTTTAACCAGCTCCGCTGCCATACGGCATAATCGGCGTACTGTATCTCCAATTCCTCAAGGGGTGAGGGCTCTCCGACGCTATATGCGGCATAGAGGGCGCCTGTCTCTCTGGTTAGGATCCCCAATGACCACCGATCACACACTATGTGGTGCATCATAAAGAGCACCACATGCTTTTCCTCATCAAGTCTCAACACCTTCACCCTCATCGCCGGCTCCTGGCTCAGATTGAATCCTTTTTCCGATTCTTCTCTGGTTATCCTCCGCGCCTCTTCTTCTCTCGCTTCCGGCTTCAAGCCGGTCAGGTCTTCGACATCCAATTTCTTATGACTCCATTCATCGATCACCTGTACCGGCCTGCTTTCCTCGACCTCTATCCGTGTCCTAAGCACCTCATGCCTTCTGACCAGCTCATTAATCACTCGTTCCAACACCTCGAGGTCCAATCTCCCCTCCAGACTCACGGCTGCGGGGCAGTTATAGAAAGGGTTATTCGGAACGAGTTGATCTAAAAACCACAATCGCTGCTGCGCGAACGAGAGCGGCAGGCTTCCCGCCCTTGAGACTCTGACCAAGGGCGGAACTGCATCCTTCTCTCCGGCCTTGATCGTCTCCTCTATCTTTCGCGCTATACCTTCAATCGTCGGCTCTTCAAAGATACTCCTCAGCGGTATGTCAATATTAAATATTTCCCTCACACGCGACATCATCTGGGTCGCCAGCAAGGAATGCCCTCCCATTTCGAAGAAGTTATCTTTTCTGCCCACATCACTCACGCCAAAAAGAGAAGTCCAGAGGGTGGACAAAATCTCTTCGTAAGGGGCGCCTTTGCCCGTAAAATCTACCCCGGCTTCCATCGCGCTCGTTTTGATGGCCGCGAGCGCCTTGCGATCTGTTCGGCCATTGCTCGTCAATGGCAATGTATGGATTGGCAGAAAGGCCGATGGCAACATCTGCGCGGGGAACCGCTCTCTCAGGTACTGTCGCAACGTCTCTGATGTGGGCGCGTTGTCCGTGTTGCAAGCTAAATAAGCTGTCATGCGGGCATTTGCCGATGACTCGCCAGAAAGTACTAGGGCGGCTTGACTGATACCCGGATACGCCATTAACGCACTTTCGATCAAGGCGGGTTCTATGAGACCGAATCTACTATTAATTTGCTTTCCCTGATGGCTGAGAATCTCGATCCTCCCATCTGACAGAGAACGGGCTAGATCTTTAGTTCTGAACATTCGCGTACCCGGATCAGCAACGAACGGGTTGGGGATGAAGTTTTCGGCCGTCAAGGCCGGCTGATCAGTATATCCTCTCGCCAGACCTTGGCCGCATGTCCAGACTTCACCGACGACTCCTGCAGGCGCCGGTCGTAAGTGCGAATCAAGTATATAAATCCGAGTGTTTGCAATGGGTCGGCCTACAGGCGCAATCTCATGCTCGAGTTGAGGGCTACAAACCTGACTCGTTACTGAGCCGGAAATTTCGCTCACGCTGTAGATGTTATATAAGTCCATACCCGTGAGCGAGAAACAGCGGCCCTGAATCGAGCCGCACAACGTTTCACCACTCAAGGTGACCCGTCTAAGAACATTGCAGTTATCGATGCTTTTTCTCTCTAAGAGCAGCGAGAAGATTGAAGGTGTGAAACTGGCAGTCGTGATCTGTTGTTCCGTGATCAAATCCAGGAGACGATCGAGATTCCGGTAGCCTTCCGAACCAGCAATTACGAGGCGCGCGCCGGTCAATAAAGGTCCGAATACGTCTAAGATCGAGGCATCGGCGCATAAATGCCCCCCATGTAATACCCGATCTTCTTGGGTTATGCGGATAGCCTCCTCAATTCCAAACAGGTGATTACACACCCCTCGATGAGTGATCATCACTCGCTTAGGCTCTCCTGTAGCGCCGGAAGTATCAGTGATAAAGGCCAGGTTCTCAGCTTTTACCCTATTGTTTAGATTCGCCCCGCCTTGACCGCTAATCACCTCCCAATCGGAATCGAGCCTGATCGTCTTTGCTTTAGCTTCGAGGCCCTCCACGATCCGTGATCCCTGAGACAGGAGATTGAGTACGCCGATTTCTCGGAACAACTTCTTATTATCTGCCGGCCTTAAAATCAGGCATGCGCCACCTGCCTTCAGGATGCCGAGCAGTCCCACCAGCAATGCGATCGACGGCTCAATAGAAATCCCCACCGCTACTTCAGGTCCCACCCCTAGCGCTCGCAAGTAAGCGGCGAGTTGATTGGCTCGTCTATTCAGCTCGTGATAGGCGATCTGGTCTTGTCCAACAACTGCAGCTATGGCATCGGGGGTTTTATCTGCTTGGGACTCGAACCTCTGATGAATGTATGAATATTCTGGATCCTCTCTCTTGGTCCCCTGCCAGAGAGCCAACATTTGGTCTTGTTCTATTCGTGATAGAAGCGACAGAGATCGGACGGGTTGTTCCGGCTGAGTCGTTATATCATCGATTATGTTTCGAAGCTGTGACAACAGACGACTAATGTCCCCGCCATCAAATCGTCCCAGGCTATAAGCAATCGACAGAGGCAATTCTGGCCCGGGCATGGATACGAGTGTGAGTGGGTATTTCGTATGGACCGGAGAATGAATATCGCTGATCTCCAGGGGCTGCTCACGCTTCTGGGATGATCGTTCTACCGGCGCGTTCTCATAAATCAGGAGGCTCTCGTAAAGCGGCATTCCTGGCGGAACGTCGCTATACTGTTCGGCGAACGAGCTATACTCATATTGGCCGAGTTCAATCTGCTCGCTCTGAATTGTAGACAACCAAGAAAGTAATGAAACCTGTGAAGGAACCTGCAGTCTGACCGGCAACGTATTGATGAATGGACCGATAATTGAGCCGCTACCCGGAAGATCTACCGGCCGCCCAGAAACGGTTATCCCGAATACAATATCCTCCTCCCCACTGTGCCGGCTTAACAATAATCCCCAAGCGCCCTGCAAAATCGTATTGATTGTCAACCTGTTGCGCCTGGCAAAAGCCTGCAGCTTCGCGGTGGTTTCTCTATTGATCGTCACTTGCTCGTCTTGATATCCAGCTGTCCTACTCTCGAGCGCGCCTCCCCCTTGGTCAACCCATAGTTTCGTCGGCCTGCTGAACCCTGCCAGCTTCTTGCGCCAATAGATTTCGGCTTTCTGAAGGTCCTGCCGTTTTAGCCACTCGATGTACTCCCGATATGAATGCGTCTTCTCCGCTACCGGCTCCTCGCCACGCTGATAGGCGGCGTAGCTGGCGAGGACCTCTTGCATAATCAGTGGAGATGACCACCCGTCGCCGAGTAAGTGATGGTAACTCCAGACCAGGAGATAGAGATCTTCCTTTAACCGGATCAGCGACATTCGCATCAGCGGAGGATTCGATAAATCAAACCCTCGCAGGTGGTCGGCTTGAACCAGGACCTGAAAACGGCTCTCCTGCTCCTCTTTTCTCGTTGTTCTCCAATCCATGTAATCAACCGGCAATTTGGCTTGCCGATGAACCACTTGAACGGGATCGTCAAGGTCTTCCCATTCAAACGCGGTGCGAAAGATGGGGTGGCGCTCGATGAGGCGTTGCCAGGCTTTTTTAAATGCCGTTAGGTCTATTTTCCCTTGCAGGTCGCAGGTCAGTTGTAGAAATAACGTTTGTGGATTTAACCCGGAGAGGGTATGGAAGAGCATCGCCTTCTGAAGTGGAGAAAGGGCGTAGATGTCTTCTATATCCTTGCCCGGCCTCATTAACTGATCCAGCCTTCGCTGGTCCAGTGTGGCGAGCGGGAAATCAGAAGGAGTGTAAGGTCGCTCATCGGCGGACTGGCCCCCTGCTATCAATTCCCTCAACACCTCCATTGCCTTCTCGGCCACCGCTTCTATGGTTTCTCGCTTGTGTATATTCTCGCTGTAAGTCCATATCATTTGGAGCCTGCCCCCGATTACACTCCCATTGATTTCGATTAAGTACCTTCGCTTCTCTTTCCGGCTCCGCACTTCTCCAACACACTCATTTGCAACCCGAAACAGCGAGCCCTCTTTCAAAACCAGATCGAGTTGCCCAAAATAGTTGAAACTGATCTCCGCCTGGGGCAATGCTCGCAGCTCATCGCGCAAATGGGAGTCCTCGCTCAAGTACCTGAGCATCCCGTAGTAGATTCCCCGCCTGCCGGCTTCTCTGCCTCCTTCTTTAATGTTGCGCAATAACCCCACAATGTTTCTATTTCTCACTTCAACCCACACGGGATAGAAAGTCGTAAACCATCCGACCGTCCTAGTCAGATCCACATCTTCGATAATCTCTTCTCTCCCGTGTCCTTCCATCTCCACCAGCACTGTCTGCCCCCCTGACCATTCACTGATCGCGCTTGCGACTGCGGCGAGCAAGACCTCATTGATCTGCGTTTTGTATACCCTGGCGACATCTTGCAATAATCTGGCGGTTTCATCCTTATTTAGGCTGACAGCAAGGTTATTGCTGCCCACCACTGTATTCGCTCCTTCCCTATCAATTGGTAGTCTTTTCACGCTCTTTCCCGAATCCGCCAGCCAGTAGCTCGCCTCCTCTCTCGCCCTTTTACTTTGCGCTTCCTCCCTCAACCTCTCCGCCCACCGCTTGTAGGAGGTGGTCTTGGCCCCCAATTTGATCATCTCTCCCTGACTTGCCTGTTCGTATCCCCTCTCGAGGTCGCTCAATAGAATTCGCCAGCTAATCCCATCTATAACTAAGTGGTGAACTACAATCAGCACACGCTGCCTGCGCCCCTTCCCATCAAAGACTACGACTCTCATTAAGGGACCATGACTCAGGTCAATTCCTTTTTGATATTTCTCAGCGGCCTCCTCGATCGTCTCGCTCACCAAGCTCTCATCGATCTCTGAAAGATCCATTACTTCCAAGGCTATCGTTCCATCGGATTCTTCACATACTTGCGTCCAACCACTGTCTGTCTGTCGGAATCTGTGCCTCAAGACATCGTGCTGTTTCACCAACTGGCCGACCACCTTGCGGAGCGCCTCGACATCCAACTCCTCTCTGGCCTCCAGCATGACTGCCTGATTACAGCGCTCCGGCTCCTGGTTATCCGCTTGGAAAAACCATTCCTGTACAGGCGTTAATGGCGCGTCTCCTACGACTCTCTCCTGCCCTGATTCAAGCGGCCCGCCATTGCCCGCAACCGCGGCCAATTCTGCGATGGTCTGGTGTTGATAGAGTTGCTTCGGGGTCAGTCCAAGACCCGCCTCATTCGCGCTTGAGATAATTTGAATGCTGAGGATCGAATCTCCTCCCAGGTCAAAGAAGTTGTCGTGAATCCCTACTCGATCGAGCTTCAATACCGCTTTGAAAATTCCGACCAAAATTTCCTCTGTCCGCGTCCGCGGACCAGTATCACCTTCTTCAGCCTGTTTGCCTACATCTTCTAGGGTTGGCAGTGTCGACAGTTTTTTTCGATCCACTTTTCCGTTGGCGGTTAACGGCATTGACTCTATCAGAGCGAATTTAGCTGGGATCATATATTCAGGAAGGTGGTTTCCAAGGTAATACCTCAATTCCTTAACCGACAGTTCTAAATTTTCTTGATTCAAAACGATAAAGGCCGTCAGACGGGTATTACTTGAATCTTCACTTGACGCCATTACTACCGCATGCCTCACCCCAGAATGCCTGCTGAGAACTGTCTCGATCTCGCCGAGTTCGACTCTGTAACCACGCACCTTAACCTGGTTATCTTTCCTTCCTATGAAATCTATCTTTCCATCCGGCAGGTATCGGCACAGGTCTCCTGTTTTGTACATCCTCTCGCCTGTCATGCCGTTAAATGGATTTGGAACGAATTGCTCGGCCGTACTATCCGCACGATTTATATACCCTCTGGCCAGACCAACACCTGATATGTATAACTCCCCAGCCACTCCCACCGGCGAGGGCCTTCCCTTTTCATCAAGGATGTACCCCTTCGTGTTCGCGATCGGCCTGCCGATGGATACTTTTGGCTCATTGATTGTCGATGTGTCGGCCGGCGCTTCATAGACTGTAGAGGTAATGGTCGCTTCCGTCGGCCCATACTCGTTGAAGAATCTCGATCTCGACGCTCGACGCATCCATTTCTCAAGCCGATCGACGCTAAAGCTCTCTCCGCCTGTCATTACCAACCTCCACCAGCTCAAATCCAACCTCTTGGATGGCGACGATCCGTTAGTCACCTGGTCCAGATACGCCGGCGGCAAATGCAGCGTAGTAACTCCAAGCAACTCACACTCCCGCATCAGGTCGGCGGGCGGCGTCTCCGTCGGATTGCGGTGTAAGACAAGGCTACCGCCGCTCAAAATAGCGGGAAAGATTTCTCCGGCGGCAACATCGAAACTCATGGACAAGAACTGCAGCATTCGGTGCCCCGGGTCCAGGCTATAGGCGGCGATAAGTGAAAGAATACGATTGGTAAAAGAGCGATGATCTGTCATTACCCCCTTCGGCTGTCCGGTAGAGCCGGATGTATAGATTATATAGGCTAAGTTCTCGGCTGCTATCCCACTTACCGGATTCCCAACACTGTAGTTTGAAATGGCTTCCCAATCAGCGTCTATCTTTACAATATGTCCTTTGCAGGAACCTAATCGCTCAATCAATTCCTGCTCGCTGACGAGCGTTATCACATTTGCGTCCTCCAGCATGTAGGCCAGGCGCTCCGGTGGATATGTTGGGTCCAATGGGACATAGGAGGCGCCTGATTTCAGCACGCCCAGCATCGCCTCTATTATCTTGACGCTTCGATTAAGACAGATCCCCACCCTTGTCTCAGGCCCCGCGCCAAGTTCATTCAAATAGCGCGCCAATTGGTTTGATCTATTATTAAGCCCTTGATAACTCAACATATGATCTTCGTATATTACTGCTATGGCGTCAGGCCCTACTTCTACTCGACTCTCAAATAACTCATGAACGCATCTCCGATGCTCATATTCTGATTCTGTCCTGTTCCAGGTCACGAGTATCTCGTTCTGTTCCGCCTGGCTGAGGAGGGACAGCTCCCTCACTTTTGTTTCCGGGTTCGCGCTGATCGCCTCCAATATTGTCTCTAAATGACGCGACACCCGATCTACTATTTCGCTGTCGAAGCAACCACGGTGATAGGTTATCTGTAGCGATGGGTCGGAGCTAGATAACAGCTCTATGCTAAGGGGCAGACTCTCAGCGGAGTAATTCCGCATCCCGGATATGCTCAGGTTTCTATATGTCTGTTCCGCGGAGGCGTCGACTGTATGGCTGTCTAGAAGTAATCTGCTTTCGAAAAGAGGGGAATCTTCTGGTTGACCTATCCATTGTCGGATTTGAGCCAGCGAGTTGTAAGCATAATGGCGCAAGTCGGCCAGCCGTGTGTGAAGTTCTTCCAGCCAGACCCGCGCGATTTTTTCTTCCGGCGCTTTAACAAGCACGGGAAGTGTGTTGGTCAGCGGCCCCAACATCATTTCATCCTCAACGAAACGCTCAGATCGAGCCGAAATGGTGATTCCGAATGTGACTTCCTGTTCACCGCAATAACGATTCAGGAGCAAAGCCCACGCCGCCTTCAGTAATGTGGCCAGGTCGGGCTTGTGGCTGGCCGTTTTCCGCTGCAATCGCTCGACCACTGAAGACGAGAGTCTGATCTGTCGCTTGCCATATCCATTCTCAAGGCCTGTGAGATTGCCTGGGTGTAAAGCCGCCGATAAAGCCGTCGAAGAACTGAAACCTTCGAGCGCCGTCTTCCAGAAGATTTCTGCTTGGGACTGATCCTGCTGCGCTAGCCGGACAATATAATCTCTGTAAGGGGAGACAGGGTTGGACCGCGGCTTGCTTCCGCTGTAGAGCCCGTCATATAGAATAAATAACTCATTCAAAACCAACCACGCGCTTCTTTCGTCCAATAACAGCCGAGAATAGCTAAAGATAATATTGCATGTATCGTTGGCCGTCCAAAAAAGAAACAAGCGGGCTGCCTCTGTTTCTGAAGGATTGGGCTGAAGGCGCAATTCTGAGTCGAGGCGGTCTTTCAGTAGCTTCTCCTGCTGAGAACCTGGTATTTGCTTCCAGTCCTCCTGTTTTACAGGGAGTTTCAGTTCTTTATAGACAACCTGCACGGGTCTTTCGACTCTCTTCCAGACAAATGACGTTCGCAGTATCGGCTGCCGGGTCACGATCTGATTCCAGGCCTCTTCGAAGGATGCTACTTCGAGCTGACCATGCGAAATACAGCTCAATATACCGCGCGTTTGGTCAACTTTCCGACGCTCAGCCACCTGTGAAAGCAGCGCTTCCTGAAACGGCGAAACCGAATATATAGTATCTATTATCTTTGCGCCCATATTGTTATTTTCTCTATCGACCATCATCCCCCCTGTTATTTTGAAGTCTTTGGCTGCCTCGCAGTCTCTACGCTACTTCGCTGTTCAAGGCGCACGCAATCGAGCCTCACGCCCGCATTCCCGCTTGAGCCGATTCGGGCGCTAAGATATGTAAACTAAGTAAGAAATGTGCAAATTAAAGTTGTCTGTTATCAATTACTTCGAAAATATGCACAGACGAAATACGGTCCGCCGTCGCAGGCGCCGAGACACATAGATGCTTTGGATGTCTACAATACTCTCTGCGCCTCCTCTGCGCGCCTGGCGCCTGCGACGGTGAACTGTCTCTCAATACTGACCCCCTCGATTCTATCGAACTTTAATTTGCACAGCTTTCATACAACTGATTGCCTTATTGCGCCATTTACCTGCCGCATTGCGCCCTTGCCCGCATGGAATTGACGCAAGTATTCGAAGTTAGTCGGGAGGGATCGCGAGAGGTCGCGCTGAGTTTGTTTGATTTGTGCGAAAATGCGCTTAGCTTCTTCGACGGCCGCAACGCGGTAGGCCAGGCGCGGCAGCGCATGGTCAGGCAGAAAGCCCATTCCCGCAAAGATGCAGTAATAGCGCTCGTTGGTCCAGAAATGGTGGAATTCGTTCTCAAACGCCCCGTAGTAATCGCCTTCTGTCGAGAGCGGAGGGTTTACGGATAACCCGCACTTGTAAATCTCGACTTTCTCTTTAATATTGTCGCTCAGCACCAGCCCATACTTATTCGCGAGCCAGAAGGGCGAGTCGTCACGCGTGCTGGTAAAGTAGTGCGCTTGCACAAAGTCGCGGCAGTCATCAAACATAAACTCGATCTCGCGGTTGAATCGCTCCACCAGCGCCGGATCGAAGGCGCGGGTCGGGAAATGTTTGGCAAGTTGATATATGGCTGCCGTAATGAAGTAAATACCGGTCGATTCGAGCGGCTCCAGGAAACACGACGAGAGGCCGATTGATACGCAGTTGTTCACCCAGGCTCTGCGGTTGCGGCCAGTGCGGAAGCGAATCTTATTGAGGTCGGTCTTCGATTCGTCTAAATTCCAGAGCTTGCAAAAATCGCGGGCGGCCTCGTCAACTGTCGCGAACTTACTGGAGTAGACGTATCCGGATCCGAAACGCTTAAGCATCGGGATTTTCCAAGTCCAACCGGATTTCATCGCGATTGCGCCGGTGTATGGGTCAATGCCACGCATCGTGTCGTCGTTCGGAATCGGCGCCGCGACCGCGCTGTCGCACAGTAAATGGTCACTCATATCGATGAACGGCTCTCCCAGCGCCTTATTGATCAGGAGTCCGCGAAAGCCCGTGCAGTCAATGAAAAGATCCGCCTCGATCTTGTGTCCCCCGGCGGTCTGGACGCTCGCGATGAATCCACGTCCGTCGAGCGAGACGTGCTTGACCTCATCCAGGATCCGGATCACTCCACGCGCCGACGCCCAACGGCAAAGAAAGTCCGCAACCAGATGCGCGTCAAAGTGCCAGGCGTGGGGTACCGCACTCCGGCCATCCAAAAATTTTGGCGCAAGCTGTGCGTCCATCAACGGCGCTTGAGTAAAGCATTCGTAGTCCACAGGGTCGCCGCTGCCTCGAGTCAGATGAAACCAATACTGAGGCAGGTGCACCCCGTCGATGTAAGGAAGAATGCCGAACGGGTGGTAAAAGTGTGTCGAGGTTTCACCATCTCTCGGCTTGCGCCAATTGATGAACTTGACGGCAGTCTTGAAAGCGCCGTTGACCTCGCGCATCCAGTCGGCTTCCGGGATGCCCAAGAAGTCGAAGAACACGGCTTGCAGATTGGGAATTGTCGCTTCGCCGACTCCAATCTTGGGGATCGATGGCGCCTCCATCAGCTTGATTCTCACGGTATCCCCGAATGCCGTTACCAGATAGGCGGCAGTCATCCAGCCCGCAGTACCTCCGCCAACAATAAGAATGTCTTGGATTGGTTCGTCACTCATCCGATCCTCCTTTTAAACAATTAACTGCTAATACAAATAAGCTACGCGCCAAAGGCTTCAATGATCTTGAACTCGCCTTGTCGGTTAAACTTCAAACCCACGCCGAACGAGTATCAAACTCTGATCTAACCGATAACGTATAAGATTTGAGAAGGTATTGAAGATACTTTGCGGTTCGGCCCTGCGCGAGCCAATAAATGTCGCGCCTGCCCCTGAGAGAACCTTTTCAAGTAGCCCCCGACTGACACCGACGCGCTTACGCGCTTAATCGAGCGAATTAAAGAAGATTTCCAGGAGCCATTATCCTTACCGCCTAAGTGTGGGAAGAAGAGGGAATTCTCTTCTTTTCAAGTGGTTGAGCACATTCAACTTTACTTTGCACAGGCCTCAATTAAGTATTGGGATCGAGGCGGGAAATTGAGCGAACTTATGATGCGGAGCATTCAGTCTATGACGATGGCATCGAACCAGATCGTAACTAGATTGTTTCTATGCGTGATGTACTATTGATCTCCATCAAAATGTTTTCGAAGTCTCTTTGACTTAGTTGAACATCGGGAAAATCCAGCGGCCTTTGGCCTTTGCTCTCTTCGTCGGACAGGAGGCGCAGGTTTGAGAGAGAGCGGTCAGGAGCTTCAACTATACTTTCAAGCAGCGTCCGGAAGCGCGCCAGCATCTCCCTCATCGCCGCAGCGTCAAATAGATCGACATTGTACTCGAGCGTTCCGGCCATTTCATTCCCTCTCTCCTCGATTGACAGGGTCAAGTCCATTTTCGCTATCCCTCCTTCACCTGTGACCTGGGTTAACGTCAATCCTGAGAGTTGAACTGTATGGACGGGCGCGTTCTGGAAGACGAAGAAAGCCCGGAATAATGGCATTTGGTTTAAACTGCGCTCGGGCTGTATCTCACTTACGATCTTTTCGAATGGCACATCCTGGTGCGCATATGCTCCCAATGAAACCTCTCGAACTCGCGCGAGCAGCTCCCGGAAAGTCGGATCGCCTGAAAGGTCTGTGCGAAGCGGCAGTGTATTGATGAAGAAACCGATCAGTTTTTCGAGCTGAATCGAGTTTCGGTTCGCAATCGCGGCGCCCACAATTATATCTTCTTGGCCGGAGTACCGATACAGCAATACCTTAAACGCCGCGAGCAGCAACATAAAAAGGGTGACGCCTTCGCGCCGACTCAGAGCCTTGATCTCCTCGGTCAACCCCGGCGATAACGTCACATATTCACGCGCCGCGCGGCGCCCTGGCACAACCGGAAACGGGCGATCTATGATCAAACTAAGCGTTGGTAGGTTGTCGGAAAGCTGTCGTCTCCAGTAATCAAGCTGCGCGCCGAGCACTTCTCCTTGTAGGTATTGGCGCTGCCAGCATGCGTAATCGGCATACTGAAATTCGAGCTCCGGCAGTGGCGATGCCTTATTTGCGCTCATCGCCTCATAGAGCTCACACACCTCTCTCATCAGTACGCCCATCGCCCAGCCGTCGCTCACGATGTGGTGCATCGTGAAAAATACCACGTGCTCCTGCTCTTCGAGCTTGACCACCTTCGCCCGCAGGAGAGGTCCTCGACTCAAATCGAATCCTGTCGATGCCTCTACTCCCGCTCTTGTTCTGACCTCTTCTTCCTGCTCTTCTCTGGTCAAACTAGTCAGATCTTCCACTTCCAATCTATGGAATTTCCATTCATCGATCACCTGTACCGGCGCGCCCCTATCCAATTCTATCCTCGTCCGCAAGACTTCGTGTCTTCTGACGATCTCGTTGATGACTGCCTCAAGAGCTTGAAGATTGAGCCCCCCTTTCAACCTCACAGCCTCAGGATTGTTGTATACGCTGTTTCCGGGCTCCAACTGGTCGATGAACCATAACCTCTGTTGCGCGAACGAGAGAGGAAGCTTCCCCCCCCTTGAGGCCCTGACCAACGGGGGCGTCTCCTGCTTCTCTCCTGTCCTGATCACTCTTTCTATTCTTCGCGCCAAAGCTTCTATTGTCGCTTCCTCGAATAAGCTCCTGACCCCGATGTCCGCCCCGAAGGTATTCTTCACGCGCGAAACCACCTGTGTTGCTAAGAGGGAATGCCCTCCAAGCTCGAAAAAGTTATCCAGCCTACCTATTCGATCTATCTTCAGCACTTCCTCGAGGATTCCAAGTAGAATCTCCTCGACCGGGGTGCGCGCGCCGGCATACTCCTGCTCTGATTGTGTGCCCCGCCCATTCAGTAGTGACAAAGACGTCAGTCTCTTTCGATCAATCTTTCCATTTGCCGTGATCGGGATCTCTTCCAGGGCCAGAATCGCTTCCGGCACCATATATTCGGGAACTCTCTCTCGGACATGGTTCTTCAGTTCTGCTGAAGTCGCTCCCTCATCTCCAACAACATAGGCGATCAGTCGCTTCCCGCCTCTCCCATCCTCAGTCGCGACTACCGCGCTTTGCTTCACCGACCTATGCCCATTGAGAATCGCTTCGATCTCTCCGGGCTCAATCCGAAAACCGCGCACCTTCACTTGCTCATCAGCCCGACCTAGGAATTCGACGCCCCCATCTTCCAGATATCGCCCGACATCTCCCGTCAGGTAGAGCCGCGCTCCCGCCTCCTCACTAAACGGATTGGGAAGGAACTTCTCCGCGCTCAGTTCGGGTTGTCCCAGATAGCCGCGAGCTACCCCGACTCCTCCGATATAAATTTCTCCTTTCACCCCTATCGGCGAGATCTGATGATTACAATCGAGAATATAGATTTGCGTATTCGCTATCGGCCGTCCAATGGTGGGTCTTCTATGATCACCTGTCTTGCATTCACTCGTACTTACACAGACCGTCGCTTCCGTTGGCCCGTAGGCATTAATGAATCTTCTTCCTTCGCCCCATTTCTCAACTATTT
>Ga0075421_100007544_pt1 | contig 13329 bp, 18 predicted proteins | sample SoiMetdeltSBSDD5_FD_75292 | JGI IMG/M metagenome (GOLD analysis project Ga0075421, IMG submission 75292) | Bulk soil microbial communities from a Populus tree surrounding site in Tennessee, USA - Soil MetaG P. deltoides SBSDD5 | ecosystem: Environmental > Terrestrial > Soil > Tree plantation... | reverse complement strand
TCGATCTCACGGGTGACGGCGATTTCGTTGATTCTAATGAGGATGTATCGACGTATCTAAAGAAAGCCAAGATTCAGATTGGCATGGCACAGGCGTTCGACCGGATGGGCCGCTCGAATACAATGGAAGCGACCCTGAGTAATGTGCTAAAGAAATTCTCACCAGAGCACGCCAATGTCTTGACGGGGTTTGGGCAGGGAACCGTTGCAAAACTGACCATGACATATGATGGCACAACCAAAACGCGCTACATCGGACGGATCAGCCCCGAAGGAATATCCCCCGAACCGGGGCTGTACCGGGGACGTGAGACGGAGATTCGTTGCGATGGACTCTTTCGCGAACTGATGCGCGAGAACGTCTCTATTAGTACACAGGAGAATATCTCGACTAATGCGCTTGCGCTTATGGTTTTAGAACGCAGTCGAATTGTCCCCATTGGCTATACAGGGATGCGGGTTGATGTGGTTGGCGCATCCGAGGTGAATACCGCAGTGGTGCAGGATGTTGCGAACTATTGCAATTTCGATACAGGCGTTCACACTTTTGATATTGTGGCGGATAACTGGCCTGCTGAAATCAGCGTTTTTAACGCCCTCAAGCGTATCACTGAGGCGGAATGGGGAAGGTGCTTCGAGGATCGGGATGGCACGATTCGCTTTTGGAACAGACACCGGACATATAAAGATTATGCGAACGCCGTTGATTGGACGCTGAATAATGCGCGTGAAATGGATTACAAATGGGGCGGCAATGTCATCAAGCGCACCGAGGTAACGTTTCATGCTCGCAAGATTGATGACAGCACTCAAATTGTAGCCCAGTTAGACAACAAACCGGAGTTTCTTGGGCGCGGAGCCGCGATCAAGAAGGGTAAGGGGTGGTCAGCTTTTCAGCTAAAATTGCGCAGCCCCGCAGGAACAAATATCGGGGTGCGTAGCTTGATCAAGCCTGTTCCTCATATAGATTATCGGGCCTTTAGTTCCTACCGTCTTGAACAGGGAAGGGCAGACGCCGAGATTACAGACCAAGTGAGTATTCTGGCTGACATTGTTCCGGGCGGCGTGCGGTGGACGGTAGTTAGTAATTTTCTGGGCTTGGGGAAGATTTTTCCTGCAAGGGGCAATCCCTCCGGTGCTGTTCAGCGTGGAACACGGATTATTGATTACGGCACGGATATTCGCCGCACTTTTAATACTAGTGCCAAAGAGGGCGATCCTATCAAGGTTGATCTCGCAGGCGGAACCTCCGAAGAAGCACAATATCTGGCAGACGGTATCTTATTTGAGCGCAGCGCGATTACTGGCGCAGTAAAGAAGCTAGGTTTTTGGGCGAACAGTTCGCACTCTTTTATGGTGATGACGCGAGATGCGGAAATTGGCGATAGCCTCACTACTACAGAAGCGCAAACCGGGCACTCTCGTAGATACATCATTGTCGGACGGATAGACAATTACGATAAAGGGCATAAGCATTATGTCGAATTTATTTTGGAACCTGCTCCACCCCCGGTTCTTTTGGTGGGCATCACTGGCTACTCTGAGGTTAATACAGCAGTAGTAGGATTTTAGGAGAACAATATGGCATGGGTTAATCCAACTGCTTTTTCGTCAGGCCAAGTATATACAGCATTAGAAGACGGAATCCGGGTAACTGACTTCCTTTATCTTTTTAACCGGGTGCGGCAGTTTGTTATTCCACCCCAAAACGCCAGCAATCAACTCGGCACGCACCCGACCAAGACTCTGACGGCGGGGCAGACTGCCTTCTTCGAGTTCGATGTCCCGGCAGATTTTGACCCGGCAGGCGCGTGGAATGTAGAGGTGATTGTCAGCAACAGTACAACCATTACACCACTCACCTATGCACTGGATACAAATTACTACAGTTTGGCGAATTCCGAGGTGTATAACAACCATACCGGAACAGTGTCCGGGGCGACCCAGAATCTGACTGCTAATGTTCCCAAAGCTTTATCAGTAGATAGTTACCTGACCAGCCTCGCGGCGGGCGATTCGGTGGGCGTGAAGTATACCGCCAGCACCATTCCGAGCGGGGCGCATAGCGTCCATTACCTCAGACTACAGTACACGAGAATCTAATGCCAAATTATCAAACCGAGACGCTGTTAGGCGATAGCAATATCTCGATGGGTACAGAGGGAATCGCGGCTGAGGGCGAGGTCACGATTTACGACCATGTTGCCACGATTAATAATCTTACACGCCGAGTACGCGAAGGGGTTATCTCATCTGGAGATCAAAGCGCCCCTCAGCTTTCGTTAGATTTCTTGTCTACGGATGGGCCTGACAAGCTGATTTATGGCGGGTTTGAGGAAAGTACCCTCGCGGGCTGGACAAAAACACTTGAAACAAGTGGGTCGTGGTCAGAGAATACAAACGCATCGTTTGTGTTCGGAGGCGAGAAATCTGCCAAATGGACGGTTACCACAACTTCGTCGCATGGCATTCTAACCTTGACAACCCGCATCGCTATTCAGGGCGGCAATGCTTATCGGTTTAAGGCTAAGGTTTATGCTGATATTGTAGCCGGGACGACATTAATTGACAGCAATTTCCAAATCAAGTGGTACGCGGAGGAGAGCGGCGGGTCTGTGACTCGTACCGACGCGGTTACGATTGATACCACGCCGAATGCCTGGAAAACCTACGAGGCGAAATGGAATGCCCCTCTTGCCGCGAGTTTTGCTGAGATTGTCATTGACGTACGCGGCTATCAGGCGACAGCGATTTACTTTGATGATCTGACTTTTTCTGAAACCAATGTAGCGGAATTTTTCCGAATGCTACCCACGCCTACTCTTAGCCAGCTTCAGGTTATTACAGGGCCTCTAGCGGGCGGCGCAGATGATGGCGCGTTCCTGTTTCGGCCCGATCCAAGCGGCATTCCCTTATGGCGCGATGACACAAGTAATCTGTGGCAAGGATTGGGGATTAACAATCGAGGCCGCCAGTTAATTATCAATACTACGACAAAAACGGCGATCTACTCTATTACCATCAACGCTGGCGCATTGGGGCAGAATGGCTTTATCGATATTGAATGGACGGGAGAGGCGTTCAATAATACAGGTTCGAATAAAACATATACCTTTGATGTTGATCTGGGCGGAATCAATATTCTGACCTGGACAGCTACAATAGCCAACAGTGCCAGTAATGGCGCTCAGTCGTGGCATTTACGGATGTACAATGACGGCGCAGATACCTTTCAGGAATGTATTTTTTGGTCGGTCGGGGTGGGCGGCATGGCTGTCAATACGATTACGGTAGGTGCAGTTGCGATGGCGCGGAATGCCTCCAATGTTAGTACCGCCGTTGACAACACTTTTGTAGTAAGTTTAACGCTTAGTGCTGCCAGCACTAATTACTTCTTTGAAATGGGCGGCACAAAAGTAGCTGGGCCTATCAAGATTGACGAAGCGCTCGTTAGCTTTTAGGAAATCCTATGTTTGATGTGATAGCGAATGCAAGTCTGTTAGCAAACAGAAATCAAGCATGGCTGGACGAAGATGCGAAAGCATGGTTCGCGGCGCTAGGGATACGCTGTTGGTCTGTTCGTCCCTACACAGACAACCCGAACATATATATATTTTCATTCCGGCCCACCGTACAGCTTCCCCAACCCGCCACACAAGTGCTATGTGATACTTTCATGGCACAACACAACAATGCGATCTTAACAGACGGACAGAAGGCTAACAACCAGGCGCAGAGCGCGGTAGACAATCTCTTGCCTCATCTTAATGCGCTTCTCAGCTTGCCCGCCGCCGATGTTGGATATGCGATCTGTGGCCGCGCAATGGCACACAAGGATGGCGCAGCCCCGGCTGTAATCAATGCGATTGTTGACCGGGCAACCGCTACCAGTTACCTGCAAAGCAAGACGGAATGGGTCAACTTACCCCTCGCCACCAAACAGTGGGTCGCGGATCACTTGGAAATGGAGGCTTTTTTGTTTCAAGTGCTCGTGCTGGTATTGAGGCGGTGATGGGATACTTAAATGGGGGGTAATAACCGATGCTGAGAGACTTAAATAGCCTTCTCGCAATCATCAATGCAATGCCGTACGGTCTTCTAGCTACCGTCATTGCGACCGCAGTTGTGATTTATGTTCTTAAACTGCTGAGAGATCAGACTAATTCCAATAGCGATCTCAATAAATCACTGATAGAAACACAAACCCTTCACAATCGGGAGACTGAGGCGCGCATTGAGGAACGCAAAAGCCGCGAGGAACGGATTCAGAAACTCGAAGAATGGCAGCGCGAATCAGCTAAAGAAAAGGAAACAACCCTAGAACTGATACGTAGTCTGGAGAAAAAGAATAAAGACAATGAGGATATGCTTGCCTCGCAAAAAATGACGATTGGTGGCTATGCTACCGAACTAATTACCTTACAAAATGCACGTACCAAAGAAATTGCAGAGAAAGTAGCAACAGAAAAGAAAATCCACGAACTCGAACAGTCGCTTGCGGAATATAAAACGCTCGTCGAGGCGGCGGAGAAGTCGTCCAGGGAATATCAAGCGCTTGCCGAAGCGCGACTGAAACAAATCGAAGAGTTACAAAAGCAGATCGTTGAATTACTGGACGTTATCAGGGATAGCGGTGTCGTATTTACCAATGAGCGCGAGAGTTGGGAGCGCAGACTCACCGAGGCAAGTGACGAAATAGGAAAGCTAAAAGCTCGCATCGCCACGCTTGAAAACAACAATACCGGAACCGGGCCGCTAGTGGAGAAGAAGGCTGCATGAAAAAACTTGCACTACTACTCACAATCATCGTCCTGACGGCTTGCCAAGCACAACAAATCCCGCCGAAAGGTTCGTTTGCGGGCGGTTGTACCTATCAGACCAACAATGACAACAGTGTCGATTTCCATTGCATCCCGGCTGGCGTCACTCCACAGCCTACAAGTGCAATAATCGCAACGCCGACACAAACACCCGCGCCGAGCGCGACGGTTGCATCGCCTACCAGTACGCCAGTGAAGGGCGTCAACTTATTCAAAGATCCCGGATTCGAGGGGCCATACACCGACCGCCCGAACATTGACGGCTATAACCACACAACCCCGCGTGACTGGAATCCGTTCTATTGCGATGGTTGCCAAGCGTACCGGATCGGAACGGGTAATCCTACCGGGTTACTGCTGGGCCGCCCTGAATATAAGCCCGCCTCGCAGGATCAAGACCCTTTGCGGATTCATTCCGGCAAGGGCGCGGCGGAATGGTTTGGATTCTACCGGGCAATTGACGGCGGGTTATATCAAGTCGTCGAGACTACACCCGGTGCAAGCTGTACGGTTTCGGTTTACGTGCAGTCGTGGAGCGGGTTCGATGGGGACAAAGACCCTCATCAAAGCCATTTGGTCACTGAGGACGATAAGGCTAACTCGACATGGTTTATCCTGATTGACCTGAGCGGTGGATCCCGTCCATACCGGGGCGATCTGCTGAGCAGTCGCGCTTTCGGTTATGACGATTCCATCTATGATGCGTGGGCCAAGATAGAGTTTTCGTTCGTGACAACTGGAACCAAGACAACCATATTCTTTGATAATATGCGGCTATGGCCTGCGCGAAACAATAACAACTATTTAGATGATGCGAGCATGATTTGCGATAGCGCCGTACAGCCCACACAAGCCCCTACATTGAGCGCCACGCCTATAGCGCCTACGAGCGCCCCTGTTGTCACATCGACGCCCATAGCGCCGTTGCCGACTAGAACGCCGGGATCGGGCTTTCCGGTTATCGATAAAGCCGACAATGTGATCTACAAGACTCTACTCCCGGTGAATGTGCGAACGGGTTATAGCACGACTGCGCCGATTACGGGGAGTTATCCGGCTGGCCGCGAGGTTGTGATCAAGTGCATCATTCAACTAAGCGAAACGGATAGTTGGGGCAGCACGGATGCATGTAATATCTTGCCCGCGCATTGGTCTGCTATTCGTATTGGGACAACTGAGTATATGCGCGTACTTGAGGAGCCACAGGGTAGATAATGCGCTCGTTACTAGGGCCTTTCGTTGAGCATATGCAACCCGGCCTTATGGATAAAATCATCGCGTCCAAACCCCGCATTATCAAAACGGGGGACGTAGGCATACTTCGCTTGCTTCATGACGCTATTGGGGAAGGCACGATTTACATCGCAAGGAACTTCGGATACCCGGATGACTTCCCTTCCTTCATTCGGGGCACTACGCCCAAAGACGCCGCCTTTCGATGGGTACACGATCAGGAAGCGACTATTCAACAAGCGCCTTTCGCGTATTGGGAAGGCTTTAATGAGATGGCCGATTGGTCGCTTATGCCTCAATATGGTGAATTCGAGGCCGAGCGGCAGAGATTATTAGCGATTCGAGGTATACATGCTTGCATTGGAAACTTTAGTACAGGTTCTCCGCCGATTGAACCTGACTCTAACGCTTGCTGGGAGCCGTTTTACCCGGCGCTCAAGGCCGCACATCGTTATGGTAACCTACTCGGACTCCATGAGTACGGCGGATATATATTATCGATGGCCTTCGGGGGAAATCAGCGTGAGGCAATGCTCTCCCATCACTACAATATATTCCCCCCTGAATACGCGACGGGATGGCTCTTTGGTCGGTATCGCAAGGTTTGGCAGCAACACATAGAACCGAACGGATGGACAGGGATACGGATTGCGATAACCGAACTCGGCCTTGACATGGCACTGCCAGACATCACCGCCGCATTGAACGACGGTGTGCCCACGACCGCGTGGACTACTTGCGGCAAAGCGTGGTCAAAGAACGAAAACCGCCCGGATACCGAGCAGTTCTACTATGAGCAGCTTCGCTGGGCAGATGAGCAGATGAGCCGCGATCCCTACATGGTGGGCGGTACGATCTTCACATGGGGAAGCAGCGAAGGGCGCTGGCGGGCATACGATGTGAATGGCAACATCGGGGATCGGCTGTTCGCAGGTATGCGTGCTAGCCCCTACCCCGACACTACTCGCGTAGTCGCATCACGACCGGGGCTAAACCTACGCACATTGCCGAGCAAACTTTCCGCCGTGAAGAAAATCTTGCCCTACGGCGACATCGTAAAGGTTGCTACTGATAGCGCTGGATGGAGCCACGTAGTAGCAAATGACGGATACACTGGGTATACGATGAGTAATTTTTTGCAGGAGGTTAGATCGTGACGATTCAACCGTTATCAAGTACGTTTTGGTTGGCCGTAACCCTCATCGGGGCGGCGGCTATGTGGTTCGGTGCGCCCTATGCATGGGTGCGTTTCGCTACCGGATTCGCGGCGGTGTTGACCGCTATTCTATTACTCGTTAGTCGATAGGAGACTTCTATGAAAGATGCTTTACGTAAGTTTGTTGATTGGCTTAAGAAGCAACCCATTATCTTGCCGTTGTTACTCATTCTCAAGAGTCGCAAGGGGTTGATTGCAACGGCGTTGACAACCGGGATCATCGTTCTACTGCCCCAGCTTGAGAAGGTTCACTCTGAGGTGGACGTTGTGGTACTGGCGCTGGTATCGATTGTCGTGACTTGGTTGGCAACCAGCCTCGGTTACGCTCTCGAAGACTCAGCCGCAAAGGGCGCGTTACCCGCCGTCGCTACTACGACATCCACTGCCGGGCCAACCACGACCACGACCGTTAGCGGGCCTGCCGTGATTGCGCCCCTAGCAACATCAAGCGAGGTTTATGGGATGCCCCCTTTAGGTCAGCCGCAGGGTTAGTCTTGCCGCTTGCCGAAAACCCACATGACCAACAAACGGTGTGGGATGCGCAGATTGCTGCCGATCTAGATTGGCCTACGCTGCTAGCCGATCTCGATGCTCTAGAACGCGGCAACGATGATCCGAATCCTGACGTATGGGACATCGCGGCGTAACTGTAGAACGTGCGCAGCGGATTGTGTGATATAATCTCGGAAGCACATACTCGCTCGATCTACGGCGCTGAACCTGTCTGCGGACAGACGGCTAGACCGGGTGTAGCGCTCCGGTAGATAGCGAAAGACCCCCAGTGTATCGGGGGTCTTTGTTGTTATTTTTTCACCGTCTCCTTGCTATCCATCCACGCCAGCCACGCTAACGAGATTGCGCGGGCGGGGGTGTTGGCCTCACCGCGAAACACATTAGGCTCATAAACATTATCCCCCATCGGAATCTCGAATTGTAGCCACACTCTCCATTGTTTCGGGGTAAACATGTTGTCAAGCTTGACGCCAGAGAATGTGTCAGATTGAGGCGGTATCAACGCTAGCGCAACGTCAACCGATTCCGGCCAGTTAGGAGCAAGTTGCCATGTTATATCGGGTTCGAAAGGGCCAAGAGCGGGGTCGTCGTCAAAATATTTACGTCCGCGAGGATCGCGTAGCTCGTAACGATAAATCGTCTTACCCCCAAACCCGTAAGTGCTATACCGTACTTTAACTGTATATCCTAACCTCTCCGCGATCACCCGTTGCAACGCGGCGTTATCCATGCTCGCGTAATCGGTCATTTAGGAGACTCGGTTATCATGGCAACGGCCTTCCGGTGTCCCTCGCGCGCTTCCTCTAGGGTATGGTAGTATTGATATTTTTTATCGTATTCACCGCCGAATATCATTGTTTCATACAGTACGGGAGCGCCGCCTGTATGGCTATAATCCGCTCCGAGAAACACAGTGGATACTTCCACGCCGTCAATTTCATCTAGCGCGACCTGACGCTCGGCAGTCTCAAACCACGTTCCCCATTCATCAATACTATTAGCAAGAACTGGTACACCGTCTTTAAGAATATATAGGTCGGTCATTCCCCCGCCCCTTTCCGGCTGAGCATGGGTTCGCGACCGGTTGTGACGCCGAGTTGGTTTAGTGCTTGCACTGGCCGATTTCTCCGAATAATATCTAGCGCTATCTCCTCGGTTAACTGAAACCATTGCGAAGGAAGTATACCCGATCCATCCGTAAGCATTCTCACCTGTTCTATAATGCTCCCGATTTCCTGTAATTCTTCAGACGTTGTGCCCAGAGCAAGTAAAGTAGTTACAAGCCGTTCCTCGCGGGCGTAACGATGTGCGAACTCTCGGATAGAATCGATCACCGATTGCGCTCCTTGATCTCCACTTTTGTGCCCGGCCAATTGTTGTACACTGTCGTTCGCGAGATGTTCAATTGGCGTGCAATTTCTGACTTATTGAGGCTAGGGTTAGTGTTCAGCAGGTGTTCAATCTTCTCTCTAACACTCATTCCGGCTGGTAACGCTGGCACACTAGGGGATTCTACTACAATCGCACTGGCGCGGCCTTGTACGGCTTCAGGGAGTATGCTGCGCAGTTTCTCAAACACCAGCACATCGATATGGGGGTTAAGCGACCGGATTGACCGTTTAATAGAGCCTCGTAGCGCACTCTGTACTAGTTTGCGGCCATAGGTATCGACATCCGGTGGGGTGTTGCGCCATGCGCGAAAGCGGGCGATTTGTGTATCAAGAAACACAATCACGAAGTCATAGGTGTCGAGCAGTAATCCTAACGCGCCAGCCAGTCGCGCTGCTACTGCTGTCAGGTCTTGATGCGCTTCCCATCCGATTCCGACCATCAGAAGATAAAGCGCCCACGCCCCGCCGATAGCGAAGGGTCGGACGCGCTTGACTTGCTGACCTTCCCCGCCGTAAGCAGCGAGTAGCCATAAGCCGAGAAACATTCCATCGATTAAGGCAACCGTGAGGTAGTCATGGCTAACCGCCCAGGTATCGACGGCGGTTCTGGTGGCGGTTAGCAACTTGACTCCGAACAAACCGAACGGAACACCGAAATCTCTAAGCCATCGTTTCAATAAAAATCTCCCATGTGCGGGAGATCGCGTTATCGGTTAGAATTGTTCTAACCTGAGGAGGCGCAATCTCCGAAAGGTCAAGGCCCCGTTACGGCGGGGCTTTTTAGTCCCTACATTATACCACACCCCCACCAGTAAGCACAAAACACAACTCTTGCAAATCCATGCTATCATATCAGTATGGAACCAACACCCGGCAACATCAAAGTCGCTATCGAATTCATCTTTGTGATGCTTGTCTTCATAGCCCAAGCTATTATTAGTGCTATCCAATTATGGAAAGCTGATGACAATCAATAAACCCACCTTGTACCGCATCTCCGCGCTTGCCGCCGTGTTGTTTGTGATTCTGCTGAGCGTCTTTGCGTGCTCATGGTTAGCAACCAACGCGCTTATGCCCGACAGTGTAGACAAGTCCGGGCGTTCTTTGCTTAATGCTGACTATAGCCCCTGGGGATTCAACACTTCCCTCGATATTAACATTCCCGGCCTAGCAACGGCGGCGAGTCGCGGTGATAGCGACTGGAACGCTGGTAACTTGCCCGCGCCAACCTTTACTATTCCCCCACAGGAAGCGGCAGCGCAACCGCCGCCGACGGCGCGGCCTACTGCTACACAGCAAACACAGATCACTAGAATCCCCCCCCAACCAACCGCAACCGTCGGCAATTCCACCACCGGTGGCGGCGGGGGAACATGCGGATCGCCGTGTACGACTAGCGCTGACTGCGTAGGATTGGCGTGTTTCGGCGGAGTCTGTTGGGATGCACAGATATGCGAACCGAGCGGCTCGTCGAGCGGTGGGGGTTCGTCTGGCGTCGGTAATGGTGGCGGGAGCAGTGGCGGAAGTAGCAGCGGCAATAGCGACGGTGGATCGTGTGCCTGTTCGGGGTTTTGTACACCCTGTCCTTAAAAATAAAAGAGCCGCCGATGTCTGGCGGCTCCACCCAAGCCCTAGCCCTAATAATTCCTACGCGGCTCTCTTCAGCCGGAACTCCTGAAGCGCATCTTGAATAATCTCCACTAAAAGACGTTCGATGCGCCTGTAGTCAAACGTCTTTTCGCTCATGGCAAACGCCGCCAGAAGTTTCGCGCATTCCGGGTCGTATGCTGCTATCCGAGCAAGTAGCATAATGGCCTCTTATTCACTCTTCCCTCAGTGCGTGTCTCTGTTGGTGAGGCCAGAGAGGGCAGTACCGAAGTACCACTTGCTCACAATTATAAGCGAGTATTAGAGTTTTGTTTGTGAATTTTAGGTTAGTTACAAGATTGTTATGTCATTCTCGCATAGCAAGTGCTATCGCGTTCCTGATGATTCCTAACACAAACTGAATTTTGTCATCTGAAGCAGTATTTAGGAAATCGGTTAGCAGGTTGTAGAGTTCCGGCGATTTCATCCTCAATGCCATGTCCGCGTCCGCGAATTCTTCACTCTCAACTACCAGCTTTTCGAGGGGATAGTGCAGACGGTCAGATAGTATTTTAAGCGTCCGTAACGAGGGTAGATCGCCGTGTCGCCAAGCATTTACGGCACTAGCGGATACTCCGGCAGCCCGCGCAAAGGAACGGTTCGATTCGTAGGGTCTATCATCGCCAATCTGCTGATCCAGCCAATTCGAGAGGGGGGTAGGCATATGACCGTCTTTGTGTGCGATGTGGAATGCCATACAATCATTCTAGTACGAAAGTAATAAGTCGGAATAGTTCGATAGACCTATCATGAATACTCTAACTAAATACATACGAACATACAAAGATATACTACCTTGACAATTCTTGCAAGAGCCTATAAGCTAGTATTGCACAGAAAAAAGCGCGGAGGCATAATGCAAGGCGTTAAAAGCGACAATCCAGTAATAGCAGGTTCGACGATTACTATAGCTCTGACACCCGATGAGCGCGATGCATATATCCGCATGGCAAGAATTCTGCGCATGAAGAACTCGGCGCTCGGTCGGCAAATTATCGTTGCCGCTACTGCACATTTTTTTGCTGCGCACGAACAAAACGGCGCGCAGATCAAGATTACTGAGGCTAACTAATGGAATCCAACACCGACAACCCGATCCTTTCTTATCGAAGTGGCACAGTCATAGCACGGCTCCCGGATACGCCACAGGGGACACCCCGGTGTCAGTGTTGCGGCGGCGAGATGGAACACACGGCCACAATTGCGCCGAAGGTTGGCGGACTCAAAGTGTACGAGTGTCGCTGCAATCCCGGAAACTACGAGTATCGCATCCCAAAGAGCGCGGCATGACTCGCAAAGCTTACAACCACAGCAAGCGGAAGCGCATCGCGAAGATCGCGCAGGCGCATCGGAAAGCGAACAGACGGAAGTTTAGCTAGGCTAATTCGGGTCGCACCCGTTTTAGCTTCCTCTCAGCTAAGGGGCGGTCATTGGGATCGCCCCGACTGAGGGGAAGCGTACAAGCTGAGAGGAAACAAGATGTGTGATTTTATGAGTTTCATCGTAGTGCGGAAGGGGCGTGGTTTCGAACTTCTGTTTACCGAAACCGACTCCCATTCCGATATTGTCAATCGAGCCAATCTCGCGGCAAAGAACGACGATGATTGCGTAGCCATTCAGGTAGTACCGCCCTTCGACCGTATGGATGTCGAGCACTACGGAACGCCGCCGATGTGGTTTGAGAAATGCTGTGACATCATCGAACGGCGCGCAATCAAGATTGCTAAAAAGACGGCTCCGGCGCGGAAAGCCTACGAGGAAGTTAAGGCTCCGGCGCGGAAAGCCTACGAGGAAGTTAAGGCTCAGGCGCGGAAAGCCTACATCGAATTTCTGTCCACGATTCCGGGTTACGTCGCGGAATCGGTGGGCGAGACGGTTAACTAGCTATCATCCAACTCTCCTCCTAGTAGACGGGGCGGTTAGCGGACTGCACGCGCCGCCCCACGCGAGGGGAACACGATACCGGGAGTATTTATGAGCGCATTATCACAACGCAATCTACCTAATGGGCGCAAAACTTCCAAGCGTGCCCCTAAACCCACCGGGTCGGAACATACTGCACAAGTAGCACCGCCCTGGTTGGAGGACTGGTTACTTGGAACAGTTGACGAACCCAAGCCGTCTCTACCTCGCAATTGTCGTATTTGCGATAAACCTCTCTCTGCGAACAAATTAGATCGCGGCGCGGATGTTTGTTGGGATTGTACTAGCCCAAAACCCGTTACCTTGCCCGCCGCTACGGTGGCAGTGGTAGCCGCTCCAAATATGACCACTAAGGGCGTGCGATTCTGTTGTGGATGCAAGAAGCACGTTGATGCTAGCGAAATGAAGTCCATGCGCGATCCGCAAATCCCCACCGGGTTCGTTGACCGTTGCGAGAATTGCCGAGCGGCAAACAAAGCGGCTATTGCCTCAAACACGAGTAACAAAGTGCTCGTGCAATCGCCAGAGAGTCCACACGTTTACTACTGGCGACACGCCCCCCCCGTGATGATCTCCGATGCCGAGCG
>Ga0075421_100007542_pt1 | contig 13332 bp, 9 predicted proteins | sample SoiMetdeltSBSDD5_FD_75292 | JGI IMG/M metagenome (GOLD analysis project Ga0075421, IMG submission 75292) | Bulk soil microbial communities from a Populus tree surrounding site in Tennessee, USA - Soil MetaG P. deltoides SBSDD5 | ecosystem: Environmental > Terrestrial > Soil > Tree plantation... | reverse complement strand
GCCGGGCGCGGGTGCCGAAAGGCAACCCCTGATGGGGCGGGCAACCGCCCCGCTCTACCGGTTGCGGAGTAGGCACTCGCGCACCCGTCGCACCCTCGCCGGCACAATGCCGACGGGGCTCGAGGCGCTGGTGCTTGTGCAAGCCGGTGCTGGTGCAAGATTGGAGAAAAGGCCTAAGGACCGGGCTCGAAAAAGGAGGGTGCGTGACGGTCGACCTTGGTTGGCGACACGGGCCGATTGCGTTGCTAGGTTGGCGGCGAATCGAGTCTGCAGGAGCAGCAGTGCGCGCCCCAGCAGGGCTGGCCGACAATCGCCTTCAGGAGCGCCGCATGAGCAAAGGAGACGTGCCGCGGCGGGCAACGGGCCGCGCCGCGGCCAGATAGACCATGGTCCTGGCCGGCGTCGCGCGCGCCTTCTCCGACGATATCGCCATCGACCTCGGCACCGCCAACACGCTGGTGCACGTGGTCGGCCGCGGCGTCATCATCGATGAGCCCTCGGTGGTTGCCGTACTGGCGCGCGGGGTCACCCGAGACGTGCTGGCCGTCGGCCTCAGGGCCAAGGCCATGCAGAGCCGCCCGCCGCCGGAGCCGGTGGACGTGATCCGCCCCATGCGCGACGGCGTGATCGCCGATTTCATCGCCACCGAGGAGATGCTGCGGCAGTTCATCACCCGTGCGAAGACCATGCTGGGCTTCCGCAGGCCGCGCATCCTCATCTGCGTGCCCGCCGGGGCCACGCCGGTAGAGCGGCGGGCGGTCTATGAGACCGCCATGCAGGCCGGCGCCCGCCGCGTCTACCTCCTCGAGGAGCCGGTGGCCGCGGCGCTGGGCGCCGGGCTTCCCGTCGACGGGCGGCGCGCCCTCCTGGTGGTGGACATCGGCGGCGGCACCGCCGACATCGCCGTGCTGGCCGAGGGCAACGTGGTGCAGGCGCGCTCGCTGCGGGTTGCCGGAAACGCCATGGACGAGGCGATCGTACGCTTCGTGCGCCGCAAGCACCACCTGGTGATCGGCGAGGCCAACGCCGAGCGCATCAAGATCGAGGCCGGCACCGCGCTCGCCATGCCGAACGGCCGGCAGGTCGAGGTGCACATCAAGGGCCGCGACCTGCGCGAGGGTCGCGTGAAGAGCGCGGTGCTGACCGATGTCGACATGGCCGAGGCGCTGTCCCGCCCGGTGGCGGAGATCGCCGACTTCATCGAGAGGGCGATCGAGGACCTGCCGCCACCCATCGCCACCGAGGTGACGAGCCGGGAGATCGCGCTGACGGGGGGTGGGGCCCTCCTCGACCGGCTCGATGCCGCGCTGACACGGCGGCTGGGGCTGACCTTCAAGGTGCCGGAGACGCCCATGCATTGCGTGATCCGCGGCAGCGCAGCGGTGCTGCAGTCGCTCGACCTGCGCCAGCACCTGCTGGTCGGGCCGTGAAGACAATGACAGCGCAACCAACAGGGGCGGCTGTGGACACCGACTATCTCCTCTACGACGGCGAGTGTCCGGTTTGCAGCGCCTACGTCGCGATGGCGCGGCTGCGGAAGCTCTATCCGGACCTGAAGGTCCTCGATGCCCGCTCGGAGCCGGACCTTGTCGCCGAGCTGCGCGGCAGGGGATACGAGATCAACGAGGGCATGGTGCTCCACCTGGACGGCACGATCCACTTCGGCGCCGACGCGACACGCATGATCGCCCTGCTCGGCCGTGCCTCGCCTTCCCGGTGGAAGCGGGCGACGCTGGCCCTGATCGGCTCCTCGCCCTGGTCGCAGCGGCTCTATCCGTGGCTCAGCCGCGGGCGCCGCGCCCTGTTGCGCCTGCTGGGGCGCAAACCGATCGGCTGATGCAGACGTGAGACCCTGCTCGTGAAAGCCATGCAAGCCGATCTCACGACCTTCAGATCTCACGATGTCCAGCTCTCCTCGCAACGGGTGGCAGACCGTCAGCGAACGTGCAACTATCGGGATCACGGAAAGAAGGTGGGAGGGGATCGCCCATGAGACGCATCGCATTCGCAGCACTCGCCGCCTTGATCGCCGGCGCGGGCACGCTGGCCATCGCCCAGCAGGTTCAGCACACGCCCCAGGAGCAGGCCAACATCAAGGCCGTGCTGGAGCTGTACGAGAAGGCGCTCAACCAGCACGACTTCGAGGGCGCCGCCCAGTACCTGGGGCCGCGCTACATCCAGCACAACCCGCTTGCGGAGGACGGTGGGGAGGGTCTCAGGAAGTTCATCGAGTTCCGTAAGCAGAAGTTCCCGCAGGCCAAGAGCATCATCAAGCGCTCCTTTGCCGACGGCGACTACGTGATCCTGCACGTGCATTCTGTCCGCGAGCCCGGCACCCGCGGCGTCGCCATCGTCGACATCTTCCGGATGGAGAACGGCAAGGTGGTGGAGCACTGGGACGTGATCCAGGAGGTGCCGGAGGAATCGAAGGTGAAGAACAGCAACGGGATGTTCTAGGGTGTCAGACCCTCTGGGTCGATACCATGGCTCCAACCCATCATGGTGCGTCGTGTCAGTGCGAGCAGAAGGTCGTGCAGCGGTGTCAGACCCGGAGGGTCTGACACCTGCCTCCCACTCAACGCCGCTGATCGCGCTGGACGCCGTCGCGCTCGACACCGAGACTACCGCCCTCGATGCCCGCACCGCGCGTCTCATCCAGGTGGCGGCGTTGCCCGTGGTGGCCGGGCGCATGCGCCCCGACGACCGCTTCGAGCGGCTGGTCAACCCCGGCATCCCGATTCCGAAGGAGACGGTGGCCATCCACGGCATCACGGACGCCAAGGTCGCCGATGCCCCCGCCTTCAGCGACATCGCAGGGCTGCTGGAGGCCTACGTCGGGCAGGCGATCATGATCGGCTACGCGGTGGCCTACGACGTAGCCGTGCTGGAGCGGGAGTACGCCCTCGCCGGCCGGGCGCCACCGCGTTTCCGCGCCCTCGACGTGCGCACGCTCGCCCGGCTGGCGGCGCCGTCGCTTGCCGACTACAGCCTGGAGGCGCTGTGCGAGTGGCTCGACGTGAGGATCAGCGGCCGGCATACGGCGCTGGGCGACGCCCGCGCCGCCGGTGAGATCTTCCTGGCGTTGCTTCCGCTGCTGCGGGCCAAGGACATCCGCACGCTGGCCGAGGCCGACGCGGCAAGCCGGGCGCTGGCTGAGCGCGAGGCCGCCACCATGGGCGGCTATCCGGCGGCGGCGCAGGCGGTAGTGGATTCCCGCCCCGTGCTGGCGCGCATCGACAGCTTCCCCTACCGGCACCGCATCCGCGATGTGATGAGCGCGCCGCCTGCTTTTGCAGGCCCGCAGACCACGGTGCAGTCCGCCATGCGCCGCCTGATCGAGCAGCGCATCTCCAGCCTGTTCGTGCAGCTGCCTTCCGGGGAGACAGGCATCGTCACCGAGCGCGACCTGCTGCGCGCCATCGATGCGCAGGGCGAGGCGGCCCTGTCGCAGCCCATCGGCCCCATCGCCAAGGCGCCGCTGCAGACGCTGCCCGAGGATGCCTTCCTCTATCGCGCCATCGGCCGCATCGAGCGCCTGGGCTTCCGCCACTTGGGTGTCACGGACGCCTCGGGCCGGATCGTGGGTGCGGTGACCACGCGCAACCTGCTCGGCCACCGCGCCACCACCGCCATCGTGCTGGGCGATGCCATCGACAGCGCGGGCGTCCCCGCCGAGCTGGCCGCAGCCTGGGGCCGCCTCAGTCTGATGGCGCGGAGCCTGATGGAGGAGCAGGTGGGGCCGCTCACGGTCTGCTCCGTGGTCAGCGCCGAGATCTGCGCCATGACCCGGCGTGCCGCCGAGCTGGCGGAGGAGACGATGCGCCAGGAGGGCCTGGGCGCGCCTCCGGTGCCGTACGCGGTGCTGGTGCTGGGCTCGGCGGGCCGCGGCGAGAGCCAGCTGGCGGCCGACCAGGACAATGCCATCGTCTATGCCGAGGGTGCCGAGGGCGGTCCCGAGGACCGCTATTTCGAGCAGCTCGCCATCCGCATGAACGAGACGCTCGACGCCGCCGGCGTGCCGCTCTGCAAGGGCGGCGTGATGGCCAAGAACCGGGCCTGGCGCAAGAGCGTGGCCGACTGGCGCGCCACCATTGACAAGTGGATGACGGGCGAGCGTGCATCGCACCTGCTCAATGTCGATATCTTCTTCGATGCGGTGCCGGTGCACGGCGAAGCGGCGCTGGCCGACGCCGTCTGGGCACACGCCTACGACCGCGCGCACCGGGCGATCGATTTCCAGAACCTGTTGATCGAGGCGGCGCGCGAGCGCGACCACCCCTTCACCATATTCGGCCGCTTCAGGGTGGACGAGAAGGGCCGCATCGATCTCAAGAAGTATGGCCTGATGCCGACCTTCACGGCCGCCCGCGTCCTCTCCATCCGCCACGACGTGCGTGCCCGCTCGTCCGCCGAGCGGCTTCGCGGCGTCGCGGCCAAGGGTGCCGCCTCGCCCGCCGCCGTCGAGTCGATCATCGACGCCCAGCGCGCGCTGCTGGCGTCCGTGCTGGCGCAGCAGCTGGTCGATACGGAAGCCGGCGTGCCGCTCTCCACCCGCATCGTCCCGGGCCGGCTCGACAAGGCCCACAAGGCACGGCTCAAGGTGGCGCTCAACGCCGTGGATGCCGCGCTGGAGCTGGTGTCGGAGGGCCGGGTGTGACCACTGCACCTCAGCCAGCGCTGGCGATGAGCCCGCGATACACCCCCGCGCTCGTCTTGAAGATGCGCCGCTGGGTGGCGAAGTCCACGTAAATGAGACCGAAGCGGCGGCCGGTGCCGGAGATCCATTCGAAGTTGTCGTGGCTCGACCAGTGGAAGTAACCCTGCACATCGGCGCCCTGCCGGATCGCCTCGCCCAGGGCTGTCACGTGACGGAGGAGATAGTCGGCACGCCCTGCGTCGTTCACCTGGCCGTCCACGAGAATGTCGTCGCCGGGCACACCCGTGCCGTTCTCGGTGACGATCATGGCCGGATTGCCGTAATCGGCCTTTACGCGCAGGAGGCCCGCCGTGAACAGGTCGGGCCGCGACGGGCCGTTGTAGGGATCGCCGGGCAACGTCGGTGTGGTCATGCGCAGGCCCCAGTTGTCCGTTGCCGCCGGATCGGCCGCGAAGCTGAAGCCGCTGTAGAAATTGACGCCCAGGTAGTCGCCCCGGTTGCGGGCGATGAGCTCCATGTCGCCGGGCTCGATCGGCAACTCCGCGCCGACGCCCCGCAGCGCCGCCACCACGTCCTCGGGGTAACCGCCCTTGAGCATCGGGTCGAGGTAGATGCGGTTCATCAGGCCGTCGGCGAGCCGTGCGGCGTTGGCATCGGCTTCGCTGGCGGAGGCCGGCAGCGCCGGGATCAGCAGCATGGCCACGGCGGCGATGCGGCCGGGAAGTTCGCGCCTGCGGTACTCGTCGATGGCCGCCGCTGCGGCGAGCTGCTGGTGATGCACCATGCGCGCGCCGGGGAACCACGTGAAGGCCGCGGGGGGCAGCGGCGTCAGGGGCACCGGATCGCGCCGGGGCGTCTCCCGGAACTGCTTGGCATAGGCCGTGAAGCCGAGATCGGTGCTGGGCTCGTTCAAGGCCAGGAACAGCTGCACGTCGCCGCCGAGGCTGTCGAACACGATGCCGGCGTAATGCCGGAACCAGTCCACGATCTCGCGGTTGGCCCACCCGCCCTTCTCCGCCAGCGCCTGCGGCAGCTCCCAGTGGTAGAGCGTGGCCAGCGGCTCGATGCCTGCCGCCTTCAGCTCGGCGATGACCCAGCGGTAGTAGGCGATGCCGGCCTGGTTGGGCGCACCCACGCCGTCAGGCAGGATGCGCGGCCAGTTGATCGAGAAGCGGTAGGCATTGACGCCAAGGTCCTTGAGCAGCGCGACGTCCCGGCGCATATGCCCGCGGTCGTACATGTTGAGCGCAACGTTGGCGGTCTCGCCGTGCGCGGCCATCCGATCAACGTTGGTGTAGACGTCCCATACCGACGGCCCCTTGCCGTCCGCCCGCCAGCCTCCCTCCACCTGATAGGCAGCCGTAGCGGCGCCCCAGAGGAAGCCAGGGGGGAACGGGCTCTGTGCCATGGATTACTCCTCCTACCCGCCCAGCCTGGCCCTCAGTCGGCGGTCACTTGGACCCTATGGAACTTGTGCCGCGGAACTCTCAGCCCCCACCCCGCGGCTCTGCGCACCGAACCCCGACAGCGCCCGCCGCCGCGGCACCGCGCGCAGCTTGCCGCCCGACTGGTCCGGCGCGACGGCGGCGACGCGGTCGGCGGCGGCGAGGAGGCGGCTAAAATCCACGCCCGTCGCCACCCCCATGTGCTCGAAGGCGAACACCAGGTCCTCGCTCGCCGTATTGCCGGCGGCACCAGGCGCGAACGGGCAGCCGCCGAGCCCGCCCGCGGCGCCGTCGATGATGCGCACGCCCTGACGATACGCTTCGATGGCGTTGGCGACGCCCAGACCGTAGGTGTCGTGGCCGTGGAAGGCGAACCGCACGCGGTCGCTGGCGTAGGCCGCCAGCAGCCGGCCGAGCAGCGAGCCCACGTGGTTGGTCGCGGCGCGGCCGGTGGTGTCGCAGATGGCAATCTCCACGTCGGGCGCAGCGGCGATCACCCGCTCCACGCATCGCACCACGGCCGCCTCCGGCACGCGGCCCTCCCAGGGGCAGTCGAAGCAGGTCGAGAGGCTGAGCCGCAGCAGCGGCCTGTTGGCGCCCAGGCCCTGCCAGGCGGCCGCGAAGTCGCCGAGGCTCTCCTCCACACTGCGGTTGACGTTGGCGCGGTTGTGGCTCTCGGTCACCGACAGCACCCAGTTGACCTGTCCGACGACATTCCCGGCGTCGAGCGCCAGGGCGAGGCCGCGGGCGTTGGGCACCAGCGCCATGACGCGCGTACTGGCCGGCAGCCGGGCACGCCTGACGATGTCCGGCGTGTCGGCCATCTGCGGCACCGCCCTGGGGCTCACGAACGAGCCGATTTCGATGCGCGGGAAGCCGCAGACGGCGAGACCCTCGACCAGGGCAAGCTTCGCCTCGGTGGGGATGAGAGCCTTCACCGCCTGGAAGCCGTCGCGGGGAGCCACCTCAACGATCTCGACGTCGGCCATCTTTCTCCATCCATGCTGCAGGTGCGCAAAAATTGGACCTGCGATCAAACGTAGCCCAACTCCGCCTCGCTGCCGCCGCAAAAATGGGCGGACCTCGCGGGTGGTGCGGATAGACCAGAACGCTTCGGAGCGGCACATGAGGCCAGGTCAACAACCAACTCTGTCGGCGATCCTCGCCGCCATCATCGGCGCGGCCACGACGGGCGCGGTGCTGCTTGACGGCGTCGGGCTCGTCCCGTCCGCCCAGGCGCAGAGCGCGGAGGAGAAAGAGAGGAAGAAGCGGGAGCAGGAGAGGCAAAGGCCGCCTCCGCCCAGACCACAGCCGCAGCCGGGGGCAAATGTGCCGCCACCCAGGGCGCAGCCGCCGTCCGAGCGGCCTGCGCAACAGTTCCAGAGGCAGCAACCGCCTGAGCGGCCCACCCAGCAGTTCCAGAAGCAGCAGCCGCCTGAGAGGCCTGCGCAACAGTTCCAGAGGCAACAGCAGCCTGAGAGACCCGCCCAGCAGTTCCAGAGGCAGCAGCCGCCTGAGAGGCCCACCCAGCAGTTCCAGCCGCCCAAGCCCGCCGACGCCTCGCCTCCTGAGCTGAAAAAGAAGGAGGGCATCCAGCAGCGCGTCCAGCCGCCACCCGGCCAGCAGGGCGTGAGGCCGCCCCCAGCCACGTTCCAGAACGTGCCGCCGCCCGGCCCCGGCGGACGTGCCCAGCCTCAGACCGTCACGCCGACCCCGCAGCCCGGTCAGCCCAGCGGTCAGCCAGGGCCGCAGGGCGTAAGGCCACCGCCGGCCACCTTCCAGAACGTGCCGCCGTCCGGTCCCGGCGGGCCTGCGCGGCCCCAGACGGTCACGCCTACCCCGCAGCCCGGTCAACCGGGCGGTCAGCCGGGGCCGCAGGGCTTCGCGCCCAGGCGCGTCGACGACATCAAGAAGTTCCGCGTCGAGCGCATCGAGAAGGACGGCCAGCGCAAGGTGATCCAGGAGCCCGACCGGCGCTTCATCGTCAGGGAGAACAACCAGACCATTGTCCGCCACGACGAGAGCGAGCGATTCCTGAGGCGGCCCGGCGCCAGGTCGGATCGCCGCCCGGACGGCACCGTCGAGACGGTCTACATCAGGCCCAACGGCGTGCGCGTCGTCACCGTGGTCGATGCCAACGGCCGTCTCGTGCGCCGGTTTCGCGTCGGCCCCGGCGGGCGCGAATACAACATCATCGACAACCGCCGCTTCCGCCGGAATCTCGCCATCGGTGTGGGTGTCGGTGTCGGGCTTGGGATTGTCGCACTCAACCTGCCGCCCCCGCGCGTGACCATCCCACGCGATGAGTACATCGTCGACTACGACAGGGCATCGGACGACGATCTCTACGACACGCTGATCGCGCCGCCGATCGAGGACCTGGACCGGCCGTACTCGCTGGAGGAGATCCGCGACAACTACGAGCTGCGCGCCCGGGTGCGCTCCGTCGATATCGAGGCCATCCACTTCGACTCGGGCGCCTGGGAGGTGACTCCGGACCAGTACGACAAGCTCGAGCGCATCGCGCGCGCCATGCTCAGGGTGCTGGAGCGCAACCCCGACGCCGTGTTCCTGATCGCCGGCTACACCGACGCGGTGGGCTCGGAGGAGGACAACGCCAGCCTCTCCGACCGGCGCGCGGCCGCCGTCGCCAACGTGCTGACGGAGCAGTTCGACGTGCCCGCGGAGAACCTGGTGACGCAGGGCTACGGCGAGCAGTATCTCAAGATCGACACGCCGGAGCCCGAGCCGCGCAATCGGCGCGTCAGCATCCAGAACGTGACGGGGCTGATGGCCGAGCGCTGAGCGGCGCGCAGCACTGCCGCCGCAGCGTGGGAGCTGATGCTGCGGCGGCTCGTCGGGCCGCGAACGCGGGGACGGCGCATGCAGGGTAGCGACGGCGGGACGGCGGATCGGCGGGACGGCTGGTCAATGTGGCTCCTCTGGGGGCTCCCGGTCGCCATTGGCGTTTTCGCCAGCGCCGTCTTTCTCGCCATGCCGGAGATCGATCTGGCGGCGGCGCGGCTCTTCTACGCACCGGAGACAGGCTTCGTGGGCCGGCGGCTCGTCTGGGTGGAGGTGCTGCGGCAGGCGTTCATTGCGTTCTACTTCGGCGCCATCGCGCTGTGCCTGTTTGGCTTGGTTTCGGTCTGGCGCGTCCGGCCACAATGGCTGCGGCTGGAGCGGAACCGGTGGCTGTTCCTGGCGGCGTGCCTTGCGGCCGGTCCGGGGCTTGTCGCCAACCTCGTCTTCAAGGACCAGTGGGGCCGGGCGCGGCCCGGGCAGATCGTGGAGTTCGGCGGCAGGAAGCAGTTCACTCCGCCGCTGGTGATGACCGATCAATGCCCCCGCAACTGCTCCTTCGTCAGCGGCGAGGCGTCCTCCTCGTACGTGACGTTCTACGCCGCCGCGGCCCTGTTCCCGCAATGGTCCGTCGCGCTGGTGGTTGCCGGTACCGCCGCCGGGCTGGCAACCGGGCTCATCCGCATGGCCCAGGGCGCGCATTTCCTGAGCGACATCGTGCTGGCCGGGGTGCTCATGGCGCTCACCGTGCTTGCACTGCGCGAAATGATGCTGCGGGGCGCCCGGAGCGATCCATCCCGGAGGGAGCCGCAGCCTTCGCCGAGACCCGGGGTCTGAGCTAGAACCGGGCTGACTGGCGGGAAGCGGCCCGGCAGGCGCGGCATACGGTGCCAACTGCAAAGGCTGGGGGGCCTGCTCCAGCGCCCCCAATCGATTGAAAAATGTGCAAAAATACCTATATTCACGGGGCCTCTGGGGTACCTGCCATTGCCCCTCCCAGCCGGCTCGGATATCAACGCTGCCGGGCATTCCGATAGAGCGTTTCGGCGCGATTTCCCGGCTTGAGCAGGGACCGGACGCAATCCTCATCCGCACCCAACCACACACTCAACCCATAGGCATATCCAGTGGCTGATAGAGATACCCCCGCGGGCGGCGGCTCCGGAGCCCCGGAAGGACCCAAGGGCCCGATTGACATCCGCCCGATCGCCATCGCCGATGAGATGAAGCGCTCCTATCTCGACTACGCCATGAGCGTGATCGTGTCGCGGGCGCTGCCTGACGTGCGCGACGGCCTGAAGCCCGTGCACCGTCGCATCCTGTTCGGGATGCACGAACTGGGGCTCGACCACAACAAGAAGTACATGAAGAGCGCCCGCGTGGTCGGCGAGGTGATGGGCAAATACCACCCGCACGGCAATCTGGCGATCTACGACGCGCTGGTGCGCATGGCGCAGGACTTCTCGCTGCGCGTCATGCTGGTGGACGGCCAGGGCAACTTCGGCTCCATCGACGCCGATCCGGCCGCGGCCGAGCGCTATACCGAGTGCCGGCTCACCAAGATCGCCGGCACCATGCTGGCCGACCTCGACAAGAATACCGTGGAGTTCCGGGAGAACTACGACGGCACCCTGCGCGAGCCGACGGTCATGCCGGCCACGTTCCCGAATCTGCTGGTGAACGGCTCGGGCGGCATCGCGGTGGGCATGGCGACCAACATCCCGCCGCACAACCTGGGCGAGGTGATCGACGCCTGCATTGCGCATCTAGATAACCCTGAGATCGGCATCGACGAGCTGACCCAGATCGTGCCGGGACCGGACTTCCCGACTGGTGCCATGATCTTGGGTCGCGCGGGCATCCTGTCGGCCTACCACAAGGGCCGCGGCTCCATCATCATGCGCGCCAAGGTGCACACCGAGGAGATCCGCAAGGACCGCGAGGCGCTGATCGTCACCGCCATCCCCTATCAGGTCGTCAAGAAGACGCTGATCGAGAAGATCGCCGCCGACGTGCGCGAGAAGAAGATCGAGGGCATCTCCGACATCTGGGACGAGACCAACCGCGAGGGCATGCGCATCGTCATCGAGCTGAAGCGCGACGCCATCGCCGACGTGGTGCTCAACCAGCTCTGGCGGCACTCCGACCTGCAGACCAACTTCGGCGCCAACATGCTGGCGATCAACGGCGGCCGCCCGGAGCAGCTCAACCTCAAGGACATCATCTCCGCCTTCACCGCCTTCCGCGAGGAAGTGGTGTCGCGGCGCATTAAGCACCTGCTCGCCAAGTCGCGGGACCGCGCGCACGTGTTGGTGGGCCTGGCCGTAGCCGTCGCCAACATCGACGAGATGATCCGCCTGATCCGTAGCGCACCGAGCCCGCAGGAGGCGCGTGAGCAGATGATGGCCCGCGCCTGGCCGGCCAAGGATGTCGGCCCGCTGGTGGACCTCATCGCCGACCCGCGCCACCGGCTTGAGTCCGACGACACCATCCGCCTCTCCGACGAGCAGGCCCGCGCCATTCTCGATTTGCGCCTGCAGCGCCTCACCGCACTCGGCCGCGACGAGATCGACGGCGAGCTGCAGAAGCTCGCCGTCGAGATCAAGGACTACCTCGACATCCTGTCCTCGCGCACGCGCATCATCGACATCATCAAGAAAGAGCTCGGCGACATCAAGGCCGAGTTCGGCACCCCGCGCCGCACCGAGATCGTCGAGATGGAGGGCGAGGTCGAGGACGAGGACCTGATCCAGCGCGAGGACGTGGTAGTGACGGTTTCCCATCGCGGCTACATCAAGCGCGTGCCGCTCTCCACCTATCGTGCGCAGCGGCGCGGCGGCAAGGGCCGCTCGGGCATGTCCACGCGCGAGGAGGACGTGGTCACCCAGATCTTCATCGCCTCCACGCACACGCCGGTGCTGTTCTTCTCCTCGCGCGGCATGTCCTACCGCATGAAGGTGTGGCGGCTGCCCGCGGCCACACCGCAATCGACCGGCAAGGCGCTCGTCAACCTGCTGCCACTGGCCGAGGGCGAGACCATCACCTCCATCCTGCCGCTGCCCGAGGATGCCAAGAGCTGGGGGCAGCTGGAGCTGATGTTCGCCACCCGGAGCGGCAACGTGCGGCGCAACAGCCTGGCCGACTTCGAGAGCATCAACCGCAACGGCAAGATCGCCATGAAGCTCGACGAGGGCGACCGCATCGTGCGGGTGGCGATCTGCGCCGCGGACGACAACGTGCTGCTCACGACGGCGGCCGGCCGCTGCATCCGCTTCCCCGTGGAAGACGTGCGCGTATTCAAGGGTCGCGACTCCACCGGCGTGCGCGGCATCCGCCTCGACGAGGGCGACGAGGTGATCTCCATGGCCATCCTGCGCCACGTGGAGGCCACGCCCGGCGAGCGCGAGGCGTACATCAAGCAGTCGCTCGCCATGCGCCGCGCTGCCGATCCGGGCACCGAGGTGGGGGAGGTGGACACGGATGCCGAGGAGAGCAGCGAGGCCGTCGAACTGACACCGGAGCGGTATGCAGAGCTGGGCGCGCGCGAGCAGTTCGTGCTCACCGTATCGGAGCGCGGCTTCGGCAAGCGCTCCTCGTCGTACGCCTACCGCATCTCCGGCCGCGGCGGCAAAGGCATCACGGCCATGATCGTCAACGAGCGCAACGGCCGGTTGGTGGCGTCCTTCCCGGTGGAGGACAGCGACCAGATCATGCTGGTCACCGACGGCGGCAAGCTGATCCGCTGCCCCATCGACGACGTGCGCATCGCCGGCCGCAGCGTGCAGGGCGTGCGCATCTTCAAGACCGAGGACGACGAGAAGGTCGTCTCGGTCGAGCGCATCCCGGAGGAAGGCAACGGCAACGGCGGCGAGGAGAGCGAGGAATAGGTGTCAGACCCTCCGGGTCTGACACCTTGGCTCCGACGCCCGGTGGTGCAACGGTGTCAGACCCCGAGGGTCTGACACCTTCACTTCGCGGCCTTGATCTGCGCCAGAGAGAACACGAAGTCCTGGTTCGGCACCTTCTGCAGGTGGCAGGTGAAGCACGGCTTCAAGTCGGCCTTGTCGTTGACGGTGCCGTCGGCCTTGAAGGCGCGATACTCCCACTCGCCGTTGCGCATGTCCGCCGGGTATTCCGCGCCCCAGCCCGTGCGCTTCTCCATGACAGCGATGCCGGCGATCTCGTCGGTCTTGATGAAGCGGCCGTTGGCGTCCTTCTCCGGCTGCCCATCGGCACCGAGCTTGGCCTTGTAGTTGACCATGGTGATGACGGTGCCGCTCGGCAGCGGCCGGCCGGCCTTCACCTCGTCCAGGGCGTAGCGCGTAATGAACAGCTCCCGGAACTGCTTGTTGTCCGGCCTGTCGACCGTGGTGTAGAGCACGCCCTTGGCATAGTTGGCGGGGAACTTCACGTTGTCCGGGCCGGCCC
>Ga0075421_100007540_pt1 | contig 13334 bp, 11 predicted proteins | sample SoiMetdeltSBSDD5_FD_75292 | JGI IMG/M metagenome (GOLD analysis project Ga0075421, IMG submission 75292) | Bulk soil microbial communities from a Populus tree surrounding site in Tennessee, USA - Soil MetaG P. deltoides SBSDD5 | ecosystem: Environmental > Terrestrial > Soil > Tree plantation... | reverse complement strand
TACGCGCCGAACGGGCGCACGGTGGATTCGCCGTTCTATCAGGCGAAGCTGACGTGGTACGCGCGCCTGGCTCGCTGGCTCGCCGACGCCGCCGATCCGACGCAGCCCCTCGCCCTCGGCGGCGACTTCAACGTGGCGCCCACGGACGCCGACGTGTGGGACGCCGCCGCGTGTCACGGCGGAACGCACGTGTCCGAGCCCGAGCGCACGGCGTTCGGCCGGCTCTGCGCGTGGGGCTTGCAGGACGCCTATCGCCTGCACAACACTGAGCCCGGGCGCTACACGTGGTGGGACTATCGCGCCGGCAACTTCCACAAGAACTTCGGGATGCGCATCGACCACCTGCTCGTCACCGCGCCGCTCGCCTCGCGCACGAAGTGGGCGGAGATCGATCGCGAGGCCCGCAAGGGCAAGCCGGTCCCGTCGGATCACGCGCCGCTCGTCATCGACGTCGACGCGCCGGGCTCTCCATTCGACGCCGGCTGGGCAGACGCCGCCGGCCGTATCGCCACGCGCCGCGGGCGCTGACCGGCCCCCGCTCCGCTGCTATGATCGACCCGCGAAGACGACGGAGGAGGCACGCGCACGGATGACGATCAAAGGGAAAGCGTACATCGCGGGAGTCTACGAGCACCCCACGCGGAAGGCGGACGACATCTCGCTGGCGCAGCTCCACGCCCAGGTGGCGAAGGGTGCGCTGGACGACGCCGGGCTCACGAAGGACGACGTCGACGGCTACTTCTGCGCCGGCGACGCGCCCGGCCTGGGCCCGCTGTCGATGGCCGACTACATGGGCCTCGGCAAGCTGCGTCACGTCGACACCACCGAGACGGGCGGCTCGTCCTATGTCGTGCACGTCGGTCACGCCGCGCAGGCGATTGCCGCCGGCAAGTGCAGCGTGGCCCTCATCACGCTCGCCGGTCGCCCCCGCGCGGAGGGGATGGCGACGGGCACCGCCCCACGTAACTACGGCTCCGCCGCGCCCGACGTCCAGTTCGAGTACCCGTTCGGGCCGACCGTCGTGAACCAGTACGCGATGTGCGCGATGCGGCACATGCACGAGTTCGGCACGACGAGCGAACAGCTCGCCTGGATCAAGGTCGCCGCGTCGCACCACGCGCAGCACAACCCGCACGCGCTGCTGCGCGACGTCGTCACCGTCGAGCAGGTCGTCGCCTCGCCGATCATCGCGGACCCGCTGCACCGCCTCGACTGCTGCGTGATCACCGACGGCGGGGGCGCGCTCGTGGTCGTGCATCCCGACGTCGCGAAGCGCCTGAAGCGTCCGCAGGTCAAGCTGCTGGGCGCCGGCGAGGCGACGAAGCTGCAGATGGGCGGCAAGATCGACCTCACCTATACCGGCGGCGCGCGCTCCGGCCCCATCGCCTTCGCGGAAGCGGGCGTAACGCCTGCCGACATCAAGTACGTGTCGATCTACGACAGCTTCACGATCACGGTGCTCATGACGCTCGAGGACCTCGGCTTCTGCGCCAAGGGCCAGGGCGGTAAGTTCGTCGCGGACGGCAACCTGATCGCCGGGACAGGGCGGCTGCCGTTCAACACCGACGGCGGCGGGCTCTGCAACAATCACCCCGCGAATCGCGGCGGCATGACGAAGGTCATCGAGGCCGTGCGGCAGCTTCGCGGCGAGGCGCATCCGAAGGTTCAGGTGAAGAATTGCAACGTGGCGCTCGCGCACGGAACGGGCGGCTCGCTCGGCACGCGCCACGGCAGCGCCACCCTCATCATGGAGCGGGAGTAAGCCATGGCCACCGCACAGCGAAAGATTCCCGCGCCCGAGGCGAGCCCCGAGACGCAGGCGTTCTGGGACGGCGCCGCGCAGGGCAAGCTGCTGCTCAAGAAATGCCGCAGCTGCGGCGAGGCCCACTACTATCCGCGGACGCTGTGTCCCTTCTGCGGCAGCGACGCGACGGAGTGGCTGCCGGCGGCTGGCACGGGCACGCTCTACTCGTACAGCGTGATGCGCCGGGCCGAGGTGCCGTACGCCATCGCCTACGTCACCCTCGACGAGGGCCCCACCATGATGACCAACCTGGTGGAGTGCGACTTCGACCGCCTGAAGATCGGGCAGCGGATGAAGGTCGTCTTCACGCCCACCGACGGCGGCGCTCCCGTCCCGACCTTCACACCCGCGTCGTGATCGGCATCCAGCCCGTCGCCGGCGCGCTCGGCGCCGAGATCTCGGGCGTCGATCTCGCGAAGGTCGACGACGCCACCATGGCCGAGATCCGGCACGCGTGGCTCGAGCACCTCGTGATCTTCTTTCGCGACCAGGATCTCTCGCCCGCGCAGTTCCTCGCGTTCGCCCGGCGCATCGGCGAGCCGATCGAATACCCGTTCGTCAAGGGCCTCGACGAGCATCCCGAGATCATCCCCGTGCTGAAGCTCGCGCACGAGACGCACAACTTCGGCGGGATCTGGCACTCCGACACCACGTACCTCGCAGAGCCGCCGATGGCGAGCATGCTCATCGCGCGCGAGGTGCCGCCCGTCGGCGGCGACACGGAGTTCGCCAACATGTACCTCGCCTACGAGACGCTGTCGGCGGGGATGAAGCGGCTGCTCGACGGCCTCACCGCCGTCAACAGCTCGTCGGCGGCCGACGTGTCGCGCACGCGCGAGGACCGCATCAAGGACAGCGCGCGCGCCGACGCCCGCAAGGAGTACGTCGCCCATCACCCGGTGGTGCGCGTGCATCCCGAGACCGGCCGGCGCGCCCTCTACGTGAACGTCGCGCACACCGTGGGCTTCGAAGACATGACCCCCGAGGAGAGCGCACCGCTGCTCCAGTACCTCGTCCGCCACCAGGTCCGCCCCGACTTCACGTGCCGGTTCCGCTGGCGGCCGGGCTCGATCGCGCTCTGGGACAACCGCTGCGCCCAGCACAACGCCATCAACGACTACCCGGGGCATCGGCGGCTCATGCACCGGATCACGCTGGCGGGTGACCGGCCGAAATCCGTCTGAGCCGACTCAGCGCCGCGCGCGCCAGTGGGAAAAATGTTTCCTCTTGGAGGGGTCCACGAGCGTCTGTACCGTGCGGGCATGACCGAGCACACGCGCGACGAGCTCGTCCAGCTGCTCGCGAGCGAGCGGGCCGCGCGCGCGGAGGCGGAGGCGGCGAACCGTTCCAAGGACGAGTTCCTCGCGATGCTCTCGCACGAGCTCCGGACGCCCCTGACGGCCATCGCGGGGTGGGCGCGGATGCTCCGGGGCACCATTCTGGACCGGGACGCGACGGCCCGGGCCCTCGAGGCGATCGAGCGCAACGCCCGCGTGCAGACCCAGCTCATCGACGACGTGCTCGACCTCTCGCGGATCCTGACCGGCACGCTCGAGATCGCGCGCGAGCCCGTCCTCGTGACGCCCGCCATCGAGGCGGCCCTGGAAGCCGTGGCGGAGGCGGCGACTCGCAGGAAGATCACGATCGAGACCACGCTCGATCCGTCCGTGGGCACCGTGCTCGGGGACGAGATGCGGCTCTCGCAGATCGTCACGCACCTGCTCACCCACGCGATGAAGTCCACGCCGGACGAGGGGCGCATCGGCGTCCGCCTCGAGGAGATTGGCGGCAACGTCGCGCTCGCCGTCGAGGCCCCCGAGGGTCACGCGCCGCGACCGAGCACCCCCGGCGGGCACGGCTTCGGGCTCGCGATCGTCCAGCATCTCGTGAAGGAGCACGGCGGGACGGTGACCGTGGACGATGAGGGTGTCGACGCCGGCGCCCGCTTCACCGTCCTCCTCCCCCGTCTCGAGGGTTCTCGGACCTCGAGCTCGCGGCGCGTCGAAGCGGAGTCGCCCGCCGAGGTGGATCTCCACCACGTGAACGTGCTGGTCGTGGACGACGATCCCGACGGGCGGGACGTCATCGGCGAGATCTTGAGAACGCGCGGCGCCGAGGTTCTGGCGCTCGGATCGGCCGAAGAGGCGCTGAGCGTGCTCGCGCGCCTGGTGCCCGACGTGCTCGTGAGCGACATCGGGCTTGGCGGGATCGACGGCCTGGGACTCATGCAACGCGTGCGGGCGCTTCCGGGGCCGGTCGGTGCGGTGCCCGCGATCGCGCTCACCGCCTACGCGCGCCCCGAGGATCGCGCGAGGGCGTTCGGCGCGGGCTACCAGATTCACATCACGAAGCCGATCGAGCCCACGGAGCTCCGCGCGGCCGTGGCGAAGCTGACCTCGCAGTCACGGGGAAGCTGAGCGGCCGCGCGCTCAGCTCGTCTCGTAGTGGCGGCGCACGCTCGCGAGGACGGCGTCGGCGGTCTCCGGGACGTACTCGCGCAGGGCGAGCAGCGCCGCTTCGGCATCGGGCATCGCGGCCAGCCGCGGATAGTGCTGCAGCAGCGCGCGCCGAAGATCGCCCGCGTCCTGCTCGCCACCGAACACCTCGTCGTACGCCCGCTCGACCGCGTATTCCAGGCGCGCGTAGTCCTCCACGGGGATGAGGTGCGAGTGGCTGCGGCTGACTTCCTGGAGCACGCCGCGGTAGATGGCCGGGTCGAAGGTATCGAGCGAGTACCCGCAGAGCAGCGCGATGCCGCGCTCGACGAGCAGCTCGTTCCACAGCGCTTCGAGCTGGAACGTGGCGGTCAGATCCGTGCGCCGGAGGATGTCCACCATCTCGCCGAACCCCCGCACCTTGCGGAAGCCCGCGTCGTTGACGGCATCGATGACGCCGCCGATCACCGCGCGGAAGCGGTGGCGGTCCGGCGCGCTCTCGATCATGAACGCCGCCAGCGTCTCCTCGGCATCGCGGACCACGAGCTGACCGCGGCGCTCGAACCTTTCCACCGGGATGTGGTGCTGGTCGAGCTCGCGCAGGGTGGCACGCCAGTGCAGCGGCGTGGCGATTACGATGACGGCTTCGCCCTGGCGCAAGCCATCCCCGACCCACCGACCCACCGCGCGCGCGAGAAAGTCGCGGTCCTTGTACAGCTGCGCGACGTGAGTTCCCGGAAGGGGCGTTGAGAGCAGTCCGTGCCACGCCATGGCGGCGTTCATCGCATCTCCTCTTTCGCTTCGGTGGCGACCGTGGACATGGTGGTCCCGAGCTCCCCGATTCCCGGAATCCTAGCGGGCGGCGTCGGCCTCCAGATCCTTGATCGACGCCGCCACGACGTCGATGAGCTGATCGACCTCCTGGGGCGTGATGCAGAGCGGCGGCGCCAGCCGCAGGACGCTGCCGCGGGCGTAGACGATCGCTCCGCGATCCCACGCCTTGCGATCGAGTGACGCGACGAGCGTCTTGTCGAGCGGGCGCCCGGAGTCGTTCGGCTCCACGAGCTCGGCGCACACGAGCAGGCCGCGGCCGCGCACTTCGCCGACGATCCGCGACTTGCCCACGGCGTTGCGGAGCCCGTCCGCGAGTCGCGTCCCCATGGCGGCGGCGTTCTCGACGAGGTGGTCCTTTTCCATGATCTGCAAGTTCGCGAGGGCGGCCGCGCAGGCCACCGGATGCGCCGCGTACGTGTTGGGGTGCACGTTCTCTTCCTTGGTGTCGTCCGCGAAGACCTCGGCCAGCCGCCGGCGCGCGATGCTGGCGGACAGCGGAATGTAGCCGGAGGTGATGCCCTTCGCGACCGACATCAGATCGGGCACGACGTTGTCGTGCTCGACGGCGAACCAGCGCCCCGTGCGCCCGAACCCCGTGATGACCTCGTCCGCGATCAGGAGCACGTCGAGCTCGTCGCAGATGGCGCGCACACGGCGGAGCCAGCCGATGGGCGGCATGATGAAGCCGCCCGACGAGAGCACGGGCTCCTGGATGACGGCGGACACCGTGTCGGGGCCTTCCTTGAGAATGGCCTCGCGCAGCTCGCGGGCGCGGAGCTCGATCAGCTCCTCGTCCGTGCCGGCGCCGCGATCGCGGAACGGATAGGGCGCGGTGACCTTGGCGAACCCGGCCGGCTTCAGCACGTCGTAGGGTGCGGCGAGGTGCGGCAGCCCGCAGATCGCGTAGGTGCCCATCGTGGCGCCGTGATACCCGCCGTGGAACGAGATCACCTTGTGCTTCTCGCTCTTGCCCTTCGCCATCCAGTAGTGCCGGGCGATCTGCATCGAGCGCTCGTTCGCCTCGGAGCCGCTGACCGCGAACATCGTCAGGTCGAGGTCGCCGGGCATCAGCGAGGCGAGCTTCTTCGCGAGCTCGGCGGCGGGACGATTCGAGAACTGACGCGTGGTCGGGTAGTACGCGAGCCGGACGGTCTGCTCGGCGATCGCCTCGGCGATCTCACGACGCCCGTGGCCGACGTTGACGACCGCGAGGCCGGCGAAGCCGTCCATCAGCTTCTTGCCCTGCTCGGTCCACACCCACACGCCTTCGGCGCGGTCGATGACGAGCTCTTCGTCCTTGAGCCAGGCGTGGTCCTGCGTCTTGTGCGTCCAAAGATGGCGGATGGCGTCGGGGGCGGTCGTTGTCATGGCGGTACTGTATCATCCGCCCCATGTTCATCGTAGGCGTCGACGTCGGCGGAACGTTCACCGATCTCACCGCCGTCGACGAGGAGACCGGCCGCGTCGTCGTCACCAAGGTGCCCTCGCAGGCGGGCAACGAAGCGGCGGCGCTGCTCGCGGGTTTGAGCGCGCTCGGCATCGCGAGCCGCGACGTGCGGCGTCTCGTGCACGGCACCACCGTCGGGACCAACGCCGTGCTGGAGCGGCGCGGCGCGCGCGTGGCCGTGCTGACCACGGCCGGCTTCCGCGACCTCATCGAGATCGGCCGCACCAAGCGCAACATCCCCGCGCTCTTCGTTCCCACGTTCGTGCGACCCAAGCCCGTCGTCGAGCGGAAGCATCGATTCGAGGTGGTGGAGCGCCTGCGCGCCGATGGCTCGGTGCTCACGCCGCTCGATCCCGCCAGCGTCGATCGCGCGCTCGACGCCGCGCTGGCCGCCCGCGCGGAAGCGATCGCGGTGTGTCTGCTGCATGCCTATCTCAATCCGGCGCACGAGCGGCTCGTCGCCGATGCGGCGAAGGGCCGCGCGCCCGGGTTGCCGGTGTCGTGCTCCGCCGACGTGGTCCCCGAGTACCGCGAGTTCGAGCGCTTCTCGACGACGGTGCTGAACGCGTACCTCCAGCCGCTGATGGACGAGTACCTGAGCAGTCTCGAGGAACGGCTGCTCGCCACGGGCTACGGGCATGGCGTGCTGACGGTCGGCTCCAGCGGCGGGATGATGACCACCGACACCGCGCGACGGCTCCCCATCAAGACGATCTTCTCCGGGCCCGCCGGCGGCGTGAGTCAGGCGTGCTACGTGGGCGCGACGGCGGGCGTGCCGGACTTCATCACCTACGACATGGGGGGCACGTCGACCGACGTGTGTCTGGTGCGCGAGCTCACGCCGGTGATGACGTCCGATTCGATGATCGGCGCGTTTCCCGTGAAGGTGCCCCAGATCGACATGCACACGGTCGGCGCCGGCGGCGGCTCGATCGCGTGGCTCGACGTGGATGGCAGCCTCCAGGTCGGTCCGCAGAGCGCGCGGGCGCGTCCGGGCCCCGCCGCCTACGGTCATGGCGGCACCGAGGCCACCGTCACCGACGCCAACGTGGTGCTCGGCCGCATCGGCACCAGCAAGCGGCTCGGCGGCAGCATCGGCGTCGACGCGACGAAGGCGTACGCCGTGGTCCACACGCTCGCGACGCGCATGGGCGGCACGCTCTCCGTCGAGGCGCTCGCGGAGGGCATCGTGCGGATCGCGGTGGCGCGGATGACCTCGGCGATTCGCGAGATCTCGATCCAGCGCGGCTACGACCCGCGCGACTTCACGCTGATCGCCTTCGGAGGCGCGGGGCCGATGCACGCGCTCGCGATCGCGGACGAGCTCGGGATCCCCCGCGTGCTGGTGCCGCGCCACCCCGGCAACTTCTCGGCGCTCGGCTTGCTCGCGTCCGACATCAAGCACGACGACGTGCGCACGCGCGTGGGCGTCCTGCGGGACCAGGAGCCGCTGCTCGCCCCGCTGTTCACCGAGATGGCGGGCACCGCGCGCCGCCAGCTCGAGCTCGAGGGCTTCGCGCCGGAGCAGCAGCGGCTGCGCCGGTCGCTCGATCTGCGCTATCGCGGCCAGGCGTTCGAGCTCAACGTCGCGGTGGGCGACGACGGCGACCCGCTCCCGGACCTCGCGACCATCGAAGCCGACCTGCATCGCCGGCATGCGAGCACGTATGGGCACGCGAATCCGGATGCCACGATCGAGCTCGTCAACGCCCGGCTGGTCGGCTATGGCGTCGTCGCGAAGCCCGCCGCCGAGCGGCATCGAAGCGAAACGCGCACGCTGGACGACGCGCTCGTCGAGCGCCGCGCCGTCTGGTTCGGCGGCGCGGCCCACGAGTGCCCGGTGTGGGATCGGGAGCGGCTGCCCGAGCGCGCCACGCTCAGTGGCCCGGCGATCGTCGAGGAGTTCGGCGCGACCACCGTGGTCCTGCCGGGCTGGCGCGGCGTGGTGGACGAGCACGGCAACATCCGACTCGAGAAGGGAACGCCATGATCAAGCACTTTTCGAACGTCTACGCGGGTCACGTCGATCTCGGTGACATGGGGCAAGACGCCACCCCCGCCAACGAGCGCCGGTACTCGAACGCCCATCTCGCCACCGTCTTCGACAAGACGGAGGCGGTCGCGCGCACCATGGACGAGCACGGCTACTCGATCCTGTGGCTGGCCGAGCACCACTTCCAGCACGAGGGCTACGAGGCGATCCCGAACCTCCTCATGGCCGCCGTGCACCTGGCGCACCTCACCTCGCGGTTGAAGATCGGCTGCGGGTTCAACATCGCGCCGATGTGGCACCCGCTCCGGCTCGCGGAAGACTTCGCGACCGCCGACATCCTCACGAAGGGCCGCACCGTCTTCGGCGTCGGTCGCGGCTATCACTCGCGTGAGGTGGAGACGTTCGGCGCGCCGATGCTCGATGCCGAGGCGAACCGCGCGCTGTTCGAGGAGCAGGTCGAGATCATCATGAAGGCGTTCCGCGAGGAGTCGTTCTCCCACAAGGGCCCGCACTACACGCTGCCGCCGAACGTTCCCTACCGCGGCTACGAGCTGAAGGAGCTCACGCTGGTGCCGCGCCCGGTGCATCCCGTGGAGACCTGGCAGCCCGTGGTGAGCGCGAGCCCGCGCGGCCTCGACTTCATGATGAAGCACCGCATCAAGGGGCTCATCGGCGGCGGCGCGGCGACGATGGCCGAGAAGTCGATCTACGCGTACCAGGAGGCGGCGCACCGCGCCGGCCTCGACTGGAAGCTCGGGGAAGGCCTGAGCCTCGGCATCTTCTATCACCTCGCTGACAGCCGCGAGCGCGCCGTCCGCGAGATCACGCCGTGGTACGAGGAGCACGTGAAGATGTTCGGCCCGCTCGGCTTCGTCCCCGGCATCACGCCGGACCAGCTCGCCGCCTCCACCAAGCGCGGCGGCTGGGACGCGGCCGGCGTCCCGAAGGTGACCGACTACATGAAAGTGGGCGCGTGGTTCGCGGGGACGCCGGAAGAGCTCATCGCGTACCTGCGCTCGCTGGAGGACAAGTTCCCCGGCCTCGAGTACGTCCACCTCAGCAACAGCATGGGGACGCCGCAAGCGCAGATGATCGAGCAGCTCGCGCGCCTCGGTAAGGAAGTCATGCCGTTCTTTACCGACATGGGGGGCTCCGGGCGCCCCCCATGCCCCCCGGCGCTTCGCGTCCCGGCAAAGCCGTGACGCTCCGCGAGCCCCGTCGAGGGGCGCCACGGCTCCGCCGGGGTGCCCCGAGCGTTGGGGGGCTTGGGGGGCGCCCGGAGCCCCCCAAGTCCTCAGTAGACCCGATCACGCTCGAGGTGTTGCGCGAGGCGTTCGTCTCCATCGTGCGCGAGATGCGCGTGACGCTCGTGCGCACGGCCTACTCGTCCATCCTCTACGAGGGCGAGGACTTCTCCTGCGTGCTGATGGACGGCGACGCGCAGATCGTGGCGATGTCCAAGGGCCAGGACCATCCGCTGCACATCGTGCCCATCGCGTGGTCGATGAAGGCCGTGCGCGACAAGTTCGGCGACGACATCCATCCGGGCGACATGTTCCTGCACAACGACCCCTACACCGGCGGCACGCACCTGAACGACGTGGCGCTGATCTATCCGATCTTCGCGGAAAACAACATGTTCGTCTTTCCGGTCGTGCGCGCGCACTGGGGCGACGTGGGCGGCATGAGCCCGGGCAGCCTCTCCGGAGGCGCGACCGAGATCTTCCAGGAAGGCGTGCGCATCCCGCCGATCAAGATCGTCGACAAGGGCACGCCGAACCAGGCCGCGCTCGACCTGATCTTCAGCAACATGCGCGGGCCGCGCGAGCGCATCGGCGACTTCGACGCGATGATCGGCACGTGCAAGAAGGCGGCGGAGCGCGTCGAAGGCCTCGCCGCGAAGTACGGCGTGGCCACCGTGCGCGCCGCGGTGGCGGAGCTGATGGATCGTGCGGAGCTCCGCATGCGCCGGGCGATCGGCGCGCTTCGCGACGGCGACTACTTCTACGAGGCGCACCTCGAGAGCGGCCGCGAGCGCCTGGAGCCGCTCACGGTGCGCGCGAAGGTCACCGTGGCCGGCGACGCGATCACCGTCGATCTCACGGGCACGTCACCGCAAACCGCCGGCCCGACGAACGTCGGCCCCGCGATGGCGCCGACCGGCGCCTTCACCATCATCAAGTCGTTCCTCGATCCGGGCTCCGACGTGAACTCGGGCGCCTTCCGGCCGCTCACCGTCATCACGCCGCCGGGCACGATCGTGAACGCCAACCCGCCCGCGCCCTGCGGCGGCATGGTGGAAGTGAAGTACTGCGTGGAGACGGCGGTGATGGGCGCGCTCGCGCCCGCGCTCGACGGCAAGGTCGCCGGCGATCTCAAGGGCGGCGGCAACCACTGCTACGTCGGCGGCCCGCACCCGCGCACGGGCGAGACGTTCATCTTCTACGAGTACCCGGCGGGCGGCACCGGCGGCTACGACGGTGGCGACGGCAGCAACACCGTGCGCGCGTGGACCGAGAGCGACATGACGACGCTGCAGCCCATCGAGGCGATCGAACAGCTCTATCCCGTGCACGTCGAGGCCACCGCGATCCGCGAAGATTCCGGAGGCCCCGGACGATGGCGCGGCGGCTGCGGGCTCACGCGCGCGGTGCGCATCCTGGCGCCGTCCACGAAGCTGTCCGTGCTGGCGGAGAAGGCGGTGCTCCCGCCGTTCGGCGTGTGCGGCGGTGACGCGGGAGCGCGCAACCGCTTCTGGCTCTCCCGCGATGGTGCGGAGATCGCCCCGTCTCCGCTGCCCGGCAAGGTGAGCGCGTTTCCGATCGCGACAGGCGACGTCCTGATGATGGAGAGCTCGGGCGGGGGCGGCTTCGGCGATCCGCTGGAACGCGACCTGACGATGGTGGCCGCCGACGTGGCCGAAGGCTACGTGACGCGCGGGGCGGCGGAGCGGATGTACGGCGTGGTGTGGCAGGCCGACGGGATCGATGCCCAGGCCTCCGCGGCGCGGCGGAAGGAGCTACACGCGGCGCGACCCCGCGTGCGCGTACACACGACCCACGATCTGCCGAGCGGGATTGGCCGCGCCATCCGACTCGACGCCGCCACCGCACGCGCGCTCGACGTGGGCACGGGCGCCGTGGTCGAGCTGGTGAACCCGCGCGGGGCGCCCCTCCGCGCCTGGGTCACCGCGATCGTCCCCGGCAACGGTCACCGCGCCGAGCTGGACGCGGCCGGCGTCGGCATGCTCGCGCTGGCAGACGACGCCATCGTGGAGATTCGCGCCGTCCACTCCGGTCAGCTGGCCGCGAGCAACACGACCTCACCCTCGTCGTCGGTGACCAGCGCGACCTGATCGCGGTCGTTCGGCGCCAGACGCCGCGGGACGATCGCGCGATGCACGAGGTCGCACATGATCCGGTTGGCCACCGCCCAGCCGTCGTCGGTCGAGACGTGGTAGGGACAGAGGCCGTTCGAGTCCGCACCCGATTGCACGCACACCGCGCAGAGGCTCATGACACTGCTCCCTACCGGTGAAACAGCCCGACGCCCGGCGGGGTTCCGGAGGCGCCGCGGGCTTCGGCTATAGTCAACCTACTCCCTCCCCCAAGGACAGGTGCCCCATGTTGATGCGCAAGCTCGGCCGCACGGGACTGAAGGTCGCCGCCCTCTGCCTCGGCGGCAACACGTTTGGCTGGACGACCGACCAGCAGGCGTCTGAAGCGGTGCTCGACGCCTACCTCGACCACGGCGGCAACTTCATCGACACGGCGGACGTTTACTCCCGCTGGGCGCCCGGCAACGCCGGCGGCGAGTCGGAGACGGCGCTCGGCAAGTGGATGAGCGCGCGCAAGAACCGGGCGCGCGTCATCATGGCCACGAAGGTGATGGGGCCGATGGGACCCGGCCCCAACGACACCGGCCTCTCGCGCACGCACATCATGGAGGGCGTCGAGGCGTCGCTTCAGCGCCTCCAGACCGACTACATCGACCTCTACCAGGCACACTGGGACGATCGCGACACGCCCCTGGACGAGACGCTCCGCGCGTTCGACGACCTGGTTCGCCAGGGCAAGGTGCGGTACATCGGCGCCTCGAACTACGTCGCGTTCCGCCTCACGCGCGCGCTCTGGGAGAGCGACAAGCGCGCGCTCGTGCGCTACGAGTCGATCCAGCCGAAGTACAACCTGGTGTTCCGAGACGAGTACGAGCGCGAGCTGGAGCCGCTCTGCCTCGAGCAGCAGATCGGGGTCATCCCCTACTCGACGCTCGGCAGCGGCTTCCTCTCCGGCAAGTATCGCGCGGGCCAGCCGCTGCCGACGACGGCGCGCGCCGGCGGCGTGCAGAAGGCGTACATGAACGACCGCGGCTTTGCCGTGCTCGGCGCGGTCGAGAAGGTGGCGTCGAAGGTGGGCGCGACGGCGGCCCAGGTCGCGCTGTCCTGGCTGGTCCACCGTCCCGGCATGACCGCGCCGATCGCGAGCGCGACGTCAGTGGCGCAGCTGAAGGAGATCGTCGGCGCCGTCGAGCTGAAGCTCGACGAGTCCGCGACCGCGGAGCTCGACACAGCGAGCAGCTGGAAGTAACTGGAAGGAAGCAGGAGACTCGACACTCGCGGAGCGCGCCGGGTCCCCCGGCGCGCGGAGCGTGGGGGGCTTGGGGGGCGCGTCTCGCGCCCCCCATCTCAAACAGCCTGCCGCGTGCCTCCGTAGGCCACGCTGGGGCCGATCTTGCTGTCGGCGAAGATCAAGCTCGCGCGCTTGGTCGTGACCGCCGTCCAGTTGCCGACGGCCTGCTCCGACCACTCGCCGTCCGGGCGCG
>Ga0075421_100007538_pt1 | contig 13337 bp, 12 predicted proteins | sample SoiMetdeltSBSDD5_FD_75292 | JGI IMG/M metagenome (GOLD analysis project Ga0075421, IMG submission 75292) | Bulk soil microbial communities from a Populus tree surrounding site in Tennessee, USA - Soil MetaG P. deltoides SBSDD5 | ecosystem: Environmental > Terrestrial > Soil > Tree plantation... | reverse complement strand
GGTGCTGTCGCCGATCGCCGGCGTCGCCGGCTTCCGTGTTGCGAACATCGGGGACTTCGTCGGACCGAGCGACGCCACGCCCCTGACAACGGTCTCGCAGGTCGATCCCATCTACGCCGAGTTCCCGGTGAACGAGCAGCGGGCGCTGGCGGTGATGCGCCGCTGGGAGGCCGATCCCCGCTCGCGCCGTGACATCGAGCTCGATCTGATCCTGGCCGACGGCAGCACCTACGCGCACCGCGGCCGGGCCGCCGCGCTCGATCGTCAGGTGGACGTCACGACCGGCACCGTGCTCGGGCGAGCGGTCTTTCCGAATCCCGGCAACCTGCTGCGCCCCGGCCAGTATGCCAAGGTCCGCGTGCTGGTCGAGACGCGCAAGAACGCGCTGCTGGTCCCGCAGCGCGCCGTCCAGGACGTGCAGGGCACCCAGCAGGTCGCGGTGGTGCGGCCGGACGACACCGTCGACGTCCGCAAGGTGAAGTGCGACGCGCGCGTGGGCTCGCTGTGGATCATCACCGAGGGGCTCAAGCCCGGCGAGCGCGTGGTCGTCGAGGGAGGCGACCGGGTGCGCCCCGGCCAGAAGGTCCGGCTGGCCTCGAGCACACCGTCCGAGGCGGCCTCGCCGAAGTAGACGCGCCCATGGCGAGGTTCTTCATCAATCGGCCGATCGTCGCCATGGTGATCTCCATCCTCATGGTGATCCTCGGCGTGGTGGCGATGGTGCAGCTGCCGGTTGCGCTGTATCCGAACATCGCGCCGCCGGAGATCCTGCTGCAGGCGCGCTACCCGGGCGCCGACGCCGTCACGCTCGAGCAGTCGGTGGCCACGCCGATCGAGCAGCAGATGAGCGGCGTGGACAAGATGCTCTACATGTACTCGCTCAACCAGGCCGCCGGCAGCCAGATGCAGCTGCGGGTGAACTTCGACGTCACCACCGATCCGAGCGTCGACCAGGTGCTCACCAATCTGAGATACACACAGGCGGCGTCTCAGCTTCCCCCCGACGTGGTGAACCAGGGCGTCACCGTCATCAAGTCGGTGACCAGCCCGCTGGGGCTCTTCGCGCTGTACTCGCCCAAGGGCACCTACGACCCGCTGTTCCTCGCGAACTATGCCTACGTCAACATCAACGACCCGATGACGCGCGTGCCCGGCATCGGGCAGGTCCTGATCTTCGGCGCGTCGCAGTACGCCATCCGCCTCTGGGTCAATCCGGACACGCTGGCCAAGCTGGACATCACCGTGAACGAGATCGCCAGTGCCCTGCAGGCGCAGAACACCGTCAACCCGGCCGGCCAGCTCGGCGGCGATCCGGTGCCGCGCGGCCAGGAGTTCACGTACACGGTCCTGGCGCAGGGGCGCCTGGCTACCCTGGCCGACTTCGAGAACGTCGTGGTGCGAGCCAAGCCGGACGGTGCGCTCGTGCGGGTGAAGGACGTCGCGCGCGTGGAGCTCGGCGCGCAGAACTACATCCGGCGCGGACGCCTGAACGGCGGACCGGCCGCGATCGTTGCCGTCTATCAGCTTCCGGGCTCGAACGCCATCCAGTCCATGAAGGCCGCGACGAAGCTGATGGAGGAGATGAAGGCGCGGTTCCCGGCCGACCTCGACTACGTGACGGCGCTCGACACGACGCTCGCGGTCAGCGCGGGGATCCGGGAGATCACCAAGACGCTCGTCGAGGCGCTCATCCTCGTCGTGATCGTGGTCTTCGTCTTCCTGCAGGGCTTCCGCGCGACGCTCATCCCGCTGCTGGCGGTGCCGGTCGCGCTCGTCGGCGCCTTCATGGTCTTCCCACTGCTGGGATTCTCGATCAACACGCTGTCGCTCTTCGGCCTCGTGCTCGCCATCGGCCTCGTGGTGGACGACGCCATCGTGGTCGTCGAGGCCGTCGAGCAGCACATCGAGCACGGGCTGTCGCCGCGCGACGCCGCACTGAAGGCGATGGAGGAGGTGTCGGGGCCGGTCGTGGCCATCGCCCTCATCATGGCCGTGGTGTTCATCCCGACCGCGTTCATCCCCGGCATCACCGGGCGGATGTACCAGCAGTTCGCGGTCACCATCGCCGTGTCGGTCCTGATCTCGGCCTTCAACGCGCTCACGCTGAGCCCGGCGCTCTCGGCGATGCTCCTGCGGCCGAGGCGGCCGACGCGCGGCCCGCTGGGCGTGTTCTTCCGGGGCTTCAACCGCGTCTTCGAACGGGTGATGGGCGGATATCTCGAGGGCAGTCGTTTCCTGATCCGCAAGGCCGCCTTCGCGATACTCCTGCTGTTCGCGGCGGCGGCCGTGTCGGGCCTGATCGGCCTCCGGCTACCCGCTGGGTTCGTGCCCGAGGAGGACCAGGGCTACATCTTCGCCAACGTCCAGCTTCCTCTCGCCGCCTCGCTCGACCGCACCGCGGCGGTCAACGACAAGCTGGACGCGATCCTCAAGACGCAACCGGGCATCAAGTACTACACGGGGGTGGCGGGCTTCAGCCTGCTGAGCCTGGTGACGACCACCTACAACAGCTTCTACTTCATCACGCTGGACGACTGGGATGCGCGGGACAAGAAGGGGCTGACCGCCAACGTGATCATCCAGCAGCTGAACCAGAAGCTGGCCGGCGTAGCCGAAGCCCAGGCCTTCGCCTTCTCGCCGCCCCCCATCCCGGGCATCGGGACGTCCGGCGGCGTGACGTTCATGCTCGAGGATCGCGCGGGCAAGGACCCCGCGTTCCTTGCCGAGCAGACCGAGAAATTCCTGGCCGCCGCGCGGAAGCGCCCCGAGTTCGCGCGGCTGTTCACGACGTTGCTGCCGAGCGTGCCCCAGTTCTACGCCGAGGTGGATCGCGACAAGGTTCTGAAGCAAGGCATCAGCCTGAACTCGGTGTACCAGGCCCTCCAGGCGTTCCTCGGCGGCGCCTTCGTGAACTACTTCAACCAGTACGGACGGGTGTGGCAGGTGTACGTACAGGCCGAAGGACAGTTCAGAACCCAGGCCGACCAGGTCGGTCGGTTTTACGTGCGCAACGCCACGGGCCAGCCGGTGCCGCTGTCGACGCTGGTCCGGATGCGAGAGGTCAGCGGTCCGGAGTTCACGACCCGGTTCAACGAATATCGCGCGGCGCAGATCAATGGTCTTCTCGCACCCGGGTTCAGCACGCGGCAGGGGATGCGGGCCCTCGAAGCGGTCTTCGCGGAGACGATGCCGCGCGAGATGGGCTTCGATTACTCGGGCATGTCGTTCCAGGAGCAGGTGGCGTCCCAGGGAGTGCCGCCGAGCGTGGTCCTCGGCTTCTCGGTGCTGGTGGTGTTCTTGCTCATGGCCGCCCTGTACGAAAGCTGGACGCTTCCGTTCGCTGTCCTGCTCGCCACGCCCATCGCCCTCTTCGGCGCCCTCGCCGCGCTCTGGCTCCGCCACTTCGAGCTCGACGTCTTCTCGCAGATCGGCCTGCTCATGGTGATCGGCCTCGCCGCCAAGAACGCGATCCTCATCGTGGAGTTTGCCAAGGTCGCGTACGAGGGAGGGATGTCGCTCGTCGACGCCGCGCTCGAAGGCGTCCGTGTGCGTCGGCGCGCCCTCTTCATGACCTCGTTCGCATTCATCCTGGGTTGCGTGCCGTTGTGGACCGCCGCCGGTGCCGGGGCGGTGGGACGCCGGGTGCTCGGTACCGTGGTGATCGGCGGGATGCTGACCGATACGCTCATCGCCAGTCTCTTCATCTCGGTGAGCTTCTATGTCAGTGAGCGCTTCAGCCCGAAGCCGGTCCACGCCGCACCGCCGCACGCGGAGCTGGCTCCGATCGCCGGCGCAAGCAACGGCGAGCGCTCGCCCGGGGAGACACGTTCGTGACGTGGCCGGCGAGGCTCGTTTCCACGCTCGTCGCGGCCGCGGTGCTCGCGGGCTGCGCGATCGGGCCGGACTACAAGCGGCCCACCATCACGAATCCCGAGACATTTCGGGGCCAGGTCATGACCGAGGCGGCGTCCCTCGCGGACGCGCCCTGGTGGGAGGCGTTCCAGGATCCAATTCTGAAGAATCTGATCCAGGAAGCTCTTCGCAACAACTATGACGTCTCCATCGCCGCCGCGCGGGTGCGCGAAGCCCGCGCGAATCTCACGGTGTCACGATCGGACTTCTTCCCGTCACTCGACTATGACGCGAGCGCGGCGAGGGGCAAGGTGACCCCCGGCATCCTCGGAGGTGTCGGCGGCCCGTCGCTGCGCGCGAACAATGCCTACTCGGCCTCGATGAGCATGTCCTGGGAGCTCGACATCTGGGGCCGTATCCGCCGCCTGAACGAAGCCGCGCGCGCCACGCTCTTCTCGACCGAGGACGCTCGACGCGGTGTCTGGTTGACGCTCGTCAGCGATCTGGCCCAGGCCTACTTCGAGCTGCTGGAGCTCGACGTGCAGTTACAAATTGCCCGCAACAGTACGCAGGCGTACCAGCGCACGTACAACCTGTTCCTCGATCGCTTCAACCTCGGTGTCGCCTCGAAGCTCGAGACGTCGCGCGCGCTGGGCGCCCTCGGAGAGGCGGAGGCCACCGTTCCGCAGCTCGAGAGCAATATCGTCGCGAAGGAAAATCAGATCAGCATCCTGCTCGGGAGGGCGCCGAGCCCGATTCCTCGCGGCCAGCCGATGTACGATCAGCCCGTGGTGCCGACCGTACCGGCCGGGCTGCCATCGGCGCTGCTCGAGCGACGTCCGGATCTGCGGCAGGCCGAGGACCAGCTCGTCGCCGCCAACGCCCGGATCGGCGTCGCCAAGGCCGAGTTCTTCCCCAAGCTGAGCCTGACCGCGCTGTTCGGCACCTCGAGTCCCGAGCTGTCGGCGCTCACGGGCGGCTCGGCGACGATCTGGGCGGTGGGCGGTGCGTTGAGCGGGCCGTTGCTCAACGCCGGCCGCACTCTGGGAGGGTACCGCGCGTCCATCGCGCAATGGGAGCAGGTCCGGCTCCAGTACGAGCAGGCGGTGCTGACGGCGCTCCGCGAGGTGTCCGACACGCTCACCCAGCTTGGAAAGTTCAGCGAGGCGGAGACGGGACAGGACACGGCCGTGCGCGCCCTCGCGGAAGCGGTTGACCACGCCACGGATCGTTATCGCCAGGGCCTCGCCAACTATTTCGAGGTGCTCGAAGCCCAGCAGCAGCTCTATCCGGCGCAGACCACGCTCGCGCAGATCCGTCGCACTCGGCTGGTGACCTACGTGCAGCTCTACAGGGCGCTCGGCGGTGGCTGGAATCTCACCGATACGCAGTGGACGGGTCAGGCCAGCGCGGAGACGAAGTGAGTCCGACCTCCGCGACATCGGTGTCTCAGCTATCGTTCTTTGCCGACCCCCGTGACACCGTCCTCGTGGACGACGCACGCGGCCACATCGTCTACACGCCGAACTTTCTGCCGCCGGACGTCGCCCGCGCCTGGTTCGATGAGGTCCGCGGCGCCGTGACATGGGAGGCGCAGCGGCGCTGGATGTACGAACGCGAGGTCGACGTGCCGCGGCTCGTCGGTCATTTCCGTCTGACACCGAAGACCGCCGAGGTGCCGCCGGTGATCCGCGCTGCCGCGCAGCGGGTGATCGCGGCGACAAGGGTCGCGTTCAACAGTGTTGGCCTCAACTTCTACCGCGACGGGCGGGACAGCGTGGCCCCGCACAACGATCACCTCGACGAGATCGCCCGCGGGAGTCCCATTGCGCTGCTCTCTCTCGGAGCCACGCGCCGCATGACGATTCGCGCGAAGACGACGCCCCGGCGGGCTCTCCATCTCGATCTTGCCGCCGGTAGCTTGCTCCTGATGAGCTACGAGACGCAGCTCCACTACACGCACGGCGTTCCCAAGACGAGCGAGCGCGCCGGTCCGCGCATCAGCCTTGCCTTCCGGGTGAGGCCCGCGGCGAACTAGAGAGCGCGGCCGGTCACGCAGCGAAAATCCCGACACGCCCACCGAGGAGAATCTCGAGCGCTGACGCGTGTGAGGCCTGTGTAAGATGACCGGTCGATGCTCCTGACCAACGGCCGGATCTACACGCTCGACGCGCGCGGGACGGTCGCCGACACGCTTGTCGTGCGCGACGGCTGCGTCGCGTTCGCCGGCCGACGCGCCGACGTCAATGCCGCGCCGGGCGAAGACATCATCGACCTCGGCGGACGCGCCGCGCTGCCCGGGCTCGTGGATGCGCACGGCCACCTGATGCACCTGGCGCGTGTTCGTCTTGCATTGGAACTGCGGGGCGCCGACTCCGAGGAGGCGGCCGCGCGGCGGGTGGGCGAGCGCGCGGCCCGACTCCCGCGCGGGCAGTGGATCGGCGGACGGAACTGGGACCAGAATCTGTGGCCGGGCGCGCGCTTTCCGTCGAAGGCCACGCTCGATCGGGTCGCGCCGGATCATCCGGTGGCGCTCGTGCGCATCGACGGGCATGCGACTTGGGCGAACTCCGCCGCGCTGCGCGCCGCGGGCATCGACCGCGCCACCCGCGATCCCGAGGGGGGCCTCATCGCGCGCGATGCGCGCGGCGAGCCGACCGGGCTGCTGATCGACACCGCGCAGCGGCTGCTCCACGGGGCGGAGCCGCGGCCCACGGATGAGCAGTTCGATCGCGCGGTGCGCGAGTGCCTCGCCGACTGCCTCGCCGCCGGGCTCACCGGCATCCACGAGATGGGCGCCGAGCTCTACGCGCTCTCCTCCTATCGCCGGTTGCTCGAGCGCGGGGAGTTCCCGTTCCGCAACTACGTCGCCGTCGCCGGCCGCTCCAGATCGACGTGGGAACACTATCGCGAGCGCGGGCCCGAGCGCCTCGGTGATGGCCGCCTCACGATCGGCGCGCTCAAGCTCATGGCCGATGGCGCGCTCGGCTCGCGCGGAGCCGCGCTGCACGAGCCCTACTGTGACGATCCCGGCAACACCGGCCTCGTGCTGATGGATGGTCCGGAAGTGGAGCGGCTGACGCTCGAGGCGCTCGGCAGGGGATTCCAGGTGTGCGTGCACGCGATCGGCGATCGCGCCAACACGCTCGTCCTCGACGCGTTCGAGCGCGCACTCGCCCGCGCGCCGCGGCCGGATCACCGCTTGCGCATCGAGCACGCGCAGATCCTCACCGACCGCGACGTGCCGCGCTTCGCGCGCCTCGGGGTGCTGCCGAGCATGCAGGCCACCCACTGCACCTCGGACATGGCGTGGGCCGCCGAGCGGGTCGGCCCCGAGCGACTGCGCGGCGCATACGCCTGGCGCTCGCTCCTCGCCACCGGCGTGATCATCGCCGGCGGCTCCGACTTTCCCGTGGAGAGCCCGAATCCGTTCCACGGCATCCACGCCGCCGTCACGCGTCGGCCGCGCACGAATCACGACGTCGGCTGGCAGCCCGAGCAGCGCATGACGCGCGAGGAGGCGGTGCGCTCCTTCACGACGTGGAATGCCTTCGCCTCCCGGCAGGAGCGCGACCTCGGCTCGCTGGAGGCCGGCAAGCAGGCGGATGTCGTCGTCCTCTCCGATGACGTCTTCACGTGCGACGAGCCGCTCATTCCCGAGATCCGCCCGGTGCTGACGCTCGTGAGCGGCGAGATCGTCTACCGCATGGGAGGCTAGCATGGCGACGACGAACGGCATCGTGCGCGAGGCGCTCCGCGACCTCGGCGCACGGCTCGATCACTGGCGAGAGACTCTGGGGGCGCTCTGTCGCATCCCCAGCATCTCGGCGACGGGCTTCCCACCCGAAGAGGTGCGCCGCTCCGCGCAAGCGGTGGCGCAGGCGCTCCGGGATGCCGGCGTCGACAACGTCGAGGTGCTGGAGATCCCCGGCGTGCACCCGTACGTCTACGGCGACTGGCTGCATCGCCCGGAGGCGCCCACCGTGCTCCTCTACGGCCACCATGACGTGATGCCGCCGGGACGCGCGGAGAAGTGGCTCTCGCCCGCCTTCGACCCCACCGAGCGCGGCGGCCGGCTCTACGGACGCGGCACCGCCGACGACAAGGGCGGCGTGATGGCCCACATCGCTGCCGTGGGTTCGTATCTCGGCGCCGCGAAGACGCTGCCGCTCAACGTGAAGTTCATCGTCGAGGGCGAAGAAGAGATCGGCTCGAGGAATCTGGACCGCTTCCTCCAGCAGTACCGGGCGAAGATGGCCGCGGGCTGCCCGGCGTGCGGCTCTGGGGCGAAACGCAGTATTCCCTGCTCGAGCGCTGGTGGACGCGACCCGCGCTCACCGTGATCGCGCTCGAGGCGCGCCCGTTCCTCGGCTCGTCGAACCAGATCATCGAGGCGGCGCGCGCGCGGCTCTCGCTCCGGACCGTGCCCGGCATGGACGCGCGCGAAGCGGGCCGGCTGATCGTGAAGAAGCTCGTCACCAAGCCGTCGTACGGCGTGAAGGTCACCGCCGCCGTCACCGGGACCACACCGTGGTGGACCACGGATCCCGAGGGGCCCGCCTTCGAGGCGGCGCGCGTCGCGCTCAAGGCCGGCTTCCGCAAGGACACCGCCATGGTGGGGGCGGGCGGCACCATCGGCTTCGTCCAGCCCTTCGCCGACCTCTTGAAGGGCGCCCCCTGCATCCTCATGGGTGTGGCCGATCCCCACACGCAGGCGCACTCCGAGAACGAGAGCCTCCACCTCGGCGACTGGGTGAAGGCGATGCGCTCGACCATCCACCTCTACGACGGTCTCGCGCGCCTGCCGCGGCGAATCTAGGCGAGGCGCGGAGCGTCTTGACAAAGCTTCGATAGTTCCACAAACTTCGAAGAATGAAGACGATAGCTCGGTTGCCGTTGGCGGAGCTAGCGGCCGATGAGACGCACGTCGAGGCGTTCAAGGCCCTCGCCCACGGGAGCCGCCTGCAAGTGTTCTTCGTCCTCGTGAAGGCGCGGCGCGAGATGTCGGTTGGAGAGATCCAGGAGGCCGTTGAGATCCCGGGGCCGACGCTCTCCCATCACCTCGATATCCTCCGGCGGGCGGGCCTGGTCGAGAGCCGGAAGGAAGAACGCTACATCTACTATTCGGTGCAGCGGGAGCGGGTCACGGCGCTGGTGCGCCTGCTCACCGCCTGCTGTTAGGAGAGCCCGTGGGCGCCAAGGTCCATCTCCACATGCACGTCTCGGATCTGACCAGGAGCCGCGACTTCTACGAGAGGTTCCTGGGCGGGAAGCCTGTGAAGGTGAAGGAGCGGTACGTCAAATTCCTGCCGGAATGGGCGCCCGTCAACCTCGCGCTGTCCGCCGGCGGCCCGATCGCAGCGGGAACGATCGACCACGTCGGTGTCCAGCTCGATTCCGTCGAGACCGTGATGTCGCAGCTCGCCCGTGTGAAGGCCGCCGGCCTTCCGGTGACCGAAGAGATCGGAGTGAACTGCTGCCACGCCAACCAGGACAAGTTCTGGGTGAAGGATCCGGACGGCGTCGAGTGGGAGGTGTACCACCTCAACTACGATCTCGAGGGCGACGAGGCCGAGGTGCCGGCGCGGCCGCGCCTGGCGATGGTCGCGGCGAGCTCGTGCTGCAGCTCATCAGCGCATTCGTAAGGGGGAGGAAGCCGCTGCCGTGACCCCGGCCGCATCGTGAGCGCGGCATCGGACACGAACCCGCACGCGCGATGGCGCACGCGGCTCAGCGACCCCATGGTGAGCGCGGTTGTCGCGCTGGGGATCACGCAGATCACCGCGTGGGGGACGAGCTACTACTGCCTCGGAGTCCTCGCAGGGCCGATCATTCGGGACACGGGGTGGACGCGCGGCTTCGTCTTCCTCGGTTTTACCGTCGCGCTGCTCGCGATGGGGGCGGTCTCGAGAACGGTCGGGCGCGCGATCGACCGCCACGGCGCCCGCGCCGTGATGACGCTCGGCACCGTGCTCGTCTCCGCTGGTCTGCTCGCGCTGTCGCACGTCCGCAGCGAAGCGATCTACCTCGTCGTTTGGGCGTTCCTGGGCGTCGGGATGCGGTTGTGTCTGTACGATGCCGCATTCGCCGCGCTCGTGCAGGTTGCGCCGTCGCGCGGGCGGAAGGCGATCTCGTATCTGACGTTGTTCGGTGCCTTCGCCTCGTCGGTGTTCTGGGTAGTCGGGCACGCCCTCGAGGAACAGCGGGGCTGGCGGCAGACCCTTGTCGTCTTCGCACTCATCAATGTGGTGGTCTGCCTGCCGCTGCACTGGTTCGGTCTCGCGCGACGTGAGGCGGACGGACGCGCCGGCGCCGCCGGCGGCCCCGTCGCGTCACCAGACGGGCCTCCGCTCTCGGGCACGACGCGCTCGATCGCCCTCGCGCTCTTCGCGCTCATCATGTCGCTCAACGGGTTCGTGTTCGGCGTGGTGTCGGTGCAGCTCGTTCCCGTCCTGGAGGCGGCGGGCCTGGCGACCGCCGCCGCGGTCTGGGTCGCTTCCTTGAAGGGGGTCGCGCAGTTCGGTGGACGGGTCGTCGAGATCGTCTTCGCCCGGAATCTGCGTGCGATGACGGTAGGCCGCATCGCGATCGGCGTCCTGCCTGTCGCCCTCGCGCTCCTGCTGCTCGGCACCAGCAGCCTGCCCGTGGTCGTTGCGTTCACGCTTCTCATGGGCGCGTCGCAGGGTGTGATCACGATCGTCCGGGGGGCGGTTCCGCTGGCGTTATTCGGCGCCACGGGGTATGGCGCTGTCCTCGGCCTGATCGCGACGCCGGTGCTCGTCGTGAATGCGGCGTCACCGACGGTGTTCGCCTGGATCGTCGACCGGTGGGGTTGGCGGATGGGACGTGTCTCGCTCCTGGTCAGCTGCTCGGCAGCATGGCTCGCGATGGAGGTGATGTCCCGGTGGTACGAGCGCCAGCGCGCGGCCGTCGCCCCGGCGGATGGACATGTCGCTGCTGTTCAGGCGGCCCGCATCCCGTAGCACCATCTCCCGTACCAGACATCTTGGTGGTACCCTCGACGCCACGGGCAGCGGCCCGGAAAGACTCCGATCGCGATTCACCAGCCACCGGAGGAGCCACATGCCAGTGTTCATGGTCGACCGGGATCTCAAAGGCATCACGATGGATCAGCTCGCGGCCGCGCAAAAGGCGGCCATCCAGACGGGCAAGGACATGAGCGCGCAAGGCAAGGACGTGCGCTACATACGCAGTACGTTCGTGCCGGGCGAAGCGCGATGCATGTGCCTGTTCGAGGCGCCGAGCGAGCAGAATGTCCGCGACCTGAACGATCGCGCGAAAATCCCGTACACGCGCGTGGTCGAAGCGCTCGATCTCACGCCCTGAGCTCAGCCGCGCGCTGAACCGCGGTTTTCCGTCCGTCGACACGTCGCCGGCACGCTTGCGGAGTCGAGGAACTCGTGATCCCGTGAAGATCTCCACGGCGCTGCTCGTCATCGCCGCGTTCCTCGTCGTGTGCGACATCGCGGCCGCGCAGACGGTGCGCGAGGTGTTCGAAGTCGAGAAGAAATCGTTCTGGTCGGGAACCGAAGGGCTGTATCTCACCGATCAGGTCGCCGACCTCCTGAACGTCCCGAATCGCCAGACGGGATGGATCCTCAAGTCTGTCGCAAAGCTGGGGATTCCATTCTCCTCGAAGAATGTGCATGAAATCCGCGAGGCGCTGAGCCGTCTGTCTCCCGGCGACGAGTTCAAAGTCACGATCCTGCGCGCGGGCGACGTCCTCGAGTTCACGGGTCGAATGCGCTGACGCAGGTCGCAGGACCCTACACTCTCGTGCCGCCGTGGGCTGGTACGGGAATCCACGCTCCGGTGTAGGATGCCGCCGATGGGCAAGAAGCTGACCGAAGCGCACATCGAGCGCTACCGCCGCGACGGTTTCGTCTATCCGATCGACGCGTTCTCCGCCGAGGAGGCGCGGCGGTACCGCCGTGCCATGGAGGACTTCGAGGCGGACCAGGGCAGAGAGCTCACCAAAGGGCACAATTTCAAGCCGCATCTCCTGTTCACGTGGGTCGACGAGATCGTGCACCATCCCGCCATCCTCGACGCCGTCGAGGACGTGATCGGCCCCGATATCCGCCTCTTCCATCTCTCCGTCTGGCCGAAGAACGCGGGCGACCCGGCCTATGTGAGCTGGCATCAGGATGCGACCTACTTCGGCCTCGAGCCGCCGATTCAAGTCACGGCCTGGGTCGCGCTCACCGACGCCTCGATCGAGGCCGGTTGCATGGAGGTGATTCCGGGCTCGCACACGGGCGGCCAGCTCCATCACGCCGAGCACCGCGAGGCCGCACACAATCTGCTGTCGCGCGGCCAGACCATCACGGTCGCGTTGGACGAGAGCCGCACTGAATTCATGCCGGTGCGCGCGGGGCAGTTCTCGCTGCATCACACCCACCTGGTGCACAACTCGCGGCCGAACCTTTCCGCCGACCGGCGCATCGGTCTCGGTCTCAGCTACATCCCGACCCACGTCCGCTGTACCAGTCGCACACGACTGACGGCGATGCTCGTCCGGGGCACCGACCGCTACCGGCATTTCGACGACGAGCCGCGGCCCGGCGTTGATTTCGGCGAGGCCGAGCAAGCCGTTCACGCCGATGCGGTCGCCCGCTTCCGTGCCTCCAATGTCGAGCAGACGAACCGCTACGCGCCGGCATGAAGAACGTTCTGTTCCTTGCCGTCATCCTGCTCGCGCTCCCGAACCCGGTCGAAGCGCAACGGGTGACGGGAACAGCGCGCGTCGGCTGGCTCGAGGTCTGCGACCCCGGTCTTCGCAGTGGTGCCTTCGATATCTTCCGGTCTCGCCTCGCGGAACGAGGCTACGTGGAAGGGCGAAATCTCGTCCTGGATCGGCGGTTCGCGGATTGTCGGTACGAGCGGTTACCGGCATTGGCGCATGAGCTCGTGCAGCTTCCCGCCGATGTCCTCTTCGTCTTCGGCACCAGACCGGCGAAAATCGTGGCGGGAGCCGTCAAGACGACACCGCTTGTCGTGTTCTCATGCGACCCGTTCGAGCACGTCACGCGCCTGGCGCGGCCCGGTGGAAATGTGACCGGTGTGACATGCATGACGGCGGAACTGAGCCCGAAGCGCCTCGAGCTCCTCAAGCAGGCGGTGCCGACGGTCTCGCGCGTGATGTTTCTTCATGACCCTGACCACGCTCCGACGGGCCTCAAGCTGACCCAGGACGCCGCCACGCGTCTCGGCATCGGCCTTCAGGTGTTCGAGGTGAGGGCCGCCGATGAGTTCGCACCGGCGCTCACCGCGATCGCGAAAGAGCGCGCGGACGCGCTGCTCGTGTTCCCCGACGTCATCCTGAGCGCGGCCCCTCGGCCTCGCCAGCTCGCGGACTTGGCGATCAAGTCGAACTTGCCGACGATGCATGCGTTCCGTCATTTCGTCGACGCCGGCGGGCTCATGTCCTACGGGGCGACCTTCTCGGAGGTGTTCACGATCGC
>Ga0075421_100007537_pt1 | contig 13338 bp, 8 predicted proteins | sample SoiMetdeltSBSDD5_FD_75292 | JGI IMG/M metagenome (GOLD analysis project Ga0075421, IMG submission 75292) | Bulk soil microbial communities from a Populus tree surrounding site in Tennessee, USA - Soil MetaG P. deltoides SBSDD5 | ecosystem: Environmental > Terrestrial > Soil > Tree plantation... | reverse complement strand
CATATCGCTGAGATCGCCCGGGCGGTGCAGGGCGTCGCACCGCGACGGGTTCCGGCAGCCTCGCCGGCGACCCGGTTCAGCGGCCTCGAGCCGTTCGCGATCGGTCCGGACACCGGGTTCGTGATGATCGGGGAGCGGACCAACGTGACCGGCTCGGCGAAGTTCCGCCGCCTCATCGAGGCCGAGGACTATCAGGCCGCGGTCGACGTGGCGCTTGAGCAGGTGCGGGGGGGCGCCAATCTGCTCGATGTGAACATGGACGCCGACCTGCTCGACGGCGAACAGGCGATGACGACGTTCCTCAACCTCATCGCCACCGAGCCCGAGGTGGCCCGGATCCCGGTCATGGTCGACAGTTCGAAGTGGAGCGTGCTGGAAGCCGGCCTGAAGTGTGTGCAGGGCAAGGGCGTCGTCAACTCGATCAGCCTCAAGGAGGGCGAGGCGGCGTTCCTGGAGCAGGCGCGCACGATCCGCGGATACGGCGCGGGCGTGGTCGTCATGGCCTTCGACGAACTGGGCCAGGCCGACACCGTGGAACGCAAGGTGCAGATCTGCGGCCGGGCCTACGACCTGCTCGTGGGGACGGCGGGATTCGCGCCCGAGGACATCATCTTCGACCCGAACGTGCTCGCCGTGGCCACGGGCATCGCGGAGCACAACGGGTACGCGAAGGCGTTCATCGACGCGCTCCCGCTGATCAAGGAGCGTTGCCCTGGTGCGCGCACGAGCGGCGGCATCTCCAATCTGTCATTCGCCTTCCGTGGCAATGACGTGGTGCGCGAGGCGATGCACTCGGTGTTCCTGTTCCACGCCGTCCGGGCCGGGCTCGACATGGGGATCGTGAACGCGGGCCAGCTAGCGGTCCACGAGGACATCCCGGCGGACCTGCTCGAGCTGGTCGAGGACGTCCTCTTCGACCGGCGGCTCGACGCCACCGACCGGCTCGTGTCGTTCGCGTCGACGGTCACCGGCTCGGGCACGCGGCGCGAGGTCGACCTCGCCTGGCGCGCCGCGCCGGTCGCCGAACGGCTCTCCTACGCGCTGGTGCACGGCATCGTGGACCACATCGAGGCCGATACCGAGGAGGCGCGACAGCTACTGCCACGTCCGCTGGACGTCATCGAGGGTCCGCTGATGGACGGCATGAAGGTCGTCGGTGACCTCTTCGGCGCCGGGAAGATGTTCCTGCCGCAGGTCGTCAAGAGCGCGCGGGTGATGAAGCGGTCGGTCGCCTACCTCGAGCCCTACATGGCCAAGGAGAAGGTCGCCGGCCAGGGCCAGGGGAAGGTGGTGCTGGCGACGGTCAAGGGCGACGTGCACGACATCGGCAAGAACATCGTCGGGGTCGTGCTCGGCTGCAACAACTACGAGGTCATCGACCTGGGCGTGATGGTGCCGGCGGCCCGGATCCTGGACACCGCCGCCGCGGAAGGCGCCGACGCCATCGGTCTGTCGGGGCTCATCACCCCATCGCTGGACGAGATGGTCTCGGTCGCGACCGAGATGCGACGTCGGGACCTGCGGCTGCCGCTGCTCATCGGCGGCGCGACGACATCGAAGCAGCACACGGCCGTGCGGATCGCTCCCGCCTACGACGGGTCGACCGTCCACGTGCTCGACGCGTCCCGGGTCGTCGGCGTGGTCTCTGACCTGCTCGACCCCAAGCGTGCGCTGGCCCTCGACGCCGCCAACCGGGCCGATCAGGATCGGCTGCGGGAGCAGCACGCCAACCGGCACACCCAGCCGCTGCTCACCCTTGCCCAGGCCCGCGCCAACGCCGAACGGGTCGACTTCACCGATCTTTCGGTGCCGGCCTTCACCGGCGTGCGCATCGTCGAGCCGGCCCTCGCCGAACTGCGGGAGGTGATCGACTGGCAGTTCCTGTTCCTGGCCTGGGAGGTCAAGGGGAAGTTCCCGGCCATCCTGGAGCAGCCGGTCGCCCGTGAGCTCTACGACGACGCGAACGCCCTACTCGAGGAGATCATCGCGGACGGGTCGCTGCGGGCGCGCGGCGTGTACGGGTTCTGGCCGGCCCACGCCCACGGCGACGACATCGTGCTCGACGTCCACAGTGGAGTTCGTTTGCCGATGTTGCGCCAGCAGACCGTCAAGCCGGCCGGTCGGGCCAACCGGTGTCTCGCCGACTACGTCGCGCCCGCCGGCGACCACCTGGGCGGCTTCGCCGTCGCGGTGCATGGTGCCGATGCGCTGGCCGGCCGGTACGAGGCCGAGCACGACGACTACCGCGCCATCATGGTCAAGGCGCTCGCCGACCGGCTGGCCGAGGCGTTCGCGGAGCACGTGCACCTGCTGGCCCGGCGCGATTGGTTCGAAGCCCTCGCTGAACCCAACCTCGAAGACCTGTTCGCCGAACGCTTCCGCGGCATCCGCCCGGCCTTCGGCTACCCGGCCAGCCCCGACCACAGCGAGAAGCGCGACCTGTTCGACCTGCTCGACGCCGCCTCGGCCGGGCTCGGCCTGACGGAGTCGTGCGCGATGACGCCCGCCGCCAGCGTCAGCGGCCTCATCTTCGCCCACCCCGCGTCGCGCTACTTCACGGTCGGCCGCATCGGCGCGGATCAGACCCAGGACTACGCGGCCCGCCGCGGCGTCACCCTCGCCGAGGTCGAACGCTGGCTTCGCCCGAACCTGGGATACGGCGCCGACACACCTTAGGCGTTGTGGCTACGCACGGTGAGGTGTGGCTCCCGAGCTCCACCCCGCCATTGAAACGGATCTCGTCCGACCCCTACTGTCTGTGCTCATGAAGCTGCTTCGCCGCGTCGCCGCGGAGGTCCGGCGGGGCGAGAACATCGACGCCTACCTCACCATCGTGGCCGCCGTCGTCATCGGGATCCTGAACCTGGCCGGTGTCTTCCCGGCCGCCGGGCTGACCAGCCTGGTGCTGGCTGTGCTCGCGCTCCTCGCGGTCGGCACGCTCGCGACCCGAGCCAAGCTGGAGGATCTGCACACCGCCGTGATGGAGGGCGGCGCCACACCGCAGCGGACCCTGCCGCCGTCGTTCGCCACGGACCTGGCGGCCATCAACGACGTCTGGATCTCGGGCGTCTCCCGGGCGACGCTCATCCGTGCCAACCTGCTGACCCTCACGAACCGGCTGCGGGCGGGCCGCACGGTTCGTGTCCTGCTGGTCAAGCCCGGTTCACCCGCGGCTGCCCTGGCCGACCGGCGCATGCCGATCGCCGTGCCCGGTGGCATGGAGCGCGAGATCACCACGGCCCTCGACATGCTGACCGCCCTGCACCGCGACTGCGGCGGCGATCTGCAGGTGCGGCTGACCGACCAGGAGCCGGCGTTCGGTTCGGTGTTCGTCAACCCGTCAACGACCGACGCACGCCTCTACCTCGAGTACTACTCATACAAGACGCGCCACGACAGCCACCTGTGCCTGGTGCTCTCCGCGCGCGACGGCGACTGGCTCGACCTGTTCCGGGAACAGCTCACCGAGCTGTGGAACGACGCCGAGCCGCTGCAGATGGTCCGTCCGCGCGATTACGGGGACACGATGCGCCAGCCCTCGACGTAGGTCGGCGCGTTGGTGTTGTTTCCGAACGTCGTTCCCTCGTCGATGCAGCTCCGGTCACCCGGGTCGGGCGGCCTGGAGCCGACGTGCCGGTAGGTGTGCACGGAGTAGATGACGTCGTACGCCTGAATTCCGTAGAGGCCGGTCACTCGACTGTGCGGCGGCACCGTGGCCGTCGCGGAGACACCGATCGACGTCGTCCAGCTCTGCACGATCGTCACGCTCACGTTGGCGGTCAGGAAGCTCGCGAGTGTGACGCTTCGACCCTGGGTCACCGAGAGCGAGTACGAACGCGACTGCTGCGACGTGAACGTGGCGACCACGGGCGTGTCGAGAGTGTTCTCGACGATCCGTGCCTCACTAACGTTGAAGACCTGCGCCGCGGACTGCAGGCCGTAGACGTGGCCGCGCCAGCTCGGTGGGCGGCCGCCGATGAGGGTCCAGTCGCTGCGCGCGAGGTTCGGGCACGGTATGCCGGCGGCACTGGCCGCGGTGGCGCCGAACACGGTCGTCGCCAGGCTCACTACCAGTCCGACTATCACGCCGAGCACGCCCACGCGGGCGCGGACGCGGCGTCCCGTTCGTCGGTTCGGTTTGGTCATCGCCATTCGCCAGACTCCTTCCGGGTGTGCTGCTGTCCATGCACATTGACATGCACCACTGGAAGAGGACTGGATCGAGACTGGATTAGCAGCGGGAGGCGTGGGCCCAGCCGTGGTTGTAGCGGCCGCGGAGCGCGTTCACGAACGCGACGACGCGCGCCTCGTCATAGGTTGGCAGCAGGTCGATCCGGCCCCACGCGGTGAGCGCGATGCCACGGAGATGGGCGCGGGGAGCCAGGATGACGTCGGCGGCGTACCGCTGGGCCACCACGCGCAGACCGTCCACCGTGTCCGGTGGCGTGTCCGGTGAGTACTGGATGACCACGTGACCGTGCTCGAGTGCGTGGACGGCGAGGCCGTCGGCGATCTCATCGGAGTAGATCCCCGGGGCCACGACGAAGGCGAAGTGCGGTCCCGATGTCGGCGGGTCGGAGTTGTAGCGCACCGATTGGGCCTGCGCCTGCGAGATGTGTGGGCTGTCGAGCAACGGCCGGGCCTCGCCGGGCAGGCACGGCTCCGGCCGGTCATCGGCCCGGGAGCCCGCGACGGTGCTGGCGAAGTACTGCCGGTACGGTCCGCTAACCAGCGCGACGATGGCGGCCAGGGCCAGCGTCAGTGTGGCGATCCGCCAAGCCCAGCGTTGCCCCGCGGAAGTCATCGCGGCGCTCCCGCCCGGCGAAGCCGTCGTTCCCGCCATGCGCTGACGGCCGGTCCACCCCAGAAGACGGCCAGGCACACCGCCACCGCCACCGCCTCCCAGAACGCGGCCGAGGCCGCCGAATGGGTGCTCAGGTTGCCGGCCAACCACGTGCCGGTGGAGATCATGGATGGGACGGCGAACGTCAGGAACGTCCAGCACATGCCGCCAACACCGGCCATATAGACCAGGCCGAACCACCGGGCCACCACCCGGTCGCGAGGCGCCGCGCCGGCCAGCTCCTCCTGCTGCGCGGTGGTCAGCGGCCACAGCCGATCCTTCACCGTGAGCCACGTGACCCGGTAGAGGTTCTGGCATCGCAGCGCGTTCGCCAGGGCGGCGTAGACGTCAGAGCGCAGGAAAACCGCGAACCATTGCCAGATGATGGCCACGAACTGACCCAGCGCCACCGCGCCGAGCAGGCGGTAGAGCGCGGGCGGCAGGGTGATCACGCTGTGCTGGTAGAGCACCCGCAGCAGCAGGGCCGTCGCGAGCACGCAGACGTCGAACGCCATGCCCGCGAAGAAGGGACCGTAGCGGCGCCGGCGGGGCACCGCGACGATCTGGGTCAGGTCGGTCTCGAAGACGAGGAAGATGCCCCGGTGGCTGACCCGAAACGTCGCCGGAACGCCGATCGCGCGACCGGCGAGCCAATGCCACGCCTCGTGGGTGGCGCTGAGGACCAGGCTGACGGGCAGGTACACCAGGATCGACAGGATCGGATCGTCGAGGAAGAAGAGGTGCTCGAACGTCGGCCGCACCGACGGATACGCGATGAGCAGGCCCGCCGCCAGCAGCGCTGCCGCGCCGTAGCACAGCCAGGCCGTGCGACCGAACATCAGTTGCGCGGCTCGTGGCGAGACCCCTTCGATCCAACGGATCGGGCGGCCCCTTACCGGTGCGGCCGGGCCATCGGGCCCGGTCGCACCGGCAGGGTCCAGTAGGCCAGCGTCGGTGAGGGCCGCAACGAAATCCTCGCCATCCACCGGTTCCCCGGCGATCTCGCTGGCTCTGGCGGTGGCCTCGTGGAGGGTTGCGCCGGCCTGTAGCGCTTCCACGAAGGCCGCACCGGCCGCGGGCACGTCGACGTAGATTCCACGATCCGGTCGTCCCACCACGCACTCGCCGTCGTCCCGAGCGACGATCAGGCGGGCCGCGGCCGCCGTCAGGTCGTCGGTGGAGGTTGCCATGGATGCTCCCGACGTCGGGGGTATGGGTGCGAGGCGGGCTCTGCTGGCGTTGGCCGCGACGGTCAGGAGTCCAGGCACTGGTCCGGATCGATGATCGTGCACGACTTGGTCAGCCGAGCGTTCTCAATCTTGCGGATCTTGAGCTTCATGCGGTCACCTCCCTTCGCCGATGAGCTGGGGCACCGGCGGCCGCGTGGCTGCCTTTCCGTCGGACGAGCAGACGGCGCAGGCTGGATCGCGCGTCCACACGCCGGGTCGCATGCTGCACTCGGCGGCGAAGTCGATGCTCAGCGGCCGGCCGGCGTACGCGGGCGGCTCGAACCGGGTGAGGTAGCGCAGCACCTCGAAGGCGGCCAACGCGCCGAGCAGCCCCGCGATGGGCCCGATGCCCCGGTTGCGGCGTGGCAGGCTCCGGTGCAGCCGCACGGAGTCACGCTCCTCCGGGGCCTCGGCGGCCAGCAGCGCCTGCTCGCCCGGCACGGCACACTGCCAGCACGCGCTGCTACCGGGGGCGACCGACCATACGATCCCCTGAGTCACCCACATGCCGGCCCGCACGTAGGGCACGTTCTGCGCCACACAGGCCGCGTTGACCCACCGGTCGATCTCGGCCGGTGAGTCCACACCGGACATGACGATGTCCGGCGCGGTGCGACCGATCAGCTCGCGTACGGCCGGCTCGCCGTCGATCTCAGCACTCACCGGGCAGACGTCGATGGTCGGATCAAACCGACGCACCCACGCCGCCGCCCGCTCCACCTTCGGACGACCCAGGTCATCCCAGCCGTAGAGGTACTGTCGGGCGAAGTTGCGCGCGTCAACCGTGTCGTGGTCGACCAGTGTGAGTCGGCCCACGCCCAGGCCACACAGGTGGGGCAGGGTGTTGGAGTTGAGCCCACCGGTGCCGAGCACGAGCACGTGGGCCAGGCGCAACCGGTCGAGGAGGTCCTCCCGGCTGGCCGCCAGCGTCGCGAATGACTCGAGGAAGGCGAGGTTGGAGAAGTGGCGCTCGTGCTGGGCGGGGGTGAGGCGACCCAGGCAGTCGGCGTCCTCGAGCAGCCCGTACTCGTCGAGTAGCTCAACGGCGTCGGACACGTCACCCACGGGCACGCCGAGCTCGCCGGCGAGCTCGGCGGGCGTGCGACGCCCGTCCCGCAGCAGCTCCAGCAGGCGCGAGACCACGCCGTCCGGGTCGTCGACGATGAGCTGGTCGCGCACGTCCCGCACGAGCCTGAGCTGCCCGTCACCCCGGCGTTCCCACGCGACCGCCTTCAGCCGTGGACGCATGCGTGGGGCCTCCCGGGGCAAGAGATCACACGAATTGATGCTCGGGAATCGAGGCTCGACGACGGCGCTCAGAGGACGCTCAAATAACGTTCAGCGCCCGCAGCTTCGCTCGCACGTCCTCCGCGTACGGGTGACTGAGCTCCGTCAGGATGGCCAACGCCTGCCGCCACTTCTCGCCAGCATGCGCCACCTCGCCGGCCATGTGCCGGTCATCGCCGAGGTGGGTCAGGGTCTCGGCCTCCCGGTAGCGGTCGCCCGCCTCGCGGTAGGTCTCCAGCGCCCGTTCGAAGCACTCGACCGCCCGGTCGTGGTCGCCCAGGTGATGGTGGGCGAGGCCCAGACTGTCCCAGGTGTCGGCCTGCCCGAGCCGGTCGCCGAACTCCTCGAACCCGGCCAGTGCCTGCTCGCAGTACACGAGCGCCTCCCGGTAGCGCCCGAGGCCGATGTGACAGAACCCCACGCCGTTGAGCGCGCTCACCTCGCCGAACCGGTTGCCGGTCGCCCGGAACAGCTCCAGCGCACGGGCGACGTGGTCCAGACCCAGTTCGCCGTCGCCCTGCTGCGTGTGCAGCCAGCTCAGATCCCCGTGCGTCTGGGCCTGCCCATAGACGTTGCCGGCCTGGGTGAACAACGTGAGGGCCCGCTCATGATGGTGCTGCGCGTCGGAGTAACGCCCCAGCTGCGTGTCCGCCCGACCGAGCACCCGCTGGGCGTAGGCCTGTGCGTTCAGGTCGCCGAGGCGGTCGGCGGCGGCCTCGGCGACGCGGTGGGTCTCGGCAAGGGTCGGCCAGTCGCCTCGCAGGTCGAGGAAGGTGGCGACCGATCGGGCCAGCTGCCACGCGTGGACGTCGAGGCCCTCGGCGGCGGCCCGCTCCGGAGCCGCCGCCAGGATCGCTATCTCGCTGGTCAACCACGCCATCGCGGTCGCGTGATCACCGAACCCGAGCGGCTGCACGTCCGGCTGGCACGCCACCAGCGGAACCGGCTCGCTGTTGGGGTTGAGGACGCGCTCCGCCGCGTACGCGGAGTTGAGGAAGTAGTCGAGCACCCGTCGTGTGGCGCGGTGCCGCTCCGCGTCGGTCTCGTGGACGCGCACCAGCTCGGTGGCGTAGGCACGGAGGAGGTCGTGGCAGGTGTACCGGCCGGGCTGGCGTTCCGTCAACAGGTGCGCGCGGACAAGCTCGGCCAGCGGCGGCAGCACCTCGTCCGGTGGTACGCCGGCGAGGCTCGCCAGGCCCGGTTCGGTCAGTTCGGCGCCGGGATGAAGCGCCGACAGTCGGAACAGACGGGCCGCGACCGGACCGAGGACGCGGTACGACCAGGAGAACACGACCCGTATGTCGGTGGCCGGGTCGGCGTCGGCGAACGGGGCCAGATCGGGGCCGGCCTGCCGCAGAGCCTGGGCCACGGTCGCCAGCGAGAACCCTGACTGCAGAGCGGTCTGCGCGGCCACCACGGCCAGTGCCAGCGGTAGCCGGGCACAGCGGGAGACGATCTCGTCGACCGAGTCCGGCTCCGCGTCGACGCGCGCCTGGCCGAGCCGACGGCCGAGCAGCTCGCGCGATTCGGCAGGGCTGAAGACGTCCAATGTGATCGGTCGCGCCCCTTCGGTCGCGACGAGCCCGGTCAGGGTGGCGCGACTGGTCACCACGACCACGCACGACGATGTGCCCGGCAACAGGGGGCGCACCTGCTCGGCGGTCGCCGCGTTGTCGAGCACCACCAGCATCCGCCGTTCGGCCATCAGGCTCCGGTACCGCCCGACCTGAGCGTCCAGGGTCGCCGGGATCGCCTCTGGTCGCACACCCAGCGCGTCGAGGCACGCGCGAACGGCCTCGCTCGGCGGCATCGGCTGACCGGTTGGGCCGAATCCCCGTAGGTTCAGGAACAGCTGTCCGTCGGGGAACCGGTCCTTGACGCGCTGCGCCCACCAGACCGCGAGCGCGGTCTTGCCGACGCCCGGCGTCCCGCCGATCGCCGTGATCAACACTGTGGTCGGCGTCCGCGACTCAGCCAGGTGGTCGGCTCGCAAGCTCGCCGACGCTGCCAGCGCGGCGTCCAGGGCGGACAGTTCCGTTGCCCGTCCGGTGAACCCGGCCACCACCGGCGGCAGCTGGGCCGGGACGGGGTAGTCGGTGCCGCGACCGGACGCCTGCGCCCGGGGCGTCGGCGCGGGTAGGTCCAGGTCGGCGTCGCCCCGCAGCATGGCCAGGTGCAGCCGTTGCAGCGGTCCGCTGAGATCGGCGCCGAACTCCTCGGCCATCCGTCGGCGGGTCTGCTCATACAGGTCGAGGGCGGCACTGCGGCGGCCGCCCCGGTAGTGCGCCAGCATCAGCTGCCCGACGAACCCCTCCCGGAGCGGGTGCGCGCTGACCAGCTCGGTCAGCTCGTCGACCACGTCCCGATGACCCTTCAGGCGGAGCCGGGTCTGCAGGAGATCTTCGGTCGCCGCCAGCCGGGCCTCCTCGAGCCCACCGCAGAGGAGGCTGCGGACCTGCTCGGATGCCGCGCCCGCCAGGGCCGGTCCGCGCCACAGGCCGAGCGCCTCCTCGAGAAGCCGCATCCGGTCCTCATCGTCGGCGGCCTTGGCCTGCTTGACCATCTGGCGGAAGCGGTGCGCGTCGACGATGAGCGGATCGGCGAGCAGCACGTACCCCGCGTCGCGGCCGACCAACTCCACGCCCACCGGGTCGTCCGCCGCGACCAGCACCGTGCGCAGGCGGGACACGCACACCTGGATCGCGTGGACCGCCGTGCGGGGCGGAGCGTCCGGCCAGACCAGGTCGACGAGTTGGTCGACCGGCACGACCTTCGTCGCCTCCAGGGCGAGCACGGCCAGGACGAGCCGCTGCTGGCGCGGGCCGAGCGCCAGCTGTCGCCCGTTCGCGTAGACCGCCACCGGGCCGAGTACCCGAAAATCCACACATCACTCTATGGCGATCGATCGGTTGCCTGCGACTCGGGTACGGGCCAGAATCCCTGAAAGTGGTGCTACCCCACCTCCAGGCGGGCTACGGGGTGATCCGCAGGATGCGGTCGTCGTCGGGGTGGGGGACGAGCCCGGACTCGCGGGCGGCCTGGTCATGGTTGGTGGTGGTCACCCACAGCGACCCGTCAGGGGCGACGGCGATCGCGCGGAACCGCCCGTAGTCACCGACGAGCATCGCCTCGACCGTGCGGCCGTCGAGGCTGACCCGGTAGAGTCGCTTGCCGCCCAGGCAGGCGAGGTAGATGTGGTCGCCGAGGACCGCGACGCCGCTCGGCGACGCGATGCGGGTCGGCGTCCAGGTGGTGATCGGGTTGACGTACTGCGGATCGGTGCCCTGCCCCTCGACGATCGGCCAGCCGTAGTTGCGGCCGGGCAGGATGACGTTCAGCTCGTCGTAGAGGTTCTCCCCGAGCTCGGATGCGTACATCCGACCCTGGTCGTCCCACGCCAGACCCTGGACGTTGCGGTGCCCGTAGCTCCACACGGGAGAGTCGACGAACGGATTGCCGGGGGCGGGTCTGCCCTCGGGCGTGATCCGTAGGATCTTGCCGCCGAGGTTCGCGCGGTCCTGGGCGATGTTGCGGGTGTAGTACGTCTCGCCGGTGCCGACATAGAGCATGCCGTCGGGGCCGAACGCGAGCCGGCCGCCCAGGTGGTAGCGGAACCCGTTGTCGTCGAAGACCGGGATGCCGGTGAGGATCGGCTGCGGCCGCTCGCCGAGGTGAAGGCGCGCGACGCGGTTGTCCGTCGCGGCCGTGTAGTAGATAAAGACCCAGCCGTCCGTGGCGTAGTTGGGGGAGACGGCGATGCCCAGCAGGCCGCCCTCGCCGTTGCTACGATCCACTTCGGACAGCCGCTGAACCTCGGTGACGTTGCCGTCCGGCGTCACCCTAAGGATCCGGGGAACGCCACTGTCGTCGACTTCCAGCCTGTTGGCCACCTTGTTGCCGCGCTCGGTCACTAGCGCGGAGCCATCGGGCAGGAAGGCGAGACCCCACGGGATCCGCAGGCCGGTCGCGACCGTGCGTACCGCCCCCACGGGCAGCTGCACAACGGGCGCGTTGGTGACGGCGGGCTGTGTGGTGGACTGCGCCTCGGGCTCGAAGCCGCCGGCTCGTGACGTGCAGCCGGTCAGCGCCGCGAGAGTGACGACAATGATGGTTCTGCCTACGCGTATGGACATGTCAGCTCCAGGTCCTTTAGGTGGTGCGCAACGCATCGGTGGGCGCGAGCCGGGCGGCCCGGCCTGCGGGGTACAGCCCCGCCAGAGCGCCGATGACGACCGCGGCCACGAACGCGGCGGCGATCGCGCCGGACGGGATGAGTGGTTGCCAACCGCGGTGCAGCGCCACGGCGACCGTGAACGCCGCACCCAGCACAACCCCGGCGACCCCGCCGAGCACGCCCAGGAGCACGGCCTCGACCAGGAACTGGGCGGCCACGTGGCGCCGTGCCGCCCCGAGGGCCCGCCGGAGCCCGATCTCGGTGCGGCGTTCGAGCACCGAGATCACCATCGTGTTGGCGATGCCGATCGCGCCGACGAGCAGAGCGACCGCGCCGAGCCCGAGGAACAAGTTGGTCGTGGCACCCGCGACCGCGAGACGGGCGGCGAGCGCGTCGGATGGTCGGCTGACCGCCACCGTGTGCGGCTGCTGCGGGTTCGTGGCCCGAGCGAGCAGCGCAGCGACCGTGGCCGTGCGGTCGGTGTCGGTGCGGACGTAGATGCGGCTCGGCGGGATGTCGTGGCCTGTGTTCTCCTCGGCGACGGCAAAGCCGATCAGCACGGAGGAGTCGACCTCAGGGGCCAGCTCGACCGGGCCGAGGATGCCGATGACCACGAACCAGCGCCCGCCCAGCCAGACGCGGGTGGACGTGTCCAGGTGACTGACGCCCAGCTGTCGAGCGGCGTCGAAGCCCAGCACGACCACCGGATACCGCGCCGTGGCCTCGGTGAAGAACGCGCCCTGAGCCAGCCGAACGTCCAACGTGGACAGGAGGGTGGCGTCCGCGGCGCGGACACTCAGCCCGTTCGTGCGGTATGCCGGTATCCGGTCCGTACGGTAGACACCTAAACCATCGATCTCGGCGGTCGGGGCGACGCGCACGACGCCCTCGGTCCTGGCGATGGTGGCCGCGGCCGTGGCCGGCAACTGCGCCTCGTCGCCGCCCAGCGTCTGGCCGTTCACCACCGTGAGCAGGTTGGTGCCCAGCCGGTCGAGGCGGGCGAGCAGGTCCGACTGGCTGGAGCGGGTGATGCCGAGCACGGCGACGATCGCAGCGATGCCGATCGCAATGCCCACAATGGACAGTACGGCGCGGATCGGCCGGGTCCGCAGTCCGACGGTGGCGGCCGGCAGGATGTCGGCGAAGCGTACACGCGACTGCTCCGTCATGCCGGCCACCCGCCATCGTGCACGATCAGCCCGTCACGCAGCTCGATCCGCCGGTGGGTGGCCGCGGCGACCAGAGCGTCGTGGGTGATGACGACGACGGTCGTGCCGTCGGTGTTGAGGTCGCGCAGGAGCTGCAGGATCTCGCCGCCGGTGGCGGTGTCGAGATTGCCGGTGGGCTCGTCGGCCAGCACGAACGCCGGTCGGCCGACGACCGCCCGCGCGATCGCCACGCGCTGGCGCTCGCCGCCGGAGAGCAGGCCGGCCCGCTGGTGCACACGGTGAGCCAGGCCCACGCGGTCTAGGGCCGCGGTCGCGGCCCGGCGGCGGTCGCCGACCGGTACGCCGCGGTAGAGGAGCCCGGTGGCGACGTTCTCCAGTGCGGTGAGGTGGTCGAGGAGGAAGAACTGCTGGAAGACGACTCCGAGTCGGTGGGCGCGCAGCCCGGACAGCGCCCGGTCGGAGAGCGTCTCGATCGGTTGCCCGGTGATGTGGACCGAGCCGCTGCTGGGCCGGTCGAGGCCGGCGGCCAGATTGAGCAGAGTCGTCTTGCCGGAGCCCGACGGGCCCACGACGGACACGAGTTCGCCACTGTGGATGGTCAGGTCGACGCCGCGCACCGACTCGACCGGAGGCGGT
>Ga0075421_100007534_pt1 | contig 13340 bp, 7 predicted proteins | sample SoiMetdeltSBSDD5_FD_75292 | JGI IMG/M metagenome (GOLD analysis project Ga0075421, IMG submission 75292) | Bulk soil microbial communities from a Populus tree surrounding site in Tennessee, USA - Soil MetaG P. deltoides SBSDD5 | ecosystem: Environmental > Terrestrial > Soil > Tree plantation... | reverse complement strand
GGCGCAGGAAACCCGCCGGCGACGCCGGCCGCTCAGCCAGAACGACCGAAAGATCCCCTCGGACGCGACACGCCGCGCGGAACGGTCCTCGGTTTCATGAACGCGGCCAGGGAGAATCAGGAGGTCGCGCCGCAGTACTTGAACTCCGGGCTCAGGGGTGAGCCCGCTGCCGCCCTCGCCCGGGAGCTCTACGTCGTTCTCAACAGTCGCCTGCCTGTCCGCGTGAATGCGCTCAGCGACGCGCCGGAGGGCTCGCTCGCCAACCCCCTGAAGCCCGATCAGGACATCGTTGGGACGATCAACACATCGAGCGGGCCACTCGAGCTCATCGTCGAGCGAGTCAACGCGGGAGGCGCAGCGCGTGTGTGGATGTTCTCGCGCGCGACGCTGCAATCCATACCCAGTGTCTACAAGGAAATCAATCTCGTCACCGTCGATCGATTTCTTCCTTCCGTCTTCACGTCGCGCGTCTTCGGCATCCGTGCCTTCGACTGGCTGGTGTTTTTCGTCGGGCTTCCGCTGCTCTATCGGCTGCTTGGCCTGTTGGGATGGTTGATCGGCCCGATGGTCGCGCTCTGGCGCAGGCGCGCTGGAAGGCCCGATGGCGTCTCGCCGCTGGCCATTCACGGGTCGGTGCGGCTGCTGCTCACGGCGGCGCTGATCCGGATCTTCGCACTCAACGTCGACCTGCCGCTCACGGAACGCCAGTTCTGGGCCGTCGTTCGGATCGGATTGCTGATCGTGGGCGGCGTATGGCTTCTGCTGCTACTCAACCGGTTCATCGAGCGGCAGATCCAGGGACGGATCAGCATCACCCACTTCGGCGAAAGCGTGGCGCTGCTGCGTCTGGCCCGCCGAGTGGGTGACGTGCTCATCGTCTGCATCGGTGGTCTCGTGGCCCTCAGCTACTTGGGCCTCGATCCGACGGCTGCACTGGCCGGCCTGGGAATCGGCGGCATCGCCGTCGCTCTCGCAGCGCAGAAGACGCTGGAAAACGTCATCGGCGGCTTCTCACTGGTGTTCGACAAGGCACTTCGCGTTGGGGACGTCCTCAAGCTCGGGGAGATCGTCGGAACCGTCGATCAGATCGGCCTTCGATCCACGCGGATCCGCACGATGGATCGCACCGTCATCAGTGTGCCCAACGGCCAGATCTCGACCGTCAACATCGAGACGCTCTCCGATCGCGACAAGTTCTGGTTCCGTCACGTCATCGGCCTTCGCTACGAGACGACGCCCGCACAGATCCGGACGATCGTGAAGGAGATGCGCGAGCTGCTCGCGCGCCAGCCGGAAGCCGACCTCGACTCGGTCCGCGTGCGATTCCTTCGCCTCGGTGCGTTCTCGCTCGATATCGAGCTCTTCGTCTACCTGTTCGCGAAGGATTGGAATCGGTTTCTTGAAATTCAAGAAGCACTGCTGCTGCAGGTCATGGAAATCGTGGAGCGCGCCGGAACATCGATCGCGTTCCCATCGCAGACGTTGCACCTGACGGACGACCGCGTGGCTCGCCGATCAGCCGTCGATAGTGAAGCCGACCTTCCGACGGTCGCGACGTAGCTTGTGTAGAGGCGCGCCTTCAGACGCGCCTTGATGGATTCAGACGCGCCTCGATCGATCGACAGCCCCGCGGCGTGGACCGGCCGCACTCATCACCACGTCAACTGCACGGCAATGCTGCCACTCGCGCCATTCAGCCGGTCTTCCAGCGCGTCAGTCGCACCGCTCACGCGGTAGCCGCCGCCCAGCTCGACTCCCACGTGCGGGATCACGAGCACTGTCGCATTCAGCTGCGGCTCGAACACGAAGAAGTCGTCGTGCGCAAGGAAGCGAACCGTCTGGCCCGGGAGTGCGCGTATGCGATCGCGCGACGGCACATTACCCCGCAGTGCGATATCGGTCGCCAACGCCGCCGTGCCGAACCCGATGAGGCCGCGTCCGCCAAAACGGATCATGCGTCCAGCCGGCATCGACCATCCGAGCAACAGACCCCCGTAGCGCATTTCCTCGCCTCGACCGCCGTTGACGAGCCAGTAGTAACCGCCCCCGATGAACAGGGTGTTGTCGAGAAGACGGCCGAAATACGCCCCCGCGAGTTGCCCAGTATCGCCATCCACGTCAGCGATCTTGAAGTCGGGAGCGGCGACAAATGGATTCTGTATCCGTTCGAGGATCAGCGGTCCCTGCGTGGCCTGCGCGAAGACGGCGCCTGGGAACAGAAGTACGAACAACGCCAGGCTCATCGATCTGGTCATCGGGCTTCTCCACGTGACAGGCTGACGTTAATCGGCAGGGTCTCACCGCCTCTGACATCCACGCGCCTCGTGTAACTGCGATAACCCTCTTTGCGCACGTCGATGTTGTGTTCTCCGGCGGCGAGTTGGATCACGAGCGGTGCGCGATCGGACCCACCTTCCCAGCGCTGACCGTCGATCGAGATCTCTGCATCGCCTGGTTGCACTCGGATCGCGATGGAGCCGTAAGCCGCGTCGCGCTGCACCGTATCGCCTTCCGGCGGCCGTGGTTCGCCTGATGCTGGCGGCTTCGGCCACGCGGGCCGCGCCTCGGGTGTTTCACGTGCTGACAGTTTCACCATGGTGTAGCGGATGCGGAAGCTTGCTCGCGGTTGAATGAGCACCTCCTGTGTCACCTTGCGATGCCCATCCAGGTAGAGCGTGAGCTCGTGTGCACCGGGCTGGATGTGCAACCGTTGAAACCTGCCATCGAAGTCGTCCACCCTGCCCGCGAAATAACCATCGACGAACACCTCGGTCTCGCGCGGCGTCACCTGAAGACGGAGCGACGATTCGATGTCGTAGAACGCGTACACGGTATGTCGTGACGGCGCCAGTACGAGGATGGCCGTCGTGCAAGCGAGAATCAGTTTTCGAGTGAGCGTCACAAGTCGCCTCCGAGTGTCACGCGGCGAAGACCCAGGCGGGTCTCAAGACCCGCCTCTACGTGACGAGGCGCGGAGGCAATGGTCGTACCGAGTTCGCCGACTGAAAGAACAGCGATTTCTGTCGACGCTGTCACAGTTGCTTCATGGCAGCGTCGCAGGTCGCACTGTCCCGAAGACAATCAGAGCTCGGACAACTCCTTGAACTGTCCTGTGCTGTCGCCGAGCTTTTCGACGGGCACGCCCAGCTTGTCGAGAAGCGTCAGCTGCAGGTTGGTCAACGGTGTGTCGTCGGGATACACGAGATGACGACCACCCTTGAGGGCGCCCGCGCCACCGCCCACCAGCAATGTCGGCAGCGGGCCATGCGTGTGCCGATCGCTGTTGCTGATGCCGCCGCCGAAGAGAAGCATCATGTGATCGAGCAGCGAGCCGTCGCCATCCGGTGTGGCGCGCAGCTTCTCCACGTACGAGGCGAACAGCGCAACGTGATACAGCTGAATCGCGGTGCACTTCTCCATCTTCGACGGATCGTTCTGATGGTGGGTCAACGGATGATGTGGTTCGGGGATCCCGATCTGCGGATACGGCCGCCCGGTCTGTTCGCGCCCGTACATGAACGTGATCACGCGAGTGAGATCGGACTGATACGCCAGTACCTGCAGGTCGTACAGCAGCTGCACGTGCGGCTCGAATCCATCTGGAATGCCCGATGGCTGCTCGACCTCCGGCCCCCGCCTGTCGCTCTGCTCCTCGGCCTTCTGGATGCGACGCTCGACGTCGCGGAGTGATTCGAGATAGTCGGTCAGCTTCGTGGTGTCTGATGGACCAAGCTTCTGCTGCAGCTGTTTCACACGCGCGGTCACCGAATCGAGAATGCTCCTGTCCTGACGCAGCCGCGACGCGCGCACGTGTGGGTCCGTGCTGTCACTCGAGCCGAACAGGCGCTCGAAGACGACCCGCGGATTGTTCTCCGCCATGAGCGGCAGCGTCGGTGTGAGCCACGACAGCGTGCTGCTGTATGCGCAGCTGTACCCGACGTCGCAGGAACCCACCAGGCTGTTGTCGTCAGCCGTCAATTGCAGCGAGGACAGCTGCGTCTGGCGCGCAAGCGCTTGCGCCGCAATCTGATCCATCGAGATACCGTTCTCGACGATGCTGTCCGACTTCCTCACGTGCACGCCGGTCAGGTAGGTCCCTGAGGCGCGCGAGTGATCTCCGCCCCCGTCGCCAAGCGCCTCTGCCTGATGACTCGATAAGCCGGTGACGACGATCAGCTGGTCCCGAAACGGCTCCAGCGGCGCGAGCGTGCGTGAGAGCGTAAAGTCTTTGCCCGTACCGGTCGGAAGCCAGTTCTGATAGATGACCCCGTTCGGGTGATAGACGACACCCAGTCGACGTATCGGGCTGGCAGGCGTCTTCACCTGGGCAGTGAGAGCCGGAACCATCGCGTCAAGCAGGGGCAGGGCCACGGCCGTGCCGATTCCGCGAAGCACCGTGCGCCGCGAAATGGCTTTCTTCATCACGATCATGACCGCGACCTCCTCATCTGGAACGGAGCGCTCTTGACGATGGCGAGGATCGTAGACGACCAGCGATAGTCGTCAACCGCCGCAGCTTTTACGATCGAGCGAATCGCGGGAGCATCCGCGTGCTCCATCTGCCGTCCGGTCGCGTAAGTCAGCAGCTTGCCGGTCACCGTCTTCACGAACTGTTCCTGCTGCGCCACGAGCGCCCGGCGCAGGTCGGCCGGGCCATCGACTTTCGTGCCGTCCAGCAGCACACCGCTCGCGTTGATTGGCGCTTCGCCGTCGGTGGTGCGCCACTGGCCCACCGCATCGAAGTTCTCCAGGCTGAAGCCGAGCGGATCCATGCGCGCATGACACGACGCGCAGACCGGGTTCACGCGATGCTGCTCCAACATCTCGCGCACGGAAGCGGCCTTTCCCAGCTTGCTCTCGTCCAGGTTGGTGTTCACATTCGGCGGCGGAGGCGGCACCGGCGCGGCAAGAATGTTTTCGAGCAGCCACTTGCCGCGAGTCGTTGGCGAGGTCCGCGTCGAGTACGACGTCACCGCGAGCACGCTGGCCTTTCCCAACAGGCCCCAACGGTTCTCGTCGGTGAGCGCCACGCGGCGGAAATGGCTGCCGTACACACCCGAGAGACCGTAGTGGCGCGCGAGCTGCTCGTTGAGAAAGGTGTAGTCCGCGGTCAGCAGGTCCGGGATGCCACGATCCGCCTTCAGCTGATCGTCGAGAAACAACTCCGTCTCTCTCACAAATGCCGCGCGCAGGTTGTCATCGAACCACGGAAACTTCGTATTGGCATCGGGTGTCAACAGCCAGACGTTGCGCGTCTGGAGCCACTGGCCGAAGAAATTGTCGACCAGCGCGGAACGCGCGCGTGGGTCGACGAGCATGCGTCGCACCTGCTGATCGAGAACCCCTGCATCGCGCAGTTTTCCTCGCGTCGCCACGTCGAGCAGCTCGTCGTCCGGGATGCTGCTCCACAGGAAGAACGAGAGGCGCGAGGCGAGCTCGACGTCGGGAAGGCGATACACAGTGCCGGGAGCGACTCGCTCGGGATCGGCTTCGATTCGAAACAGAAAATCGGGGCTGACCAGCAGCCGCTCGACTGCCGCGCGGATGCCGGTATCGAAGTCTCCGCTGCTTCTCGCGCGCCGGTAGAAATCGAGCAGCGTCTGGACATCGTCGTTCGTCGCGGCGCGCCGATACGCACGCCGCGCAAGCGTGGAGAGGATTCTCGTCGCGCATGTCGTGTCCTCGCTCGCGCTCGCGGGATGACAGACAAACACGCGACGGCGGCTCGGCGAGTCGAGCGGCACCCGCCCGTTGTAGGGCCCGCCAATCAGCAGTGACGAAATCGAGAGCTCCGCGCTAGGGACGTCGCCTTCGCGATTCCAGATCGGGACGCGCGCCGGGCCGAGCCCTTCTGCCTTGACTGTCTCGGATTTGATGATCGTCGCGACGACCTCGCGAAGGCCTGCCTTCACCGGCACCCGCGCCTGCAGCGCGTCATCGGCATCGTCTGCGGGCGCAGTCGTGCCGCCACCAATGGTGAATTCGCCGACGCGTGCGCCATCGATGCGAATTTCGATCCGGGTGGGGGCGTTCAAGCCACGTATCACGCCGGCATACGTCCTCAACAATCGGACTCTGACGACATACTCGGCATCCAGCGGAAAGTAGTGCCGGGCCGAGATGCCACCGCGTGAACCCAGCGAAAACGCTTCACCAAGCCGCTCGGTCTGCCAGAGCCAGGTCTGCTCGTTGGAGTTGCCCTTGACCGCGGTGTAGCGCTCAACGGCAGGCCGCAGTGTCGGGTCCCCAATCGCCATCCGGGCGATCTTCGCTGCCGCCGTCAGGTATCGATCGAGGAGCGCCGGCTCCACGGCCAGCGCGTCAGCGTTGGTATCGAAGCCAGCTGCCTGCGCGTCCGGCGGAAGCAGCGACGCCGGGTCCACCTCTATTCCGAGCAGATCGCGAACGGCGTTCGCATACTCCGTGCGATTGAGACGATGAAGCCCTGCTGGCCGTCCTGGATCGGGATGCGCGCTTGCAGCGCGATCGAGCTCGGTCTCCAGCCACCTGGCCACCGCGTTGTACGTGGCGTTGTCCGGCCGCGGCATGCCCGATGGCGGCATCGCCCGGCTTCGCAACTGGACGACCACCTTCTCCCACGTGTCAGCCGAGTTGGAGACCTGCTCCGCATCAGCCTGATCGAGCAGAAGGTTCGCGGTCTTGAGTCTCGCGTTGTGACAGGTCACACAGTAACTCGTGACCAGAGCGCGTGCGGGAGTAGCCGTCGCTGTTCCCGCTCGGGCAGTCGTCGTCGATGGTGCTTGCGGCGTGCTCACCTGAGCGGACGATACCGCCTCGGAGCCAACGGCTCCGAGCCACGCGAGGCAGACGCAGGTCGTCAACAGCCGGCGCTTGTTCACCGACATTTGTTCTGTGCCTGACAGGGTTTCCCGAGCTTGGGATCGGCGCCGTGCGCGAGCAACAGATCTGCACCCTCTTTGTTGTAGAGGACACCGCCGAGTCGATCGCCGTACCCGGATGCCGCAAGCCACGGGGTGACGCCGGCTTTGCTGACGGCGTTCACATCCGCGCCTTTGTCGATGAGCAGCGCGAGCAGCGTGTTCCAGCCACGATACGCGGCACCAAACAACGCGTTCTCACCGTTGGTCGTCGCTCCCCGTGCGTCCGCTCCGAGCTCGATCAGCAGCTTCACGGCGGCGAGCGCGTGTTCCTCCGTCGTGGGGCTCTCGCCGATACCTCGATTGAGACCCGACGCCGCCATGACCGCGGTTGTCTTCGTATCCGTCACCTGCGAGGGATCGGCACCAGCCGACAACAGCAGCCGCATCATTTCAAGATCGGCGGCAGCGCTCGCGAGCAGAAAGGGTGTGGCCCCGGGCGCGTCTTCGTAGCCGCCACCCAGGCCTGAAAATCCCGGCGGCCGTCGCGTCATGCGCGAGTTCGGATTGGCGCCGTGAGCAAGCAGTGCTCTCACCAGTTCCAACTTCGCTTTGCGGTCCGGGATGCCGCTCATGGCATCGGTGAAACCGTAGACCGGATTTGAAATGCCACCTTCCCACGTGGCAGACGCCCAATGCAGCGGAGTGAAACCCCCGTCGAGGACATTCGGATCGGCGCCCTGATCCAGCAGGAAGAGCGCGAGCGGCACATGCCCTCGCACGGTGGCAACCAGCAAAGGCGTACTACCTGCGGATATCGTCGCCTGATACGCCGGACCTCGAGGTGCGCCTGGCCCTGCGGCCGCTCCTGACACGCTCCGTCCGGTGGGGGCCGCCTCTTCTTTGGCACGGGCGCCATCGGCGGGCTCGTCTGGCAGCGAACGCACGTTCACGTCGATACCGGCAGCGATCAACACTCGCGTGGTTTCACGATCGCCTTCGCGCGCGGCGAAGTGTAAAGCGCTGAATCCTTTCTTCGTGTGGGCCTGAAGGTCGGCTCCCGCTTCGATGAGGAGGCGCACCACGTTCGAATGACGCTCGGCCGCCGCCCACATCATCGCGTCCTGGTTCTGCGACGGCTCTTTCGCATTCACGTTCGCACCACGAGCGATCAGCATCCGGACGGCGTCGGTATTGCCGCTGCTCGCACACGTCATGAGCGGCGTCTCACCTGTGCCGATTGGCGTGTTTGGATTGGCGCCAGCCTTGAGCAGCAGATCGACGAGCGGCGCGCTCCCATTCGTGCATGCGCGCGATAACGGCGTCATGCCGAATTCATTCGGCGTGTTCGCATTGGCGCCGGCACGGATCAACACGTCAGCGGTCGCGACGTCGTTCCAGTGCGACGCCCAGAGGAGCGCGGTCGACCCATCGGCCGATCGAACGTTCACGTCGGCCTTGCGAGTGACCAACGCGCGGACCTGCGCCAGATCCTGGCTTCTGGCAGCATCGACCAGCGTCGCGTCGTCAGCCGCGGCTCCGACTCCCGCAGCAGCGAGCAGCACCATCAAACACGTTCCGGCGAAGCGGCTGAGTTCTGCGTTGGCGGTCATGCCGTCCTCTTCTCGCATACGTCTGCTCGAAGTTTAGGCTTTCCCGAGTGGTTAATAAAGGTCGGCGACCTACCCCTTTCAGGGTAGAAGTGGGCGTTGTTTCTCGATAAACCGCTCGTGCAGGGCGCGCACGGCGTCCTTCACGCGCTCGTCAGGCACCATCCACGTGATGCGAAAAGACGATGTGGCGGTGCCGGCGGGAACGATGCCGATGGCATTGAGCGTCGCGGCGCCGGTGCGAACGTTGTCGTAGGTGGCGTTGATGCCAGCGCCGATCGCGCTGACCGCGGCAAGGCCGTCGACCAACTGCGCGCGCCCGCCGAGGCGCGTCTCCATTGCCTGGCGGAACTGCCCCTCGTCGTGGAGGTTCTCGCGCGAGATCACGACGGTCGTGCGGTCGTTGAACACGTGCAGCTGCTTGCCAGGCACACTGCGTTCGGCGAGTAGCGCGAGCAGGTCAGTCGGTGGCGCGGTCCCGTCCAGCACGAGCACGTCCCGTTCGCTGGCCACGCCCACGATCGTGCCAGGCATGCGCGGGGGACTCTTGCGAACCACGGTTCCGTCGGACGAGGGGTCCGCGCCCGGCAGCGGCCCTTGCGTGGCGCGCGCGTAGATCGCGATGCCCCTTTCCTTCGCAAACTCCACAGCCTGCGCGTTCAGAACCTTGGCGCCCGCTTCCGCCATTTCCTGCGTCTCTTCATAGGAGAGTGTTCCGATGCGCGCGGCCGCTGGCACGACGCGCGGATCAGCGGAGTAGACGCCGTCCACGTCCGAGCAGATCTCGCAGTATTCGGCGTCGAGCGCTGCAGCCATCGCGACCGCTGTCGTGTCGCTCCCGCCGCGACCCAGCGTCGTCACCTCTCTCTTGTATGAGACACCTTGATAGCCGGCGACCACGACGATTCGCCCGCGCGCCAATTCATCCTGCACGCGAAACGGACGCACCTCGATGATGCGGGCATCGATGTGACGATCGTTGGTGATGATGCCGGACTGGCTGCCGGTGAAACTGATCGCATCGCCCCCGAGCTCGCGGATTGCGAGCGAGAGCAGCGCCATCGAGATCCGCTCGCCTGCCGAGAGCAGCATGTCGAGCTCGCGTCGCTCCGGGTTCGGCGACACCTTCTTGGCCATCGTGAGCAGCTCATCGGTCGTGTCGCCCATCGCCGACACGACAACGACCACTTGATGCCCGCGCCGCGCGGTCTGCATGACGCGCTCGGCGACGTATTTGAGCTTCCCCACGTCTGCAACGCTGCTCCCGCCGTACTTCTGGACGATGATGGACATGCTTCGATAGTAACGCTGTCGCTGCTCGCCGCTTCGATCTTCGATCTTCGACCTTCAACCTTCGACCTTCAACCTTTGACCTTCGACCTGTGACCTTCAACCTTCAACCTTTGACCTGACCTTTGACTCTTGACCTTTGACCTTTGACCTTGCAACGTCTGTGTTAACGTTGCCGGCCCATGTGGCTTTCATGCTTGCTCGCCTTCATCAGCAGCGCCTGCACGCTCATCATCGAGCTCATCGCGGGACGCATCATGGCGCCGTATATCGGTGTCTCGCTCTACACGTGGACGACGATCATCGGTGTCGTCCTGGCGGGCATGTCGGGCGGCAACTTTTTCGGCGGCTCCGTTGCCGACCGCTTCGCGTCGCGGCGTACCTTGGGTCTGATTTTCGTCGCGGGCAGCGTCGCCACGCTCAGCATCCTGGTCGTCACGCACGCCATCGAAGGAGTCACGTTCGGCCTGTCATTCCTTCCGCGAATCGTCGTTTCGATCGCGCTGATCTTCTTCGTGCCGAGCTTCGTGCTCGGCATGGTGTCCCCGTTTGTCGTGAAGCTGGCGCTCGCAGATCTGCAGCGCAGCGGACACACTGTGGGAACGATCTACGCCGCGTCGACTGTCGGCTCGATCGTCGGCACGTTCCTGACTGGATTCCTGCTCATTTCGTGGCTGGGTACGCGAACCATCGTGTGGGTCGTGGCCGGTATCCTGCTCGCCACGGGCCTGCTGATCGGTGCGTTCCCCCTCGCGCGCAAGAGCCGAGTCATCGCGGCCGCGGTCGCAGTCGCCAGCCTGCTCGCGTTGCGGATCGAAACGCATGGGCGCTACCAGGCGCCCTGCGACGTCGAGTCGAACTACTTCTGCATCAAGGTGCTCGACTCCTTCGAGGATGGGCACGTCGCCCGCATCCTCATGCTCGATCATCTGATTCACAGCTATGTCGTGCCGGATGATCCAACCGCGCTCGACTATGGCTACGAGGACGCCTATTCGGCACTGACACAGACCCACGTGTCCGGACGTCCTGAGATCGATACGCTCTTCATCGGAGGTGGCGGCTACTCCTTCCCGCGTTACGTCGAAGCGGTGTATCAGAATGCGACCGTCGACGTGATCGAGATCGACCCCGCGGTCACGGCGATCGCACATGAACGGCTCGGTCTGCCTCCGAGTTCGCGGATTCGATCGTTCAACGAAGATGCGCGCGTCTTCCTGACCGAGTGGAACGATCCAAAACTGTACGACGTCGTCTACGGTGATGCGTTCAACGATCTGTCGATCCCGTATCACCTGACGACGGTCGAGTTCAATCGGATCATCGCGGACCGGTTGAAACCGGATGGCATCTACCTGACGAACATCATCGACAAGTTCGAGGGAGGCGAGTTCCTCAAGGCGGCGGTCAACTCGTTACGCGTCGTGTTTCCGCATGTCTACGTGTTCGGGCGCGGCGACGCATTCATGCCCTTCGACAGGAATACATATGTCCTCATGGCGAGCCGGAGGCCGCTCGACCGCGAGCGCTTCGACGCGATCACCTCGAAGGACGACCTGTCATCGCGCACGACAATGTTGGTCGAAGATCGCCTGAAAGACTACCTGGCCTCTGGCCGATCGCTCACGCTGACAGATGACTTCGTCCCGGTCGATCAGTTGCTCGCGAGTTTGTTTATCGAGCGCGCTAGATGAATGCGCCAATTAGGTGGAGGCGAGTCTTCAGACTCGCCTCGCGCGAGGCCGGTCTGAAGACCGACCTCTACGTGCTGAATTACGGAGCTCGTTTCTACCGCCGCCGTCCACCACCGCCACCGCTGCGCGTGGCACCCCCGCCTCGATAGCTGCCGGCACCGGAGCGCGTCGATCCACTGCTCTGCCAGCCGCTGCGATCGGTGGTCCGCTGGTTGCCCGATGTTCGAGCGCCCCGATCGCCTTCGAGTTGCTGGCCCTGCGCCGAGCCACCCCAGCCAGAGCTCGTTGTTCCCGCGCTCGTCGATCCAGTGCGCCCCGACTGCGCGGCTCGATCGCGCGCCTGTTGCGCCCCCTGACCATCCGTCGGGCTCCAGCCGCCGGAACCGTTGCTCTGCTCCCAGCCCCCGCCTTCAGTGCGCCGATAGACGTTGCCGTCGCGCCCGGCGTACACATCGCCGCCTTCGGATCGACCGACCGTTGTTCGCGAGCCACCTGGACCCGTCCGAGAGATCGCCCCGGCGCCATCGTCATTGCGGACGCCAGTGGTCGTCGTGCCTTTCCGATAGTTCTGCACATGAGCCGACTGCGCCCAGTCGTCGCCACGGCGGACCGCCGTGGATCCCCAGTTGCCGTACACGTTGGAGCCCTGACGCGTCTGGCCATAGGCGCCCGTCCGCGGGTTGTAGGCCTCGCCGTATGCCCGGGATCCATACGGGCCGTATGCGGCTGCACCACGAGCGTATGTCCCGGTGCGCGGGTTGTAAGAAGCGGCCATACCCACGCCGCCGTACGGTCCATATGCAGCGACGCCGCGCCCGTACGCACCCGTGTGCGGGTTGTACCACGCACCCATGCCGTAGGTGTGGGCATACGGATAGTAGACTGGGTAAAACCCGCCGTAATAGGAATAGGGGGGATAGTACCAGCCACTGCCCCATACTGCGCAGCCCCAGCCGACCATCACTCCGGTATACGCGGCGACGTAGGCGACCGTGACCCACTCGTCGTCGTTATCTTCGACGGTGACGTAGGTCACGTGATGCACGGGCGAGCTCGCTGGAATCGTGTAGATCTGCTCCGGCACGCTCGTCGCCACTTCCCATGGGCCGGTTGCCGATCGCGACATGAACCAGACGCCCTGGAAGCACATGTAGTACAGGTCGCCGTACTTGACGATGTCCTTGTCGGTGTTGACGGCTTGCTGAACGCCTTTCGACCCTTCTATCGCCTTGAATTGAGGGTCGCCCTGATACACGACGTCCGGCGCCTTCATCTCTTTCCGGCTGACGCGTGCGGTTCGTGGAATGCTCGCGAGCAGCACCGCCTCGGTGGCCTGAGCCGTCCCGGGCACTGAGGCCAGCACGCGCGATCGCGGATGTTCGACCGGGATCTGTTTGAAGTCCTCCGGCAGCGACGGTGTGGCAAACGTCCACGGGCCGTCGAGGCTAGGCGCCTTGAACCAGCGACCGGCGACGAGGAAGTAGAAATCTCCGGCGATACCCATGCGGAACAGATCGGCGTCCGTATTGTTCACCCACAGGAGCGTCGGTGCGCCCTGGACCTTCAGGTAACTGATCTTGCCGTCGAGCACGATCAACTCCGCCGGGTCGGTGGTCGTAAACACTTTCGGGGTTGCCTTCGACGACAGTTTCTTCCCCGGCACCGCCACCTTCACGTCCTTCCAGTTGTTGTCGGCTGGGAGCTTCGAAAAGCTATCGGGAAGCTTGCCGGCAGCCTTCCAGGGACCCGCGATCTCTGTCGATTGCAGCCACGACTCGTTGTAGCGCACATATAAGGTCTTGCTCGGCGTGTGCTCGAACAGATCCCAGTTCGTGTTGACGGCGTAACGGAGGTCGACGTCCTTGATCGGGCTCCAGATCGGATCGCCATCCAGGTTGATGAGAATG
>Ga0075421_100007533_pt1 | contig 13341 bp, 9 predicted proteins | sample SoiMetdeltSBSDD5_FD_75292 | JGI IMG/M metagenome (GOLD analysis project Ga0075421, IMG submission 75292) | Bulk soil microbial communities from a Populus tree surrounding site in Tennessee, USA - Soil MetaG P. deltoides SBSDD5 | ecosystem: Environmental > Terrestrial > Soil > Tree plantation... | reverse complement strand
ACCGCGGCGGAAGGCCCGGTGGCATTTGCCCAACATGCAAACGATTCCATCGCCCGCCAGATCCTGGCCGACCCGCACGCGGAACAAACCCAGATGATCATTCTCATCGTGATCACCGTTCTGTCCCTTGTCCCCATCGCGTACTATGCGCGAGCGGTGCGGCAGCGCCTCGGGAGCCGTGCCCGGTCCAACCAGAGTGGGAACGGCTAGGCGCAGGATTTCCGCCCTGCGTGCCTCTGCGCCAACACCGACCCGCAACGCGACAGCAGCTTCACCAAAGGTCCGTCCGACTTGCTCGACCACGCCACGTCTGAAATGGCGATCGGAACGAAACTGGGAATCGACGCTACGAAGAAGCTGCCCGGAGAGAGCTTCAAATGACCGTTGCCGCCGCTAATTCGAATGAATGAAGAGGTGCGGCGAATAGTTAATGCGCTGTTCCAGAACAAACTGTAGAAAACGCAAGCCCGTGAGCGAGAAGACGAGTGCCAGTTCAGATTTAACAAAGACTTTGTTCGCCGGGAACGGCGAAAGCAGCCTTTCACCTTCGACTACGGCAGGGTGGCATGATCCTGGTCTGGAATGATCTCTAACGTTTCGGCGCTGAGCTTCCCCTATTGGGCTTGCCTGTTTGGCCAAGGCTCGGTGCCGAGCCTGCGGTAAGCTGTTTGGGCTGTGCAGCAGCCGGCAACTCAATAGTGCGCGCACCGGGTAATGCCACGGTGCTATCGGCCAGATCAGGATGCCGTTCCAGCAGCACGCGCTGAAACTCACTCTGTCCAAAAGCCATCATCTCTGCGAGAATGGCCTGCTGCTTCTGGAGACTTGACTGACCAACTGGACTGGCCAGGAAGCGGGCGAGCCCCACGATTTCTGATTCTGTGTAGTACTTGACCATCAGCCCCCGTATTATGCTTTCCAGTCTTCCACCGCCAAACACTTCTTCCGTGATGCTGCGAATTTCATCGGCCTCATCCTCAGGAAACTGGGCAAGCATCTGAGTCAGCATCTGCTCCTGCATGGCGGACATAAAGCCTTGCGGTACCAAGGCAAGATAGTGCTCGGCGGCGATCTGTCTGTCCCGAGCGATGGCCGCATGACGTTGCACCAACCGGCTTGCATTATCCAGGTCGCCAATCTGGCGGAAGAACTCTACGGCTACGGAAAGGATAGAAAGGTCCGTCGTGCCTTCCGTGGCCTCGGCGAACAGAATTCTCGCGTCTTGAATCCGTCTATCGCGGGCCGCGTCGACTGCGGCCCGCGCCAAAGCCAAGTCGGTCTGCTGGGCCTTGACCAGGCTTAGGTTGGCCTTGGCGGCGCCGTTGTTTTTCTTTTTGGACGACGGCTTTCGCTTTTGAGCACGCTCCACCCGCCGCTTGCCCGCACGCTCTGCCTCGTTCAGCGCCTTGACCTTGGCTTTGGGAAAATTTATTTCGGGAGGGGAATCGTCGAGGGCCTTCCACTCGCCGCGAGCAAATGCGCGAAGATGGCGATCGATCTCCTTCCCAAAGTCCACCTCGGTGTTAAAGGTGCGGATAAAGATTGCGCGCCCGTTTTCGAGTTCCTTGCGGAAATCCAGGAGCTTCTTAAGCTCCGGGCCTGGATCAGTGACGGACGCGTTATCCACAGTTTTGAAGAAGACCAGGACCTCCGGTGACTTCCTCTTCCGCCAGAGATTGAGTGCCAGATTGAATTCCTCTTCCGTATACGACGAGAACCTGGAATCGGGCGCGTGCTGACCCCAGCGACGATGCAGGGCGAGGCAAAAAATGTCGCACTGCTCGATTTCCCTGTTGATGACGGCTTGAGTGCGCCGCCCGGTCTCTGCCAGAATATCTTCCCAACCGACCGGGACAAACCTCACTTCCGCGCCGTCGGCAAAACCGGCGTTGAGCGTGTCGATCGTATCCTTGAAGATCTTGCGTTCTGGCGCCAGGTCGCCCGGCGATGCGATGAACACGGATATCTGCCTGGGCTCGCTCTTCTTCATAATTTCCCAACTAACGGATGGTGACAGGAATTTGCTTTTGCGTCGGGTTCACAGCGGCATTGGGCGCGTCTCTCGGTGGGGTTGCAATCCCTTTTTTTGTCGGTTGATCGGCGTTTTCGTAGTACGACCACACTGACTATTACGGATGATGCTTGCCAATTACATCGTACTGGTGGAAGACGAGCCCTTGCGGACGGCCACCAAACGTGCGCAACACCAGCGAAGTCCTCTTCCGCCTCTGCGCCAACACCACCCGCAAAGCGCCTGTTCGCCGAGCTTTGGCGAAGGCGGAACAGTATCTTCACCAAAGGCCCGTCCGACGTGCTCGACCACGCCACCAGCGAAATCGCCAGCGGCATTGATGCGACGAAGAAGATTCCAGGAGAAGGCTTCAAGTGGCCTTGGCCGCCTCTGATTACGATGGATGCCACGGTTAAGGCGAAGGTGGACAAACTTTTCAACCCGTAGCAGCCGACGTGAGGAGGCTCAATCGTTACTCGCGCCGACTTTCCCAATACTGAACCAGAGCCGCCCAGAAAGCTATCGCTCTATCGAGTGACCATTGCTCAGGTGGATTCCCAAAGAGTGGCAACTGTTCGTTCAAACATCGGAACGCAGCCCACTTCCCGGAGAGATAGGCCTGAACCAAATCGATCACTATTCGTCCAAACGTTTCGTTGAGATTCACTCGGAAACATGCGTCGCTGCAATTGTAGATCAGGCATTCAATGAAATACGAGGTCGCTAGGTCTTCCGAGATGCTTCCATGGTCGGCCAACTCGCTTCGGAGATTCTTGAACAGCCGAACGGTTTTCTTGAATCGGCCAGCCGTGCGGGCGTTCTTGGCCACGCCTTTCAGGTAATGGAGATGGGGATAGTTGACGATCCATCTTTTCTCAGCAGGTGCGTAGAAAACCACGCCCTTTACTTTCTTTGGGAAGCCGGCTACCGGGTAGGTTAGGTAATCGAGGAAAGTTTGGCAGACCACAACATCGGCAGTTCGATAGGGAGTCGTGACTCTGAACGCTTTGCCGCTGGGCGTTTCGTGGACGTTGTCCCAGCCGAAACGGTCATGCAGAGCCTGAGATACCATTTCGCGAAACTGCCCATAGGTGACACGCGGAGGAATCTGCTTCTGTAGGCGAAAACGCGCTTGTTCCCCTTCAGTAAGCCGCGTCGAGTTGTGATGAACTGCCGACGTAAGCTCAACCAACACGTCAACGTCGCTCTCGACGTCGAAAATGTTCGTGTCATTTTTGTAAGAGCCTTGAAGATTGACTTCAGACTTCACGCCCGCGGGCCACTTCGGAATGCAGCGAGTGCCGAACGGATTGCCTCATGCGTTTGTCGAGAAGTGACAATCGCTCCTTGGCGAGACCACGTTACGAGCTGATTCTCTGGGATTGGCATATACGCTTCGGCAACATGAAAGCTCGTCGTCTCCCCACTCGCAAGACAGACTTAAGTCGCGTGTTCTCGACGTCCGAGAATCCCAAACGGAGCTGTGTCCCAAAGCCCCGGCTTGCGAGGCACGAGCTACCCTGGGTCACCGTCCGCCAAACCTCCCCAACCGCAACGCGGTTGCGGCCGACCACCCGGATCGAAGGGGATTATTTGCTTGCCTTAAGGCCTCCGGCGGCTATGGATGGACTTTGCTTTCGCAGAGGATCGTTTTCGAGTGGATTGACCAAACCTGCCGATCAGAAAGGAGAATAAAATGAAAACTTCAATCCCAACTATGGCGGCGCTGATTGCACTGTCCTCGCCCGTATTGGCCGCGCCGGTGACGCCGAACATCAAGATGGACTACTTCGGCTATCGCCCCAGCGATGTCAAGGTAGCCATCTTCACTGCCAACCCCGGCGCCACAGTGCAGTTCCGCAACACCAGTGACGCGGTCGTCTTCACCGTGCCCAACAATGGCGGCTCCATAACCAGCATGGGCGCCGATGGTCAACCATCAGGCGACACCGTCTGGCAGGTGAACTTCACTCCCTTCAACGCTGCCGGCACCTACCGGCTGTATGTCCCGTCCTGGAACCAGCAGTCCTACGATTTCAAACTGGATGCGAACGTTTACAATGACGTGGGCAAAGTTGCGCTCAAGACCTTCTACTACCAGCGCTGTGGCGTGGCTCATCCCCAGCCTTACGCCCAGGCGCCGTGGTCCGACCCGTTCATCTGCCACGCCTATTTGACGGCGAGTACGCCCGCAGCTCAGGAACCTAACTATGGAACCCTGGACTTGAGCGGCGGCTGGCACGATGCCGGCGACTACAACAAATACATCTGGGGCGACCTCTTTCTTGCGATGAATATGTTGATGATCGCGTACGAGAACAACCCCGCCGTCTGGGGAGACGGCCAGCTCCTTATTCCCGGGGGCGGCAACGGCGTGCCCGACATCCTCGATGAAATAAAGGTCGAAATTGACTGGATGTTGAAGATGCAGAGGCCGGGCGGCGAGGTGCTCCGCAGGGTATGGGATGATTACGGAGGTGCTCCTGATTCCAGCCCGCCTTCCAGGGCAGTTCACAATCACCATTACTATGGGGCTGACGTGGACTCGACCAGTATCTTCGTCGCCAGCGTGGCCAGGTTCGCTCGCATCTGCGCATCGAGAGGCGACCCTTACGGCAATGTTGCCGCGCTCAAGGCAGCCGCGATCCTTAGTTGGAACAATGTTCTTGGCCAGGGCGACTCCACCATGAAGTCCTGGGCTGCGGCGGAGCTGTGGCGCCTGGACCAAACCATTACCAGCGCCAAGAGCTACGTGGAAAACTTCTATCCCGACTGGGGCACTGCCTTCCACGAAGGCTATAGCGCCGCCACCCATGCCGCCTATGCCTACATCCGGACACCCGGGGCCAACGCCACCATCGTCAGCCGGATGAAGACCGGGATCGGTGTGACGGTGGACGAGTACTTTGTCTGGCGCGGTCCGTACCGCAATTCAATGAGAGACGCCTATTATCACTGGGGTAGCAACAAACCCCGCGGCTCCTGGGGCGTCTTGCTGCTGGAAGCCGTGAATTTGGGAGCGACGGGTTCCCACACTGCCGCTGAGTGCCTGGAACTCGCGCAAGATTTCTTGCACGCCTTTCATGGCCAGAATCCCATGGGCATGACTTACCTGAGCAACATGTCGGCCTACGGCGGCGAACATTCCTCTTACCAGTTCTTCCATTCCTGGTTCGGCGCGATCACAGACCCGGAATCGGTGGCGTGGTACAGAGGCTTGCCGCCGGGCGTGACGGAGCCTGACTATCCTTACTTTAAGGGCGTGGATAACTACGGCGTCAGTGACAACAACACCTCGCTTTACGGCCCCGCTCCGGGCTTCGTGCCGGGCGGCCCGAACAAGGACTACAGCGGCCTCGCAAAACCTCCCGGTGCCGTGACCTACTACGAACGGTTTTACCGCGACTGGATAGACAACTCGCCGCGTGGTTGGTCCAGAACCAAGCCTTGGGAAGTGAACGAGAACTCCATCAGCTACCAGGGGCCCTACGTTGCGTTGATCGCCGCTTTCATGTCGCCCTGGACGGGCACGGCCGATACAGCCCGGCCTTCCGCGCCGACGGGCCTGACCGCCACCGCCGTCTCGTCCAGCCAGATCAATCTGGACTGGAGCAACAACACGGAGGGCGATCTGTTCGGGTACAACGTTTACCGGAGTCTGACTTCCGGCGGACCGTATGGCCTGATCTACGGCGGCGTGACCGCGAGCGCTTACTCCGACACCGGCCTCGCCGCGTCCACGACTTACCATTATGTGGTAACGGCGGTGGATACGTCCGGCAACGAAAGCCTTGCCGCCATTCAAGCCAGCGCCACGACGCCGAGCGGTGCGGGCACGATGCACGTCCATCAGATCTCCCATGGAGCGCAGAAGGGCCAGAACCCGGGCCGCTGGGTTGACGTTTACCTAAGAGATCACGTGGGCGCGGCGGTTGCGAGCGCCACAGTGAGCGCCACCGCTTCCGGTTGGGACAACCAAACCGGCCAAAACATCACCGAGACCAAGTCGGGCGTCACCGGCAGCGACGGCAAGGTCCGTATCACTACAGCCGTGGACAGCAGCGCATCGTTCTGCGTGAACAACGTGACACACGCGACGCTCGCGTACGACCCAAATCAGAACGTGGTGACCTGCGTAAACTGGTAAACCTCGCATGGGGATGGGCCAGATGATCCCGCGGCTGCGGGGCCAAGTACCTGGTGGTGGTGGATGACGAGTGCTTGCGCACGGCCACCAACGTGCACAACACCAGCGAAGTCCTCTTCCGCCTCTGCGCCAACACCGACCCGCAACGCGCCTGTTCGCCGAAGCTTTGGCGAAGGCGGAACAGCATCTTCACCCCGCAAAGCGGGATCCGTCCGACGTGCTCGACCACGCCACCAGCGAAATCGCCATCGGCAGCAAACTCGGTACTGACGCGACGAAGAAATTGCCCGGCGAAGGCTTCAAACGCCCCTGGCCGCCGTTGATCAAGATGGATGAAACCGTGAAGGCGAAGGTGGAAACTCTTTTCAGAATGGGCGCCGTCCGATTTTGATTTCGGCGGTGTATGATAAGTGAATGGCAGATGTGACCGACCAGAATCTGATTCGCGCCTACGTGCGTGGTCGTTGCGAACAATCGTTTGGCGAATTAGTGCATCGCCATGTTGATCTCGTTCACTCGACAGCCTTGCGGGTCGTGCGCGATGCGAGCCTGGCCGAAGATGTGACGCAGCGTGTGTTTCTGACATTGGCCAAGCATTCGGTGAACTTGCAGGAGCGCTCCTCGCTAACGGGCTGGCTCCACGAGACCGCCCGCAACCTCGCAATCAACACCGTCCGTGGGGAAGAACGCCGCCGACAGCGAGAACAGGAGGCAGCCGCCATGAGCAATCTCGAATCGAATGAATCGGATGCCGTTTGGAAGCAAATCGCGCCTCACCTGGATGAGGCGATAGCGCAATTGAACAGCGTCGAGCGCGAAGTGATTCTTTGGCGCTATTTCGAACGACGCACGGCGGAGCAGATCGGCGGACGCCTCGGGCTGACGCCAGAAGCGGCGCAAAAGCGCGTGGCCAGGGCGCTCGACCGGCTGCGGGGGATTTTGGCGGAGGGCGGCCTCACCGTGCCCACGGCAAGTCTGACCGTGTTGTTGTCCACGCAGGCCGTTCAATCTGCCCCGGTCGGTCTGGCCGCCTCCGCCATCACCGCAGTGAGTGCGACAAGCGCGATTCTACCTGCCACTTCAACTCTACAAATCATTATGGCATCAACCAACGCAAAGATCGGACTCGCGGTCGTGCTGGCCGCGAGTGTTACGACGCCGCTGGTGCTCCAGCATCAAACCAACAGTCGCCTTCGAGATGAAATCGCGCGGTTACGCGCCGAACCTGCGCCGCCGCCGCGAGTTCAAGCCGCTCCATCCGATACGGCTGAACTGGAACGCCTGCGGCGCGAACACGAGGAACTATTGCGCCTGCGCGGCCAAGTGGCCCTGCTTCGTCAACAAGCCGCCAATCCACCAAAAGTCCAAAAAGAAAAGGCGAACTCTCTGCTCGCTGAGTCACCAGAGAGTCGGATGCTTCGGTTGAACCCTTGGATGGACCCCGCTGTGTCACCAGAGATTCCGATGATTGGGTCCAACTCTTGGGGGAACGCCGGGTTGGCAACTCCAGCCGCCGCTCTTCAGACAATAACTTGGGCCCTTGCGAATCGAGACACAAACACCATGCTCGCCGCCGTCGGCATGGATCCCAAAACCAGGGAAATGGAGGAAGAAAGGTTTAGCCGTTTGCCAGAAGCCGTCCGGGAAAAGTATGGCTCCTTGGACGCCCTGCTCATCGCCTTGCAATTCAAAAACCCGCCTTCCGCCACTGGCTTCCGCATTCTCTCGCAAACCGAGGACGGCCCAGACGACGTGACCTTGGTCGTCCAACAGCAGTTCGCCGATGGGCGGGTTGGAGGAGGTTGGACTCGCCTTTATCGGGATGAGAACGGAAGCTGGCGATCGGTGGTTCCGCCTCTGCCCGAGGGCATGTGGGAACGTATTGTCGACAGCGCAAGTGGAAGACAGCCGTCCACGGGTCCTTTGCCAATTACACAACAAACACCTCGCTAGCGAGGTGTCGTAGGAGGATTTGGCACAACTGCAACGCGGTTGCGGCCATTCCGTTCCCGCGCGCGCCCAATGTAGTTTCGTTCGCTATCGATCATTTCTACGGCAGGGCGGGAACAAGCCCGTGGCGGGTCATCACCGCTTTCCGGAAAAACACGTTCGTGATTTGATTCTCTCGAATGCTCTCGTAAGCTCGCGCCCGATTCTATGGGCCCTTCCATGACGTCATTGCTGCTACTTCCGATGTTGCTCTTCGCATCCTGCCGCGCGGAAACGACGCACCCGGGAAAATCCATTGGCGTCGAAAAGTATCCCGAGGCCCAAGACCTTTACCAGTTCGCGGAAAAACAGCGCGCAAAATACAACTGGCCGGCGCTGGGGGTTGGAATCATCCACCGGGGAAAAATCGTCGGGCAGGGAATGGCCGGTGAACGAAAGCGCGGATCGGGAAATTGGGCGACGCTGGACGACCCTTTCACGGGGGCGTCTTGCGCAAAATCCATGACCGCCACGGTCGCGGCAATGCTCGTGGAGGAAGGAAAACTTCGCCGGGACACACGCATCACCGATGTTTTTCCGGAATGGCAGAAGACGATGTTGCCCGCCTACACGAACGTCACTTTGGGACAGCTGCTGGAACACCGCGCGGGTCTGGATCAATGGATGAATTCCAATCCGCGAGGGACCGACTGGCATCGCACGCACTCCCAAAACACGGCAACCGAGAAGCGAGTTGCATTGGGACAGGCCGCGCTTCAGCGAGAGCCAAAATATCTGCCGGGCACGAAGCATTATTACTGCAATGATGGCTGTATCATCGCCGGCAGCATGATGGAAAACGTGAGCGGTGTGCCGTTTGAAGAGCTGATGCGTCAACGACTGTTGAGCCGTTGGGCCTCGCCTCCTTGCGTTTCAGTCCTCCTCAAACCGATGCCAACAAGACCGTGTGGGGACACGAAACGAGCACGTTCGGGCGCACGAAGGCCGTAAAGGACGAACCCGCTGAATACGGCGATCCTCCGTTTGGCTCGCCGGGAGGTTTTCTCTATTGCTCATTGCCGGACTTGCTCCGCTATGTGGACTTTCACAACCGCGGCGCAAACGGCTTTGGCGCGCAATCCCGCCGGTGTCCCAGAAAAATCCCGGCCCGATCAGCGCGGGCGTGAGCGGATGATCTCTTTATTCTGTGCCATGATTTATATTCTGAGTTCCAAGTCCACCAATACACCATCGGCCGGTTTGGTTGATACTCCGGCCTTCGCCTGCGTTCTTTCACTGACCGCCTTGAACTTGAACATTTTGACAACCGCCCCCACGACCAACCCCACCTCCAGCAGACCAAGAAATCTCCCCGGACAGAAACGCGGCCCGTGCCCAAATCCGAAGTGAAGCATGTCTTTCGCGGTGATTCCTTTCGCGGCGAGAATCTCCCAGCGTTCCGGGGCAAATGCTTCGGCCGGATATCCGGTCACGGCTTTGCCCCAGAATTCCTCGCACCGGTTCGCGTGCCACACATCGAGGCGAAGGCTGGTGCCTTTTGGAATAAACATCTTTCGATGGTCTGCCGTTTCGATCCAGGTATCCACCGTCGCCCGACGCGGAAGAAAATAAAGTGCGGGAGTCAGGCGCAACGTTTCCTCCAGCACACGATTGAGGATTACAGCCTGTGCCAGATTATCGGGGTCATAGCGGTTCATCCCCTTCACCTCCTCATAGATCCGATCCTGGATATCAGGTCGGCGCGACAAATGAGATAACGCCCAGCTCGCGAATGATGTCGTGGCTTCCATCGCTCCGGCGAGGAAGACGCGGATGTTGGCGCGGAGCGCGTCATCGGTGGCGTCGGACTGAAATTGATTCCATAAGCCGCGCCCTTCCGCACGTCCTGAAAGCGCAATATCAGTCAGGGCTTCAAAGTCGGCCTTCTTCTGCTTCAGGATCGCGTTTCGGCCTGTCAATATCCGGTAGTGGGCCTGAAGTATTGGAGCAACTGTGTCGCTGACCATGTGATCAATCAGCAGCACGAGGGCTGGAACATGGCGATCCCGCAACTCTTCATAGGAAACATGGCCACCAAAGAAGTTGTTCACCAGCATCTCGAGCATCACGACTTTGATTTCTGATTCGAGCTCGATACGGACCGTTTTTGCGCCAGTGACCTGCTGACGGGCACGAAGCGCATCGAGTCTTTCCGCGACGGTCTTACGGAAGGTTTGCTCAAAGCCATGAAATTTTTCCGGCTGAAAAAGATTGGAGCGACTGAACGGCTCAGCGGAAAGCTTCTTCTGCCTTCGCCACACGCAGCCATTTGAATACAGCAGGGAATCCTCGCCCGTTGCGCGCGCGATTCCCGCAGTAGGAGCGGTATCCCGATCAAACTGGCCGGGCTTGTCACCGGTTGCACCGAGCACTGCTTTGATGATGCCGGGGTCGCGGGTCAATAACACCGGCGGCAACCCGGCCACATAGAGATAGCGGTTATGTTTTCCGTATCCCGTTTCCTTTTCGGCATCCCAATAAAAGGTCTCGAAAATCCTGATCGGATTCTTGTAGTTCCACAAATGGGGAAACGGCAACGACGGTCGTCCGAACCCGAACAGCGAAACCCGTGTCGGCAGGCAGTCGCCGCCAAAAGGGTTCACTCCTCTGACCTGTTGCAGGAAACGCGGTGCCCATGTTTGGAAGGACATCTAAATCTCTCCGTTCATTTTCGCTGAGTTAGATCCAGATCGCCTCGATCTGGCAATCCTGTAAACTTCAGAGTTCCACTGATAGGAATTTACTTTTTCGACGCTGCGCGGTTCAGCGTCATGGAAAGTTCAGAACTTCGGAAAAGAACCTCAATACTCGTGTCTCAATGCGTTGTCGAATGCGGTTCTCGTGCGTCCCTCCGGCGTAGACCTCGAAGGTGTGCGCGATTCCACGGCGGGCGAGCTCTTCCGAGAACGCGCGGGTCGTCATGCGAATGTGCGAGAACTCCTCGAGCGCGCCGTAGTCGAGAAAAATCCCTCGCAGCCGTTTCAGATTGTCGCGGTATTGCTCCACGAGATAGAGCGGCATCTTGGATCGCCACTTCGTATACGCGCCGTCGTTAGGGACGAGCAGGCCCTGCTGCTGCTGAAACGGGAAGTCGACATAGAGTGGCCCTTTCACCGGATTCGGCGACAACGCAGCCGCGAGCGCAATGAACGCTGTGATGTAGAAGTCCTCGGCCGATCGTGGTTTCGGCAGAAGCTGGTCCTTTGATTGGACCTGCATGGCCTTGAGCCACGCCTGGTTGTCGTAGCCCAGATCGCCGTCGAGACCCACGCAACAGGGACTCAGAGCGTACAGCGCGCCAAACACGTCCGCATGCTTCATTGCCAACATGATGGCGCCGTATCCGCCCATCGAATGACCGGCGATACCACGGCTTTCCGGACTCGGTATCGTGCGATAGCTTGTATCGACCCACGTCACCAGCTCCTGAGCCATGAAGTCTTCCCAGCCTCCCGTCACGGGAGAATTCGCGTAGAAGCTGCCGAAGTAGGCGTTGCGACCGCTCGGCACCACGACAATCATTTCGCGGGCGCCACCACGCGCGATCGCGTCGTCCATGACCCTCGCGAGCTGCATCCCCTGATACCCGCGCGTGTATGCCTCGATGTCGCTGAGAAAACCATGCAGGAGATAAAGCGTGGGGTATCGCCGCTGTGGGGACGTTTGGTAGCTCGGGGGGAGATACACGGCTACACGCGACTCGGCTGGATCCCCGAGCACGTTGGTCTTCAGCGCCGACGCTGCGACCTTGCTCTCGACGAGCGAGCCCGCGGCGGCAGGTGCGGCTTGTTGGGCGGAGCCCACGTTGGCGAGCAAGACGAAAAGAGCAAACGTGGTGAGTCGGATCGAGTGGGTCATAGTTGTGGTACTCCAGGGAGAGCGGATCGTGGACGGGCCGGCGATCGATGGCGGGACTGAAATATTGACAGGAATTTCTTTTTTTGACGCTGCGCGGTTCAGGGAGAATTACTTTGGCGTCGGGTTCATTGCCTGCGAGTTTACACCTGCACGGGCCGCGGACAAGCCAGTTTTGGTTGGCGGGGGGGGATCACTTGAATTCGGGCATTCTCCATTGCTCCAGTTTCTTAAGCGCTGCTTCCTGTTCCTGTGTTGTGAGATACTCCCGCAGGTCCGCCAGATTCTTAGGCATTCGCCCATTGTGATTCCCGGCATAGGCTTTCCACGCGGGGATCAATGCGGCAGCTTCGGGTGGCATTTGAAGGAGCCGTAGAAACGCTGTCTGTTGCTCGGATGTGGAAAGATACGGGACGACGTCAAAGGGATTCTCCGGCGCTTTCCCGCCGTTGGCTTCGGTGTAAGCCTTCAACGCCGGTGCCAGTGTGGCGACTTCAGGCGGAGGAGGGTTGGCGGCATCTTCCTTCAAATACTTCTGGACCGTAGCCGCATCAATCGGCTGCTTCAGATAGGCGGTTAGTTGAGAGGGATCAGAGGGTAATTGCCCATTGTTGTCGTTGGCAAATTCCGCGGCCGCGATTTTGACCGCGTCCGCCACCCGGTTAAACGGCTCGCCCATTGATGCGTTGAGCGACATGCGATGACGCGAGTCGTACTCCTCGTCCACATGCGCGACCAATCTAACCAGATCTTCATAAGGGTCTGGCTTTCCAGTTTGAAGGAGTTTGTAGCGCTGAAGCATCTCATCGCTGACCGGCGTCTCGAAGTAGGGCTTGAGTTGAAGGAGGTCAGCCGGCAGGACGCCGCCGTTGGCGGCGAGATATTTCTCAAATGCAGGAGTCATCTTCTCGCCCAGAAATCGGTCAATTGCCCTTTCCCGCAATTGGGCTAATGCTTTCCGCACTCCTTCGTCGGTGTTCAAATCAGCGTCCCAGGCGGCCATCGCCCAATCCTTTTCCGTCAGGAATTGAAGCTCGGGAATCCTTTTGTCCGGCATCTGCTCGAGTTTCTGCTTGAGAGAAGCAATGCGCGCCATGGGCGATTCACGAAGCTCCGCGCCCAACCGCGACACTTCACCCCGGAGCCGCAGCAGTTCCGTCGGAATGGCCTTCGTTCGGGCCATGTCGTCGGCCAGTGCAGCGAGCCGGTTCGCTGCTTGTTCGCGCTCGCGCAACAACCGGTCGTTCTCTTCGCCGAGGCTGGCGTGCTGTTGCTGTAGCGTTGTGACTTCGCCGCGCAGACGGGTGATTTGACGAGCCTCGAAGAGGCCCGTGCCGAT